>Ga0114939_10000097_pt1 | contig 71960 bp, 66 predicted proteins | sample AshMeaCrysSpring_FD_87196 | JGI IMG/M metagenome (GOLD analysis project Ga0114939, IMG submission 87196) | Groundwater microbial communities from Big Spring, Nevada to study Microbial Dark Matter (Phase II) - Ash Meadows Crystal Spring | ecosystem: Environmental > Aquatic > Deep subsurface >...
GTCACGCGCCTGAACCACAACCTGGGCAAGATCCACGATGCCGACGTGGCGAGCTTCGAGCTGAAGTACTTCGAGGCCGACGGCAAGACGCTGGTGAAGACCGAACGGCTGGACATCCCGGGCCCGAGCTTCCGCAAGGAAGGCCTGGGCAAGGACGTCACCGACAAGTTCCTGGCTGGCCTGCCCGGCATCCAGAAGGAAGGCTGTGACGGCCTCATCACCAGCAGCCGCTGGGTGGTGCACCGCATGCCCGCGCACACCCGCACCGTCTGTCTGGAGTTCTTCGGCCACGCCCGTGACGCGGTGCCGAGCATCGTCGAGATCAAGGACTTCATGTTCGCCGAGCAGAAGCGCAGCGGCGTGCTGCTGGCCGGCCTGGAGCACCTGGACGACCGTTACCTGCGCGCCGTGGGCTACGCCACCAAGAGCAAGCGCGGCGGCCTGCCCAAGATGGTGCTGATCGGCGACATTGTCGGCGACGACACCGACGCCGTGGCGCGCGCCACCAGCGAGGTGGTACGCATCGCAAACTCGCGCAGCGGCGAGGGCTTCATTGCCATCAGCCCGGAAGCGCGCAAGAAGTTCTGGCTCGACCGCAAGCGCACGGCGGCCATCAGCCGCCACACCAACGCCTTCAAGATCAACGAGGACGTGGTGATTCCATTGCCGCGCATGGCCGAGTACACCGACGGCATCGAGCGCATCAACATCGAGCTCAGCTTGCGCAACAAGATCAAGCTGTGTGACGAGCTGGAAGTGTTCTTCGGTGAGGACAGTCTGACCCACCTGCTGGCCATCGGCAAGCCGGACGACGCCAGCGAGGCGCCTTCGGTCGAGCTGATGGAAGAACGCGTGGCCCAGGCCCGCGAACTGGTGCGCACGGTGCGCGCCCAGTGGCAGGACTGGCTGGACCGGGTGGACGAGTTGTTCCCGCAACTGCAGGACCACTCCCTGCGCGCCAGCTGGAAAGCCCAGATCCGCACGCCGCTGGAAGACATCTTCACCGGCCGGGCCTTCGAGCCCATGCTGGCCGAATGCAACGCCATCCAGCAGCGCGTGCTCAAGGGCCGGGTCTGGGTGGCGCTGCACATGCACGCCGGCGACGGCAATGTGCACACCAACATTCCGGTCAACAGCGACGACTACGAGATGCTGCAGGCCGCGCACGGCGCGGTCAAGCGCATCATGGCGCTGGCCCGCTCGCTTGACGGCGTGATCTCGGGCGAGCACGGCATCGGCATCACCAAGCTGGAGTTCCTGAGTGACGCGGAGCTGCGGCCGTTTGCCGACTACAAGCGCCGCGTCGACCCCGAAGGGCGCTTCAACAAGGGCAAGCTGCTACGAGATCAGGAGCACTCTGCACCCGATGGACAAGCGCTGGCGGCCGATTTGACCAACGCCTACACGCCGAGCTTCGGCCTCATGGGGCACGAGTCGCTGATCATGCAGCAGAGCGACATCGGCGCCATTGCCGACAGCGTGAAGGACTGCCTGCGCTGCGGCAAGTGCAAGCCGGTGTGCTCCACCCATGTGCCGCGCGCCAACCTGCTGTACAGCCCGCGCAACAAGATCCTGGCCACCTCGCTGCTGGTCGAAGCCTTTCTGTACGAAGAGCAGACCCGCCGCGGCGTCAGCATCAAGCACTGGCAGGAGTTCGAGGACGTGGCCGACCACTGCACCGTCTGCCACAAGTGCCTCTCGCCCTGTCCGGTGAAGATCGACTTCGGTGACGTGTCGATGAACATGCGCAACCTGTTGCGCAAGATGGGGCAGAAGACCTGGCGCCCGGGCAATGCGGCCGCCATGTTCTTCCTCAACGCCACCAACCCCGAGACCATCAAGTTCATGCGCTCGGCCATGGTGGACGTCGGCTTCAAGGCCCAGCGCCTGGCCAACCAGGTGCTGCGCGTGGCGGCCAGACGGCAGACCGCCAAGCCGCCGGCCACCGTGGGCGCTGCGCCGGTGAAGGAGCAGGTGATCCACTTCATCAACAAGAAGATGCCGGGTGGCCTGCCCAAGAAGACGGCGCGCGCGCTGCTGGACATCGAGGACAAGGACTACGTGCCGATCATCCGCGACCCGCAGGCCACCACGCCCGAGACCGAGGCAGTGTTCTACTTCCCCGGCTGCGGCTCGGAGCGCCTGTTCAGCCAGGTCGGCCTGGCCACCCAGGCCATGCTGTGGCATGCCGGTGTGCAGACCGTGCTGCCGCCGGGTTACCTGTGCTGTGGCTACCCGCAGCGCGGCAGCGGCCAGTTCGACAAGGCGGAGAAGATGATCACCGACAACCGGGTGCTGTTCCACCGCGTGGCCAACACGCTGAACTACCTGGACATCAAGACCGTGGTGGTGAGCTGCGGCACCTGCTACGACCAGCTGCAGGGCTACAAGTTCGAGGAGATCTTCCCCGGCTGCCGCATCATCGACATCCACGAGTTCCTGCTGGAAAAAGGCATCAAGCTCAGCGGCGAGCAGGGCGGTTACCTGTATCACGAGCCGTGCCACAACCCGATGAAGCTGGGCGACTCGATGAAGACGGTCAAGACCCTGCTGGCCGGCGACACCGGCAACAACGTGCTCAAGAGCGATCGTTGCTGCGGTGAGTCGGGCACGCTGGGCGTGACGCGGCCCGACATCTCGACCCAGGTGCGCTTCCGCAAGGAAGAGGAGATCCGCAAGGGCGAGGCGGCGCTGCGCGCCACCGGTCTGGCGGGCGAGACGGACAACGTCAAGATCCTGACCAGCTGCCCGAGCTGCCTGCAGGGCCTGACGCGCTACGGCAACGACCTGAACAACGGCCTGCTGGAGGCCGACTACATCGTGGTCGAGATGGCGCGCCAGATCCTGGGCGAAGACTGGCTGCCGCAGTACGTGGCGGCGGCCAATGCCGGCGGCATCGAACGCGTGCTGGTCTGAGGCCATGCGGGTGGCCGGCTGCACGCTGTGCGAGACCGAGGGCGGTGTGCCCGTCTGGCGCGGCGCGCGCGTTCGCGTCATCCGGGCCGAGGAGGCTGGTTTTCCGGCCTTCTACCGTCTGGTCTGGAATGACCACGTGACCGAGTTCTCCGAGCTGTCGCCAGCCGACCGTGCGCTGTGCATGGAGGCGGTGACGCGCATCGAGCAGGTAATGCGCGAACGCCTGCAACCGACCAAGATGAACCTGGCGACGCTGGGCAATGTGGTGCCCCATCTGCACTGGCACGTGATCGCACGCTTCGACTGGGACAGCCACTTTCCGGCGCCGGTCTGGGCGGGCGCCGTGCGCGCGGCCGACAGCGCGGCACTGGCGGCCGTGCAGGCGCAATTGCCTGTCATCGATGGGGCCATCGCGCAGGCGCTGACGGCGCTCTTGGGATAATCCGGCTTTTCAAGCGAGGGATCACTCCGATGGCAGGTTTGCAATCCGGCGCGCCGACGCCGCAGGATCTGACAGTGCACGGCAAGTCGCGTGTGCTGGAGATCAGCTTTTCCGACGGCCAGACCTTTCGCATCCCCTTCGAGTTGATGCGCGTGTACTCGCCCTCGGCCGAAGTGCAGGGCCATGGCCCGGGCCAGGAGGTGCTGCAGACCGGCAAGCGCGAGGTTGACCTGGTGGCGCTGGAGCCGGTGGGCAACTACGCGGTGCAGCCGACCTTTTCGGACGGCCACAACAGCGGTATCTACTCCTGGGATTACCTCTATTTCCTCGGTTCGCAGCAGGACAAGCTGTGGGACGATTACCTCGCGCGCCTGCAGGCCGCCGGCGTCGACCGCGATGCGGCGATGCCGGGAAAGGCTGGCGCCAGCTGCGGCCATCATTGAAAGAAGCCATGAGCCAGACCCACTTTGGATTCGAAACCGTCGACGAGGCCGAAAAAGCCAAGCGTGTGCGTGGCGTGTTCGACTCCGTCGCCTCCAAGTACGACGTGATGAACGACCTCATGTCCGGCGGCCTGCATCGCCTGTGGAAGGCCTACACCGTCACGGTAGCCAACCTGAAGGAGGGCGACCGGGTGCTGGACATTGCCGGTGGTACCGGTGATCTGGCGCTGGCTTTCGCCAAAAAGGTCGGCAAGACCGGCCAGGTGGTGCACACCGACATCAACGAGGCCATGCTGCGCGTCGGGCGCGACCGGCTGCTCGACGCCGGCGTGGTGCTGCCCACCGTGGTGTGCGATGCCGAAAAGCTGCCTTTCCCGGACCAGCATTTCGACCTGGTCAGCGTGGCCTTCGGCCTGCGCAACATGACGCACAAGGATGTGGCGCTGACCGAGATGCGCCGTGTGCTCAAGCCCGGCGGCAAGCTGCTGGTGCTGGAGTTCTCCAAGGTGGCGCCGCCGCTGGAGAAGCTGTACGACTGGTATTCCTTCAAGGTGCTGCCCAAGCTGGGTCAGCTGGTGGCGGGCGATGCGCACAGCTACCAGTACCTGGCGGAATCCATCCGCATGCATCCGGGCCAGGAAGAACTCAAGACCCTGATGCACAAATCCGGATTCGGTCATGTGGATTTTCACAACATGACTGGCGGGATTGTGGCCTTGCATGTTGGAATCAAGTGCTGACACACCTGATTTGCGTTAACTTCAGACTGTCAGCCTGAACCTGTTGCTGAACTTCTTGGATTGATCGGAGACGAGACATGAAACTCTGGACTTTGGCCCTCTCACTGGCCCTGGCCCTTGGCGCCGCGAACGCGGAAGCCAAACGTCTGGGTGGCGGCAAGTCGGTTGGCAAGCAGTCGAGCAACGTGACGCAGCGCGAAGCTGCGCCCGCGGCCCCCGCTGCGCCGGCGCAGAATGCTGCGGCGCCCGCTGCGACCAAGCCCGCCGCTCCGGCGGCGGCCCCGGCGGCCGCGCCGAAGAAGCCCTGGGGCGCCATGCTTGGCGGTCTGGCGGCCGGCCTCGGCCTGGCCTGGTTGGCCAGCTCGCTCGGTCTGGGTGAGGCCTTTGGCCAGTTCCTCCTCATCGGCCTGTTTGTGCTGCTCGCGATGGTGGTGTTCGGCTGGCTGATGCGTCGTCGTGCCGCGCCGTCGGCGCGCAGCCCTTATGCCTTTCAGGGTGCCGCCGCCGGCCAGGCGGTGACGCCCCCGCCGGCCTATCGTCCGGAAAACGTGGGCAACGATGCCTCGGCCCGCCCCTGGGAGCGTTCGGCCACGGCGTTTGACGCCTCCGCCGCGCAAGGCACATCCGGCATCGTGATCGGCTCGGCGCTGAGCGGCTCGCAGAACTGGGGCGTGCCGGCCGGTTTCGATGCGGCAGGTTTTCTGAAGGCGGCCAAGGCCAACTTCATCACGCTGCAAGGGGCTTGGGACCGCGCAGACCTCGCCACGCTGCGCTCGATGATGACCGACACCATGCTGGACGAGATCCGGCAGCAGCTGGCCGAGCGCGAGGCGCACACCGGCGGTCCGGTCAACAGCACCGATGTGGTGATGCTGGAGGCGCAGCTGCTGGGCATCGAAGACCTGGGTGATGCCTACATGGCCAGCGTCGAGTTCTCCGGCATGATCCGTGAGGAGCCATCCGCCGGCCCGAGCCCGTTCCGTGAGGTCTGGAACATGACCAAGCCCAAGAACGGCAGCAGCGGCTGGCTGGTGGCCGGGGTGCAGGCGCTGCAGTAAGTCGCCACTCTTTTCAATCGATAATCGGGGACTATGGCAACACAGTCCCCGTTTTCTTTGCTGGACGACGTTATCCAGCAACTCGGCAGCACGCTGCAACCGCCGGCCTGGGCGGTGCAGGAAGCCCAGCGCCGCGTCGTGCTGCTGCTCAACCATGTGCTGATGCAGGAGCCCGAGGCCATGGCGCGTTTGGCGCGTCAGAAGGGGCGCGTGGTGCTGTTTCACTGGCGCCAGTTCCATTTCAAGCTGCTGCTGACACCGGCCGGCCTGCTCGATCTGGCCGGCGCGGAGGTGGCAGCTGACCTGACGCTGGCGGTGACGGAAGAGTCCCCGGCGGCGCTGGTGCAGTCGGCGCTGTCCGGTGCCAAGCCGGCAGTGCGCATTGAGGGCGATGTGCAACTGGCGGCCGACATCAACTGGCTGGCCGACCATGTGCGTTGGGACATTGAGGAAGACCTGGCCCGCATCATCGGCGATGCGCCGGCCCACGCCCTGGGGCAGGCGGCGCGTCGTCTTGGCGAGACCGTGCGCCAATGGCTGGTGCAGCGCGGCGGTGCGGGAGCCGTTGCATGAGGCGGCTGTTGCGCGGCGTCTTCATCGTCTGGATCGTACTGCGCTACGGTCTGGATGAACTGGTACTGACCAGCTTCCAGAAGCCCTGGCTGCGCGTCATTGCCCGCATCGTTTCGATTGGCCGCAACCTGAACGCGCCGCGCGGCCAGCGCCTGCGCGAGGCGCTGGAGCGACTGGGGCCGATATTCGTCAAGTTCGGCCAGGTGCTGTCGACCCGGCGCGATCTGCTGCCGCCCGATGTGGCGGAGGAACTGGCCAAGCTGCAGGACCGGGTGCCGCCTTTCAGTTCGGAGGTGGCGGTGGCCACCATCGAGCGCGCCTTCCGCAAGCCGATCGACCAGATCTTCCTTGAGTTCGAGCGCCAGCCGGTGGCCAGCGCCTCGATCGCCCAGGTTCACTTTGCCACGCTGCGCGACCGCGACGGGCGCGAGCGTGAGGTGGCGGTCAAGGTGCTGCGCCCGGGCATGCTGCCGGTGATCGAGAAGGACCTGAGCCTGATGCGCATGATGGCCGGTTGGGTGGAAGGTCTGTCGGCCGACGGCAAGCGCCTCAAGCCGCGCGAGGTGGTGGCCGAGTTCGACAAGTACCTGCACGACGAACTCGACCTGATGCGCGAAGCCGCCAGCGCGGCCCAGCTGCGCCGCAACATGGCGGGGCTGGACCTGGTGCTGATCCCCGAGATGTTCTGGGACTTCTGCCACAACGACGTGCTGGTGATGGAGCGCATGAAGGGCATCCCGATCAGCCAGACGGCGCGCCTGCGCGAGGCCGGTGTGGACATGAAGAGATTGGCGCGCGACGGCGTCACCATCTTCTTCACCCAGGTGTTCCGCGACGGCTTCTTCCATGCCGACATGCACCCGGGCAACATCTTCGTCAGCACCGACCCGGCAACGTTTGGCCGCTACATCTCGCTCGACTTCGGCATCGTCGGCACGCTGACCGAGTACGACAAGGAATACCTGGCGCAGAACTTCACCGCCTTCTTCCGCCGCGACTACAAGCGCGTGGCCGAACTGCACATTGAATCCGGCTGGGTGCCGCCGCAGACCCGCGTCGACGAACTGGAGGCCGGCATCCGCGCCGTGTGCGAGCCCTACTTCGACCGGCCGCTGAAGGAGATCTCGCTCGGCATGGTGCTGATGCGCCTGTTCCAGACTTCGCGCCGCTTCAATGTGGAGATCCAGCCGCAGCTCGTGCTGCTGCAGAAGACCCTGCTCAACATCGAGGGGCTGGGCCGCGAACTCGACCCCGATCTGGACCTGTGGAGCACCGCCAAGCCCTTCCTGGAGAAGTGGATGACCGACCAGATCGGGCCGCGCCGCTTCTGGGAGGAGCTGAAGAACCAGGCGCCGCGCTACGCCAAGCTGCTGCCCGACCTGCCGCGCCTGTTGCACGACTACCTGCGCCAGCAGCCTGACCGCGAGCGGCGCGAATTGCTGGCCCTGCTGGCCGAGCAGCGCCGTACCAACCGCCTGCTGCAGGGGTTGGTCTACGCGGGCATCGGTTTTGCTTTGGGGCTGCTGGCGATGCAGTTCTGGCTGCGCGTCGCGCTCTGGTGATTTTCCCGCGTGCCTCGCTAGAATGCGCGGCACTTGTCGCCTTGCCCTGTTGAAGACTGACTGATGCTGTACGGAGTCGTTGCATGAACACCCTGGTAACCCTGGTGCTGGCCTACATGGCCCTGACCATCGTCATCGGCCTGATCGCCTCACGCCGCGTCCACAACGCCAAGGATTACCTGGTGGCCAGTCGCAGTCTGCCGCTGTACATGTGCATCGCCACGGTGTTCGCCACCTGGTTCGGCGCCGAGACCGTGTTGGGCGTGTCGGCCGAGTTCGTGATGGGCGGCGTGTCGGCCATTCCCGGCGACCCTTTTGGCGCTTCCATGGCGCTGATCCTGGCGGCGCTGCTGTTTGCCCGCCTGTTCTATCGGCTCAACCTGTTGACCATCGGTGACTTCTACCGCAAACGTTACGGCCGCGGCGTGGAGGTGCTGACGAGTGTCGCGGTGACCTTGTCCTACCTCGGCTGGACGTCGGCGCAGATGACCGCGCTGGGGCTGGTCATCCATGTACTGTCCGGCGGCGCCATCGCGCTCGACCACGCCATCCTCGGCGGCACCGCCGTGGTGATGCTCTACACCCTGTTCGGCGGCATGTGGGCCGTGGCCTTTACCGACCTGATGCAGTCGATCGTCATCCTGGTCGGTCTGAGCCTGGTGGCCTTTCTGGTCGGCCAGATGGCGGGCGGTGTGGACGTGGTGTTGCTGCACGCGGTCGAGAATGGGCGCCTGACGCTGATCCCGCCGGAGGCGGACGGCCGCGCGCTGTGGGCCATGCTGGCGGCTTTTCTGACGGTGGCTTTCGGTTCAGTGCCGCAACAGGACGTGTTTCAGCGCATGACCAGCGCCAAGGACGAGAAGACCGCGGTGCGCGGCACCGTGATCGGCGCGGCGGTCTACTTCGTGTTCGCCGCCGTGCCGATCTTCATTGCCTACGCCGCCCTGGTGCTCGACCCCTCGCTGGCCCAGCTCTTCGGCGACGAGGACGGCCGCGTGGTGCAACGCATTCTGCCCGAGCTGGTGCTGAGCAAGATGCCGCTGTGGGCCCAGGTTCTGTTCTTCGGCGCGCTGCTGTCCGCCATCCTGTCCACCGCCAGCGGGACGCTGCTGGCGCCCACGGCCACCTTCACCGAGAACGTGCTCCGGCCGTTTGCCCCCAAGATGAGCGACCGCCAGTTCCTGCTGCTGCTGCGGGTCGTGCTGGTGACCTTCACCCTCGGCGCACTGTTGTTCGCCCTGAATTCACGCTCGACCATGTACGACATGGTGCAGAACGCCTACAAGGTGACACTGGTGGCGGCCTTCGTTCCGCTGGCGGCAGGCGCCTACTGGAAGCGTGCCTCGACGCAGGGCGCCTTCCTGTCCATTGTGTTCGGGCTGCTGTTCTGGATCGGCGCCGAGATGACAGCCGCGGAAGCTGCCTTCCCTCCCCAGCTGGTGGGTTTCCTGGCCTCCATCGCCGGCATGCTGGTCGGCTCGCTGGCGCCGCAGATCGTGCAACCGCAGGGGCTGTCGATCGCCCAGGCGCTGCGCGACGAGGCGCATCACAAAGGCTGAGCGGACGCCTCGTCCGGGACGGGGGCTTGAAGAGTGGGCCTCCACCTATAATTAAGGGTTTTGCATCAACCCACCCCTTTGCGCCATGCCAATCTACGCCTACAAGTGCGCATCCTGCGGCCACGCCAAGGATGTGCTGCAAAAAGTCTCCGATCCGGTGCTGACCGACTGTCCGGCCTGCGGTAAAGCCTCGTTCCAGAAGCAGCTGACGGCCGCCGGCTTTCAGCTCAAAGGCTCGGGCTGGTACGAAACCGATTTCAAGGGCGGCTCCTGTGCCGCACCGGCCGCGTCCGAAGGCGGCGCTTGCGCTGCCTGCCCGGCGGCCGGCGCGACCGCCAGTGCGGCCAGCTGAGCTGAATCCGATGGCCAAGCTGCGCAAATGGCTGTTGTCGGGCCTGCTGGTGCTGGCGCCGCTGGGCATCACCGTCTGGGTGTTGCAGTGGGTGATCTCCACGCTGGATCAGACCCTGCGCATCCTGCCCGAGGCCTGGCAACCGGACCGGCTGCTGGGTCTGCACATCCCCGGTTTGGGCGTGCTGTTCGCGCTGGCCGTGGTGCTGGCCATCGGCGCCATCGCTTCCAACTTCGTCGGCAACAAGCTGGTGAACTGGTGGCATGCGCTGCTGCACCGCATTCCTGTCGTGCGCTCGATCTATTCGGGCGTCAAGCAGGTGTCCGATACCCTGTTTTCCGAAAAGGGCAACGCCTTTCGCAAGGCGCTGCTGGTGCAGTGGCCCCGTGAGGGCGTCTGGACCATTGCCTTCCTGACCGGCACGCCCGGCGGCGACCTGGTGAACCACCTCGCCGGCGAGTATCTGAGCGTGTATGTGCCGACCACGCCCAACCCCACCGGTGGCTACTTCGTCATGCTCAAGAAGAGCGACTGCATCGAACTCGACATGAGCGTCGACGAGGCGCTCACCTATGTCATCTCCATGGGCGTGATCGTGCCCGGCGGCGCGAAGAACCCGCACCTGAAGCAGGCCGCCCGCGGCCTGCCGACCCACAGCTGAAAGTGAAATTGTTATGGCCATGCGCTCCCATTACTGCGGTCTCGTGACCGAGGCCCTGCTCGGGCAAACCGTGACCCTGTGCGGCTGGGTCAACCGCCGTCGCGACCACGGTGGCGTGATCTTTGTCGACCTGCGCGACCGCGAGGGTTATGTGCAGGTGGTCTGCGACCCGGACCGTCCCGAGATGTTCAAGACCGCCGAAGGCCTGCGCAACGAGTTCTGCGTCCAGGTCAAGGGGCTGGTGCGCGCCCGTCCGGAAGGCACGACCAACGACAACCTCAAGAGCGGCAAGATCGAGGTGCTGTGCCACGAGCTGACTGTGCTCAACCCGTCGGTCACGCCGCCGTTCCAGCTCGATGACGAGAACCTGTCGGAGACCACCCGCCTGACGCACCGCGTGCTGGACCTGCGCCGCCCCTACATGCAGAACAACCTGATGCTGCGTTACAAGGTGGCGATGGAGGTGCGCAAGTTCCTCGATGCCAACGGCTTCATCGACATCGAGACGCCGATGCTGACCAAGAGCACGCCCGAAGGCGCGCGCGACTACCTGGTGCCCAGCCGTGTGCACGACGGCCAGTTCTTCGCGCTGCCGCAGTCGCCCCAGCTGTTCAAGCAGCTGCTGATGGTGGCCGGCTTCGACCGCTATTACCAGATCACCAAGTGCTTCCGCGACGAGGACCTGCGCGCCGACCGTCAGCCCGAGTTCACCCAGATCGATATCGAGACCTCGTTCCTGACCGAGCAGGACATCCGCGACATGTTCCAGGGCATGATCAAAAGCGTGTTCCAGAACGTGCTGGGCGTGGACCTTGGCGAGTTCCCGGTCATGCCCTACGCCGAAGCCATGCACCGCTTCGGCTCCGACAAGCCGGACCTGCGCGTCAAGCTCGAATTCACCGAGCTGACCGACGTGATGGTTGATGTGGACTTCAAGGTCTTTTCCACCCCCGCCACCACCAAGGGCGGCCGCGTGGTGGCGCTGCGCGTGCCCGGCGGCGGCGAGATGAGCCGTGGCGAGATCGATGGCTACACCGAGTTCGTCAAGATCTACGGCGCCAAGGGCCTGGCCTGGATCAAGGTCAACGAGGTGGCCAAGGGCCGCGACGGCCTGCAGTCGCCGATCGTGAAGAACCTGCACGACGCGGCGATTGCCGAAGTGCTCAAGCGCACCGGTGCCCAGGACGGTGATCTGATCTTCTTCGGCGCCGACAAGGCCAAGATCGTCAACGACGCCATCGGCGCGCTGCGCCTGAAGGTCGGTCACAGCGAGTTCGGCAAGAAGCGTGGCCTGTTCGAGGATGCCTGGCGCCCGATGTGGGTGGTCGACTTCCCGATGTTCGAGTTCGACGACGAGGCACAGCGCTATACCGCCGTGCACCACCCCTTCACGGCTCCGAAGGACGGCCACGAGGATTGGATGGTCACGGCGCCTGAGAAGTGCATCGCCAAGGGCTACGACATGGTGCTCAACGGCTGGGAGATCGGCGGTGGTTCTGTGCGTATCCACCGCGCCGACGTGCAGCAGAAGGTGTTCGACGCCCTCAAGATCACGCCCGAGGAGGCCCAGCTCAAGTTTGGCTTCCTGCTCGACGCGCTGCAGTACGGCGCGCCGCCGCACGGTGGCTTGGCCTTCGGCCTGGACCGCATCGTCACGCTGATGACGGGCGCCGAGTCGATCCGCGACGTGATCGCCTTCCCCAAGACCCAGCGCGCCCAGTGTCTGCTGACCCAGGCGCCGAGCCCGGTGGACGAGAAGCAGCTGCGCGAGCTGCACATCCGCCTGCGCAACCCGGATGCCGTGAAGACGGCCTGATCTGTGGGGTTTGCGGCAGAATCAAGGGCACCACGCGGTGCCCTTTTTTCATGTCCATGCTCTACAAGATCCCGCAATCCGTGCTGGTGGTGATCCACACCCCGCAACGCGAGGTGCTGCTGATCCAGCGCGCCGATGCGCAAGATTTCTGGCAGTCGGTCACCGGTGCCAAGGACCACCCGGATGAAAGCTACACCGAGACCGCGGTGCGCGAGGTGCTGGAGGAGACCGGCATCGATGCCCGTGCCCCCGGCCACACGCTGCGCGACTGGGGGCTGGAGAATGTCTATGACATCTACCCGCGCTGGCGCCGCCGTTACGCGCCGGGTGTGACGCGCAACACCGAGCACCTGTTCGGGCTGCAAGTGCCGGTCGGCACACCGGTGCAGCTCAATCCGCGCGAGCACACGGCCTGGCGCTGGCTGCCTTGGCACGAGGCGGCTGCGAACTGTTACTCGCCCAGCAATGCCGAGGCCTGTTTGATGCTGCCAAAATTCATGCCATGAAGACCCTGCGCGTTGCCACTTACAACATCCACAAGGGCGTTCAGGGCCTGGGGCCGCGGCGCCGACTGGAGATCCACAACCTGGGGCTGGCGGTGGAGCAGCTGGATGCCGACATCGTCTGCCTGCAGGAAGTGCGCAAGATGAACCGGCGTGAGGCGCAGTATTTCACCCGCTGGCCGGAACTGCCGCAGGCCGACTACCTGGCCCCCGAAGGCTATGAGGCGGTCTACCGTACCAATGCCTACACCCGCCACGGTGAACATGGCAACGCCATGCTGACGCGCTGGCCGGTGCTGGCACACCAACACGAGGACATGTCGGATCACCGCTTCGAGCAGCGTGGCCTGCTGCACAGCGAAGTGCTGGTCAACGGGCTGGCCGTCCACGTGCTGGTGGTGCACCTCGGCCTGATCCGCGCCAGCCGCGTGCGTCAGGCTGTGCAATTGGAGCGTTTCATCGAGCGCGAGGTGCCAGCCGAGGCGCCGCTGATCGTGGCGGGCGATTTCAACGACTGGGGCGAACGCGTGCACCGCCACTTTGCCGCCATGGGCATGCAGACCTTCGAGCCGGCGTTGCACCCCACGTTCCCCGCGCGCTTGCCGCTGGTGCAGCTGGATTACATCTACGCCCGCGGCTTGCAGCCGCTGCGAGTGGAGGTGCCGCGCGGGCGCATCTGGTGGCGCATGTCGGACCACCTGCCGCTGATTGCGGAATTCGGCATGCCCGCATGAAGGACAAGCACCTGCCGCCGCACCATGTGCAGCTGCTGCAGGGCGGGCTGGCCCTGTTTCCAGACATGCTGCGCTACATCGAGCGCAGTGTGCGCGAGGTGCGTCTGGAAACCTACATCTTTCACTTCGATGCCTCGGGCGAGCAGCTGGCAGCGGCGCTGGTGCGCGCGGCTGAGCGCGGTGTGGCGGTGTACCTGGTGATGGACGGCGTCGGCACGCCGGCGTTGCCGCCTGAATGGGCGCAGCGCTTTGACGCCGCCGGCGTGCACTGGCACATCTTTCTGCCGCTGGGCCGGCTCGGTCTGCTGATCCCGAGCCGCTGGCGCCGCCTGCACCGCAAGCTGTGCGTGGTCGACGGTCAGGTCGCGTTCTGTGGCGGCATCAATGTGCTGGACGACTGGTACGACCCCAACCACGGCGCGCTCACGGCACCGCGGTTCGATTTTGCGGTGCGGGTGCACGGGCCGCTGGTGCGTGCAGTGCACGAAGTCATGGTGCAATTCTGGTGGCGACTGCAGGCGGTGCGCGATGTCCGCAACATCGACCTGGCGGCCAGTTGGCACGATCTGGAGCAGGCGGTGCAGGCGGCCCTGATGGGGCAGACCGGCTGGTATGCCGACGCCGAGGCAGCACCGACGGGTGCCGGCGCCACCTTGCTGCTGCGCGACAACCTGCGCCATCGCAGTCGCATCGAACGGGCCTATCGCAAGGCGATTGCCGAAGCGCGCGAGGAGATCATCATCGCCAACGCCTACTTCGCGCCCGGGCGCAAGCTGCGGCAGGCGCTGATCCATGCCGCGCGGCGCGGCGTGCGGGTGCGCCTGCTGCTGCAGGGGCGCTACGAGTACTTCATGCAGTACCACGCGGTGCGCATGGTCTACGGCGTGCTGCTGCGTGCCGGCATCGAGATCCACGAGTACGAGCCCAGCTTCCTGCATGCCAAGGTGGCGGTGATCGATCGGCGCTGGGCCACCGTGGGGTCGTCCAACCTGGATCCCCTGAGCCTGCTGCTGGCGCGTGAGGCCAACGTGGTGGTGGTGGACGCCGCGTTCGCGACGGACCTGCGGGCCCGCCTGGTGCACGCCATGGAGCAGGAGGGGCGCCGGGTCGATCCGGCCGTCTATGCCCACCGCCCGTGGCAGCAGCGCCTGCTGGACCGGCTCGCCTTCGGTCTGATGCGGGTCGGCATCTTCCTGACCGGCAACCGCTATTAGCTATCATATTGATAGCTGACGGCGCCCGCGGTGGAAGGGCTGGAGGCGAATAACCACATGGGTGAATCGCTGGTACCATAGGGCCATGCTGAAGAAAAGCCAGAGCCTCATGAATCCGAGTGACACCGACGAGGGAACCCCCGTTTCCGTCAAGATCCGGGAGCGGCTGCAGGCTGCGCGCAAGCGTTTCAACGCCAATGACAACATCGCCGAGTTCATCGAACCGGGCGAGTTGGAGCAGCTGCTCGACGAAGTCGAGGTCAAAATGCAGGCCGTGCTCGACAGCCTGGTAATCGATACCGCACACGACCACAACACCGGCAACACCGCACGGCGTGTGGCGAAGATGTATGTCAACGAGGTGTTCCGTGGCCGCTACGTCAAGGGGCCGACCATCACCGAGTTCCCTAACGCCGAGCACCTGAACGAGTTGATGATCGTCGGCCCGATCACGGTGCGTAGTGCCTGCTCGCACCACCTGTGTCCGGTGATCGGCAAGATCTGGATCGGCGTCATGCCCAACGAGCACACCAATGTGATCGGCCTGTCCAAGTACGCGCGCCTGGCCGAGTGGATCATGGGCCGGCCGCAGATCCAGGAAGAAGCCGTGGTGCAGCTGGCCGACCTGATCCAGGAGAAGACCCAGCCCGACGGCCTGGCCATCGTCATGGAGGCCAGCCACTACTGCATGGCCTGGCGCGGTGTGAAGGACATGGACAGCAAGATGATCAACTCGGTCATGCGTGGCGTCTTCCTGAAGGATCCGACGCTGCGCCGTGAATTCCTTTCCCTGATTCCCCAGAGGTCCTGAAGATGCTCGTCCGTCTGCTCTACGCCAGCCGTGCCGTCGACGCCAGCCCCGACGCCATCGAAGCCATCCTGTCGCAGTCGCGCCAGTTCAACCCGACCTGCGGCATCACCGGCATCCTGTGCTACGGCGGTGGCATCTTCCTGCAGGCCATCGAAGGCGGGCGCAATGCGGTGAGCGATCTCTACGGCCACATCCAGCGCGATGCACGCCACAAGGACGTGGTACTGCTGCACTACGAGGAAATCAGCGAACGTCGCTTCGGCGGCTGGACCATGGGCCAGGTCAACCTGTCGCGCGTCAACGCTTCGATCGTGCTCAAGTACTCGGAGAAACCGGAACTCGATCCTTACGCGGTCTCTGGCAAGGTCTCGATGGCGCTGCTGGAAGAGTTGATGGCCACTGCCTCCATCATCGGCCGCAGCTGAAACACTGCCACCCGTGTCGGCCCCCCTGCTGGTGGGTTGTGATTTCTCCAGCAGCCCTTCCCATCGCAAACCCATCGTTATGGCACTCGGCGCCTTGCAGAGGGGGCGTCTTCAGCTGTCAAAACTGGAGCGTCTGCCGTCCCTCGATGCGTTTGCCGACTGGTTGCGCCAGCCCGGCGACTGGCTCGGTGCCTTTGACTTTCCCTTCGGCCTGCCACGCGAACTGGTGCAGCACCTGGGCTGGCCGCTGGACTGGGCGGCCTGCATGCGCCACTATGCGGCGCTGAGCCGCGACGAGATCCGTGCCAGCTTTGCCGCCTTCTGTGCGGCCCGCCCGACCGGCGGCAAGTTTGCCCACCGTGCGACCGACCTCCCGGCCGGCTCCAGCCCGTCGATGAAATGGGTCAATCCGCCGGTGGCCTTCATGCTGCATGCAGGCGTGCCTCGGCTGCTGGCGGCCGGCGTGCACCTGCCCGGCTTGCACGCCGGCGATCCGCAGGACGTGAACGTGGCTGGCGATCCGCGCCGGGTGGCGCTGGAAGGCTATCCCGGCCTGCTGGCGCGCGAGGTGCTGGGGACGCGCAGCTACAAGAGCGATGAACGCGCCAAGCAGACCACCGAGCGCCTGATCGCGCGCAAGGATCTGCTGACAGCGCTGGAGCACGGACAGACGCGGCTCGGTCTGTGCCTGAAGCTTTCTCATGCGCAGCGCGACGCGTTGGTGGACGATGCACGGGGCGATGCGCTGGATGCCGTGCTGTGCCTGCTGCAGGCCGCCTGGGCCCAGCAGCAGGGCGCGCCGCGTTATGGCTTGCCAGCCAACATGGATCCGCTGGAGGGCTGGATAGTCAGCGCCTGACGCGGGTGCGGGCGGCGCTGACGCTCAGGCGTCTTTGGGCAGGACGGTTTCTTCCAGCTTGATGGCCAGCTGCGAGATGGCCAGCCCGGCCGGGCAGCCTGGCGTGTTCGCCATCAGCAACTGGCGGCGCATGATGGCCTGGCGCACCTGCGGATCTTCCGGAATGTCGCCCATGTGGATCAGGCGCACCGGCCGGCCCGGTTCGCCCGTCACGAAGCGGTCCAGCACCTGCTGCAGTTGCACCGTGATGGCGCGGCCATCGCCCAGGCGGGCCGTCTGGTTGATGATCATGCGGATGTTCTGGCGTTTCTGCTGACCCACCAGCACCTTGATGGTGGCGTAGGCATCGGTCAGCGAGGTCGGCTCCGGCGTGGCCACCAGCAGCACCTCGGAGGCCTGCGATACCGCGAACAGCACCACGTCGGAAATGCCGGCGCCGGTGTCGAGCAGCAACACGTCGAACTTGGACGCCAGCGTTTCAATGATGCGCAGAAAATCGTCGCGTACTTCGGCGGTCAGGCGCGAGTACTCGACCATGCCCGAGCCGGCCAGCAGCACCGAGAAGCCGCCCGGCGCCTTGATGATGGCCTCTTCCAGCTTCGCCTTGCCGGTGAAGACGTCGTGCAGCGTGACCTTGGAGTAGAGGTTGAGCACCACGTCCAGATTCGCCAGGCCAAGGTCGGCATCGATCACCAGCACGCGGTGGCCTCGCTTGGCGAGGGCGGCTGCCAGGTTGGCCGAGACGAATGTCTTGCCCACGCCGCCTTTGCCGCTGGTCACGGCCAGCACCTTGCCACGCGGCGCGGCAGGCGAAGGCGGGGGCGTAGGTTTGTCCTGCGGAGGATTGAGCACGTCACTCATGGGTTGACCTTCTGCATGGCACTGTCGGGGCCGGTGTCGGGAACACTGTCACTCCATTCCGGCTCGCCCATGGACATGGGGCCGAACAGGAGACTCTTCTCTTCTGCACTGACAGAAATGACTTGTTGGTGATCGATGTAGACGCGGTTGCGTCCTTGCGCCTTGGCCTGGTAGAGCTGCGTGTCGGCCCGCTGGACCCACTGCTCGGTGGTGCCGCGGGTCTGGCCGGTCTGGGCCAGGGCAAAGGCGCCGCCGATGCTCAGGGTGATCTGCAGCCGCACGTTGGGCGCGACCTCGATCGACAGCCCTGCCACCGCCTGCCGGATGCGCTCGGCCACCGCCTCACCGTAGTTGAGCTGGCAATCCGGCAGCACAATGGCGAATTCCTCGCCGCCGTAGCGGGCCACCGTGTCCTGCGGCCGCACGCAATTCGCCAGGCAGCGCCCGACGGCCTGCAACACGCGGTCACCGGCCAGGTGACCGTGGGCGTCGTTGATGGATTTGAAGTGATCGATGTCGAGCATCAGCAGCAGGGCAGGATTGCCGGAGCGGATCACGACTTCGATTTCACGTGCCAGCGCAGCGCGGAAGTGGCGCCGGTTGGCGAGTCCCGTGAGCGGGTCGGTCTGCGACAGTTCGCACAGGCCGTCGATCACCCGCTGCAGGTAGGCGATTGGTTCTGCGTCGGGTGCGGGCAGATCGGTGGTGCCACCGTGCTCCAGCAACGCACGTGCGTCGTCCAGACGCAGGTCGCGCAGGTTAATGGGGCTGGGGCTGACGGAGGTCACGGCGCGCATCGAGAATGAACTCGGAAAAGTCTAACAGGTTTGCTTAGCGGCAAAGAAGGAAAAAGGCTGGATCGCCCCATTTGACGGGGTTTTCACCAAGGTGGTGCTGGAGGGTGATGCAAGTGAAGAACGATGTGTGGCGACGTTGGGTGGCGGGTAGTGCAGTGGCCGTGCTCTGCCTGGGCAGCAGTGTGGCCGCCCAGGCCGGCGGGCGCGCGCAGCCCTGGCAGGGGCGCGTCGCGCAGGTGACCGATGGAGACACCCTGCGCGTGCAGCCCGCGCGCGGTGGGCCGGCGCGCACGATCAGGCTCGACGGCATCGACGCGCCGGAGATCTGCCAGGCCCATGGCCCGATGGCACGCGACCGGCTGGCCGAGCAGGTCGAAGGCCGGCAGGTGCGCGTGTTGCCGCGTCGCGTGGATGACTACGGTCGCTTGTTGGCACGCATCGAGGTGCAGGACCAGGATGTCGGGCGCTGGATGGTGCGCCAAGGATATGCCTGGTCCTACCGCTACCGCTCGCAAGCCGGGCCGTATGCGGCGGTTGAGTCACAGGCCCGGGCGCAGCGGCTGGGCCTGTGGCAAGGGCGTCCTGAGCGGCCACGCGCTTTTCGCCAGCGGCATGGTCCTTGCCACTGAAAGACACGAAGCGCGTGTCAGTCTGACGGATGGCCGCAGACCGGGCAGCTTGGGTTGCGCGGCAGGCGGACCTCCGTCCATTCCATGAGCCGGCCGTCAAGCATCAGCAGTCGGCCCGCCAGTGAGTGGCCAGTGCCAGCCAGCAGCTTGAGGGCTTCCGCCGCCTGCAGCGTGCCGATGATGCCCACCAGCGGCGCGAACACGCCCAGCGTGGCGCAACGCGTCTCCTCGAAGTCATCGCTGGGCGGGAAGACGCAGGCGTAGCAGGGCGTGCCGGTCTGGCGCGGGTCGTAGACCGTGATCTGGCCATCGAAACGGATCGCCGCACCGGACACCAGGGGCTTGCGGTGCTTGACGCAGGCGGCGTTGATGGCGTGGCGGGTGACGAAGTTGTCGGTGCAGTCCAGCACCACATCGGCCTGTGCCGCCAGCGTGTCGAGCAGGGCTGCGTCGGCGCGGGCCGCCACCTGGGTGACGCGCACCTCGGGGTTGATGGCGGCGATGGCCTGAGCAATGGACTCGACCTTGGCCTGGCCCACCCGCGCCGTGGTGTGGGCCACCTGCCGCTGCAGGTTGGTGACGTCCACCACATCATGGTCCACCACGGTGATGCGGCCGACGCCGGCCGAGCCCAGGTACAACGCCACCGGTGAGCCCAGACCGCCGGCACCGATGACGAGTGCGTGGCCGTCCAAGATGCGCTGCTGGCCTTCGATGCCGATCTCTTCTAGCAGGATGTGCCGCGAATAGCGCAGCAACTGGTCATCGTTCATAAGGGGGCACCCCTGAGGCGCTGCGCGCCTTCCCCTCACGGGGAAGCTCCCAGTGGCCCGGCCGAGCCGGTTCCACGGGAGCCCACGCCTGGGGCTTGGGCAGCGTCATGGGTCGCGGGCTCGCGATCAGTTCTCTTTCGATTCCTCTTTGCGCTCGGTCTGCGTCTTGCTGGCGACCACCGGCAGGCCCTTGAGTTTGTTCAAGGCCTGGATCAGCTGGAAGTCCTTGTCGCTGCCGAACTCGGGCAGCTTGCGCTCCTGCGGCGGCTTCTTGGCTTCTTCTTCCAGCTTCTTCAGCGCGGCGTCGCGGGCGCGTTCGCGCTCGGGATCCTTCTGTTCGGCGCTCTGGCCGTTGGAAAGGTGCTTGTCCAGATCGGCCTCACGCGTGCGCAGGGCGGCAAACACATTGCCCTCGGCGGTTTCGTCGAGCATGACATCGGGCACGATGCCGCGCGCCTGGATCGACTTGCCGCTGGGGGTGTAGTAGCGCGCGGTGGTGATCTTCAGCGCCGTGTCGGGGCCGAGCGGGCGCACGGTCTGTACCGAGCCCTTGCCGAAGGTCTGGCTGCCCATGACGACGGCACGCTTGTGGTCCTGCAGCGCGCCGGCCACGATCTCGCTGGCCGAGGCCGAGCCTTCGTTGACCAGCACCACCAGCGGCACAGTCTTGAGTGCCGCCGGCAGCCGCTTGAGCGGGTCGTTGCTGCCGCGGCGCTGGTAGAACTCGGGCGCTGCCTTGTAGGTGAACTTGCTCTCGGCCAGTTGGCCGTTGGTGGAGACCACCGTCACGTTCTCGGGCAGGAAGGCCGCGGAGATGGCGACCGCCGCATCGAGCAGGCCACCCGGGTCGTTGCGCAGGTCGAGGACCAAGCCCTTGAGCGCAGGGTCCTGCTTGTAGAGCTCCTCCACCTTGCGCACGAAGTCGTCCACCGTGCGTTCCTGGAACTGGCTCAGGCGGATCCAGGCATAGCCCGGCTCGATCAGCTTGGATTTGACCGACTGGGTCTTGATCTCCTCGCGCGTGATGGTGACGGCGAAGGTGCGGTTCTCGTCCTTGCGGAACACCGACAGGATGACCTTGGTATTGGGCTCGCCGCGCATGCGCTTGACGGCCTCGTTGAGCGACAGGCCCTTGACGGCGGTGTCGTCGATCTTGGTGATCAGGTCGCCGGACTTGAGGCCGGCACGGTAGGCTGGCGAGCCCTCGATGGGCGAAACCACCTTGACCAGACCGTCTTCCTGGGTGATCTCGATGCCGACGCCGACGAAGCGGCCGGTCGTACCTTCTCGGAATTCCTTGAAGGACTTCTTGTCGAAATACTGCGAATGCGGGTCCAAGCTGGACACCATGCCGGAGATGGCGTCGGTGATGAGCTTCTTTTCATCCACCGGTTCGACGTAGTCGGTCTTGACCATGCCGAAGACGGCGGCGAGCTGCTGCAGCTCTTCCAGCGGCAGCGGCGCCATGGCGTTGCGCGCCACGGTCTGCAGCGACACCGTGGTCAGCGCGCCGGCGACCACGCCCAGCGAAATCCAGCCCGCAATTTTCAGTTTCTGACCCATGTATCGTTCCTCTGCGCCCCAATATACACGCTTAGAAGCAAGCCGGCCGCCGGGGTTCCCGGCGGCCGTCCATTAAACGCCGAGTCTTTACCGGCGGTTTACCGGCACTGGAGGGTCCAGTGCCGGATTCAGGCCTTGCCCTGCGACGCCACGGCGGCGGCGGCACGGGCGGCCGCCTCGGCGTCACCCAGGTAATAGTGGCGGATCGGCTTGAGGTCGGCATCGAGTTCGTACACCAGCGGGATGCCGTTGGGGATGTTCAGGCCGACGATGTCCTGGTCCGAGATGCCGTCCAGGTACTTGACCAAGGCGCGGATCGAGTTGCCGTGCGCGGCCACCACCACGCGCTGGCCCGATTTGATGGCCGGGGCCATGGTCTCGGTCCAGAACGGCAGCACGCGTGCCACGGTGTCCTTCAGGCATTCGGTCAGCGGCACGTCGGCCGGCGCCAGACCGGCGTAGCGCGGGTCGCTGCGCTCGCAGCGCGGGTCAGTCGGCTCCAGGGCTGGCGGTGGGGTGTCGTAGCTGCGGCGCCAGACCAGCACCTGCTCGTCGCCGTACTGCTTGGCCATGTCGGCCTTGTTCAGCCCCTGCAGGGCGCCGTAGTGGCGCTCGTTCAGGCGCCAGCTTTTCACCACCGGCAGCCAGGTGCGGTCCATCTCGTCCAGGCAATACCACAGGGTGTGGATGGCGCGCTTGAGCACGCTGGTGTAGGCCAGGTCGAATTCATAGCCTTCGGCCTTGAGCAGCTTACCGGCCGACATGGCCTGGGTGACGCCGGTGGGGGTGAGGTCGACGTCGGTCCAGCCGGTGAAGCGGTTCTCCAGGTTCCAGGTCGATTCGCCGTGGCGGATGAGCACGAGTTTGTACATGGTGGTGCGGGTTCGAAGGAAATTGACAGGCGGGCGGTGGCAAAAGCCGCATGCCCAGCGGCAAACAGCCCGCCATTCTAAAATGCCGGCTTCCCGTTTCGTACCCTGCAAGGAATATTGTGAAATTCATACTCGACAACTGGACGCTGATCCTGGTCGCCCTGACATCCGGCATCCTGCTGCTGTGGCCTGCCTTGCGCGGTGTGGCGGGCGGCTCGCTTACCCCGAGTGGGGCGGTGCAGCTCATCAACCAGGAGAAGGCGGTGGTGGTCGACGTCTGCGAGGCGGCCGAGTTTGCAGCGGGGCACGTCACCGGCGCCAAGCACATTCCGCTGGCCCAGCTGGCCAACCAGCTGCCCGCAGTGGTCAAGAACAAGGAACTGCCGGTGATCTTCGTCTGCCAGAGCGGCATGCGTTCCAGCAGTGCGGCCCGCATCGCCAAGGGCTTGGGCTACCAGAAGGCGCTGTCGCTCGGCGGCGGCCTGTCCAGCTGGCGCGCGGCCAGCCTGCCGGTGGAAAAGGGCTGAGCCCGGCCTTCCGTTTCGGATTCGTTTCAGATTCAACCCAGACAGGAAACCAAGTCATGCAAGCTGTGAAGATGTACACCACGGCGGTCTGCCCCTACTGCGTGCGCGCCAAGCAGATCCTCAAGGCCAAGGGCGTCGAGCAGATCGAAGAGATCCGCATCGATGCCGATCCGGCGGCCCGCGACCACATGATGGAGATCACCGGCCGACGCACCGTGCCGCAGATCTTCATCGGCGGCACCCATGTGGGCGGCTGCGACGACCTGATGGCACTGGATGCCAAGGGCGGCCTGGTGTCGCTGCTCAACGCCGCCTGAGCCGTGGATGGTTTTGGCGCCGGGCCGGCCCAAGGCGAAACGCGGCCCCCTCGGCTCCTGACATAATCCGGCCAGCCCGATCGTGAGCCCGCTTCGGCATTGTTCCGGGCGGGCTTCGTCATTTTGAATTGAACACCTGAAAGCAAGCCATGGCCGACATGCAAGAACCCGTTTTCCAGATCCAGCGCGTCTACCTCAAGGAGGCCTCGCTGGAGCAGCCCAATTCGCCCGCCATCCTGCTGCAGCAGGAGCAGCCGGCCGTCGACATCCAGCTCGGCGTGGAAGCCACGCCGGTGGCCGACGGCGTGTATGAGGTGTGCGTCACCGCTACCGTGCACACCAAGGTCCAGGACAAGACCGTGTTCCTGGTCGAAGCCAAGCAGGCCGGCATCTTCGAAATCCGCAACCTGCCGGAAGACCAGATGGGCCCGATCATGGGCATCGCCTGCCCGCAGATCGTCTACCCCTACCTGCGCGGCAACGTGGCTGACATCGTGCAGCGCGCCGGCTTCCCGCCGGTGCACCTGTCGGAAATCAACTTCCAGGCCATGTACGAGCAGCAACAGCAGGCGCAGGCCAGCGAGATCCAGGTTCAGTAAGAAATCGGGCTCCAGCCCTTGTCCATCAAGCGCAAGACGCTATGAGAATCATAGTAATCGGCGCTGGCGCCTGGGGCACGGCGCTGGCCATGAGCGCCAGTCAGAACCCACAGGCCACGCACGAGGTGACGCTGTGGGCGCGCGATCCGGCCCAGGCGGCGGACATGCAGGCGCAGCGCGTCAACGCGCGCTACCTGCCGGACCTGCCCTTGCCGCCGGCCTTGCGTGTCATTGACGGCCGGGTCGACCAGCTGGCGGCGCTGGCGCAGGGGCAGGACCTCGTCATCATTGCCACCCCCATGGCCGGCCTGCGCGGCGTCCTGCAGCAGGTTCGTGACGTGCAGCAGCCGGTGGCCTGGTTGTGCAAGGGTTTCGAGCAGGCTGATCACAGCGTCTCCGGCCTGATGGCGCATGAGATCCAGGCCGAGGTGGCGCCGGGCCTGTTGGCCGGTGCGCTCAGCGGCCCCAGCTTCGCGCAGGAAGTGGCGCGCAACCAGCCCACGGCCCTGGTCGCGGCCAGCCGCCATGCGGTGGTGCGCGAGCGGCTGGTGCAGGCCTTCCACAGCCCGAGCCTGCGTGTCTATGCCAATGACGACATCGTCGGCGTGGAAGTCGGTGGCGCGGTCAAGAACGTGCTGGCGATTGCCACCGGCTTGTGCGACGGCCTGAACCTTGGCCTGAATGCCCGGGCGGCCCTGGTCACGCGCGGCCTGGCCGAGATGACGCGCCTGGGTGTCGCCCTGGGCGCGAAGACGGAAACCTTCATGGGCCTGTCCGGCCTGGGCGATCTGGTGTTGACCGCCACCGGCGACCTCAGCCGCAACCGCAAGGTCGGCCTGCTGCTGGCGCAGGGCCAGACCCTGGCGCAGGCGGTGGCTTCGCTCGGCCATGTGGCCGAGGGCGTCTACAGCGCGCGTACCGTGGTGCAGCGCGCGAAAAGCCTAGGGGTGGAGATGCCGATTGCGCAGGCCGTGGTGGCCCTGCTCGACGGTCGTCTGCAGCCGACGCAGGCCGTCGCCGTCTTGATGGGGCGGGATCCGGCGAAGGAGATTTGAAGCCCCCTGTTGGGCGCTCAATGCGTGTAGCGCCCCTCTCCCCCGAGGGGGACAACGCCAGTGGCCCGGCAGAGCCGGTTCCACGGCGTTTCACGCTTGACGTCCCTCTTTCCACGCAGGGGTGGGTTGCAAGCAAGCCGTGTTAGTTCGTCGTTTGCTCTTGGCTCACCCGTGCCGCGATATGGGCCAGTGCTTCCTCGACCTGGTCGACCAGGATCAGGCACAGGTCGCCCTCGCACAACTTGTCCATGGCCAGATCGATGGCCACGAATTCGCCGTGGATCTCCTGCATCTCGCGCGTGCGCTGGGCGCCCTCGAGGCCCTGGCGCAGCAGGGCCAGCACCTCGCCGTCGGCGCGGCCGCGCTGGCAGGCGTCCTGGTACAGGATGACTTCATCGAAGGCGTTGCCCAGAATGCGGGTCTGCTCGCGGATGTCTTCGTCACGGCGGTCGCCGGCACCGCTGATGACCACCGAGCGCCGTTTGGCCGGCATGGCCTCGACAGCGCGCACCAGCGCCAGCATGGCATCCGGGTTGTGGCCATAGTCGGCAATCACGGTGGCGCCACGGTAGCGGAACAGGTTGAAGCGGCCCTGCGCGTTGTTGCTGTCGTTGTCGAAGCTGGCCAGGCCCTGGTGCACCAGCATCCAGTCCAGCCCCAGGCCCCAGACGGCGGCCACGGCCGCCATCACGTTCTCGACCTGGAAGCCGATGGTGCCATTCAACGTGAGCGGGATGTCGGCCAGCGCAATGCGGTGCGCGGCCGCGCCCTCGGCCGCGACCAACTGGCCGTCCTCGACGTAGACGGCACGGCGTCCCTGCGCCAGATGGGTGGCCATGACCGGGTGGTTGCGATCCATGGCGAAGTAGGTCACGGCGCCGCGGCAGTGGTTGGCCATGGCGGCGACGATCGGGTCGGCCGCGTTGAGCACTGCCATGCCCTTGTCGGCGATGTTCTGCACGATGACGCGCTTGAGCACCGCCAGGTCTTCCACCGTGGTGATGTAGTTCAAGCCCAGGTGGTCGCCGCTGCCGACGTTGGTTACCACCGCCACATCGCAGCGGTCGAAGGCCAGACCCTCGCGCAGCATGCCGCCGCGTGCCGTCTCCAGCACCGCAGCATCCACGTCGGGGTGCTGCAGCACGCTGCGTGCGCTCTTCGGGCCGCTGCAGTCGCCGGTGTCGATGCGCTCGCCGTCGATGTAGACACCGTCGGTGCTGGTCATGCCGACGCACAGACCTTTTTGCGTCAGCAGATGCGCAATCAGGCGCACGGTGGTGGTCTTGCCGTTGGTGCCGGTCACGGCCACCAGCGGAATGCGGCCGTTCTCGCCTTCGGGGAACATGGTGGAGATGATGGCTTCGCCGACCGGGCGGCCCTTGCCGTAGGACGGCGACAGGTGCATGCGCAGTCCCGGCGCGGCATTGACCTCGACCACGCCACCCCCCGTTTCTTCGAGCGGGTGCAGGATGCTGTCGGCCACGATGTCCACGCCGCAGATGTCCAGCCCCACCATCTGCGCCGCAGCCACGGCGCGCTGCGCCACCTCCGGGTGCACGTCGTCGGTGACGTCGGTGGCGGCGCCGCCGGTGGACAGGTTGGCGTTGTGGCGCAGGGTGACGCGGCGGCCGTTGGCCGGTACCGAGTCGGCGTGCATGCCCTGGCCGGCCAGGCAGGCCAAGGCAATGTCGTCGAAGCGGATCTTGGTCAGCGAGGTGGCGTGGCCGGAGCCGCGCCGCGGGTCTTTGTTGACCTCCTCCACCAGTTCGCGCACGCTGTGCACGCCGTCGCCCACCACACTGGGCGGGTCTCGCCGGGCGGCGGCCACCAGCTTGTTGCCGACCACCAGCAGGCGGAAGTCGTTACCCGGCAGGTAGCGCTCGACCAGGATCTCGTCGTCGTACTCTTCGGCGGCGGCGTAGGCGGTCAGGAGCTGCTCATGGGTGGTGATGTTGACCGTGACGCCCTTGCCCTGGTTGCCGTTCTTGGGTTTGACCACCACCGGCAGGCCGATTTCGCGTGCGGCCTTCCAAGCCTCTTCGGGTGAGGTGACCTCGAAGCCCTGCGGTACCGGCACGCCGGCGGCCGCCAGCAGCTTCTTGGTCAGCTGCTTGTCCTGGGCGATGGATTCGGCAATCGCACTGGTAACGTCCATCTCGGCCGCCTGGATGCGGCGTTGTTTGCTGCCCCAGCCGAACTGGATCATGCTGCCTGAGGTCATGCGGCGGTAGGGGATGCCGCGCGCCACGGCCGCGTCGGCGATGGAGCCGGTGCTGGGGCCCAGGCGCACGTCTTCGTCGAGTTCGCGTAGCTGCTCCAGTGCCTGCTCCAGGTCGAAGGGGGTGTCGTCCAGCGCGGCCTGGCACAGGCGCTGCGCCAGTTCCATCGCCAGCCGGCCGACCTCCTCCTGGGTGTATTCGACCACCACCTGGTACACGCCCGCATCGGGCGTCTGGGTGGTGCGGCTGAAAGTGACCGGGCAACCGGCCTGGGCCTGCAGGCTGAGGGCGGCGATTTCCAGCACATGGGCCAGCGGGGCCGTGGTGTCGTGACCGGTCGGGGTCAGCGGCTGGATCTGCGGGAAGCGGGCCCGCAGCCGGACGCCGAAGCCGCTGCGCGTCTGGAGTTCGCGCTCGGCCGGCGCGCAGCTCACAATGGCCTCGATCGCGGTGTGATGGCTCCACAGGTTGGGGCCGCGCAGCGCGCGGATGCGGGAGACTTCCATGGGTCAGTAGCTCTTTTTCGGAGACGGGTTGAAAGTGCGCAGGCCGGCACCGATCAGTTCGGGCGCGATGCCCAGGGCCCAGGCAGCGGCCACAGCCGCCATCACCATTTCGGGCTTTTCGGCCTTGGTCGGGGCCAGCGAGTCGAGCGGAATATGGCTCACCTCGTCCTCGCCCCGGGCCAGCACGATCTGCCGCTCGCGCAGGAATACGGCGCGGTCGCCACTGGCGCGATGGCTGGTTATCGCGTCCAGGGTTGCGTCGAGGCCGTAGAAGATCACCTTGCCGTCGCACAGCTCGGCCATCTGGACGACCTGTGGGTCGGCGGCATTGAGCACGGCGGTACCGCTGGGCAGCACGACGTCGACCTGCGTGCGTACCACGTTGTACAGCCGGTCGGCATCGTCGATGTAGAAGTCCGTCAGCGCCTCGAAATCGCCGATATCGGTCACCACGCCGACCGCACAGCGGTCGTAGGCCAGGCCTTCGCCGAGGATGGCGCGGTGGGTGTGCTCGAACACGGCGGCTTCCACCGAGCGGTTGATCAGCAGGCGCTGGCCGGCGTCCCAGTGGGTGCTGTCGCGCGCATCGACCTGGCGTGCGCCGAGAAAGAAGCCGTCCTGGCAGGCCAGGCCGACCTGGGTGCCGTTGATGTGCAGCAGCCAGGCCACCAAGCGCGCGATGCGGGTGGTGTGCCGGGTGCCGGTGATGCCGACGATCGGGATGCGCCCCTGTTCCTCGCCGGGGAAGAGATGCTCGACGATGGCCTGACCGACGTTGCGCGGCTCGCCTTCGGCCGGTTTCAGGTGCATCAGCAGACCGGGGCCGGCATTCACTTCGATGATGGCGCCGCCCTGTTCCTGCAGCGGGCGGCCGATGTCCTGGGCTACCAGATCGATGCCGGCGATGTCCAGCCCGACCACGCGGGCCGCGAGTGCGGCGGCACGTGCTACCTGCGGGTGCACCAGGTCAGTGACGTCGTAAGCCAGGTCGCCGTGGCGCTTGAGCAGCACAACCTGGCCGGCGGCGGGCACCGAGTCGCCGTGCAGGCCCTGGCGTTCCAGTTCCAGCTGGGCGATGGGTTCCTTCTCCAGCACCAGCGGCTCAAGCGGGAATTCCTCCTCGACACCGCAGCGCGGATCGCTGTTGATCTGGCTTTCGATCAGCTGGCGGATGGTGGACTGGCCGTCGCCAGTGACGGTCTGCATCTTGCCGCGCGTCGCGGCCACCACGCGCTTGCCGACCACCAGCAGGCGGTGGGCGTCGCCGCGGATGAACTTCTCCACCAGTACGCCGCTGCCTTCGGCGTTGGCAGCCACATAGGCCTTTTCGATCTGCTCCCGGGTGGTGAGGTCGGTGAAAACGCCTCGGCCATGGTTGGCGTCGGTGGGCTTGACCACCACGGGCAGACCGATGTCCTGCGCCGCGTCCCAGGCGGCAGCCGGGCTGTCGACTTCCTGGCCTTCGGGCACCGGCACGCCGCAGGTCTGCAGCATGCTCTTGGTCATGTGCTTGTCGCTGGCGATGCTTTCGGCAATCGCGCTGGTGCGGTCGGTCTCGGCGGTCCAGATGCGGTGCTGGCGCACGCCGTAGCCCAGCTGGACCAGATTGCCTTCGGTCAGGCGGATGTGGGGGATGCGGCGGTCGCTGGCCGCGTCGACGATGTTGGCGGTGCTCGGGCCGAGGCAGAGCCTGTCGCACAGCTCGCGTAGCTGCTGCACCGCGGCAGTCACATCAAACGGGCGGTCCTCGATGGCGGCCATCACCAGGTCGCGGCCGGCTTGCAGTGCGGCGCGGCCGACGTCTTCCTGCCGGGTGCGGAAGGCCAGCTTGTAGATGCCGTGCGCCGAGGTCATGCGAGCCTTGCCAAAGCCGGTCTGCATGCCGGCCAGGTTCTGCAGCTCCAGCACCACGTGTTCCAGGATGTGGGCTGCCCAGGTGCCTTCACGCAGTCGCTGCAGGAAGCCGCCGCGTTCGCCGACGCCGCAGCGGTGCTCGATCAGCCCGGGCAGCATGGAGGTCAAACGCTCGTAGAATCCGGGAATGGTGTTGGAGGGGTAGTGCTCCAGTTCGCCGATGTCGACCCAGGCTTCGATGACGGGCCGGTAGGTCCAGAGGTTGGGGCCGCGCAGATGGGTGACCCGCAGGAATTGAATGTTTTTCGTTGTCATGAATCTAAGCAGGTCTGGCAATCACGTACCGCAGTCGGCTTTCTGGTTCGCGTGAACTGACCCTGGTTTCGGCACAGTCGTATCCCAACAGTCTCTACATAAAAACGGCGCCCATCGTTCAACGTCCAGCCCTTTGCCCGACGTCAGCCGGGTCTTCAGCCATCAACCCGTACACACTCTGGACCCCATGACTCCCCAAAATCCGGCTGCTGACGAATTATCGATCAACGAGATTCCGGCCGACTGGCGCCAGGAAGCCCGACAACAGCTCCAACCGGAAGAGAACGTTCAGGCTGTGCTGGAGGTTGACCTCGACACCCAACTTCGCTATGTCCGTGGCCTGGTGCTGGTGACCGACCGCCGCCTGTTGAGCCGCGCCCCGGGTGCCTCCGGTTGGATCAGCTGGGATTATCGGCCCGGCCTGACGCTGCAGCACCACGACCATGCGGGGGTCGGCCACCTGGATCTGATGGACGGCCTGGGCCTGCAGGCCAGCTGGCGTTTCACGCTGGGGCAGAACCTGCACGCGATCCGACTGGTGGAGCAGTTCCGGCTGCACCTGCAAAGCCGCCTGAGCGGCGAGCCGGTCGCGCAGCCGGAGGGACACTTCTGTCCCAGCTGCAAGGCACCGCTGGCGCCGGATCAGGACGAATGCCCGATCTGCACCAAGGTCATGCACACCCCGCCGTCGACCTGGACCCTGTTCCGGCTCTGGCGCTTTGCCCGGCCTTACCGGTTCCAGCTGTTCTGGGGCTTTGTTCTCACACTGCTGGGGACGGCGGCCAGCCTGGTGCCGCCCTACCTGACCATGCCCTTGATGGACGAGGTGCTGATCCCGTTCCAGAACGGGCAGAAGATCGACCCGCAGCTGGTGGCGCTCTACCTTGGCGGCCTGCTGGCGGCGGCGGTGGTGGCCTGGGGACTGACCTGGGCGCGCACCTACATCCTCGCGTTGGTGTCCGAGCGCATCGGCGCCGACTTGCGTACCACCACCTACGACCACCTGTTGCGCCTGTCGCTCGAATACTTCGGCGGCAAGCGCACCGGTGATCTGATCGCCCGCATCGGCAGCGAGACCGACCGCATCTGTGTCTTCCTGTCCCTGCACCTGCTCGACTTCGCCACCGACGTGCTGATGCTGGTGATGACGGCGGCCATCCTGTTCTCCATCAACCCCTGGCTGGCCCTGGTCACGTTGATCCCGCTGCCGATCATCATCTGGATGATCCATGTCGTGCGCGACCGGCTCAAGACCGGCTTCGAGAAGATCGACCGCGTCTGGTCGGAAGTCACCAGCGTGCTGGCTGACACCATCCCCGGCATCCGCGTGGTCAAGGCCTTTGCCCAGGAGCAGCGCGAATCCAGGCGCTTCCACGATGCCAACCGCCACAACCTGGTGGTCAACGACCGGCTCAACCGCGTCTGGTCGCTGTTCGCGCCCAGCGTTTCCTTCCTGACCGAGGTCGGCCTGTTGGTGGTCTGGGGCTTCGGCGTCTGGCTGGTGGCACACGAGCAGATCACGGTGGGTGTGCTGACGGCTTTCATCGCCTACATCAGCCGTTTCTACGGCCGGCTCGACTCCATGAGCCGCATCGTGTCGCATACCGAGAAGTCGGCCTCGGCGGCCAAACGCATCTTCGACATCCTGGACCACGTCTCCAGCGTGCCCGAGCCAGCGCAGCCGGTGCACCTGAAGGAGGTGCAGGGTCGCATCGATGTCTGCGATGTCGGTTTCCGCTACGGCAACCGCGAGGTCAACCGCGGCATCAACATCACGATCGAGCCGGGCCAGATGGTGGGCCTGGTGGGCCACAGCGGCTCGGGCAAGAGCACGCTGGTCAACCTGATCTGCCGCTTCTACGATGTGTCTGAAGGGTCGATCCGCATCGATGGCGTCGACATCCGCGCCCTGCCGGTGGCGGAGTACCGCCGCAACATCGGTCTGGTGCTGCAGGAGCCCTTCCTGTTCTTCGGCACCATCGCTGACAACATCGCCTACGGCAAGCCCGACGCCACGCGCGAGCAGATCATCGCCGCGGCGCGCGCCGCCCATGCCCACGAGTTCATCCTGCGCCTGCCGCAAGGTTACGACTCCATGGTGGGTGAGCGCGGCCAGGGTCTGTCCGGCGGCGAGCGTCAGCGCATCTCGATCGCGCGTGCGCTGCTGATCGACCCGCGCATCCTGATCCTCGACGAGGCCACTGCCTCCGTGGATTCGGAGACCGAGAAGGAAATCCAGAAGGCGCTCGACAACCTGGTGCAGGGCCGTACCACCATTGCCATTGCGCACCGTCTGTCCACGCTGCAGCGGGCCGACCGGCTGGTGGTGCTGGACCGTGGCCAGGTGGTGGAAGAGGGCAGCCACGACGAGCTGATGGCGCGCCAGGGCGCCTACTACAACCTGTACCAGGCGCAGGCGCGCAATGTGGACGTCGACATGGACGACGCCGTCGAACAGGCCACCGCCGACAAGAAGGAGGCGCCCCAATGAACACTCCCCTGATGGTGGGCACCGCCCCCACCACGTTCGAGCTGAGCCGCGATGCCTTCGGCAAGCTGGTGCTCACCACGCCGGACGGCCAGGTGTACGAAGGCGTGCAGCCGGTACGGGCCTTCCCGATCCAGTCGCCCGAGCGCGGTATTTCGCTGCTCGACGCTGACGGCCACGAGGTCGCCTGGGTGGAGGCGCTGGTCGACGTGCCGCAGCCGCAGCAGGGCCTGATCCGCGAGGCGCTGGGCGCGCGCGAGTTCATGCCCGAGATCCAGGCCATTCTCAGCGTCACCAGCTTTGCCACGCCCTGCACTTGGCAGGTGCTCACCGACCGCGGCGAGACCCGCTTCGTGCTCAAGGGCGACGAGGACATCCGCCGCTTGAACGGCAATACCCTGCTGGTGACCGACTCGCACGGCATCCATTTCCTGATCCGCGACCTGAGCCAGCTCAGCCGCGACAGCCGCAAGATCCTCGACCGCTTCATGTGAGCGGCCATTTGAGTTCCGACCGATGAATCCCGTTTTTGATTTTTCCGACACGGCCCTGCGCGCTCTGGCGCAGGCCGATGTAGCCCGCGCCCTGCACGAAGACGTGGGCAGCGGCGACCTGACCGCCGGCCTGATCGACCCTGCGCGCCAGGCGCACGCGCGCGTGCTGGCGCGCGAGAGTGCCGTCATCTGCGGCGCGGCCTGGGTCGAGGCCACGCTGCAGCAGATCGAGCCCGCGGCGCGCCTGACCTGGCATGTGCGCGACGGCCAGCGCTGCAACGCCGACCAGGTGGTGCTGGAGATCGAGGGCAGTGCCCGCGGCCTGCTCACCGCCGAGCGCACGCTGCTGAATTTTCTGCAGCTGCTCAGTGCCGTGGCCACGCACACGGCCAGTTATGTGGCGGCCGTGCAGGCGGTGCCGGGTAACCGCGCGCAGATCGTTGACACGCGCAAGACGTTGCCGGGCCTGCGCATGGCGCAGAAGTATGCCGTGCTGGCCGGCGGCGGCACCAACCACCGCATCGGCCTGTTTGATGCGGTGCTGATCAAGGAAAACCACATCGCCGCCGCCGGCAGCGTCACGGCCGTGCTGCAGCAGGCCGCTGCCGTGGCGCCTGCCGCCAAGTTCGTCGAGATCGAGGTCGAGACGTTGGCGCAGCTGCGCGAGGCGTTGGAGGCCGGTGCACGCATGGTGCTGCTGGACAACATGAGCCTGGACATGCTGCGCGAGGCCGTGCACCTCAACGCCGGGCGCGCCATTCTGGAGGTCTCCGGCGGCGTCAGCATGGCCACGGTGCGCGACATTGCCGCCACCGGCGTGGACCGCATCTCCATCGGCGCCCTGACCAAGGATGTCAAGGCCGTTGATTTCTCCATGCGTTTCAGCGCCGGGCCGGCCTGAGCCCGAGTGCATTGACCACCCTGCATGCCAGGAATTGCCATGAATACCGCCGCCAACCAAGTCATCGATGTCGAATACGAACAACCGGCCTGCACCACGCGCCACGCCTGGGCGCGTGTGCCGGTGGAGCCCGGGCCGGCAGAGCGCGCCGCGCTCAAGGACAAGATCCGCCGTCTGCTGAAGGAACACAACGCGGTCATGGTGTCGCACTACTACGTGCATCCGGACCTGCAGGACTTGGCCGAGGAAACCGGCGGCATCGTCAGCGACTCGCTGGAGATGGCGCGCTTCGGCCACAACCATCCGGCCAAGACGCTGGTGGTCTCGGGTGTGCGCTTCATGGGCGAGACGGCCAAGATCCTCTCGCCGGAAAAGCGCATCCTGATGCCGGACCTGGATGCCACCTGTTCCCTGGACCTCGGCTGCCCGATCGACGAGTTTTCGGCCTTCTGCGACGCCCACCCCGACCGCACCGTGGTGGTCTACGCCAACACCAGCGCTGCCGTGAAGGCGCGCGCCGACTGGCTGGTGACCTCCAGTTGCGCGCTCGACATCGTGCGTGCGCTCAAGGAGCAGGGGCACAAGATCCTGTGGGCGCCTGACAAGCACCTGGGCGGTTACATCGAGCGCGAGACCGGCGCCGACATGCTGATGTGGAACGGCTCGTGCATCGTGCACGACGAGTTCAAGGCCTTCGAGCTGGAACAGATGATCCGCGAACACCCCAAGGCCAAGGTGCTGGTGCACCCGGAGTCGCCTGCCGCGGTGACGGCGCTGGCCGATGCCGTGGGTTCCACCTCCGGCATCCTGAAGGCGGCGCAGGAGCTGGATGCGACCGAATTCATCGTTGCCACCGACAAGGGCATGATGCACAAGCTGCGCACGCTCAACCCCGGCAAGGTCTTCTACGAGGCGCCCACCGCGGGCCAGAGCGCCACCTGCAAGAGCTGCGCGCACTGCCCCTGGATGGCCATGAACGGCTTGGCCGGCGTGGCGCATGTGCTGGAGACTGGCACCAACGAGATTCAGGTTGATCCGGCGCTGATCCCGCGCGCGCGCGTGCCGATCGATCGCATGCTGGCCTTCACGGCCGCGCTCAAGGCCGGCCAACCGACGACCGGCTTGGTGCCGAACATCGGGGCGGCGTAAAGGGCTCACCCCCAGGCTGCGGGCACTTCGTGTCCCTACGCCACCCCCCTTGCAGGGGGCAACGCCAGTGGACCGGCGGAGCCGGTTCCACGGCGTTTCACGGTTTGGGGGGGCTGGCCTGCTGACCTGGTTTGTGTTCGCTGGTGCAGAGCCGCAGAGCATCAACTGAGCAATTGCTCGGCGGGTACGTAGGCGTAGCCCAGTTGCTGGGCCACCGCTTCATGGGTCACGTGGCCCTGGGCCACGTTCAATCCGTTTCGCAGGTGCGGGTCGTCACGCATGGCCTGTTGCCAACCCTTGTCGGCCAGCGCCAAGGCGTGCGGCAGGGTGGCGTTGTTGAGGGCGAAGGTCGAGGTGCGGGCCACGTTGCCGGGCATGTTCGCCACGCAGTAGTGCACCACGCCGTCCACCACGTAGGTGGGCTCGGCATGGGTGGTGGGACGGGAGGTCTCGAAACAGCCGCCCTGGTCGATGGCCACATCGACGATGACGGCGCCCTTTTTCATGCGCGACACCAGGGCACGGCTGACCAGCTTGGGCGCGGCCGCACCCGCGACCAGCGCGCTGCCGATCACGAGGTCTGCATCGAGCACCGATTGCTCGACATTGTGTGCGCTGGCCAGCAGGGACTGGAGGCGATTGCCATAGCGTGCGTCAAGCGTGCGCAGCTTGTCCGCGCTGCGGTTGAGCACGGTCACGCGCGCGCCCATGCCGATGGCCATCTGGGCCGCGTTGGCGCCCACCGTGCCCGCGCCAAGAATCACGACATGGGCCGCTGGCACGCCCGGAACGCCGCCGAGCAGAACACCCATGCCGCCCTGGGACTTCTCCAGATGGTGGGCGCCCACCTGCACCGCCATGCGGCCAGCCACTTCGCTCATCGGGGTCAGCAGCGGCAGGCTGTGGCCGGGGCCGGTGATGGTCTCGTAGGCAATGCAGATGGCCCCGGTCTTGACCAGCGCCGCCGTCAGTGCCGGATCGGGGGCCAGGTGCAGGTAGGTGTAGAGCAGCTGGCCCGGGCGCAGCAGCGTGAGCTCCGACGCTTGCGGCTCCTTGACCTTCACGATCATCTCTGCCTGCGCAAACACGCTGGTGGCGTCGGGCAGCAGGGTGGCGCCAGCGGCGTGGTAGTCGTCATCCGACAGGCCGATGGCGGCGCCGGCACCGCTTTGCACCAGCACCGCATGTCCATGGGCGCACAGCTCGCGCACGCTGGCCGGCGTCAGGCCGACGCGGTATTCATGGTTCTTGATCTCTTTGGGGACGCCGATACGCATGAGTCTCTCCTGTCGTCACGTAGTCGACGCGAAGGTTAACCCGGACCTCGTTTCGGGTCCAGTTGAGAGATCGTGTCCTGGTGTGTGTCTTCGGCTGACAAACCTGGCGGGCAATTGTTAGCCTGCGACGCAACCTGGAAGTCTCAGACTTCCAGGTTGTCAATCAAACGGGTGGTGCCTAGGCGGGCGGCGCCCAGGACGACGAGCTGGTCCGGGCCGAAATCGCCGGCTTGCGGTGGTTGCAGGTCGTGGCGGCGGCGCACCGTCATGTAGTCGGGCTTCCAGCCGCGGCCGGTCAGTGTCTGCAGGGCGTGCTGCTCGATGGCGGCGACATTGTGCTCACCCGCGCGCAGCGTGGCGATCATGCTCTTGAGTGTGCGCGAGAGCTGCACGGCCTCCGCGCGTTCCTCTGCGCTCAGGTAGCCGTTGCGCGAGGACAGCGCCAGGCCGTCGTCGGCGCGCAGCGTGGCGCCGGTGTGGATCTCGATCGGCAGCGCCAGCTGCGCCACCATGCGACGAATCACCATCTGCTGCTGGTAGTCCTTGGCGCCGAACACGGCGTAGCGCGGTTGCACGATGTTGAACAGCTTGAGCACCACGGTGCACACGCCGGTGAAGAAGCCGGGCCGGAAGTGGCCTTCCAGGATGTCGGCCAGCTCGGTGGGCGGCTGCACCTTGTAGCCCTGCGGCTCGGGGTAGAGCTCGGTTTCGCTCGGGGCAAAGACGATGTCGCAGCCCGCAGCCTTGAGCTTGTCGCAGTCGGCCTCCAGCGTGCGCGGGTAGGTGCCGAAGTCCTCGTGCGGCAGGAACTGCAGCCGGTTGACGAAGATGCTGGCCACCGTCACATCGCCCAGCGGCTTGGCCTGCTTGACGAGTGCCAGATGCCCGTCGTGCAGATTGCCCATGGTCGGCACGAAGGCCGGGCGCTGGTAGCGGGCCAGTTCCGCGCGGAGTTCAGAAATCGTGTGAATCAGCTTCATAAGTACGAGTGCAGGGGAGCGAACCGCGGGGCGCCGCGGAACCGGCTTCGCCGGGCCGCTGGCGCCGTCCCCCTGGGGGGATGATGCCGCAGGCGGCTCAGGGGGAATCCTATCTACCAGGCGTGAACCGAATCAATCGGGAAGCTGCCTTCCTTCACCGCCTTGACGTAGGCTTCCATGGCGCCGCGTACGCTGCCTGCATCCGCCATGAAGTTGTGCACGAACTTCGGCATCTTGCCCAGGTTCATGCCCAGCATGTCGTGCAGCACCAGCACCTGGCCGGCGCAGTCCACGCCGGCGCCGATGCCGATGGTGGCGCACTGCGGCAGCATCTTCGTGAGTTCGGCCGACAGCCCGGCTGGCACCATCTCCAGCACCAGCAGCGCGGCGCCTGCGTCCTGCAGCTCCAGCGCATGGCGCTTGAGGGTAGCCGCCGACTCGTCGGTCTTGCCCTGCACCCGGTAGCCGCCCAGCGCGTGCACCGTCTGCGGCGTCAGGCCGAGATGGGCGCAGACCGGAATGCCGCGCTCGACCAGGAAGCGCACGGTGTCGGCGGTCCAGCCACCACCTTCGAGCTTGACCATGTGCGCACCAGCCTGCATCAGCACCGAGGCGCTGCGGAAGGCCTGCTCTTTCGACTCATGGTAGGTGCCGTAGGGCAGGTCACCGATGATCCAGGCTGTACCCTGCACGCGGCGCACACCGCGCGTCACGCTCTCGACGTGGTAGCGCATGGTCTCCAGTGTCACGCCCACGGTGCTGGACAGGCCCTGACAGACCATGCCGAGCGAGTCGCCCACCAGGATGCATTCCACGCCGGCGGCGTCCGCCACGGCGGCAAAGGTGGCGTCGTAGGCGGTGAGCATGGTGATCTTCTCGCCACGGGCGTGCATTTCCTGCAGGCGCGGCAGGCTGATCGGCTTGCGAGTGGCGGGCGCCGAGGCCGGCGGCAGCGTGCCGTAAGGGGTGGCGCCATTGCTGGGGGTGGAGGTCGGATTGCTCACAGGGGTCTCCAGAGGTCGCAGGTTGACGAAAGGCGTGGACCGCGGCCGCGGCTCAGGTCTTGCCGGGCGGCTGCTGGGCCTGTTGCATGCCCAGGCGCGCCAGCAACTGCACGTCGGCTTCGGTGTCCGGGTTGCCGGTGGTCAGCAGTTTGTCGCCGTAGAAAATGGAGTTGGCGCCAGCCAGGAAACACAGGGCCTGGATGGCCTCGCCCATCTGCTGGCGCCCGGCCGACAGGCGCACGCGTGCTTTCGGCATGGTGATGCGGGCCACCGCGATCGTGCGCACGAACTCGAAGGGGTCAAGCGGTGCCTGGTCGGCCAAGGGGGTGCCTTCCACGCGCACCAGGTTGTTGATGGGTACCGATTCGGGGTATGGGTCGAGGTTGGCCAGCTCGGCGATCAGGCCGGCGCGCTGTCGGTGGCTCTCACCCATGCCGACGATGCCACCCGAGCAGACCTTGACGCCGGCGTTGCGCACCCGGGCCAGCGTGTCCAGCCGGTCCTGGTAGTCGCGCGTGCTGATGATGTCGCCGTAGAAGTCGGGCGCGGTATCGAGGTTGTGGTTGTAGTAGTCGAGGCCAGCGTCGCGCAGCTGCTCGGCATGGCCGTCTTCCAGCATGCCCAGCGTGGCGCAGGTTTCCAGGCCCAGGCCTTTGACGCCGCGCACCAGCTCGGCCACCTTCTCGATGTCGCGGTCCTTCGGTGCGCGCCAGGCGGCGCCCATGCAGAAACGGGTGGCGCCGGCGTCCTTGGCGCGGCGCGCAGCGAACAGCACCTCTTCGAGCTCCATCAGCTTGGAGGCCTTCACGCCGGTCTCGAACGCGGCCGACTGCGGGCAGTAGCCGCAATCTTCCGGGCAGCCACCGGTCTTGACCGACAGCAGGGTGGCGAACTCCACCTGCGTCGGATCGAAGTGTGCCCGGTGCACCGTCTGGGCGCGGTACAGAAGTTCGGGGAAGGGAAGCTGGAACAGCGCCTCGATGGCGTCCACGCTCCAGCGTTCGGCCTTGGGCGCAGCGGCGGGCGCGGCCTTGGGGCGGTGCAGGGTGATGGTCTGTTCGGTCACGGCACTCATGATGTCTCCTTAACGTGGCGGGGCGTCAGATCAGGCGCTGTCGCCGCCATGGTGTTCCGCATGAGCCGGCACGTGAGAGGCTTCCTGCACCGGGATGTGGCTGCGCTGTTCCTTGATGCGGTTGGCGCCGTCGACGAAGACCAGCTTGGGCTCGAAGCCCTTGCACTGCGCCTCGGGTACCTGGGCGAAGGCGGCGATGATCAGCAAATCACCTACCGCAGCGCGGCGCGCGGCTGAGCCGTTGACCGAGATGATGCCGGAGCCGCGTTCGCCGCGGATGGCGTAGGTGATGAAGCGCTCGCCGTTGTTGATGTTCCAGATGTGAACCTGTTCGTTCTCCATCAGGTTGGCGGCGTCCAGCAGGTCCTCGTCGATGGCGCAGGAGCCTTCGTAGTGCAGCTCGCAGTCGGTGACGGTGGCGCGGTGGATCTTGGATTTAAGCAGGGTACGTTGCATCGGGAACTCCTGGTAGGAGAGGGTCAGGGGGCCGGCGGCACCAGCAGGGTGGGCCGGGGCGTCGGTTCGGTTTGCGGATAGTCGCGACTGTAGTGCAGGCCGCGACTTTCGTGGCGGCTCTGTGCGCTGCGCACGATCAGGTCGGCCACTTGCACCAGGTTGCGCAGCTCCAGCATGTCGCGCGTGACATGGAACTGGGCGTAGAACTCCTGGATCTCGCTCTGCAGCAGCGCAATGCGGTGGGCTGCGCGCTCCAGCCGCTTGTTGGTGCGCACGATGCCGACGTAGTCCCACATGAAGCGGCGCAGCTCGTCCCAGTTGTGCGAGATCACCACGCACTCGTCGGCATCGATCACACGGCTGTCGTCCCAGGCCGGCAGGGGTGGGCAGGCGACGTCGGTGTCCCGCGCGATGTCCAGCGCCGCGGCACGCGCAAACACCATGCATTCCAGCAGCGAGTTGCTGGCCAGGCGGTTGGCGCCATGCAGGCCGGTGCAGCTGGTCTCGCCGATGGCATACAGGCCGGGCAGGTCGCTACGACCGCTCAGGTCGGTGACCACGCCGCCGCAGGTGTAGTGGGCGGCGGGCACCACCGGAATGGGCTGCCGGGCGATGTCGATGCCGAGCTCCAGGCAGCGCGCATAGATGGTGGGGAAGTGCTCCAGCAGGAATTCCTTGGGCTGGTGCGAGATGTCGAGGTAGACGCAGTCCAGGCCACGCTTTTTCATCTCGAAGTCGATGGCGCGTGCCACCACGTCGCGCGGCGCCAGCTCGGCGCGCGCATCGTGCGCCGGCATGAAGCGGGTACCGTCCGGCAGGATGAGTTTGCCGCCCTCGCCACGCACCGCCTCGCTGATGAGGAAAGACTTGGCCTGCGGGTGGTACAGGCAGGTCGGGTGGAACTGGATGAATTCCATGTTGCCCACCCGGCAGCCGGCACGCCACGCCGCGGCAATGCCGTCGCCGGTGGCGGTGTCGGGGTTGGTGGTGTAGAGATAGACCTTGCCGGCGCCGCCGGTGGCCAGGATAGTGTGCGGCGCACTGAAGGTCAGCACCTGATCGGTGGTCTCGTCCAGCGCGTACAGGCCGTAGCAGCGCCGGTCGGGCCGGCCGAGCTTGCTGCCGGTGATCAGATCCACCAGCATGTGGTGCTCGAACAGCGTGATGTTGGGGGTGGCGCGCACCCGGGCCATCAGCGTGTCCTGCACCGCTGCGCCGGTGGCATCGGTCACGTGCACCACACGGCGCGCGCTGTGCCCGCCCTCGCGCGTCAGGTGCAACTGGCCGTCTTCCTGCGAGAAGGGCACGCCCAGCGCCTGCAGCCAGCGGATGTTCTCCGGTGCGTGCTCCACCACGAAGCGGGTGGCCACCGGATCGCACAGGCCGGCGCCGGCCACCAGCGTGTCGTGCACGTGGGCGTCAAAGCTGTCGCTGGCCGACATGACGGCGGAAATGCCGCCCTGGGCCCAGCGGCTGGAGCCGTCGTTGAGCTCGCGCTTGGTCAGCACGGCCACGCGGTGGGTCGGCGCCAGGTGCAGCGCGGCACTCAGGCCGGCCAGACCGCTGCCGACGATCAGGACGTCGAAATGATGGGAGGAAGTCACGGAATGTGTCTTGCTGCGAGTGGGGGCGTGCTCAGACCGGCGAGTACGCCAGCCGCACGTAGATCGGGGCGAAGGCCTCGGCCTGGGTGATCTCGATCAGGCTTTCCTTGGCCAGCTCCAGCAGGGCGACGAAGGTCACCACCAGCACCGGCACGCCCTTGGCCGGATCAAACAACTGCTCGAATTCGACGAACTTGCGGCCCTGCAGCGCCTTGAGCACGATGCTCATGTGCTCGCGCACCGACAGTTCCTCGCGCGAGATCTTGTGGTGCTGCACCAGCTTGGCGCGCTTGAGGATGTCGGCCCAGGCCTCCTGCAGGTCGACCACATGCACATCGGGAAAGCGCGGGGTGAGTGCCTGTTCGATGTAGACCTGCGCCTTGAGGAAGTCGCGCCCGTACTGCGGCACGTTGTTCAGGCTGGCAGCGGCCAGCTTGATCTGCTCGTATTCCAGCAGGCGGCGCACCAGCTCGGCGCGAGGGTCTTCCGGCTCCTCGCCCTCGGCCGTCTTCTTGGGCGGCAGCAGCATGCGCGACTTGATCTCGATCAGCATGGCCGCCATCAACAGGTACTCGGCCGCCAGCTCCAGGTTGCGGCTGCGGACTTCGTCGACATAGCTCAGGTACTGGCGCGTCACCGCGGCCATCGGGATGTCGAGGATGTTGAAGTTCTGCTTGCGGATCAGGTACAGCAGCAGGTCCAGCGGGCCTTCGAAGGCCTCCAGGAACACCTCCAGCGCGTCGGGCGGGATGTACAGGTCCTGCGGCAGCGCGAACAGCGGCTCACCGTACAGACGTGCCACCGCCACGTGGTCCACGACCTCGGGCATGTCCGCCGGCAAAGCCGGCTCGGCGGCCTGCAGGCCGGTGCTGTCGACGGTGTCGCTCATGAAGTTGCTATCAAATCAGGAGCTGCTTGCGCTTGCGCAGCAAGAGCTGGTGGCAGATTTGATGTTGAATTATTGGGCTTCGCTCTGGTAGACGTAGGGCTTTTGCGCCACGCGCGCCGCCGCATAGTCGGCCCAGGCTTCGCGGTCGACCGCCTTGTCCCACAGCAGCTCGCGCCCCTGGCGCTGGCCGGCTTCGAGCTCGGGCCGGCTGGCCTTGAGCTGCTCGATGAACTGGGTGGTGTCGGATTGGTAATCAGGGCGGCGGAAAATATGCATGGGCAGACCTCGTTTGGGGCCTGTACGCGACAGGCGACAGCCATTTTAGCGGCAGCGTCTCAGGCTGCAGCCGCCCCGGCGGCGGCCAGCGCCAGACCGGTGGCCAGGTCGGGGCTGAGGTCGGCCTCGGGCACCAGATCCAGCAGGCCGCAGCGGCGCGCAATGTCCAGCGGCTGGTGCTGCAGGCCGCACAGCACCAGGCGCCGGCCGGCCTTTTGGCAGCTGCGCGCCAGGTCCATCAGGGTGTCGGCGCCGGAGGAGTCGATGTAGATCACGTTCTTCAGGTCCAGCACCAGCGTGTGTTCGGGCAGGTGGTTCTCCATGTCCTCCACCAGCTTGACGGCCCCGAAAAACAGGGCGCCATAGAGGCGGTAAGCGCTCACGCGCGCCTCCAGGCCGGTCAGCACGGGGTGGTCCAGTGCGCTCACCGCTTCCGAGCGTGACAGGCTGGAGATGCGGTAGATGAAGGTGACACAGGCAGCAATCAGGCCGACTTCCACCGCCACCGTGAGGTCGAACACCACGGTCAGGAAGAACACCGCCAGCAGCGTGATGCGGTAGGGCAGGCGGAACTGCCGCAGGTGCACGAACTCGCGCCACTCGCCCATGTTCCAGGCCACGAACATCAGAATGGCTGCCAGCGCCGCCAGCGGCACGTTGCCGGCCAGCGGGGCCGCCACCAGCACGATCAGCAGCAGCACGCCGGCGTGCACCATGCCGGCCACCGGCGAGGTGGCGCCACTCTTGATGTTGGTGACGGTGCGGGCAATCGTGCCGGTGGCCGGCATGCCGCCGAAGAACGGCGTGACGAAATTGGCTACGCCCTGGGCCATCAGCTCCTGGTTCGGGTCGTGCCGGTCCTCGGTCATGCCGTCGGCCACGCGCGCGCACAGCAGCGACTCGATGGCGCCCAGCAGCGCCAGTGTGGTGGCCGGAATCACCAGGAAGCGTACCGTCTCCCACGAGAATGCCGGCCACTGGAAGGCTGGCAAGGCAGAGGGGATGCCGCCGAAGCGGCTGCCGATGGTGTCCACCTGCAGGTCCATCAGCGTCACCGCCAGTGTGGCCAGCACCAGCGCCACCACGCTTCCCGGGATGGTGGTCAGCCGGCCGGCACGGGTGTCCTTCGGCCCCAGTCGCGGAACGGCCGACTGCCACAAGACAATGATGGCCAGGCAGGCCAGCGCCAGCAGGAGCGCCTGCAGGTTGACGGTGTGCAGCGCGCCGTACAGGGTGCGCAGCATGCCGAAGAAGTCCGCCGGCATGCTCTGCACCCGCAGGCCGAGGAAGTCCTTGACCTGCGACAGCGCGATCAGCACCGCAATGCCGTTGGTGAAGCCGATCACGACCGCCACTGGAATGAAACGGATCAAGGTGCCGAGCCGGAAGAAGCCCATCAGGAACAGCAGCACGCCCGACATGGCGGTGGCGATGATCAGGTTGGCCAGACCATAGCGCTCCACAATGCCGTAGACGATGACGATGAAGGCGCCGGCCGGCCCGCCGATCTGTACTCGGCTGCCGCCCAGGGCCGAGATCAGGAAGCCGGCGATGATGGCGGTGAACAGGCCCGCCTCGGGCTTGAGACCGCTGGCCATGGCGAAAGCCATCGCCAAGGGCAGCGCCACGATGCCGACGGTGGCGCCGGCGCTCAGGTCGCGCAGGAAGCGCTCGCGGCTGTAGCCCGACAGCGCATCAAGCAACCTGGGGCGGAAGAACGCCGGCGTGCGGGCGGGTTCGGCATCGCGCATGGCGAACGAGTGTACCCGCCGGTCGCCCGCGCTGGTGTCAGTCTGCTCCTGCGGCCGGCGCCAGGCGACCGCTGCGGATGTCGTGCAGCAGCGGGCCTGACACCAGCAGACCCAGCAGCAGCGCCAACGGCACGGTGGTGACATAGCCCCAGAGCTTGAAGCCCAGGGCGCCGAGCACGCCGCCGGTGAAAAAGGCACCCACCAGCAGCAGGTGAATGCGCAGCTTGCGCCGGTTGGCCTGTACACGCGTCGGCAGGGGCGAACGGTTGATGTAGACCATCTTGCCCAGTTCGATACCGATGTCGGTGACCAGTCCGGTCACGTGGGTGGTGCGGATCTCGGCGTTGGAGATCTTGGTGATGACGGCGTTCTGCAGTCCCATGATGTAGCACAGCAGCAGCACGGTCAGCGGCGCGAACAGTTCGGCGTGCAGGTTGATGGCGGCGCCGAACAGGCCGAACACCAGCAGCAGGCCGGTCTCCAGGACCAGCGGGCGGGCAAAGGCACTGCGCAACTGACGTCGCATGCCCCAGTTGACCATCATGGCAGTGGTCATGGCGCCGCCCACGAAGGCCGCAATCGCCGCCAAGCTGGCCATCACCAGGCCGAATTGACCCAGCACCAGATGGTCGGCCACCGACGACAGCAGGCCCGTCATGTGGGAGGTGTAGTGGCCGATGGCCAGAAAGCCGCCGGCATTGGTGGCGCCGGCAATGAAGCTCAAGGTCATGCCCAGTCGGATGTTGACCGCTGCCGAACGATGGATGTCGGTCCACCAGTGCAGGTGGTACGGTGGATGCATCGACGGTGTGGATCCGGGCATGGAATGTGCGTGCTGCTGACAGACAGAGACGACGAGGAAGGGTGTCAGTTTACTGCGGTAAACCCTATCCCCCGTTTGGGGGATGGCTGCTGAGCTTGCGGCCCGCTTACATTTACGGGCTGCTGTCACAGCCATCGGGGAAGAAAAGTCATCGGCCGACCACAGGCCGAGGCCATCTGCAGGGTGTTGGGATTCCGCGCATGTCTCCGCCACCGGGAAATCTTCCGTGAAACATCACCGCGCATTGCGTCTGGCCACCCCGGGGTGGCTCATCGTCGTGGCTTTGGTCCTGTTGTTGCAGGTGGCCATGCTCGGCCTTGCCCTGGCCGGCAACCTGGCCTTCATGGTGCCGTCGGTGGCCGGCCTGGCGCTGGCCAGTCTGCTGCTGCTGGGCACCCTGGTCTACATGCTGCTGCGTCAGGCGGCCCGCCTGGAGCAGGCGCACCAGCAGCGTGAGCGGGACTATGCCTGCCTGCGGGAGGCCATTGACGAGATGCCCGCGGCCATCGAGCTCTATGACGCCGAAGACCGGCTGGTGATCTGCAACCGGCGCATGGAGCAGCTCTACCCGAACAGTGCCCGCACCCAGGGGGTGGGCCTGCGCTACGAAGACCTGCTGCGGCGGGCCCAGCAGCAGGGCATGCTGATCGATGCCCCGGCCGGGCAGGAAGAGGAATGGATCGCGCTGCGCCTGGCCGGCCGTGGCCGCAGCCAGGCGCCGCAACTGCGTCGCCTGCCGGGCGGCGGTTGGGCGCATCTGTATGAGGCGCGCACCTCATCGGGCTGCATCGTGGCGGTGCGGGTGGATGTGACCGAATCGGTGCATCAGCGCCAGGTGCTGAGCGCCGCACGTGCCGAAGCCCACGCGGCGCGGGTGCGCCTGCATGAAGCCATCGACGCCATGCCGGCCGGCGTGGCGATCTACGATGAGGCGGACCGGCTCATCATGTACAACCGCGAAGTGGTGGACATGGCGCCCTTCAATGCCGGCGGGGAGATGGTGGGCCTTACCTACGAGACCCTGCTGCGGCGCAGCCTGGCGCGCGGTGAGATCGAAGAGGCGCTCGGGCGCGAGGACGAATGGCTGCGTCAGCGCCTGGCGGCGCGCGGTCTGCTCAAGGTACCGGTGCTGCGTCGCTCCAGCGAAGGCCGCTGGATGCACTACTACGAGACACGCGCTCCGTCGGGCATCCTGATCATGGTGCGCATGGACGTGACCGATCTGGTGGAAAAGAGCCAGGAGCTGGAGCGCGCCAACGAACTGCTGTCGCGCCTGTCCACCACCGACAGCCTGACCGGGCTGGCCAATCGGCGTCAGTTCGACCAGAGTCTGCAGACCGAATGGCTGCGCAGCGCGCGCAGCCAGCAGCCGATTTCGTTGCTGATGATCGACATCGACTACTTCAAACGCTACAACGACCACTACGGCCATCCGACCGGGGACGCCTGCCTGCGTCAGATCGCCGGCATCCTGTTCGACTGCGCCCAGCGCGCCGGTGAGGTGGTGGCGCGTTACGGCGGCGAAGAGTTCGTCATGCTGTTGCCTGGGGCCGATGTCGAGGCGGCGCGCGTCATGGCGCAGCGCTGCATGGACGAGTTGCACAAGGCAGCCATCCCGCATGCCGATTCGCCGGTGGCACCCTGGCTGACCATCAGCATCGGCGTGGCCACGGCGGTGGCGGATGCCAACCAGTTGCCCGAAAGCCTGCTGCAGTGCGCCGATGCGGCGCTCTACCGCACCAAGGGCTCGGGCCGGGCGCGCTTCGAGGTGGTGTCGACCTGAGCCGCGGCCTGCCGGGCTTCAGCGCACCCGCATGCCGGGCTGTGCGCCCGGCCAGGGGTTCAGCACATAGATGCCGGGCTCGGCCTTCTCGTCGGCGTGGCTGGCGGCCAGCACCATGCCTTCCGAAACACCGAACTTCATCTTGCGCGGCGCCAGGTTGGCCACCATCACGGTGAGCTTGCCCACCAGGTCTTCGGGCTTGTAGGCGCTGGCGATGCCGGAAAAGACATTCCGGGTCTTGCCTTCACCGACGTCGAGCGTCAGGCGCAGCAGCTTGGTGGAGCCTTCCACCGGCTCGCAGTGGACGATCTGCGCGATGCGCAGGTCGATCTTGGCGAAATCGTCGATGCCGATGGTGGGGGCGATCGCCTCGCCGCCGGGCCGCCCCAAGGCGAGGCTGGCCCCTTCGGGGGGCAGGGAGGACGCGTCAGCGCCGACCGTGGGGGCCTTGTTGCGCTCACCGCCGGGTAGCACTTTTCCCGGCTCGGGTGCAGCCGGCGGCTCGAACAGGGCGTCGAGCAGCTTGGGATCGACGCGTTGCATCAGGTGCTTGTACTCGCCGATGGCATGGCCGGCACCCAGGGCCTGCTGTGCATCAGCCCACCGCAGGGGCTGGATCTTCAGGAAGTCTTCCACCTGCGCCGCCAGCGCCGGCAGCACCGGTTTGAGGTAAAGGGTCAGCAGCCGGAACGATTCGATGCACACGGTGCAGACATCGTGCAGGCGCGTCTCCATGCCTTCCTGCTTGGCGAGCTCCCAGGGCTTGTTCTGGTCCACGTACTCGTTGACGCGGTCGGCCAGCAGCATCACTTCGCGCAGCGCCTTGCCGTACTCGCGCTCGCCCAGCAGCTCGGCCACCTGCGGCGCGGCATCACGCAGGTGTTCCAGCACCTGGTCGCCGTCGGCCGAAATCTCGCCTAGCTTGCCCGCAAAGCGCTTGGCGATGAAGCCGGCCGCGCGCGAGGCGATGTTGACGTATTTGCCGATCAGGTCGGCATTGACGCGGGCGACGAAGTCATCCGGGTTGAAGTCCACGTCCTCCACCCGGCTGTTGAGCTTGGCAGCGATGTAGTAGCGCAGCCACTCGGGATTCATGCCGATGGCCAGGTACTTGAGCGGGTCGATGCCGGTGCCGCGGCTCTTGCTCATCTTCTCGCCGCTGACCGTGATGAAACCGTGCACGAAGACGTTGCTCGGCGTCTTGCGGCCGCTGAAGTGCAGCATGGCCGGCCAGAAGAGGGTGTGGAAGTAAGTGATGTCCTTGCCGATGAAGTGGTACTGCTCTACCGCCGGGTCCTTGATGTACTGCTCGTAGTCGACGCCGATCTTGCCCAGGTAGTTCTTCAGCGAAGCGAGGTAGCCCACCGGCGCGTCAAGCCAGACGTAGAAGTACTTGCCCGGTGCATCCGGGATCTCGATGCCGAAGTAGGGCGCGTCGCGCGAGATGTCCCAGTCGCCCAGGCCGCCGTTGCCCTGCTCGTCCTTGGCGAACCACTCGCGGATCTTGTTGGCTACTTCGTTCTGCAGCTTGCCCGACTGTGTCCAGTTCTGCAGGAACTCGATGCAGCGCGGATCGGACAGCTTGAAGAAGTAGTGCTCGGAGTTCTTCAGCACCGGCGTGGCACCCGACAGCGCCGAATACGGGTTCTTCAACTCGGTGGGCGCGTAGACCGCGCCACAGGACTCGCAGCTGTCGCCGTACTGGTCCTTGGCGCCGCACTTCGGGCACTCGCCCTTGATGAAACGGTCCGGCAGGAACATGCTCTTCTCGGGATCGAAGAACTGCTCGATGGTCTTGGTGTAGATCAGGCCGGCCGCCTTGAGGTCGCGGTAGATGGCCTTGGAGATCTCGTGGTTCTCGGGGCTGTCGGTCGAACTCCAGTTGTCGAACTGGATGTGAAAGCCGTTCAGGTACTGCGGACGGCCTGCAGCGATGTCGGCCACGAACTGCTGCGGTGTCTTGCCGGCCTTCTCGGCCGCGATCATGATGGGCGCGCCGTGCGCGTCGTCGGCCCCGACGAAATGCACCTCGTGGCCCAGCATGCGCTGCAGGCGCACCCAGATGTCGGCCTGGATGTACTCCATGATGTGGCCGATATGGAAATTGCCGTTGGCGTAGGGCAGGGCGGTGGTGACGAAAAGCTTGCGGGTCATCGTGGTACGGCTTTCTCGGGGGAACCGGCCATTTTAATCGGCCCGTGCCACGGCTGCCTGCGCTTACAGCCGCAAGGGATCGCGCCGGCGCTCGGGGTATGTGGGCCCGGACGGTGCCGGTCCGCCGTCTCGCGACCGCCACCCGAAGAAGTGCAGGATCTCGTTTTGCTGCTTCAGCGCGTCGGCATAACCCAGCTTCATCAGCTCGCGCGTGTAGGCGGTCTCGAACAACAGGTAGCTCGCCAGCGCGCCGCCCTTGACGTCGTTCGCGCTCGACGACACGCCCAGCGCACCGAGCATCGTGCGCACCGCAGCGGGCAGGGCGTCGATGTGACGTGCGGCCAGCTGATCCAGCCGCTCCGAGGGGGAGATGACCAGCAGCTCCACCGGCCGCAGCGCGCTGGCCCGGCGTGCTTCGGGCGGCACCAGCGTCAGCGTGTGGTTGATGCGGCGGATGCGCTCGATGTCGACCGACAGCGCGTCCAGGAAGATGCTCGACATGGCGTGGCCGGCAATCTGTGCCAAGGATGGGTAGGCATGGCTGACGCCGGTCTCGGTGGTGTCGCGCGGCTCGTGCATGCGCCCTGCGCCGATGACGAGGATGCGCTCGGCGCCCAGGTGGATGGCCGGTGCCACCGGCGCGGTCTGGCGCATGGAGCCGTCGCCAAAGTACTCGGTGCGGCCCTGGATCGGCAGCGGCATGGCTGGAAAGATGAAAGGGATGGCCGAGGACGCGAGCAGGTGCTCGTAGGTGATCGGGTGGCGCACGGCCAGCCGCTGCGAGCGCACCCAAGGCTGCATGTGCTCACTGCCGTCGAAGAAGGTCACGTGGTGGCCCGAGCTGTAGCTCGACGCCGTGACGGCCAGCGCCTGCAGATGCCCTTGCGCCACCAGGGCGGGCAACCGTTCCAGCGGCACCATGTCGCGCAACAGCTCCTCCAGTGGCGAGTTGTCGAGCAGCGAGCGCGGCTTGAGGCGGCGCCACTTGGCCACCACCCAGCCCAGCGACAGCAGACTCAGCCATTTGGCGCCGCTGCGCATCACGCTCAGCACGTCGGACTGGTAGACCTGATGCGCCTCGAAGTTCTGCCACACGCCCACGATGCGACGTACCGCGAGGTCGAAATTGTCGGCCCCGCAGGCCAGGGCGGCTGCGTTGATGGCGCCGGCCGAGGTGCCGGTGATGATGGCAAAGGGGTTGCGCTCGGCACCCGCTCCGCAGGCCACCCGCAGGTCGGCCACCGCCTCCAGCACCCCCACCTGGTAGGCCGCGCGGGCGCCGCCGCCGGTCAACAGCAGGCCGATGTTCGGCGGGGTGGTGTGGTGCATGATTTGATTATGCGGGCCGACCTGCGCCGCCAAGTGGCCGGCAGACTGGGGTTAACCCGGTCCTGTCGATATGCCTACCGGCGTGGGGTGTATGGCGCCACCGCTAGACTATGCCCACAACAGGAGCAATACCCCCATGGCAGTGACAGAACAGGCGTTGTTGGACGCCCTCAAGACCGTTGTCGATTCCAACACCGGCAAGGATTTCGTTTCCAGCAAGGCCCTCAAGAACCTGGCCGTCCAGGGGGGCGACGTCGCCTTCGATATCGAACTGGGCTACCCGGCCAAGAGCCAGGTGCCCGCCTTGCGGCAGGCCCTGGTGACGGCCGCCAAGGGCGTGGCAGGCGTCGGCAATGTATCGGTGAACATCCAGAGCAGGATCGTGGCGCATGCGGTGCAGCGTGGCGTGCAGCTGCTGCCCGGGGTGAAGAATGTCGTGGCGGTGGCATCCGGCAAGGGCGGCGTGGGCAAGAGCACCACGGCCGCCAACCTGGCGCTGGCGCTGGCCGCTGAAGGCGCCAGGGTCGGCCTGCTGGATGCCGACATCTACGGCCCCAGCCAGCCCATGATGATGGGCGTGTCCGGCCGGCCTGAGACGCTGGACGGGCAGAACATGGAGCCGCTCGAGAACTATGGCGTGCAGGTCATGTCGATCGGCTTCCTCGTCAACGCTGACGACGCCATGATCTGGCGCGGCCCCATGGCCAGTCAGGCGCTGGAGCAGTTGCTGCGCCAGACGAACTGGAAGGAGCTGGACTACCTGATCGTCGACATGCCGCCCGGCACCGGCGACATCCAGCTCACGCTGAGCCAGCGTGTGCCCATGACCGGCGCGGTCATCGTGACCACGCCGCAGGACATTGCGCTGATCGACGCCAAGAAGGGCGTCAAGATGTTCGAGAAGGTGGGCGTGCCCATCCTCGGTCTGGTGGAGAACATGGCGGTGCATGTGTGCAGCAACTGCGGCCACATCGAGCACATCTTCGGTGTTGATGGCGGCAAGAAGATGGCCGCCGAGTACGGCATGCCCTACCTCGGAGCCCTGCCGCTGAACCTGCAGATCCGCCTGCAGGCCGACAGCGGCAAGCCCACCGTGGTGGCCGACCCCGACGGCGAGGTGGCGGGCATCTACAAGGCGGTGGCGCGTCAGGTGGCGGTGGCGATTGCCGCGCGGAACAAGGACTTTTCGAGCAAGTTCCCGACGATCACGGTGTCGAAGGAGACCTGACCGCGGGCTGCTCCGTGGTCAGCGGGGGCGGGCAGGAAGTCGGGGTAAGCGCCCATGGGCATGACGCCAAAAGGCGTTACGCTTGACGCATGCCCCTCTGTGCCGACAACAAGAACAGACCATGAACCTGCTCGTCTCCATGCGCTACCTCGTCGCCCTTGACGAGCACAAGCACTTCGCCCGTGCCGCCCAGGCCTGCCACGTCACGCAGCCGGCGCTCTCCAACGCCATCCGCGCGCTGGAGGAGGACCTGGGGTGTCCGTTGGTCAAGCGCGGCCGTACCTTTGTCGGTTTCACGGCCGAGGGCGAGCGCCTGCTGGCCAGTGCGCGGCGCATGCTGCATGAAGAGCAGCTCCTGATGCAGGACCTCAGCAGTGCCAGCGGCCAGCCCAAGGGGCGCCTGAGCATCGGCGTGGTGCCGTCGGCCGAACCGATCGCGGCGCGTTTTGCTGCCATGCTGCACGCCCGTCACCCGGGTATCACGCCGGTGGTGCGCTCCATGAGTTCGCAGGAGATCGAGGCCGGGCTGGAGGAGCTCACGCTCGACATGGGGCTGGGTTTCATCGAGCGCATACGCGCCGGCAGCGGCACCCTGCGCGCTTTGCCGCAGTACACCGAGCATTACTTCCTGGTGCGCAAGGCGACGGTGGCCGGCAGCCAGGGGCTGCAGTTCGGCGCGCCGGTGCGCTGGCAGGAGGCGGCCACGCTGCCGCTGTGCCTGATGACGTCCGAAATGCACAACCGCGCCATCGTCGACGCGGCCTTCCGCGAGGCGGGCGTGGCCGTGCGGCCGGCGATGGAGACCAACTCTCTGCTCACGCTGGCGCTCGGTGCCGTGGGCGGCACGGTGTGCAGCGTCATGCCCGGCGCGCTGGTGGGCGCGGTACAGGCTTATGGCGAACTGGAAGCGCGGGCCCTGACCGGGCCGGAGGTGCAGACGCCAATCGGCTTCATGGTGCTGACGTCCGAACGCGTGTCGCGCACCCTGCAAGCGGCGCTGGCGCTGGCGCAGGACGAAACCTGGCTGCAGCACGCTGCGGCCCACAGCGGCTCGTTGCGCGCCTGATCCTCAGGCGCGGTGCGGCTCGCCCGGCCCGCCGGGCGTGTCAGGCGACAGCGGCTCGGTCAGCAGCCAGATGCGGAAGGTCGCGCCCGTCACGTCCTCGCCCTCTTCCCGCCGGTTCAGGCCCTCGATGCGGCCGCCGTAGCGTTCCACCAGGCCGACGCTGATCCACAGGCCCAGGCCGTTGCCGTCGTTCTTGGTGGTGAAGAAGGGACGGAACAGGCGCTCCTTCACGCGTTCGCTCAGACCGGGGCCGGTATCGCTGATTTCCAGCAGCACACCGGTGTGGCCATCGTCACGGTCGCGCGTTCGCAGGCGCAGGCGACCGCCTTCGGGCATGGCCTGGATGGCGTTGATCAGCAGGTTGATCACCACCTGCTGCAGCTCCTGCCGGTTGATGCCGGCCAGCGTCGTGGCCTGCAGGTCGCGCTCGACCTCGATGTGGGTGCGCGCCAGCAGGTGCCCCACCAGCACCAGCGAGTTCTCCAGCGTGGCGTTCACGTCCAACGCCTCGACATAGCCCGCGTACTCGGTCGGGCGCGCGTACTGCAGCAACTGGGTGACGATCAGGCGCATGCGTTCGACCTGCTGGTCCAGCAGCTGCAGCTCGGCGCGCACCGGTGCGGCCTGCGCACCCAGGGTCTCGCGCATCAGGTCCAGGTTGCCCTGGATGACGGCAATCGGGTTGTTGATCTCGTGCGCCACGCTGGCGGTGAGCTGGCCGATGGCGGCCAGCTTCTCCGACTTCACGAGCTGCTCCTGCGCCTGTTGCAGCGAGGCGTTGCTTTGCGCCAGTTCGCGCGTGCGCTCGATCACCTTGGCGTCCAGTTCGTCGCCCCAGCGCTTGAGCGCCTGCGTCTTCTCGTCGATCAGGTTGAGCAGTTCGTCGAAATGGTTGGCCAGGGCACCGATTTCGTCGCGCGCGGCCACCGGGCCGACGCGCGCGCCAGCCTCGCCGTCCTCGACGCGCTGCATGGTCTGGTTCATCTGTTCCAGCGGCCGGAAGATGCTGCGCGCCCAGCGCAGCGAGAACAGCGCCGCCAGTACCATCACCACCAGGAAGATGGCCACGATCAGTGCCAGCATGCCGTACTTCACGTAGCGGAACGGCTGCTCCAGGTAGCCCACGTAAAGCATGCCGACGTGCTCGCCGCGGCCGTCCAGCAGCGGCTCATAGGCCGAGACGTACCAGTCGTTGACGACAAAGGCGCGGTCCAGCCAGGTGGCGCCCTGGCCCAGCACGGCGTCGCGCACGGCCTGCGATACCCGGGTGCCGATGGCGCGCTGGTCCTGGAACAGGCGCACATTGGTGGTGATGCGCACATCGTCCAGGAACAGCGTGGCGGTGCCGTGGCTGCCGAAGGGCAACGAGCCTTCCGGGTAGACGATGCGGTTGATGTGGTCGATGAAGGGCAGGTTCTGGTTCAGCACCATGCCGCCACGCAGCAGTGCGACGATGCGCCCGGCCGTGTCGCGCACCGGGGTGGTGGACATCATGACGAGGGCGCGGTCTTCCACGCGGCGCCCGGTCGGGGCAGCGCCGCGGGTCTCGATCAGCGGGATGTGCAGGCGCGGCGCCATGTGCGGCGCCAGCGCCATCAGCTCGGCGGCTTCCAGCCGCGCCACGCTGGCGTGCCCGGTGCTGACCTCGGCGCCGATGGCGGCCGGGCCGCTGGCCGGTGCGTAGACCGATGTGGGCGGCACATCCTGCGTCAGCCAGCCGGCCGTGAGCAGGCGGCCGTCGAGCCGGTACAGATTGAAGAAGTCAAAACCAAGGCGATGGCGCTCGCGCGACAGCAGCCGCTGCGCGCTGCCCAGGTCGCGCTGCTGCAGCGCGTGGTGCAGCGCCTGCGAGGCCGCCACGCCTTGCGTGCCGGCACCCACCTCGCCCAGCACCTGCTCGAAGTAGCCACGTGCCACCGCCAGGTCGCTGCGCACCTTGGTGATGAGCAGCCGGTCGTAGGCGGCATTGCCCCAGATGAAGAGTGCGCTCACCAGCAAGGGCAGCACCACCAGCAGCGGCAGCAGCGCCATGGCCAGCAGCTTGTTGCGGATCGAGCTGCTGATCCAGCGGGGCGTGCGCCAGGGCCATCTCACGACAGGGCCCACTCGGCGCAGCGCCGCTCCAGCGTGCGGCGCGAAATGCCCAGCAGCTGGGCGGCCTGGGTCTTGTCGCCACCGACCGATTCCAGAATGGCGCAGATGTGCTGCTTCTCCAGCGTATGCAGATCGGTCGTCGCCGGTGCCACCCTGCCTGCGGGACGCTTGTCCATGGAGTACAGCGCCGAGACGTTGAGCGAACCGAGGATGAGCGAGCGCTCGATCAGGTTGCGCAGCTCACGCACATTGCCGGGCCAGTCGTACTGCATCAGGTAATCCATCTCGGCGGGCGTGATGTCCAGCGGCACGGCGCCCAGCACCGGCGCCAGTTGTGCCATGAAATGCTGCACCAGCTCGGGGATGTCTTCCTTGTGCTCGCGCAGCGGCGGCAGCGTGATGTCCACCACCTGCAGCCGGTAGTACAGGTCCTTGCGGAAGCGTCCGGCGGCCACCTCCTCGGGCAGCGCGCGGTTGGTGGCGGCGATGATGCGCACGTCGACCGGCAGGTCCTGCTCGCTGCCCACCGGGCGGATCTTCAGATCTTCCAGCGCGCGCAGCAGCGTGGCCTGCAGCGGCAGCGGCAGTTCCGCCACTTCGTCGAGAAACAGCGTGCCGCCCTGGGCGTAATAAAACAGGCCGTTGTGCGCCTGGGTGGCGCCGTGGAAGGCGCCCTTGGCATGGCCGAACAGCTCGCTTTCGATCAGCTCGGGTGACATGGCAGCGCAGTTGACCGGCACGAACGGGCCCTGCGCGCGCGGGCTCCATTCGTGCAGGGCGCGCGCGGCGAGCTCCTTGCCGGTACCCGACTCGCCCTGCAGGAGCACCGTGCTGTTGACGGCAGCCACGCGGTGCAGCGTCTGCGACAGCTGGGTGATGAGGGCCGAGTGCCCCACCAGGCCGTGCCCGGTGTGCTGCGCGCTGGAGAGGGTGTGCCGCAGCACGAAGTTCTCGCGCGCCAGGCGGGCGGCTTCGTAGCAGTGCCGCACGGCATTGAGGATCTGCGGCACGCGAAACGGCTTGAGGATGAAGTCCGAGGCGCCGGCGCGCAGCGCCTCGATGGCGGTGTCGAGGTCGGCAAAGGCGGTGATCAGGATCACCTGCCCGGTGTAACCCTGTTCGCGCAGGGCCTTGAGCCAGGCCACGCCGTTCTGTCCGGGCAGCGCAATGTCCAGGATGATCAGGTCCACATGGTGGTTGCGCAGCAGGCGGGCGCCTTCCTCGGCGCTGCCGGCTTCCATGACGGACTGGCAGCGCGGTGTCAGCGTCTTGACCAGGAAATTGCGCATGCCGGGCTCGTCATCGACGACCAGCACGGACCAAAAGGGCCAGCCATCGGTGGCCTTGGCAGCGGCGGGAAAAGACGTGGGCGGTTGGGTCACAGTGTCAGCGAGGGTAGCGCGAAATTCTATCGGCCGCCCCCGGGATAGCCCCCACGGCCCCGCGGCCGCGCCACAGCGGCGAGAATCGGCCCATGAACATCTCTTTCTGGCAACTCGGCTGGCGCACCCTGTGGCGCGACCTGCGCGCCGGCGAACTGCGCCTGCTGCTGCTGGCCGTCACGCTGGCGGTGGCTGCACTCACGGCGGTGGGCTTCTTTGCCGACCGCCTCAAGGGCGGCCTGCAGCGCGACGCGCGCCAGCTGCTCGGCGGCGACGCCGTGGTGGCCAGCGACAACCCGGCGCCGGACGCTTTTGTTGCGCAGGCGCGCGCGCTGGGCCTGCGGGCTGCGACCTCGCTGAGCTTTCCCACCATGGCGCGTGCCAGTGACGAGCGCGGTGGTGCCAGCCGGCTGGTGGCGCTCAAGGCCGTGGAAGACGGTTATCCGCTGCGCGGCCGCCTGACGGTGGCTTCTGATGTCTCGGCACCGGGCGAGAAGACCGACGCCATCCCGGCCGCCGGCGAGGTGTGGGTCGATGCCCCGCTGTTGGAAGCGCTGGGCCTGCAGCCCGGTGATGAGCTGCTGCTGGGCGAACGCAGCTTTCGCATCGCGCGCATCATCGTGCTCGAACCCGACCGCGGCGCCGGTTTCATCAACTTCGCGCCGCGCGCCCTGATCCGCAGCAGCGACGTGGCCGCCACCGGCCTGATCCAGCCCGCCAGCCGCGTCAGTTACCGGCTGGCCGTGGCCGGCGCCGACCGGGCGGTGGCGCGTTTCGAGACGTGGGCCAACGAAGCCATCGCGCAGCAGGGCCTGCGCGGCATGCGGGTCGAGTCGCTGCAGGGCGGCCGGCCCGAGATGGGGCAGACGCTGGACCGCGCCGAGAAATTCCTCAACCTCGTGGCGCTGCTGGCCGCGCTGCTGAGCGCTGTGGCCGTGGCGCTGGCGGCCCGCGCCTTTGCCAGCAACCACCTGGACGACTGCGCCATGCTGCGCGTGCTGGGTCTGGGCCACCGCACCATCGCCTGGAGCTACACCTTCGAGTTTGTGCTGGCCGGCCTGGCTGCGAGTGCGCTGGGCGTGGCGCTGGGCTATGCAGTGCACTACGTCTTCGTGCTGCTGCTGGCCGGGCTGGTGGACACCGTGCTGCCGCCGGCCAGCGTCTGGCCGGTGCTGTTCGGCCTGGGCATGGGGCAAACCCTGCTGCTGGCCTTCGGCCTGCCACCGGTGCTGCAGCTGGCGCAGGTGCCGGCGCTGCGGGTGCTGCGGCGCGATGTGGGCAACCTGCGCCCGGCCTCGCTTGGCGTGCTGGCGCTGGGGGTCGCCGGTTTTGCCGCGCTGCTGCTGGCGGTGAGCAGTGACCTCAAGCTGGGCCTGATTGCCGTGGGCGGTTTTGCTGCCGCAGTGGCGCTGTTTGCGCTGGCCAGCTGGGGCGCGGTGTGGCTGCTGCGCCGTGGCGTGAATGAGGCCAGTGCGCCGCGCTGGCTGATGCTGGCCACGCGCCAGATCGCGGCGCGCCCGGCCTACACCGTGGTGCAGGTCAGCAGTCTGGCGGTGGGCCTGCTGGCGCTGGTGCTGCTGGTGCTGCTGCGCACCGACCTGATCGCCGGCTGGCGCCAGGCCACGCCGGCCGATGCGCCCAACCGCTTCGTCATCAACGTGCAGCCGGACCAGGGCGAGGCGTTCCAGCAGACGCTGCAGGCCGCCGGCGTGCGTGGCTACGACTGGTACCCCATGATCCGCGGCCGGCTGGTGGCGGTGAACGGCCGTGACGTGAAGCCGGACGACTATACGGAGGACCGCGCGCGCCGCTTGGTGGACCGCGAGTTCAACCTTTCGCACAGTGCCGTGCTGCCGCCGCACAACCCGGTGACAGCCGGGCGCTGGACGGCCGAAGAAGCCGGGGCCATCAGCGTGGAAGAAGGCATTGCCAAGACGCTGGGCCTCAAGCTCGGCGACGTGCTGCGCTTCGACATTGCCGGCGTGTTGACCGAGTCCACCATCACCTCCTTGCGCAAGGTGGACTGGGGTTCGATGCGCGCCAACTTCTTTGTCATCTACCCGGTCAGCCGCATGGAAGGTGTGCCCGCCACCTACATGAGCGCCTTCCGCGCCCCCGAGGCACGCGGCTTCGACAACACGCTGGTGCGCCAGTTTCCCAACATCACCGTGGTGGACATGAGCACCACGCTGCTGCAGGTGCAGCGCGTGCTCGACCAGGTGATCCGTGCGGTGGAGTTCCTGTTCGGCTTCACGCTCGCTGCCGGCCTGGTGGTGCTGTTGGCCGCGGTGGGGGCCACGCGCGAGGAGCGCGCACGCGAGTTCGCCATCATGCGTGCCGTGGGCGCCAGTGCCGCGCTGCTGCGCCAGGTGCAGCGCGCCGAACTGGCCGGCGTCGGCCTGCTGGCCGGCTTGCTGGCCTCGCTGGTGGCAGTGGCCGTGGGCTGGGCGCTGGCGCGCTTCGTGTTCGAGTTCGACTGGACGGTCTCCTTCGGCGTGCCGCTGGCCGGGGCGGCGGCCGGGGCCGTGCTGGCGCTGGCGGCCGGCTGGTGGGGCCTGCGTGACGTGCTGCGCCGGCCGGTGGTGGAAACGCTGCGCCGTGCGGCCGAATGATGATTTGCTATATTTTTGATAGCTGCTTGCGCTTATCCATCAGGGGCTGGAGGCCATTTTGACCATGAATGCTGAAGAACAAACCCGCCCGGCCACTGCCTTCGATTGGCTGGGTGGGGAAGCCAAGGTGCAGGCGCTGGTGGACCGCTTCTACGACCTGATGGACCTGGAGCCGGCCTACAAGGAACTGCGCGCCGTGCACGGCAGCGATCTGGACGATGCAAGGCAGAAGCTGTTCTGGTTCCTCTGCGGCTGGCTCGGCGGCCCCAACCACTACATCGAACGCTACGGCCACCCGCGCCTGCGCGCACGCCACATGCCATTCAAGATCGGCCTCATTGAGCGCGACCAATGGCTGGCCTGCATGGACCAGGCCATGGGCGAGGTGGGGGTGGATGAGGCGCTGCGCGCCAAGCTGCGCGAGGCGTTCTTCGGGACGGCGGACTGGATGCGGAATACGCCGGGGTAGCCGTGTCGGAAAGATTGAAGGATGTTTAGCCTTAAAAGGCTGCCGTCGTTGTAAATGGGGGTGTTATGCCAATGCCGGTTGTCGTGTATGTCGGTTATTGCCTCTATGCGGTCTACACAGGCGTGTACCTTTACAACCGGATGCACGGGAGATCAGCGCAGTTCTTTGCTGCACGCGTTTTCCCAGATAGCTCCGATGGCTACAAGATGTTCACGGACATTTGTGTGGGCGGCCTGTTTCTTATGGGGACTATTGTCCTGATCGCCAAGACATTTTTCCCTTGGATTTTTTGACGTTTCGAACGCCAGTTGTTCCAAGCTATCAGTTCAGCTGCCTGGTTGCAGCAGCACCACCAGCGCCCCCGCACCACCCTCCGCCGGCTTGGCCTGCACAAAAGCCAGCACTTCCTTCTTCTGCACCAGCCAGCTGTGCACGCGGCTCTTGAGCACCGGGGTCTTGCCGGGTGAGCCCAGGCCCTTGCCGTGCACCACGCGCACGCAGCGGATGCCGTGCTTGTGCGCTTCGCGGATGAACTGCGCCAGCGCTTCGCGGGCCTCGTCGGTGCGCAGGCCGTGCAGGTCGAGCTGGCGCTGGATGGCCCAGTCGCCGCGGCGCAGCTTGCGTGTGACGTCAGGGCCGATGCCGGGGCGGCGAAAGCTCATGTGCTCGTCGGCGTCGAGCAGGGTGCTGACGTCGAACTCGTCGCTGATGGACTCGCCCAGCACGGCCTGTTCGTCGCGCTGACGTTGTACCGGCACCGGCTTCGGTTTCTCGGTTTTCAGCGGTGCCTTGGCGGGCGCCGCCAGGGGCTGCACCTTGCCGGCGGCTTTGAGGAACAGGTCCTTGTCGGCCACGTTCTGGCGCGCCAGCTGTTCGGCTTCGGCTTTGCGTTCAGCGTTCAGCTTGGCCTGTTCGGCAATGGCCTTCTTGACCTGCTTCAGATCGGCGAGCGATTTGACGGTGACCATGCGTGGTGCCCTAGATCAGTCCCTGCTCGGCCATTGACAGGGCCTGGCCGGGCGCGACGATCACGTGGTCCAGCACGCGCACGTCCACCAAGGCGAGTGCCGCCTTGAGCGCCTGGGTCAGCGCCTCGTCGGCGCGCGAGGGCTGCACCGTGCCGCTGGGGTGGTTGTGTGCCAGCACCACGGCGGCGGCGTGGTGGTGCAGGGCGCGCAGTACCACCTCGCGCGGGTAGACGCTGGTCTGCGTCAGCGTGCCGCGGAACAGTTCTTCCAGCGCCAGCAGGCGGTGCTGGTTGTCCAGGAAGAGCACGGCAAAGCATTCGTGCTTCTTGGCGGCCAGCTGCAGCTGCAGGTAGTGTTTGACGGTGTCCGGCGTGTCGAGCGCAGCGCGTTCGCGCAATTGCTCGGCCAAGGCACGGCGCGCCAGTTCCAGCACCGCCAGCAGCTCGGCGCGCTTGGCCGGCCCCAGGCCCTTGATACGTCTCAAGTCATCGGCCGTAGCGTACAACAGGCCGGAAATGCCGCCGAAGCCTGTGCCTTCGTCCAGCAGCTCCTGCGCCAGTTGCAGCACGCCCTTGCCGGCCAGCCCGGTGCGCAGCAGCAGCGCCAGCAGCTCGGCGTCGCTCAAGGCGGCCGGACCACGGGCCAGCAGCTTTTCGCGCGGGCGCGCGTCGGGGGGAAGGTCTTTGAGCGGCATGACAGGCGTCAAATGCGGAGCTTTTTACAATGGAGCCCAGTTTATCGGGACTTTCCATGACCTCCACCCTTCCGCGTGTGCAAGCCGGTTCCTTCCTGACCCTGCACTACCGCCTGGCCGGCCCGGCCGGCGACATCATCAACACCTTCGAGGGCAAGCCGGCCACGCTGACCATCGGCACCGGCGAACTGGCGCCGGCGCTGGAAGAGGCGCTGATCGGGTTGGAGGAGGGGGTGCACACCACGCTGCAACTGGCTGCCGGTGCCTACGGCGAGAAGAACCCGGTCATGCAGCAGTGGCTGTCGCGCAAGGAGCTGCGCGAGCTGGGCGACCCGAATGAGCAGTACGCCGTGGGCGACGTGGTGCACTTCCCCACCCCCGACCGCAAGGGCCAGTTCGGCGGTGTGGTGGTGCAGCTGGGGGAGGAGGCGGTGCTGTTCGACTTCAACCACCCGCTGGCCGGCCAGCCGGTGACCTTCGAGGTTCAACTGCTGGGAGTGCTGTGATGCTGGACGAGATCATCCTCGCTGAGCCACGCGGTTTTTGTGCCGGTGTAGACCGCGCCATAGAAATCGTGGAGCGCGCACTGCACAAGTTCGGCGCGCCGATCTACGTGCGTCACGAGATCGTGCACAACACCTATGTGGTGAATGACCTCAAGGCCAAGGGTGCGATCTTCATCGAGGAGCTGGACGAGGTACCGCCCGGCGCCACCCTGGTGTTCTCGGCCCACGGCGTGAGCAAGGCGGTGCAGCAGGAAGCCGCCAAACGCGGCTTCCATGTGTTCGATGCCACCTGCCCGCTGGTGACCAAGGTGCACGTGGAAGTAGCCAAGCTGCACAAGGAAGGTTATGAATTCATCATGATCGGCCACAAGGGGCACCCGGAGGTGGAAGGCACCATGGGGCAACTGGATTCCGGCATCCACCTGGTGGAAGACGTGGCCGATGTGGCGCGCGTGCAGCCCACGCAGTCCGACAAACTGGCGGTGGTGACGCAGACCACCTTGAGCGTGGACGATGCGGCCGACATCCTGGCGGCGGTGAAGGCACGCTTTCCCAAGGTGCGCGAGCCCAAACAGCAGGACATCTGCTACGCCACGCAGAACCGGCAGGACGCGGTCAAGGTGCTCAGCCCGCAGGTGGACATCGTCATCGTGGTCGGCAGCCCGACCAGTTCCAACAGCAACCGCCTGCGCGAAGTGGCGCAGAAGCTCGGCACCACGAGCTACATGGTGGACAACGCGGAAGAACTGAAGCCCGAGTGGTTCGAGGGCAAGCACCGTGTCGGCCTGACGGCGGGCGCTTCGGCGCCGAGCATCCTGGTGCGCCAGGTGGTGGACCGCATCAAGGAATTCGGCGCTGTCTCGGTGCGCAAGATGGAAGGCATCGAGGAAACGGTCAAGTTCCCGCTGCCCAAAGGACTGAAGACCGAACTCTGATCGGACGCCGCTTTCCAGGCCGGCCCACCTACAATTCAGCCATGCTAGACATCACCCTGCTCCGTAAAGACCTCGACTCGGTCGTTGCCCGTCTGGAGACGCGCAGAAAGCCGCAAGCCTTCCTGAATGTGGAAGGCTTCCGGGCGCTCGAAGCCGAGCGCAAGACCCTCCAGACCCGCACCGAAGAGTTGCAATCCAAGCGCAACACCTTGAGCAAGCAGATCGGCGCGCTCATGGGCCAGGGCAAGAAGGACGAGGCCGATGCCGCCAAGGCCGAGGTCAATGCCTTGAAAGGCGAGCTCGACAGCTCGGCCGCGCGGCTGGACCAGATCCAGGCCGAGATGCAAGCCATGCTGCTGGCCGTGCCCAACCTGCCGCATGAGAGCGTGCCGGTGGGCAGCGACGAAAGCGGCAATGTGGTGGTGCGCACCTGGGGTACGCCGAAGACCTATGACTTTGCGGTGAAGGACCACGTGGACGTGGGCGAGCCGCTGGGGCTGGACTTCGACACCGGCACCAAGCTCACCGGTTCGCGCTTCACCGTGATGAAAGGCCCCATCGCCCGCCTGCACCGCGCGCTGGCGCAGTTCATGCTGGACGTGCAGACACAGGAGCACGGTTACACCGAGTGCTACACGCCCTACATCGTCAACGGCGATACGCTGCGCGGCACCGGCCAGCTGCCCAAGTTCGAGGAAGACCTGTTCGCCGCCAAGAAGGGTGGCCAGGAAGGCGCGGCGGAAGACGTGGCGTTGTATCTCATTCCCACCAGCGAAGTGACGCTGACCAATTTCGTGCGTGATGAGATCGTGGCCGAAGCCGATCTGCCGATCAAGCTCACGGCGCACACGCCCTGCTTCCGCTCCGAGGCAGGCTCCTACGGCCGCGACACGCGCGGCATGATCCGCCAGCACCAGTTCGACAAGGTCGAGATGGTGCAGATCGTGCACCCCGAGAAGAGCTACGAGGCGCTGGAGGAGATGACGCGCAACGCCGAAGCCATCCTGCAAAAGCTCGGCCTGCCGTACCGCGTCATGAGCCTGTGCACCGGCGACATGGGCTTTGGCGCCGCCAAAACCTACGACCTGGAAGTCTGGTTGCCGGCACAGAATACCTACCGCGAGATCAGCTCGGTCTCCAACTGCGAGGCCTTCCAGGCGCGCCGCCTGCAGGCGCGCTTCAAGAACGCACAGGGCAAGAACGAGCTGGTGCATACGCTCAACGGTTCCGGCCTGGCGGTGGGCCGCACGCTGGTGGCCGTGCTGGAAAACTACCAGCGCGCCGACGGCAGTGTGGAAGTGCCGGCGGCGCTGCAGCCCTACATGGGCGGCCTTCAGGAGCTGCGGCCGTGATCTCCCGCCTGCGCCGCGCCCTGTGCCTGCTGCTGCCCCTGGGGGCGGCCGGTGTGCAGGCCGCCGTGCCGGCCGTGGGCCAGAACGCACCGGACTTTACCCTGCCGGATCAGAGCGGCAAGCCGCGCCGCCTGGCAGACTGGCGCGGCAAGTGGCTGGTGCTCTACTTCTATCCCAAGAACGACACCCCGGGCTGCACCGAAGAGGCCTGTACCTTCCGCGACGACTGGGAGCAGCTCACAGCCCTCGGTGCCGAGGTGGTGGGCATCAGCGTGGACGACAGCGCTTCGCACGCGGCCTTCACGCAGAAGTACAAGCTGCCCTTTCCGCTGCTGGCCGACACGCAGGGCGAAGTGGCGCAGCGCTACGGCGCGATCTCGGACTGGAAGCTGTTCAAGTTCGCCAAGCGCTATACCTTCCTCATCGACCCGCAGGGCCGCATCGCCAAGGTCTACCTGTCGGTCAACACCTCGCGCCATTCGGCCGAGGTGGTGGCAGATCTGAAGCGACTCCAGCAAACCCGCTCCTGACACGGCAGCGCGGCCGGCACCGGCCGCGCGTCGCCGAACGGGCGCTTGCCTATTTCCAAGAAGGACACCTCATGACTTCATCCTGGCTTTGTTGTCTTCGAGCAGGCGCGCTCGTGCTGGCGGGTTGCGGCGGGCTGACAGTGGCGAGTGCCGATGAGCTTCCCGCCATGCAGCGGCAAGGCGGCATCGAGTACCTGAGCGGCGGTATCGGGCTGGAAGAGTCCACGGCCATCGAGGCCGAGAGCCGCAAGTGGCCGCTCACCCTGCTGTTCTCGGCCCGACGCTGGCAGCGCGCCGTCTACACCGCAGACGCCAAGGTCAGTCTGCGCGATGGCCAGGGCAGGCTGCTGCTGCAGGTGCAGGCCGACGGGCCGTTCCTCCTGCTGCGCTTGCCGCCCGGCACCTACACCGCGGACGCTACGCTGGACGGCAAGCCCTTGCAGCAACGCGTGGTGCTGAAGAAGGGCGAGGCGGCACGCGTGGTGTTTGTCTGGCCGGAAGTGCCGGGCGACGAGCCGGCACCGGACTGACGGCCATGCTAGCCGGGAGCCCGGCAACACCAATCACACACCCCGCCATCAGCGGGGTGTGTTGTTTCTGGCAGGTCCCGGCTCAGGCCTGTCGGCGCTGACGTACGGCCTGCGCCAGGTTCTCCAGCACCGGCGCGGTCTGCTCGAAGCTGATGCAGGCGTCGGTGATGGATACACCGTAAGCCAGTGGCTGGCCCGGCACCAGGTCCTGCCGACCTTCGTGCAGGTGGCTTTCGATCATCAGGCCGATGATGCGGCGGTCGCCGCCGGCCACCTGATGGGCCACGTCGCGCGCTACTTCGATCTGTCGCGCGTACTGCTTGCTGCTGTTGGCGTGCGAGACGTCGATCATCACCTGCGGCGGCAGACCCGAGGCCTGCAGCACCTGGCAGGCCGCGTCAACGTCCGGTGCCGAGTAGTTGGGCGTCTTGCCGCCGCGCAGGATGACGTGCACGTCCTGGTTGCCGCGCGTCTCGAAGATGGCGGCCTGACCCATCTTGGTCATGCCCATGAAAGCGTGCGGTGCACGCGACGCCACCACCGCATCGGCCGCCACCTTGACGCCGCCGTCGGTGCCGTTCTTGAAGCCCACTGGGCACGACAGGCCGCTGGCGAGCTGGCGGTGGCTCTGGCTTTCGGTGGTGCGCGCGCCGATGGCGCCCCAACTCACCAGGTCGCTGATGAACTGCGGGCTCAGCAGGTCCAGGAATTCGGTGCCCACCGGCAGGCCGATGTCCACCACATCCAGCAGCAGGCGGCGTGCCATCTCCAGCCCTTCGTTCATGGCAAAGCTGCCGTCGAGGTGCGGGTCGTTGATGTAGCCCTTCCAGCCGACGGTGGTGCGCGGTTTCTCGAAGTAGACGCGCATCACCACCAGCAGGTCGGCGGCATGCTTGTCGGCTTCCGCCTTGAGCCGGCGCGCATAGGCCAGCGCCTGATCGTGGTCGTGGATGGAGCAGGGGCCCACCACCACCAGCAGGCGGTCATCCCGGCCCTGAAGCACGGCCGAAATGTCCTGGCGCGAGCGCTCCACCAGGGCCAGCTGCTGCGCGCTGGCCGGCAGGCGCTCTTCCAGCAGGGCCGGGGTCATGAGCGGGCGCACGCAGGCGATGCGGGTGTCGTCGATGCGGGTCTTGTCCTGGGTGGTGAGCATGGGCATGGTCTGGCGGATGTGTGTCTGGGGATTGTTGGCCACGAACTGTAAGCGGACGCATGGCGCTGAACATGCGGACGCGTGCGGCTGAATTTTAGTTTTCGCGTCCGATTCAGAAACACGCGTCCATTATCGGGATTCTTGGTCAAACCGATTAAAAGGGCCTGAAAACGACCTCTCAGATCGGCCCAGGAGACGCGATCGGGAGGTCGACAAGGGGTCAGGCAGGGTCAGTAATTCATCACCAGCAGCTCGCCGCGCTCCTGGCGACCTCGGCCGGACGCTCCCACGGTGTACTTGATGGCCAGCCGCTTCATGGTCAGGCCCTTGAAAGCCTGGCGCATCTCCGGGATGTCGTTGACGCTGACTGCCGCTTTGCCCTTCATCGAGCGCAGCAGCTCGGCCATGCGGGCGTACTGATCCAGACCGAAGTCCACCCCGTAGCCCTCGGTGCCCCAGTAGGGCGGATCCAGGTAGAAAAGCGTGTGCGGGCGGTCGTACTTTTCGACGCAGGCCGCCCAGTCGAGGTGCTCGATGAAAACTTGGTGCAGCCGCAGGTGGACGGCGCTCAGGTCTTCTTCAAGGCGCAGCAGGTTGAGCCGGGCCGGCGAGGTGGTGGCCGTGCCGAAGGTCTGCCCGTCGACCTTGCCGCCAAAGCCCAGCTTTTGCAGGTAGAAGAAGCGCGCGGCGCGCTGGATATCCGTCAGGGTTTCGGGCCGGGTTTCCTGCAGCCAGGCGTAGACCTGGCGGCTGGTGAGGCTCCAGCGGAACTGGCGGACGAACTCGTCGAGGTGGTGCTGGACGACGCGGTAAAGGCTTACCAGGTCGCCATTCACATCGTTGAGCACCTCTACCTTGACCGGGTCTTTGGCAAAGAACATGGCCGCAGCGCCGGCGAAGGGCTCAACGTAGCAGCTGTGATCTGGCAGCAGGGGCAGGATCTGCGGGGCCAGGCGGCGCTTGCCGCCTACCCAGGTCACCATAGGTGCGGCTTGGTTCTTAAAGAGCGTTTGAACGGGCTTTGGCATCATTACCTTCTGAGGTGTTTGACGCTCTTGGCGTTCTGGTTGGGGGCTCGATGGCCCTCAGGTCATTCAATGTGCCGCAGCGGGCGCACTTGATCTTCAATCTCACGAAATTGGCTTCAGCAAGCTTGCGCTGGCATTGGCCGCATCGGACTTCTTGCATCCGGCATCTCCGATAATGCCCTGGCCTGTACAGGTGGCAGGGTCTTCGGTCGATGCCGTGCTCACTCACGGCGGAGGCGGGTGTCAGAGGTGTTGGCGCACCTCGGGCACTCGCCCTGTCTTTTTTTAAGCCTCGATCAACGAGGCCGCCCTAAAAAGCGCGTCCAGATCTTCAGGCGCAAGCCCAAGGGCCTCGCCCATCGACACCACTGTTGGGCTGGTGCGTCGGAATTCCTGGGCGTCTTGCCACGCAAGGCGTGCCAGCACTGGCGTGGTATCCGCGCTCATGAGCGCCTCCACCTCGGCCAGCTTGCCGGCTTCGTGTAGAGCTGCGCGGGCCTGAAAGCGGGAGACCACGGCGCGGGAGCGCCATTGTTCGATTGTTTCAGGCGCTGGTTCCGTATCTGGCTCTGTGGCGTCTGATTCAAACTGCCACCCTCCCATGACCCATCTGGCGCGTGTGCCTGACTGCACGGCAGGCGGTGCGACATCCACACAGCCACCAGGGATCAGGAATACACCCGGCTCGAGCGGCGATTGGTCGGCGACGGCTGCACCAACAAAGTAGCCGGCATCGTCAAGTTGAGAAACAATTTTATGGGTCATTGCGCGCTACTCCTTAGAACTTGATGCAGGCCAGCAGGGCTACGTTGCGGGGGCGGGTTTCAGACGCCGTGCGCGGGGTTCCGTTTGTGCCGTCGCTGGTCGGGCTTGTAACCTGTTGGTATCCCGACAAATTCTGCGAGTTTCTGCCGATATTGTTAGACGGGCCGTTGTTGCCGCCGCCGTAGTCGTTAGCGGTCATGCTGTGGTAGTGGCCCTGGAATGCGTCGGCTTGCGCAGAACCAAATGCACGTCCGCTATCAATACCTCGGGAGTCGTCCCATCCTCGTATGAACTCGCCGCGCAGGTCCGGAAGATTGAATGTGGTGCTGCCGTCGCCCGCGCCGAAAGTGGTGCCAATGGCGGCGAAGAGTGCTGCATAGGTGGTGCGGCTCACTGCTGCACCATTAGCTTTCAGCCAGCCTGTGGGCGCCGCCGACATGGCAAATGTCATGACGGCCCCCGGGCTTACGCCAGAGGCTGCGCCAGCGTCCTTGCGCGCGAAAGTCAGCGCCGTGCTACCGATCGTGATGGTGCCATCTGTGGTGAGCATCCACTGGCTGTCCGCGTTCACCGTACCTTCTTCGACCGCCACCACTGCACCACTGGTCAGCTCGCCAACACCGTCGGCATCGGTTGCGCGGGTTGCCGGCACGGCCGCGCCGTTCCAGATATAGATGCCGCGTGCACTGCCTGTGGCGTTGTCTTTGTCGAGGAAGCGGTCGCCGGCGACCATCGCCACGCCGTCGATGGCTGCACCCGGCGCAGCGAGGTTGATCGCGGACGTGGTGGCGGCACGGACGCTGGTCTTGAAGTCAGCTCCCACGCCGGCTGCATCCACCGCGCGGCCAACAATCACGTTGATTGCTTGCAGCAGCTGTGTCTTCGATTGAGGATTGATGGTGGCGCCAGCGCCCTCGATGACATTGACGATCTCCTGCTGGACATGATCACACCACTCGGCGCTGAGAAAGGTTGCAGGAATGCCGCCAACCGGGTTACCGGCGCTAAAGCCGTGCTTGCCTTGCCCGAACTTGTCGCTTTGCTTATTTGCTGTCTGGATAAAGTCCATGCTGATTCCGATTCAGTTTGTTGGGTAGCCGAAAAGAACTTTGGTGTGTGCGGGCCTGCGCTTGGTGATTGCGCACTCCAGATTGGAGTTGCCCCAGCTAGCCAAGGCTGAGTCGCAAGGTGAATCACAGCTCATGAGACGCACTGCTGTTGCTACGGGAACATTCAGCCGCCACACGCCGACAAACTCAATACCGTTGACCGGGCTGTCGCACGGATCAGCGCAGCTCATGGGGCCATACTCGGTGATCGTGCAGCCTGGGTATCCGAGGCGGGCAGCTTTTTGGATGTAGTAAGGCCGGGACAGGTTGCCACGGCCAATCATGCGCTCCAGAAGGTTCAGACGCCGCACGTCCACCGAAGCCGCAACACCACCAGCGCAAGAATCTGGCAGGCCGTGATTGCGCTCCCAGTCAGGCAAAGACAAAACAGCCTTTCCTGGCTGATGCTCATCAAGCACCAAATCGATCTGGCTGTCCGCCTCATCCAGCACAGCCGCTGCAGCCGTAACTTCGGCCTGCACTCCGGGCGCAGCCCGGTCATAGGCCAGTGGCGGCAGGCAGGATAGCAGCGCTTCTTGTGTCAGCATGGTCAGGTGGAAATGGCAATTGCGCCTGGCATGATCAGCTCAAGCGCGGTCGCGTTGACCGAGCATGTCACGTTCACTGCAGGTGCCGACAGCGTGACGTCAGTCACACCAGGCACATTGAGGACGGCCTTGACCAGCTGGTGCCGTGCCAACGTTGCGCCAGGCTTGAGCTGGGAGAACTCCGCTGCGATTGCTGCTTCAACCTGCGGCTGCACCGTCGTCAGGGTATAGCCACCAGCCAGCGCGAGCACAGCAGCGACGTTGACATAAACAGGCGTTGGCGCAAGCGCCATCACGCCGTATCCCGGCAACATTCCAACAGGACGCTTCTCGTCAAGCACAGCCTGCACGCTGGCCAGAAGCGGCGCGCTGGGCAGACCAATGGCCGGCATTGGAACTACGTCCACCGTGCCGATGCCGCGACGAACCGGAAAGATATACGCACGAGCTACGCCAGGCACACTCAAGGCCCAGCGCTCATAGTCTGCATCGTTGCCGCCCTGGGCCTCTTCGCCCAGATCCAGCAGCAAGCGTTGCAGCAGGCTGTCGAAGCTCTCAACGTCTGCACCGCCCGTCATTGCGAGAATGGTGGCGCTGCTTGCAATGCCAGTGGGCGGCGCGCTCACGGTGGCCGGAGTGTTTGCGCTCTGGTTCCCGGCAGCACCGGCCACCACGGCCGAAGCACTCACATCCACCGTGCCACCAACACCTACCGTCGCGGCCTGCGTCGTCGCAAAAACGATGCCTTGCGCCGTGGCAACTTGCTGACCAACAGGGATAGAGACCCCAGCGGTTCCGGTGAAGCGCACAGTTCCAGCTGCTGCGGCAGCAGCCTTGCGCGTGAGGCCGCGCTCGTTGGCCTTCTTCTCCATGTTGTCGTCGTCGGCCAGATCAGGATATGCCTGGCGGAATACCCATGCCAACTTCGAATAGAACTCTTCGACCACGGTTGCAATGCCAGTAGCACGCACAAAGTGGTCGCTATCCGGGCCTACGGCCGCTGCGGGATTCTGATTCAGCACCGCCTGCAGATAACGGTTGCGAATCTGATCAAACGTCTGGAAATCCATCATCTAGACCTTTTCAAGCTACTTTCACAGGCATGTCGAACGTGCTCTTCACGCCCTGAGCATCCACCAGCTCAATGGCCAGCGCCAAGCGGCCATTGCCTTGCCGCTGCGTGCGCACATCGATGGATCTTGCTCTGCCGTAGTCCAGCAGCGGCTTGAGCGCAGCGGCCGCGTACTGCTGCACCAGGCGTTCAACACGGTCCAGGTCTTTCTCGCGCTCCAGCTCGTGCAGGCGGGAACCCAGCGTGGCGTCACCAAACCAGCTGCCCAGCGGCGTCATCAGGCGCAGATAGGCTGCATTCATCAGCCCGTTGGCTGGGTCGCGTGCCAAATCGCCAGGGCGATCGGCGTCGGCTTTGTAGTCGCCGGTGAAGGGGTTGATAAGTGCGTCCATTACATGGCGCTCCCTGTGGGCTGCGCGATGCCACTTGCCACCGGGTGGGTGTGAGCGTTGAAGGTGTCGCGCATACCGGCCTTCGTCTTGGCACCGCCCTGGTCTGCAACATTGCCGGCTGCAGTGATGTTGGCTCCGCTGGTAATGCTGCCGGCCACATTCACATCACCGCTGAAAGTGGCCAGAGGCGCCACCACCTCAAGCTTTGCCTGCGCCTCAACGCGAATGCTGCGGTCTTTCTTCATGTGAATCGAGTCACCCCACTGGTTGTAGAGCGCCGCTTCACCCTTGTGGTCTACCTTGAAGCGGTAGCCACCGTGCTCGCTGGCCACCACCACGGCTGCGCTTGTTCGCCCACCGAGAGGAATGACCACCAGCGTCGCGCCATCAGGCGGAGCGGAGGTATGGCCGAACTGCTGCAGCAACTCCATTTCCTGCAGAGGCTCACCGGCCAGCCCTTCGGCATTGACACGCTGAACCCGCGTACCCGTGGTGCAAGAAGTCAGCACAGCGCGAAAAGCAGTCCGAGTGCCGGCCAAGGCACGATTGATCTCACGGCGCATCTGCTCGATCACGATTCACCCCCGCCAGGCAGGTCGATGATCTTGCCCGGCAGATCGTTCTTGCCGCGCCGGTGCCGGCGCTTGCTGGGGTGAGCGTCAAGCACCCATACACCGTCTTCCTTCAAGGTGACGTGGGTGCGCCGGCCATTGCTTCGGTCGCAAGTGAAGCGCCGCGCCATGATGAAATAAACACCATCCAGCTTGTGCGGCTCGCTCTTCACCACCACCCGCTGGCCCGGCTTCCACAGCACACCGTCATCTGTGCGGTGGCCCGGCACCACGGCTGACAGCGTGTAGGACTTGAGGCGTGAATCGCTGATGACCTTGCGGCCGCGCGCGCGGGCAATGGCACTGTTTACGGCTTCATGATCAACCACGACCTTCGGCCTGTAAGCAACCACCCCATCGTCGATCACGGTGGACTTGATGTTGTTTTGACCATCACGCTCGCCGCCCTGACTGCCAGATGCGGTGCTCTGCCCAAACACCGTCACTTCGCTGTAGCGCTCCACAATACTGCGGCGCTCGCTCAGGCTGAGTACGTTGTTGCCTTTGCCATCGGCACGCATCACCAGCGTGGCTACCGGCGGCGTGTCGTAGCGCGGCCCGCCAACCACCAGGGTGCCGTCCGGCTCAAACCAGGGCCACAGACCATTGGCCTCAGCCGCACGCCGCAGGGCGTCCCAGGCAGAATCACCAGGCTCCGTATTTACCTTTTCGCGCAAGATGACGCCATCTGCGTCGATACGGTAGTTTCTGATTCCAAGGCTACGAACGATTTTGACCAGTACGTCTTCCAGCGTGATCTGACGCGCGCTAAGAATAGGCGCCGAGCAGTCCAGCAACACACCCGCCATGTCACGCCCGTTCAGCATCAGCGCATGCTGGCTTTCTGATACGGAGAGCACACGCTCATCAAGTATCCCCTTGAGCACCGTCTCACCACCCATGCGAACATCCACGGGCGCACCTTCCA
>Ga0114939_10000101_pt1 | contig 68004 bp, 60 predicted proteins | sample AshMeaCrysSpring_FD_87196 | JGI IMG/M metagenome (GOLD analysis project Ga0114939, IMG submission 87196) | Groundwater microbial communities from Big Spring, Nevada to study Microbial Dark Matter (Phase II) - Ash Meadows Crystal Spring | ecosystem: Environmental > Aquatic > Deep subsurface >...
CTACAAATTCAAAGCGAGGCAGGGGACAAGCATACTGCGTACCGTCGAATTTCAAGTAGGCCGTACCGGTAGTATCACCCCCGTGGCAAAAATTGACCCCGTGCCCATAGGCGGTGTGACGGTGGGGTCCATATCCTTGCACAACGAGGATTTTATTCGCGAAAAAGACATCCGGCTGGGAGACCATGTCCTGGTGGAAAGAGCTGGTGACGTCATCCCCTATATTGTCAAATCCCTGGCGGAACTCAGAACGGGAAAAGAGACTGCCATTCAGTTTCCATCGCATTGCCCGGAATGTGGCGATGCCCTTTATAAGCCGGAGGGAGAGGCGGTCTGGAGATGCCCGAATGTCAACTGCAGGGCGCAGGTGCTGGAGCGGATGATCCACTTCACCAGCAAGGACGCCATGGACATCCGCGGCCTGGGTGAAGCCAATATCCATAAGTTCCATGCCCTGGGCTGGTTGAATTCCGTACCGTCCATCTACGCCCTTCCCTTTGAACTTTTGCGCGGAATGGAAGGGTTTGGTGAAAAATCGGTCACCAATCTTTCCGATGCGATTGAAAAATCAAAAGCACAGCCGCTGCACCGACTGATCACGGCGCTGGGGATTCGCTATGTGGGTGAGACCACCGCCAAAGCGCTGGCCAGGCATATCGGGCACGTCACGGAACTGGCCGGTTACAGCAGGGAAGACCTCCAGCAGGTTCCGGATGTGGGCGTAAAAGTGGCAGAGAGCATCTTCCAGTTTTTCCATAATGAGGACAATATCCGGATGCTGGAGCAATTGGAAAACATGGGACTGAACCTTCACGGAAGCAAAGAACCGGCGTCAGAGGGCAACCTCAGCGGGAAACGCTTCCTGTTTACGGGTACCCTGCAACGTATGAAAAGGTCCGAGGCGGAATCCTGGGTTGAACAGAACGGTGGAGTGATCCTGGCCGGGGTCAGCAGCAAACTGGACTACCTGGTAGTGGGAGAAGACGCCGGATCAAAACTGGAAAAAGCCCGTAAAATTCCAAGCATCCGTATCCTGGATGAAGAAGGCTTTGTGAAAATATCCGGTTACGGGACAACGTAACCTGCCCGTTTTCCCAAAAGCTGCCCCAGACTCAATTCCGTAGCAAAAAATTATTCATGCGGCAATATCATATTTAGTAAATTAGAAATCTAAAATCACCTGTATGATTAAGAAAATCGCCGGCGAGGTGTGGAAACCTTTGCAATTTCCTGGCTGGAAAGAGTTAAGAAAAAAATATGCCGTGTCCAGTCACGGTCGCGTGGCGAGTTACACAGACAATGTGCATGAAGACGGCAAGTTGCTGAATGGTTCACTGACCACGGGTTATCGCAGTCTGAATCTGCACCGGCCCAATAGCAAGGGCACCATTTACATACATCGTGAAGTAGCTAAACTGTTTGCAAAAAAGAATTCGCCCAAACACAAATTTGTGGTGCATGTAAACCACAATAAACTGGATAACCGCGCTTCCAATTTGAAATGGGCCACGCAGGAGGAAGTAGCAAAACATCAGCAGAAATCGCCTGCAAAAATTGCCTACAAAGCAGTGCAGGCCTCCCGAACACAGGGTTTAAAACTAAACGCAGGCCAGGTTAAAACCATAAAGAAATTGCTGGAAGATCCCAAAAGAAAACAAACCTACCGACAGCTGGCAGACAAATACGGTGTCAGTGAAATGACCCTTTACCGGATTAAAAGCGGTGAAAACTGGGGTAAGATCTGATGCTTCTGCCGGCCACGCTACAGTTTCTGAAGGGACTCAAGAAGTACAACGAAAAGTCCTGGTTTGATGAGCATCGCTCCGCCTACGAGGCGGCCCGGGAGGACTACGTTGGCTTCCTGCAGGATCTCATTCGGCTGCTGTCAAAAAAAGATCCGTCGATTACAGATATACGGGCGAAGGACTGCCTGTTCCGGATCAACCGGGATGTGCGTTTCTCCAAAGACAAATCTCCTTATAAGACCAATTTTGGCGCCTACATTTCCAAAGGCGGCCGAAAATCAAAATATGCCGGTTACTATTTCCACCTGGAGCCGGGGGGATCATTCTGCGGTGTTGGGCTCTGGATGCCCATGCCGCCGGAACTTGCCCGGGTCAGGCAGGAAATCGACTATTGCCATGATGAGTTCACCAGGATCCTGAACTCTGCTTCCTACCGGAAATATTTTGACAACCTCTACAGGGAAAAGGACGCCAGCCTGTCCCGTGTGCCTAAAGGATATGACCCGCAGAATCCAGCCGCAGAATACTTGAAACTGAAAAGTTTTTTCAGCATGCACAAACTGAAAGACGCAGAACTGCTATCTCCTACCCTTGTTGCGGAGACCGCGCGGATGCTGCTGGCAGCCAAACCGCTGGTTGATTTTCTGAACAGGCCCCTCGAAGACTGAACCCCCTCATCCCAAAGGGTCCGGCAACTAAATCAATCCTTTTGCTGCCAGGTATTCCGCAATCTGCACGGCATTGGTAGCTGCGCCCTTGCGCAGGTTATCCGAGACGATCCACATGTTCAGGGTTCTCGGCTGGGTCTCATCGCGGCGCAGCCGACCCACAAAAACCTCGTCCCGCTCGTGTGCATCCATCGGCATCGGGTAACGCTGTGCTGCGGGATCATCCACCAGCACCACTCCGGGTGCCGAAGAAAGCAGGTTACGTACCTGTTCCAGGCTGAAGTCCTGCTCAAACTCCACGTTTACGCTCTCACTGTGTCCGCCCATCACCGGTATGCGCACGGTTGTTGCCGTTACACGGATCCCATCATCGCCCATGATCTTCTTCGTCTCATTGACCATTTTCATTTCTTCCTTGGTATATCCATTATCCAGAAAAACGTCAATCTGGGGAATCACGTTCAGGTCGATTGGATACCTATAGGCCATCGGGTACTCTGCATCGGTTTCTCCCGCGGCTTTGCGGCGTTCACCCATCAGCTGATCCACTGCCTTTTTACCCGTACCCGTAACACTCTGATACGTTGAAACCACGATCCGCCGAATGCCAAACCGCGCGTGCAACGGCTGCAAGGCAACCACCATCTGGATGGTGGAACAGTTGGGGTTGGCGATGATCTTGTCTGCCGGCGTCAGGGAATGGGCGTTGATTTCGGGCACCACCAGTTTTTTGGAAGGATCCATACGCCAGGCCGATGAATTATCAATCACCGTAATGCCCGCATCTGCGAATTTGGGCGCCCATTCCAGGGACGTGGAGCCCCCGGCGGAAAAAATGGCCACGGCCGGCTTTGCGAGAATGGCATCGGCCATGCTTACCACGGCATAAGCTTTCCCTTTAAAAAACACCTGTTTGCCAACGGACTTTTCAGATGCCACCGGGATGATCTCGTCCACGGGAAAATTCCTTTCTGCCAATACTTCCAGCATTTTTGTGCCCACCAGTCCGGTGGCGCCAACAACGGCTACTTTCATGTTTTCCTCCTTATGCCCTCGCGGGATTTTATGGTTAAAAAAAAGCCTTCCGGTTTCGGAAGGCTTCTGCTATATGGAACATACAACACGTTTAACCTTCCATCGGCATGGAATGTTTCTGGATCCGTTTTGCATGTTTACGCATCAGGCTCATGTCATTCAAAAATAACGACGGGAGAATTTTCTGCCAAAAAAATGTTGCTTTCCTCTTTTTGCGCGCGTCGCCCGGGCGATAGTTTGCAACATGAAAAGTCTCGCCTGCTGGGCGTTCTGCCTATGTCATGTTTGGTGCCTGGCGCAGTCCACTCCGCGGTACAGCGTGCTAATCACGGAAATCCTGCCGGACCCGAGCCCTTCATACGGACTCCCGGAAGCGGAGTTTGTGGAAATTACCAACGCCGGAAATATTTCGGTTATCCTTGGACGTTGGAAGATTACGGACGGGCAAAGCGCGGCCCTGATTCCGGAGGGAACGGTCCTGGAACCGGACAGCAGCCTGATTCTCTGCAGCAGGAACAATCAATCCCTCTTTATCCGCTTTGGCCGCTGCCTGGGACTTTCGGGTTTCCCCTCCCTGGACAATGCCGGTGATCAGATCCAGCTGCTGACGGCGGCGGGAAGCCTGATGCATGCGGTCTCCTATACGCCGGACAGCTACCAGAACACCCTGAAAGCAGCCGGTGGCTGGTCTCTGGAGATGGCCGATACCCGCTGGCCCTGTGCGCAAAAACAGAACTGGAAAGCGAGCCTTGATCCGGCAGGCGGCACACCCGGCCGCCGCAACAGCCTGCCCCCGATCCCGCCCGATACAATCGCCCCATTCCCGGAAAGAACTTATTCACCTGACAGCCTCACCATTGTAGTCCTGTTGAATGAAACACTGGACAGCGCGATGGCAAGTATGCCTGGCCGCTATACGGTGGATCAGGGCATTGGCTCGCCGGTGAGGGCAAGTCCCCAACCGCCATTTTTCCGGGAAGTCAGGCTTACCCTGGCCAATGCCCTGCAGGCGGGAAAGATTTATGCATTGGAGGTTTCGGGGTTGGCCGATTGCGCCGGGAATGCCCAGCAGTTTCCCCTGGAAAGCAGGGCAGCAGTTGCCGCCCATCCGGAACCCGCATCAGCGCTCATCAACGAAATCCTCTTTGATCCTCCCCCCGGGGGATCAGATTACCTGGAACTCTATAACCATTCCGGGGTGACCATTGACCTGGCAGGTATATATGTTGGAAACAGAAACAGCTCAGGCCAGCCTTCATCGCTTGTCAGGTGCAGCGAAACACCCCGCAATCTATACCCCGGGGAATATGCCGTCCTCACAGGCGATACCGCCTGGGTGCGCCAGCGATACGCGGGGACCAAGGCTTCTGAACTGTTGGAGAGCAACTCCATGCCCTCCTGGCCGGATGATGAGGGGGTGGTCATTGTGGCCAACCAACAGGGAACAATATTGGACGAACTGACGTATGCGGACGATGATCATTTTCCCCTGCTGAGCAACAGGGAGGGCGTTTCGCTGGAACGCCTGAATCCCTTTTTGCCCACGACTGATCCATCAAACTGGCACTCTGCTTCCACTGCCTCGGGCTACGGTACGCCCACCCTTCGGAATGCGCAAGCTCAGAGCCAGGGCAGTCAGATCTCGGGCATCCACATCGAACCAAAACTATTTTCCCCCAACCTGGACGGATTCCAGGACTTTGTGCAGGTCAACTATGAGTTTGATCAGCCGGGAACAGTTTGCAATATCACTGTCTTTAACGCCGCCGGCCAAGCTGTGCGGGAGCTTGCACGCAATCATTTGTGCGGCACCTCAGGAACATTCAAGTGGGATGGACTGGATCATCGGGGCCTGGTCCAGATGCCGGGCGTCTACCATATCATGGTAGAGGTATTCAACACATCCGGACACCGGAAAAAACTCAGGCACTCCATAGCGCTTGTGCACCGCTAATACTCCGCCGGGTCATTGCTGCCAGACCCTTTACATACAGGAGCGCGCGTCAGATCAGCTGAATATCGAAATTGACCAGGTCTACAAACTGACGGATCCGCTGGTCGATCATTTCTTTGCTTAATTCCTTGAGCCGGGTGTTTCCAAATTTCTCCACGCAGAAAGAAGCCATGGCGGAACCCACGATGACAGCAGTCTTCATGTTCTCAAATGAAATATCCCGGGTGCGAGCGATATGTCCAATGAAACCACCTGCGAATGTATCCCCGGCCCCGGTTGGATCAAAGACTTCCTCCAGGGGCAGTGCAGGAGCCACAAAAACCTGGTCGTCATAGAACAACAAAGCGCCATGTTCCCCTTTCTTAATCACCACATAACGCGGCCCCATCTTCATGATCTCGCGTGCGGCACGTACCAGGGAATATTGCGCACTCAGCTGACGGGCTTCGCTGTCGTTGATCAGCAGGACATCAATTTCACGTAACACGTTTTCCAGGTCCGGCATCGCGGTCTCCATCCAGAAGTTCATGGTGTCCAGGACAATCAGGCTGGGCCTGGTTTTCAGCTGACGGATCACACTGTGCTGAACGGCCGGAACCAGGTTCCCGAGCATCAGGAAATCACTGCCCTGGTAACTTTCCGGCACCACCGGATTGAAATCCGCCAGTACATTCAACTGGGTGTCCAGGGTATCCCTTGTATTCATGTCCATATGGTACCTGCCCGCCCAGAAAAACGACTTTTCGTCTTTTTTGACCTGGACCCCTTCCAGGTTGACGCCCCTGGCCGCCAATGCATCCAGTTCTTCCTTTGGAAAATCCCCGCCCACTACGGAAATCTGGTTGATGGGACGGGTGAAATTGGAAGCGCTCCAGGCAATATAGGTGGCCGCACCTCCAACGATGCGATCGCTTTTTCCAAAAGGCGTTTCGATGTTGTCAAAGGCCATGGTGCCAACTACAATCAGGGACATATGCGTATTTTTAAAACCTGGCAAAGGTAAGCGGAATCAGTCGGCCCGCCTTGTTTTTTCCGGGTCAGAAAATGCTTCAGGTGCACCGTAAGAATTTCCGCTCTATGGCACTATCTTGGAGATTGATGAAAAAAAGGATCCTGCTGTTTTTATGGATAGCAATGGTTGCCCTGGAAAGCAGTGCCCAGGCAGACTCAGCGGCCCTTGTGCCAGGCATACGCAGCGCTGCGGACAGCATGATGGCCAGCTTCAGGCGGCGCGACTTCACCACTTTCGCCCGCTATAACAATGAAAACCTCGTGCGTGTGCTGGGCGGCCCGGAAGAGTTTGCCAAGTTTCTGGAGGTCCAGCTATCCAGTATGGAAGGGCTCACATTCACGGATATGAGGGCCGGGAAAATCATCCGACTCATGCCTTACCAGGAGAGTTGGCAATGCATCATTGAACAATACGTGCAGGTCAACATACAAGGTGCGATGATCAGTTCCGTTTCACACCTGGTGGGCATTACCCGGGACCAGGGTAAAAACTGGTATTTTGCGGATCCCAACCAGGGTACCCTTGATCAGTTTAAGCAAATCATGCCGGAACTAAATCCCGGAATGCCCATTCCCCGAAAAATACAGGTCCCCGGCAAAACCATTGAAGAACTTCTCCGGGACTATAAAACCAGCTACGAAAGATAGGCCCTTTTCAGTGTCCAACCATTTTTTGGCAAGGTATTTGCTTGCAAATGAGTGTATTAACCCCGTTTTTCAAAATCCTATTTTCCTGGTTGGCCTTTTTTATCTTCCGTTACCCGCTATCGAAACACCAACTGGTTTGTCTGAATACGTTTTGGAAAGAACAATTCCTTGTTCTTTCTTTTTTTTACCTTGACTCCCGATGAAATCCCTGATCCTTGTCAGACATGCCAAAAGCAGTTGGGGGGACCTGACTTTGCCCGATTTTGACCGCCCACTCAACGAAAGGGGCAAACTGGACGCGCCTATGATGGCCCAACGCCTGAAAAGCCTTGGGGTGGTCCCGGACGCATTCGTATCCAGCCCTGCAAAAAGGGCCCGGAAAACAGCTCAGGCATTTGCAGAGGTGCTGGGAGTGGCGGACACGAAGATCATTTTCATCGAGTCCCTCTACCATGCAAGTCCGGGCACCTTTGGTCAGGTGGTAGCAGGATTGGATAATCAGTACGATACCGTGGCTTTGTTTTCCCACAATCCTGGCATCACCCTATTTGCCGGTCAGCAGGATGTAGCCAGGATCGATGAAATGCCTACCTGCGCTGTTTTCGCCGTTCGGTCCGAAGCTGAAAGATGGACGGATTTTGCGCACGCAAAAAAAGCGCTCTGGTTTTTTGATTTCCCCAAAAACCCGGGATCCCAGGCATAAAAAAAGCGCATACACCTGCGGTGCATGCGCCCGATGCGGATAAGTCAATCGCCTTATTGCAGTCCGTATTTTTTCATATACCGGTCAGACAGCTGTTTGTGCTTATTGGTCAGGTCCAAATGCCTGCCCTGGATAAAAGCCATGGTGACGATGCTGGAGCGCATGTCCAGGATATCTCCTTCGCTGATGACGATATTGGCGTCCTTACCAACTTCCAGGGAACCCGTCCGATCTGCAATACCCAGGATCCGTGCGGCATCCAGCGTGATGGCCTGCAATGCCTCTTCTTTCGTAAGGCCATACGCTGCCGCTGTACCTGCGTTGAAAGGCAGGTTCTTGCCCCGATGCTGCCCGTCCTCATCATTGATGGCAAAGAGTACCCCGGACTTCTTTAGCATCGCCGCGGTTTTATACGGCTGGTCTACGTCGTCATCCGCCGTATTGGGCAGACTGTGCATCTGGCTCAGGATGACAGGGATTTTATTTTGTCTCAGCAATTCAGCCATCTGCCAGCTTTCACTTCCACCCACGATGACCACATCCAGGTCAAATTCCTTCACGAAGTCCACTGCAACCAGCATCTCCCGAACCAGATCAGCATGGACGTATAGCTTCTGCTTTTTCTCCAGCAGTCTTCGCATGGCCTCCATTTTCAGATTAGTATGTGCAATATCTTTTTGAAGGGTATAGGCCTTGGCTTCGCGCATATAGGCTTTCACTTGTTCAACCTGTTCCAGGCCGCGCTTGACCGGATCTCCCTGGGGAGCCTGGATACCCAGGAAAGCCGCAAATGGGTTGGGCCGGTTATACAGCGTGGGCATCCGCAGATGCATTCCGCCATCCGCGAGGTAGAGCGCATCCTCCCAGTTCCAGGCGTCAAGCTGCATGACGCTGGAGGAGCCGCTGATCACACCACCCTCCGGAACAATGTTGGCCAGCAGGATCCCATTTGAGCGGACTGTATTGATGATTTTCGAGTCTGTATTGTATGCAACAGCGGCCCGAATAGAGGGATTGACTTCCCCGATTTCACGGCTGTCTGAGGTGGCACGCACGGAAGAAACTTCCACCAGTCCAAGGTTGGAAACGGAAAGAATCAGGCCCGGATAAACATGTTTGCCTTTTGCATCAAACACTTTTACGTCGTCCATCGGCACAGGGATATCTTTGCCCACGCGCGTAATTTTTCCAGCTCTGACCTCGATGGAGCCATTTTCAATGACCTGCCCGTTACCCACATGGATGATTCCATTGCGGATGATCATCATTCCGTTGTAAGGCTTTGCGGGATATACATCATCCTGGGCGTTGGCCGGTCCGGCGCTGAAGAGCAATGAACCCAGGACAGCCATTATCAAAATTTTATTGCGCATTTTATTTCGTTTATACGTATAAGCTAAAATTGTTTAGTCCAGATCAAGCGTGAAGAGTCCGTGCCTGTGTGCATGGTCTCCGCAATTCAGGATAAGCTGGTAGCTGGGTGCAAAAGGAGCCACCGGACCACCGGCCTTCTTTTCCCCCACCATTTTCTGGATCAGCCTGTTCCGTTCGGCAGCCACCTGCCTGCGCAATTCCTCGTCTTTCTGGCGGTCGAAATAAACCACTCCGTCCACGATCGTTTTCTCCGCGCGGGCATAAATACTCAGCGGGTTATCGCTCCACAATACGAGGTCTGCGTCTTTGCCTGCGCGAATACTACCCACATACTGATCTACGTGCAGCATTTTAGCTGGATTGATGGTCACCATGCGCAATGCCTGCTCCTCCGTCATCCCGCCATATTTGATGCTTTTGGCCGCTTCCTGGTTGAGGCGGCGCGCCATTTCCGCATCGTCTGAATTGATGGCTACATTCAATCCCACTTTTTGCATGATGGCCGGACCCTGCGGGATGGCATCATATACTTCCATCTTGTAGGCCCACCAGTCGGAGAAGGTAGAAGCATGCGCCCCATGTATCTTCATGCGGTCCGCCACTTTGTACCCTTCCAGGATATGGGTAAATGTGTTGAAGGTGAAACCCAGCTGCTCGCCCACATTCATGGCTGCCATGATCTCACTTTGCACATAGGAGTGGCAGGTGATGAATCGCTGCTTGTTCATGATCTCCACCAGGGCATCCAGTTCCAGGTCCCGCCGGACCGTCTTGAAGGGATCAGCGACCGTGCTTCCTTTTTTCGTTTTTGCCTCGATACCTGCCTTTTTGATTTCCGCTTCATAGTCTTTGGCTCTCGTGAAAGCATCCACCAACACCTGTTCCACACCCATCCTCGTATCCGGGAAACGCTGGTTGCCCTGGGTGGCTGAGGTACGTTTGACATTTTCACCCAGGGCAAACTTGATAAAGCCGGGCGCACCCCTGAACTTCAGGTCTTCATCGTTGCCGCCCCAGCGCAACTTGATCAGTTGTGTTTGTCCCCCGATGGTGTTGGCGCTGCCATGCAGTATATGGGAGGTGGTTACGCCCCCGCTGAGCTGGCGATAGATATTGATATCGTCCGGGTTCAGGTTATCCGCAATCCGTACTTCGGAAGTGACGCTCTGCCCACCTTCATTGATGGATGCGGCAGCGATATGGGAATGTTCATCTATCAGACCAGGTGTCAGGTGTTTACCGGTGCCATCGATCACCCGCGCCGAAGCATCGGAGAGATTCTTGCCCACTTGTGCAATTTTTCCGTTCTTCAGCAGCACATCCGTGTTTTCAAGTTTACCTGCATCGTCACTGGTCCATACCGTTGCGTTCTTGATGAGGATGGTTTCCTGACCGGGTTTTTGCGTCCACCCAAAAGGCAGGAAGGGATAGGTTACGGCCCCGGTTCTTACCGCCTCTTTCCTGCGCACGGAATCTGTCCCGGAACCGGCCATGGAACGGCCGCCAGCGTCTTGCCTGGCACCAGTCGATGGTTTTAGGGTAGCCGTCCACGTGAGTTTATTGCCCAGGGAATCTTCGCCATAGCCGTTCCAGTAATCCCCGTTCTTTACGCCACTCAGCCGGTACAGCCCCTTGGCTTTCTTGTCCGCTGCAAAACTGAGTTTCAGCATCCTGCCGTCCTGGCTGAATTTTGACACAATCGTGTCCTTTCCGATCACATTTGCGGAACCAGCGCTTTTGACATCCAGGGTGTAGTTGCTTGTGCCCGAAGGAGACTGCAGTTGCAGGGTATATTGGCCTTTTGGATCTGTCCATGCATCTTCCTTCACCTGGTACTTCGTTCCCTGGATCCAGTTCTGGATAATCACGGACTTGTCTTCAAATATGGGACCCGTGGTGATGATAAAATTGGCGAGTTTTCCTGCCTCCAGTGTTCCGGTAGCAGATTCGATCCCCAGCATCTTAGCAGGGATACGGGTCAGGGCATCCAGGGCCCTGGCTTCTGAAAGGCCATATTGGATGGCTTTGCGCAGGTTAGGAAGGAACTGCCTGGCATCCCTCAGGTCTGAACTCGTGAGGCAGAAAGGAATGCCGGCTTTTTCAAAAGCAGCTGGATTGGTTGGAGCCATCTCCCAGTGCTTCATGTCCTGCAGGGAAACGAAGCGGGCGTCAGCCGGATCTTCCACATCCATGGCCTGGGGAAAATTCAGCGGCAGGATGAAACTGGCCCTGGTGGCAACCATCTCCTGGATGCGCTGGTATTCGTTACCGCCGCCTTTAATGATATATTGGACGCCAAACTCGTCCCCGATCCGGTCCGCACGGACAGCATTCCATTTATCTCCGGCCTCAAAAATCTGTGGAAGGTCCTGGTTCCGGTTCCAGGCGAGCATCGTCAGGTTGACGCCTTCCGCAGCAGGATTGTTCTTATACCAGTTGGCGTCCAGGTAGGTCTGTCGCAGCAGGGCGATATTGCCCATCATGGAACTGGGATAGTTCTGTGAACTGGTGCCCTTATTAAATGAATAGTGTGCCGAAGCCCGCTCTTTAAGCAGGGTCAAGTTTTCCTTTTCCACACCTAGGGTGACAATGGCGCCGGAACCGCGGGCGATACCGTCCCGCTGATGCACGAGTGCGGTTCCAAACCCCAGTTCCCGAAGGGCTTTTGCTTTTGCTTCATCGGCTACAAAGAGCCGGGCCGCTTCCACCTCGGATTTGATGGCCTGGTTCCAGCCGTATGCACCTTTCTGACCCGAGTTGAGTTGCTGTATCCCGAAGAAACCGCCTCCGCCCGCGCCTTGTGGGCGTTGTGGAGTGGGAACCCCATAATCCGCATAAGCGTCTATGAAAGAGGGATAGATATACTTACCGCCGCAGTCGATCACCGTGGCATCTGCGGGGATGGCCAGGTTATTCGCTACGGAAACCACTTTGCCCTCCCTGATGACCAGGGTAGCATCCCGCATGACGGTTTGCGCATCTTTGAAAATAGTGGCGTGGGTAAAAGCATAGACGGCGTTGCGCGGGTCTGCTACGCCGTTCACCGGGAAAGTGGGTTGGGCTAACGCAGATGCATAGACGCAACTGCTTATCAGCAGTAGCTTCAGTTTTCTCATGTGCAGTCGTTTTGAAATAGTAAGGGGTGAAAATACATAAAAATCAATGCGGAATCAGCGTTTCCTGTTGACCAGGAAAACGCCGGCAAAAATGCAGAGGCCGGCCAGTAATTTCTGCCAGCCAAGGTCTTCCTGCAGGAATATAGCCGCTACGACGCTGGCAAAAATGGGCTGCAGGTAAATGTAAGCCCCGGTTCCGGAAGCCTGCAAGTGCCTGAGTCCGTAAATATTGAAGAGATAGGCGAAAAAAGTGGCGCCCAGCACTACGAACGCGATTGCTGCATAATCCTTTTGGGTAAATGCATACCAGGGAGCTTCCAAAAATTCCTGCCATCCAAAAGGAATGATAAAAATCGTACCCATGGTGAATACCCATCGGATCACCTGAAGCGGGGAATATTTCAGGATCAGCGGCTTGACCAGGATAAAATAAAATGAATAGGATATGGCATTGATCACGATCAGCACATCGCCCAACACCACATCGCTTCCCTCTCCTGTGCGCCCGCTGCCTGCAATCAGCGTCACCGCTCCAAAGACCCCCAGCACCAGGCCGGCGATTCGGGAGACATTCAGTTTCTCTTTCAGGAAAACGAATGCCATGAACGTGATCAGCAGCGGTGTGCAGAGCATCAGCAGGGCCCCATGGGTGGAGTAGGTCATGGACAGACCCTTGATAAATAAAAGCTGGTTGATGGTAACGCCGGTAATACCGCAAAGCAGGAAAAGCGGGAGGTCTTTCTTTTCGATGGGTTTGACCCCCTTCTCCCCCACGGCCAGCAACCAGAAGAGTCCGGTGGTCACCAGTGCACGTACTACATTCAACCCAAAAGGCTTTATCAGCGCGGGGGTGATCAATTTGACCACGCTGAAATTCACGCCAAAAATCAGGTTGGCGGCAAGGACGGCAAGATGGGCTTTGGTTTTGATCTGCAAGAAGGGGTCCGCTTTTGAAGGGGAATCATCAGGGCAGCAGGCGGCGCTGTTCCGCATGTTCCCGCATGCATTGGCGCAAGATAGTCCGATGTTGCAAAAAATCCACCGAAGGAGGACCACCATGGAACAATTCCAATTTGTGCAAAGCTGCAGGGATGGTAAAAGAGCCCTGGTCCATACGGGCAAAACTGCCCTGGTTTGCGAGGAAAGCGGCCAGGTATTCCTGTTCGGTTTGTCCCGGGGTGGGCACCAGGAGGGCTGTTCTGTCCAGGCAAGCCAGATCCATCACGGATGAATAGCCAGCGCGGCAAACAATCGCAGCCGCCTCAAGAACCAGGATCTGAAAACGCTCCGTATCAAGGTGATTGAAGGCCATGACCCCTGCCGGCAATCCGGGTAATCCAGCGGAATCGGGCAATCCACGCAGCAAAACCAACGGCAGGGCTCCAGGTGAGTGCGTTTCCAGAATCCTGGATTCCATCAGGCTTCGCTGGGGTTCGGGACCTGATACAACAGCCAGGACAAAGCCTTTGGATTGAAGCCCGGTGGATGCCAGCCAGCTTTGTGCACACGGACCCGGGTCATCAGAGAAGCGGGAAATGGGACCAATAAACCGAACGCGGGGATCTTTGGATTTTCCCACACCCAAATGGGAGAGCTTGCCGGAAAGAGATGGACTGTCCGCCGAGTCAGGAACCCAAATTTGCTGAAAAGGACGGGCCAGACGCCTGACCTGGTAAGCCAGGGCCCAGTCGGGAAACCAGGCTTTTCCGGATATGGGATAAAGCTGATGGGTGATCAGGATATTCTGTGCTTGGGGATGATGAAACCCATACCGGTTATCCGAAATCACCCAATCCCATTGAAACCGCTCGTATGCCCGGGCCATCCAGCGACGGTCCTGCTCGATCCATTGGAGAAAATCAGGGCCCTGACGGGCCATCGCCCAAAAAAATCCAGTTCCTGTGCCGGCATAACGGACCTTCCATGCGGGGGCTTCCAGAAAGGGCAATTCCGGGAATGCCTGTTGCAGCAAACTACCCGAATCCCCGGACCCGGCCAGCCATAAACGGGCTCCGGCGTCCCGGAGGCTGGAAACCAACGGAATGAGGCGGGTGGCGTGTCCCAGGCCCCAATCGAGTGGAGAAATAACGATTTTGGGCTGATTCTCTGTGGAATGCGTAAATACCTGGCCGATTATTTGAATGTTTAGCCAAAATTCGACCAATAATTTGATTTTAATTCCCGAAAATGTTTATTTTACACAACCTATCCCATGAATAAACTAAACCGAAATATTTTTTTTGCGTTAATAATTTTGCTTCTTGCAGGCACTGCCTGTTCTGCTTCCAAAAAGAACAATTGCGGCTGTCCAAACAAGAAAGGCATGGTTGGTTATTAACTAAATCCTTTAATCATGAAAAGTCCCAACAGAGATCTGCTGGTGCTATTGAAAGATGAATACATGAGTGAGCAAGCCATCGAACAGGAGGTGGAGAAGCTCAATGCCATGCTCTTTCATGTGGAGTCGCACGAGAACATAGCACAGTCGCACGAATTAATCGACCTCAACAGGTTCCGCATCTACCATCAGAAGAAGAAGTTGATCCAGTCCTTGCGCGACAAGGAGGTGAAGCCTTTTGTCTTCCTCTATAACATGAACTAAACTTTCCTTTACATAAGAAAATCCAGGCCTTCAAGCCTGGTTTTTTTATGGGCCGATGGGAACCCTAGTTCAGTTTTCTCAAGGCCTCTTTCAGTTTCAGAAACATTTCATGGAGCTCTTCAATCTTCACGGTGCCTACGCTCAGTCGGTACCAGGGGGAGGTTTTGGAAGCGCCGAACGCATGGAACGGAACGATGGCCAGTTTCGCTTCGTTGAGCAGGTAGGCTGTCACGTCCGCCTGTTTCTCCAGGAGCAATCCTGACGGCGTGATTTTTCCAACCAGGTCTATTTTGACGGTCAGGTAGATGGCCGCCTGGGGAGCAATGGCATCCACCGGGAACCCGTCTTTTTTCATTTGCTGAAATCCATTGTGGATCTTCTGCAAACGTTCATTCAGACCGGCTTTGAAGATTTTCAGGTATTGATCCACGGACCCCTTCTGCATCAGGTATTTGGCCGTGGCTTTCTGTTCCGGCAAAGGGCTCCATGCGCCCAGGTGGCTCAGGATCGCCTTCATCTTCCCGATGAGGTGTTTTGGACCCAGGGCCCATCCTACGCGGACACCGGTGGCAGCAAAACTCTTGCTGATGCCATCCACGAAGATCGTGTAGGGTTTCAGCTCCGGCCGGAGCGAAACCGGGTTCACATGTTCCGTTTTTCCAAATGTCAGCTGCCAATAAATCTGATCATAGAGGATAAATAGCTTCTTGGCACCTGCAGGCCTTTGCCTGTTCTCCTCTGCCACCAGGTCACAGATGGCTTCCAGCTGTTCTTTCGAGAATACGGTCCCGGTTGGATTCAGCGGGGAACAGAGGGAAATCAGGACGGCTCCGGACAAGTGCGGCCGGATATCCTCGGCCGTGGGCATGAAATTGTTTTCCGGAGTGGTTTCCACCACGCAATGTTCTCCTTCAACAAAATGCACGTAGTGATTATTATTCCAGGAGGGAACGGAGTAGATGATTTTCTCTCCCTTGTCCACGATGGCCCGGTAAATGGTATAGATCAACGGCCTTCCACCGGACGCAATCAGGATTTCCTCCGCATCATAGGCAATCCCCTCGCGTTCCAGGACGAAGCGGGCAATTTCCTGCCGCAGCTCCAGCTCTCCTTCTCCCGCGGGGTAATTGGTGAAATGCTTCCGGTAAGCGTAAATAATTTCTTCTTCCAACTCCTGGGGAATCGGGAACACCGATGGATCGAAATCACCAATCGTATAATTGAAAATGCGTTCGCCAGCTTTGATCTTCTGCTTGATCTCCCCATTCATGCGCACGATCTCAGAGCCGATCAGGGTCTCGGATAGCTGCGATAACACGGGAAGGCTCTGGCTCAGGGTTGTCTCACTCAGGGTTTGTTCCACGGCCTTTTCCATGCCACAAAAATAAGCCAGGCAGGGTAAAAATCCGGGGGATTTTTACCCTGCCTGGACCGTATGATAACCAGCGGATTACCTGAATCAGGGCTGGTTTTTAAACAGGTTCTGCTTGGTGCCTTCCACCAGGCCCCGGTAACCGGGCCAGGACTTTTTCATAAATCCATCGATCCGATCCACCGCTTCGGCAATGCGTTGTTCCGCCATTTCCACCTGTAAGACTTCCGGTTGTGCCGGAACGACGGGTTTTGACCCGATGGCCATATTGGCCTGTTGCAACTGGCTCATCACCGTTTGCTGGGGGACCTGTCCATAGCCCTGCCTGGTCTGGCGCTTACCACTGACAAACTCACGGATTTGGGTAACCGAATCTTGCATGGCCTTGGTGGATTTTCGGACGGAGTCTGCCTGCTTTCCTTCCTGGTCCTTGAAGGCGGCTTCTACTTTCTTCAGGGATTCTTCTGCTTCCGTCAGTTGGTCGAGTCCCGCAGTCAGTTTATCTGAACTGGCCCGGAGCCGGGTGCGCAGCTGCTCCTGTGCCATCCGTACATCGGTGCGGTTACCCAGCCTGGGATCTCCCGAGACCTGGATGAAGGCGGAATCCCGGGCACCCAGGTAATCCATTACAATCCGATACCTGCCCGGCATGACGGGTTGTCCGCCAGGTTCCGGAGCATCCGGCCTGGGTTTCGGACTTCCCGGTATCCGGTAACCCTTCCCCTCCATGCCCCAATAACGCCTGTTAAACCCACTGTCTGCCTTCCATTTCAGGGAGCGCACGGCTTCATTGCGTTCATTGAATATCTGGACACGCAGGCTGTCTTTGCCTTTGCGGGCACTGTCTTTTGGAGAAGGCTGGATGAAATAACTCACTGCAGCTCCCCTGGGGCGGTTGGGAGCGTCCCAGATGCCCCAGGTGCTCCACTCATAACCCGGTGCGTTCCGGTAGCTGGTCTGCGTAGCGTCTGGTGCGCTGAGGATCTGGATCGTTTTGTTGAAGGAAGTGGCGGAAGCCAGTTTGCGCAACGGCCGGATATCGTCCAATATCCAGAGCGCGCGACCGAAAGTGGCGATGGCCAGGTCCGCTTCCCGCTCCTGGATGGCCAGGTCATAAGTGGACACAGAAGGGTACCCGTTTTTCCATTGTTCAAATCGTTGGCCATTATCTACACTGACCCAAAGCCCCTGTTCGGTCCCGGCAAAAATCAGGTTCGGTTCCGTGGGGTCCTGCAGCACGCAGAGTGCGTAGCCCGTGACCTTCTTTTCATCCAGGATCCTGGTCCATGTTTTCCCATAGTCCAGGGTGCGGAAAATATAGGGTTTCATATCGCCCCTTCGGTAGTCATTGCAGACCACGAATACTTCCCCTGCCTGGTGCCTGGATGTGCGGATTTGGGGAATCCATGCACCCAATGGCATACCGGGGATCTTACCCCGAAACGAAGTCCAGGTTTTACCCCCATCCCGGGTCAGTTGCACATTCCCGTCGTCCGTTCCCACCCAGATCACGTCTTTCTCCAGCAACGAAGGTGCGATGGCCAGGATGGTACAATAGTTTTCTGCTCCCGTAATGTCTATGCTAAGCCCACCATTGTTTTGCTGGTTGATCTTGGCGGTATCATTTGTGGTGAGGTCCGCAGATATGATCTGCCAGCTTCTGCCCTTGTCCGTGCTGCGGTGAAGGAACTGGCTGCCATAGTATATGGTTGATTTCTGGAAAGGATCCTGGGCAAGTGCCGCGTTCCAGTTGAACCGGAGCCTCGTTTTTGGATCAGTGGACATCGGTTTGATGAACCAGCTTTCACCGGTTAATACATGGTAGCGACCGATATTTCCGCCCTGGCTCATGGCATAGATCCAGTTGGCATCCTCCGGATCAGGCATCGCATCAAAACCATCGCCGCCCCAGATATTTTCCCAGTAATAATTTTTCAGTCCCCCATCCATTTGGGTGTAGGCAGGACCGCGCCAGGTTCCATTGTCCTGCATGCCACCCATTACGTTGTAAGGAGTCTCGTTGTCCACATTGATATGGTAGAATTGCCCAACCGGAATCTTTTCGTCAAAAATCCAGGTCTTACCGCGGTCGCGTGTGACTCCAATGCCGCCATCATTACCATCGATGATATGATTTCCGTTTCTGGGATGGATCCAAAATGCATGATGGTCCGGGTGAATGCCATTATAAGGGATCACCACTTTAAAGGTCTTGCCGCCATCCTCGCTGGCTGAAATCATTTGGTAAATAAGCCACAACCTGTTTTCGTTTTGCGGATCGCAGGCAATTTCCTGAAAATAAAAAGGCCGGTTGGTCACCCATTGGGGGTCACTGTTGACCAGCGTCCAGCTATAGCCCCCATCCTCACTTCTGTACAATCCATTCTTGGTGGCTTCCACCAGGGCATAGACCACATTGGGATTGCTGCGCGAGATAGCCAGCCCGATCCGGCCATAATGCCCATCCGGCAAACCCTCTGCCTTGCCCAGTTTTTTCCAGTTTTTGCCGCCGTCCACTGTCATGTACAAACCGCTTCCGACGCCCCCGCTTTGCAGGCTCCAGGGCGTCCTTTTGTGCTGCCACATGGCTGCAAAAATCTTATTGGGGTTGGATGGGTCCATGATCATGTCCCCCACTCCGGAAGAATCATTGGTATAGAGAATCCGGTTCCAGGTTTCTCCTCCATCCAAGGTCTTGAAGACACCCCGCTCCGGATGAGATGTGTAGGGGTTTCCAATGACACCCGCATACACTGTCTGAGGGTTCAGCGGATCAATCAAAATGCGGTGGATATTACGGGTCTTTTCAAGCCCCATGCGCTTCCAGGTCTTGCCCTCATCAAGTGTTTTGTAAATGCCCTCTCCAAGGTTCAGCGAGTTGCGCGGATTTCCCTCACCGGTGCCCACCCAAACAACGGAGGGATTATTCTGCTGAATGGCGATGGAACCGATGTTCAGGATAGGCTGATCGTCAAACACAGACTCCCAGCTGCCCCCTGCATTGTGGGTCTTCCAGACCCCGCCGGAAGCGGCGCCAATCCAGACGGTTTCCGGACGGTCCGCCACCGCATCGATCGTGGTAATGCGGCCGCTCATGCCCGCCGGCCCAATATTACGGGGCTTCCATCCCGAGAATTGATTCAATCCGGGCTTCTGTGCATAGACTACGAAATCCGAAAAAAAGACCAAACACAGGGAAAGGCTACATGACCAGATCCATTTCATAGATGACCAGTTTTGAAGGGCGGGAAATTAACCTTTTTAACACAATCAAAAACTTTTCCCATCCCGAAGGAAAACAAGGTTTTTTGTCATCGTATGCAGGGTCTGTTGAACCAAACCTTTTTCCAGGAACCGATGTTTTTAACATCAGTTTAAAACAGGATTCTCTAACTTAGTGTTTAAACATTAAAAAACCGATATGAATAAAATGAAACTTTCCCTGCTGGCAATGGCCGGCATCCTTTGGGTTTCCCTCAACACCATGGCGCAGACCACCAAATGGGCCGTTGACAAAGGGCATTCCAACGTGAAATTTACCGTGACGCATATGACCGTTTCCGAAGTGGAAGGCAGCTTCAAGATTTTCGAAGGCACCCTGGAACATACCAAAGCGGATTTCACGGATGCTAAAGTCAATTTTTCTGTAGACGTAAATTCTGTCAATACAGACAATGAACGCAGGGATGGCCACCTGAAAGGGGAAGATTTTTTCAACTCGGCCCAGTTTCCTCAAATGAAATTTGTGAGCACCGGGATCAAATCACTCGGCAACAATAAATACCAGCTCATGGGCAACCTGACTATCCGGGATGTCACCAAACCCGTTGTATTTGACGTTACTTATGGTGGTAGCGTGAATACACAGCGTGGCAAGAAAGCAGGCTTTAAGGCAAAGGGTACCATTAACCGTTTCGACTATAACCTGAAATGGGACCGCGCAACAGAAGCGGGTGGCCTGGTTGTAGGCAAGGACGTAGAACTCCAGCTGAACGTTGAGCTGGACGAAGTAAAGTAATCCCCGCGTACCAGTTTTTGTTCATACACACAGAAAAAAGTCCGGCATTCCTGCCGGACTTTTTCATGAACCCAGACTCTTTTTATCCTTTCTTTTGATATTTCTTTTCCGCATCCCGGGCTTTCTCAAAATCCAGGATCACACCATTGATGCAATACCGAAGTCCTGTTGGAGGTGGACCATCATTGAAGACATGCCCGAGGTGGGCTTCACAACGCCCGCATTGCACTTCTGTCCGGACCATTCCGTGCGTTTTATCCTCGAGGTACAGAATGCTTTGTTTGCTGACCGGTTCGTAAAAACTGGGCCATCCGCATCCGCTTTCGAATTTGGTATCGCTGCGGAAAAGCGCATTCCCGCAGGCGGCGCAGTAATAAGTTCCCTTCTCATCAAATTTCTCAAACTTGCTGGTCCATGGCCTTTCCGTTCCCTTCATCCGGGCAATATAATACTGTTCGGCAGGCAGGATCTTCTTCCATTCATCGTCGCTCAGCGCCAGTTTCCCGGTATCGGTCCTGGAATAGACGTTGGGCTTGGGGGTCTGACTGTTATCCATTTTTTTGTTTTCTGGTTTAGTGCTGGGCTGTGAGTAGGTGCACTGCGTAGCTAAAAAAGCAAAAGCAGCCATACAAAGGACATTCCATTTCATGCAGAAACTATCTTTTGACTTATAACAAATGTAAGCCCCTTCTGGTTGTGACGGGCCTCTTTGGGGGGATCCCGTTTTTCCCGGATTTGTTTTAACATTCTCTTTTTACCCATATATTTGAAATCCCCTGAAACGCAACGGGGACCACCGATATGTTTAACATGATTTTGTTTGGCCCCCCGGGCAGCGGGAAGGGCACCCAGTCAGAGAAGCTGATTGAGAAATACGGATTCAAGCACCTGTCCACCGGGGATATCCTCCGCAGCGAGATCGCGCGTCAGACCCCCCTTGGCCTGGAAGCCAAAAGCCTTATGGACAAAGGGCAACTCGTGCCAGATGAAGTGGTTATTGGAATGATCAGTTCTGCCCTGGAGGGCAATCCCAATGTGCCTGGTTTTTTGTTCGATGGATTTCCCAGGACCACGGCCCAGGCGGAGGCACTGGACAGGTTGCTCGATTTCTACAAGACTTCGATAGGCGCCCTGGTAGCACTCCAGGTTCCGGAAGAAGAACTGATTGGAAGGATGATCAACAGGGCCAAGACCTCCGGCAGGCCGGACGATGCAGATGAAAAAGTTCAGCGCAACAGGCTGGAAGTCTACAAGCGGGACACCCTCCCGGTAGCCAACCATTACCGAAAAAAAGAAAAAGTGGTTGAATTGAATGGCGTGGGAACGGTAGCAGAAATATTTCAAAAACTCTCTGACATCATAGACGCGAAAATGAAGCCCCATGAATGAGGAAAAGCTTCGCTTTCTGAAAACCCAATTGATTCCACTGCTTCAGAAAATCCCGGCGGACAGGATGCCGGCCTGGGGTAAAATGAACCTGCAGCAGATGGTGGAGCATATGGCTGCTGCCTTCAAAATAGCCTGCGGACGCATGCAATTACCCGGAGAACCCAACCAGGAACAGATTCCAAGAAGTTATGCCTTCCTGATGTCTGAAAAGCCATTCCGGGAAAACCTGCACAACCCATTTTTATCCGAAGAGCCTTATCCTTTGCGGAATCACACCCTTGCAGCCGCCATTGGTGAACTGCAGGCAGCCATGCTGGAATTTTTCGCTGCTTACGAGCAAGATGCGGACAAGCGCGTCACCAATCTCATTTTCGGCAGCCTGAACTATGCGGAGCAGGTCCAGCTCCTGCATAAACATGCCCTGCATCACCTGAAGCAATTTGGAGAAACGCCTCTTGCTCTTGCCTGATAAAGCTTTCCTGAAATAGAGCACTCATCTGCGCTGACTGAATACACCGCCTGATTCTTAGGTGTCTTTGCTTACTTTTACATCCTTAGCATTGCGTATGGAAAAACTCGGAAATTTTGTCCGTGGACAATGGACAATGGGTAAAGGTGAAGGACAACTTTTAACGGATGCCTGCACAGGTGGCCCCATCGCTTTGGCCAGTTCAGAGGGCATCGACTTTGCAGGCATGCTCGACTATGCGCGCAAGAAAGGCAACCCCGCACTGAGAAAAATGAGTTTTCAGGAGCGAGGCCGGATGCTGCGTGCCCTCGCGCTTTTCCTGACGGAAAGGAAAGAGTCCTATTACGCACTGAGTGCCCGCACGGGGGCTACCAAAGCAGACAGCTGGATCGACATTGAAGGAGGTTTTGGAAACCTGTTTGCCTATGCATCCCTGCGCCGCAAATTCCCGGACAAACCCTATTGCACGGACGGGGAACCACATAACCTCAGCAAGGGCCAAACCTTCATGGCGCAGCATATCCTGGTTCCTAAAGAAGGGGTTGCGATCCATATCAATGCGTTTAATTTTCCCATCTGGGGCATGCTGGAAAAATGTGCCGTCAACTGGTTGGCCGGTATGCCTGCCGTCGTCAAACCGGCTACGCTGACCTCCTTCCTGACGGAGGCTGTGGTGAAAGACATCATTGCTTCCGGTATTCTGCCAGACGGGACCCTGCAGCTGATTTGTGGCAGCGCCGGTGACCTTCTGGATCATGTGAAGGGACAGGACGTGGTGACCTTTACGGGAAGCGCCTCCACCGGCCTCAAACTGAAATCACATCCGCGTATCCTGCAAGAATCGGTTCCCTTCAATATGGAAGCGGATTCCCTGAACTGCCTGGTCCTGGGACAGGATGTGGATCCCGGATCAGCCAATTGGGATATTTTCATCAAAGAAGTGCGCAAGGAGATGACCGTCAAAGCCGGTCAAAAATGTACAGCCATCTGCCGGATTTTTGTCCCGGAAAACCGTATGGAAGAAGCCTGGAAAGCCATCGCACAGTCTCTTCAGCAAACCACCATCGGAAACCCGCTGCATGAAAAAGTACGCATGGGTTCGCTGGCGGGGCAGGGACAGCGGCAGGAAGTGCGCCAGCAGGTGCAAAAACTACTGGCGGTATCTCAATTGGTTTACGGTTCCCTGGAGGAAATTCCGCTCCTGGATGCCAACTTCCAAACCGGCGCTTTCATAAGCCCCCTCCTGCTGGCCTGCGCTCAGCCTTTCCAGTCAAAGGCCGCGCATGAAATTGAAGCATTCGGTCCCGTATCTACGTTGATGCCTTACCGTGATGCAGATGAAGCCATCGAACTCTCCCGGATGGGCAAGGGCTCTTTGTGCAGCAGCATCGTCACCTCCAACATGGAGCGGGCTGCGAACTATGTAGTGGGTGCCGGAACCCATCATGGCAGGATACTTGTGCTCAACGAAGCTTGCGCCCGAGAAAGCACGGGTCACGGATCACCACTTCCCCTCCTGGTGCACGGAGGACCCGGCAGGGCTGGCGGAGGCGAAGAAATGGGTGGTGTCCGCGGCGTGCGGCATTATATGCAACGAGTGGCGGTTCAGGGATCGCCTACCGCCATTACAGCCATCACAGGTGTGTTTCAGGCCAACGCGGAAACCCGCAAGGACGAAAAGCATCCCTTCCGGAAATATTTTGAAGAACTGGAAATCGGGGATACCCTGCTTACCCATAAACGCACCGTGACGGAAGCGGACATCGTGAATTTTGCCAATGTCAGCTGGGACCATTTCTATGCGCATACGGATCATACTTCGCTGGAAGGGACACTCTTTGAAAAACCGGTTGCGCACGGATACTTCATCCTGAGTGCTGCTGCCGGTTTGTTCGTGGATGCCGCAAAGGGCCCGGTACTGCTGAATTACGGGCTGGAGGAATGCCGGTTCATGAAGCCGGTATATGCCGGCAGCACCATTGGCGTCCAGCTAACCTGCAAGGAAAAAATTGCACAGGAAAAAAAAGACGAAAACGACATCCCCAAGGGTATTGTGAAATGGCTGGTGGAAGTCAGCGATGAAACGGGTGAACTGGTTGCCATCGCCACAATTCTGACCATGGTGCGGAGAAGACCACCTGTGGGATTTGCTTAATGAAGATACACAACCGAAATGACAGAAACTAACGGGTACGTACAAACGGAAACAAAAGAGGGTGTGGGCGTGATCAGTTTTTTTCATCCTCAGCGGAACGCGCTGCCGGCATCCCTGCTGGAAGCGCTGACAAGGGCGATGGAGAAGTCCGGGCAGGATCCCGCCGTCAGGGTGATCCTCTTACAGAGCAAGGGCAACAAGGTTTTCTGTGCCGGCGCTTCATTTGATGAACTGAGTGCCATTCAGGATGAAGAGCAGGGTCGTCGTTTTTTTATGGGCTTTGCCAAGGTGATCAATGCCATGCGAACCTGTCCGAAGTTTGTGATTGGTCGCGTCCAGGGCAAATGCGTGGGGGGCGGGGTGGGACTGGCTGCTTCGGCCGACTACTGTCTTGCGTTGGACAGCGCGGAAATCAAACTCAGTGAACTGGCCGTGGGCATTGGACCCTTTGTGGTTGGACCGTCCGTGGAAAGGAAAATGGGGGTCTCCGCATTCTCGCAACTGGCCATGGATGCAGGTGGGTGGCGCAGTGCTGATTGGGCCAGGCAACATGGACTCTTTGCAGAAGTCCATCCCAACGAGGAAGCCATGGACCAGGCCATTCAAAAGCTGGCTAAAACCCTGAGCCAATCCAATCCGGAAGCAATGGCCGAAATGAAAAAAATCTTCTGGGCCGGCACGGAACACTGGCAGGAACTTCTGCCTGAAAGGGCCGCCATCAGCGGTCGCCTCGTACTCAGTGATTTCTGCAAAAACGCTATCTCTGCTTTCAAGAGTAAATAATCCCGCTTCGGTTCATTCCAGGTTCCGATGGGCTGAAAACGCGATGTATTGAAGCATTCTCCGCTGATTCTGCTTATGTGTTTAAGTGCTTTGGGGGCTACCGCCCAAAGCCTCCCTGAGCGTACAGTGGTTCACCGCAATGTATTGTGGCTGACCCTGAACAGCTCATTCAAATTTCAACGAAACTGGGGCATACTGGCAGACATCAGTCACCGCAGGTCAGACCTGGCAAGGGAAAATGACCTCAGCCTTATGCGCTTTGCCGGTGCCTACTGGATTAAGCCCAACCTGTTTGTGGCAGCAGGCTATGCCCATTTATGGAGTGCATTGAATATAGGTTCGCAGATTGCTCAACTGAATGAAAACCGGCTCCACCAGCAGGTAAACCTGGTAATCAAGTGGAAGAAAAACTTTCTGACGCAAAGGGTCAGGCTGGAAGAGCGATGGCGGGAAGGCTCGCTCAACGGAAGGCCTTCGGGTAATTTTGATTATACCACCCGGTACCGCTACCTGTTTGGCCTTCGCAGACCTTTGGGCAACGGAAAAAACAGTCCGTCCCTGGTGTTCGCAAATGAAATCATGCTGCACAGTGGTCCTGCCGTTGATCACGGTATCTTTGAGCAGAACCGCATTTTTGGGGGACTGAACCTGCGCTTCTCGGAAAAGCTCAGCCTGGAAACGGGTTATATGTATACCTGGCAGAAAGCCTTGAATGGCTTCACCTATGCCAGTATTCACACCATTCGTATGACCCTGTCCTTTGAGTGGCAGGAAAACCATCATGAAGGCCAGCAAAGACTGCCTTCCATGACGCCCCACCATTAAAGGTCACAGATCGTCAAATTCATATATGGGATCTATTTGCGTGCCTGCCTCCATTTCAAAAATGGGTTTGATCAGGCCGTCATGCAGGGAATATACCCATCCATGGAGATGGGGGCGCTGGTCATTCTTCCAGGCCTTCTGGACGATGGAGGTCTTTGCCAGGTTCATCACCTGCTCTTTGATGTTAAATTCAATCAGTCTGTCAATCCTTTTGTCTTCATCCGGGATGGCATCCAGTGCCTCCCGGTTAAAGCGGTAAACATCTTTGATATTCCAAAGCCACTTGTTGATGATGCCATAGGAATGGTGTGTAACCGCTGCCTTTACCCCTCCACAACCGTAATGTCCGCAAACAATGATGTGACGGACTTTCAGGACCTCCACCGCATATTGCAGCACACTCAACAGATTCAGGTCTGTATGCACCACCATGTTCGCGATGTTACGGTGCACAAATATTTCTCCCGGCTGCGTTCCCGTGATTTCGTTGGCGGGGACCCGGCTGTCCGAACACCCGATCCATAGAAACTCGGGCGTTTGCAGATGCTCCAGTCGCGTGAAGAAATCGGGGTCATCGTGGACTTTCTCCGCGGCCCATGCCTTGTTTTCCAGCAATAAACGCTCGTAGATTTTCATAATCCTTTTGTGTTTGGAATTGCAATCACCGCTTCCGGGGTAATTGTTACCCCCGGTGCCCGAAACAACAGGTGCATCGGCTTATGAAGGCTTTTTTTGACTTCCACCCGGATATTCTTCAAATGCGCGTGGGTCAGAAATTCATTGATCACGTCAATGACGTCTTTATCGATAAAATCTGCACGCGTTGCGTCAATGATAACGAATGAGTCTTCGGGAACGGACTCCAGCTTTTGTTTGATGATGGGTTTATTCAGAAAGGATACATCTTTCCGGAGTCTGAAAAGGTAATTGTTCTGATCATTCACCATCAATACAGAGGACCTGAAATTACTGCGGACCATATAAAAGAGACCAACGACAATTCCCACCACGATTCCTACCAGGAGGTCCGTAAACAGAATGGCCAGGATGGTCACGATAAAGGGGACGAACTGGTCCCATCCTTTTCGGTAAAACTCCTTCAGCATGGGAATCTTAGCCAGTTTATACCCGGTAAAAATCAGGATGGCCGCCAGAGCGGAAAGAGGAATCTTATTCAGCAAGGCAGGGATAAACAACACGCAAACCAGCATCAATAAGCCGTGGAGGATCGCAGACAGCTTGCTTCGTCCGCCCGCGTTGACATTGGCTGAGCTCCGCACGATGACGGAAGTCAGGGGAAGTCCGCCCAGCGCCCCTGAAACCATATTCCCCACGCCCTGGGCTTTCAGCTCCCGGTTTGTGGGGGAAACGCGTTTGTAGGGATCGAGTTTATCGATGGCTTCAATGCTCAACAGCGTCTCCAGGCTGGCCACGATGGCGAGTGTAATAGCACTGGACCATACCAACGGATTATTGAGGGCGCTGAAATCCGGAAACGACAGAAAACCGCTGAATTCCTTCAGACTGCCGGCAATGGGAAGCGTGACCAGGTGTTCCTGTTGCAAGGCAAACGCCGGGTTGTTTCGTAAAAAAAGGTCATTCAGGAACAAACCAACCAAGACCACCATCAACGGACCGGGGATCAGTTGAAGGACTTTATTTTTTTTCAAAAAGGGCAGTTCCCAGACAATCAGGATGGCAAGCGACACAACCCCGATGATCACCGCTGCTGGCGTGATGGTCGAAACTGCATGATAGAGGCCGGAAAACGTGTTCTCGTCGTTCCCCTGTGAAAAACTCTCATCGCCCAAATAATCCTTGTCATATCCCACCAGGTGTGGAAACTGTTTAAGGATCAGGATAATGCCAATAGCCGCCAGCATCCCCTTGATCACGGAATTGGGCACAAAATCTCCCAGAACACCGGCTTTGAGAAATCCGAAAATCAACTGCAGCACACCGGCCAGAAAAACGGCCAGAAGGAATGCTTCAAAGCTAGGCAATCTGCCGATGGCCGCCGCCACGATGACGGTCAGGCCGGCAGCGGGACCGCTGACGCTGAGTTGGGATCCGCTCAGCGCTCCCACCACCACGCCGCCTACAATACCGGCAATGATGCCGGAAAAAAGGGGCGCCTTCGAACCCAGGGCAATCCCAAGGCAAAGCGGCAATGCAACCAGCAGCACAACGATTGAAGCTGGCAGGTCTCGGCGCACACTGGCCAAATTTTTCTCCATCTCGGAATAGTCTTTTATACGGAATGACAATATGGATTCGGTTAAATATTCAGCCCGCCACAGACACTGAGTACCTGCCCGGTGATATAGGAACTATGATCTGAAGCGAGGAAGACCGATGCCTGTGCAACCTCACCTGATTTCCCAAATCGTCCCAGGGGTATTTTCTCCAGGAAGGCCCTGGAGGCTTCTCCCTCCTTCAGGTAATGGGTCATATCTGTTTCAATGAATCCAGGCGCGATGGCATTGCACCGGATATTCCGGCTTCCCAGCTCATGTGCCATAGACTTGGTGAAGCCGATGATACCTGCCTTACTGGCAGCATAGCTGCTCTGCCCCGCATTGCCCCTGACACCAATAATGGAACTCATGTTGATGATCGATCCCCGCCGCGCTTTCATCATCGGGCGGATCACTTGTTTGGTCATATTGTACACACTTTTCAGGTTGATCAGCATGACTTCGTCCCATTGCTCCGGAGTCATACGAAGCAACAGGTTATCTTTGGAAATACCCGCATTGTTCACGCAGATATCAATCGACCCAAACTCTTTTGTAACCTCATTGACAAACGCTTCTGCCTGTGCAAAATCGCCTGCATTGCTTTTCCAGGCCCTTGCACGCACACCCATCGCCTCAAGTTTTTTTACCACAGAGGCCGCCTTCTCCTCCGAACCGTCACTCACATAGGTCAATGCCACGTCCGCGCCCGCTTCGCCCAGCGCGAGCGCGATGGCTTCGCCAATGCCCCGGGCCGCACCCGTGACGATAGCAACTTTCTGATCAAGCAACTTCATAATGTATCAGTTAGGGCTGCAATATAAAGGAAAGCAGGGAAAGCCTAGAGGCCGGAATGCAGCAATGCCTGTATCTCATCCACATAGACGCGGTCATTGCTGAGCCGCGGAATTTTGTGTTGTCCGCCGAGTTTATTCCGGGCTTTCAGCCATTTGTGAAAAGTGCCTTCCGGTACCTTTTGAATGATGGGCATTTTGAGTGCGATGTCCCGTGTCTTTTGGCTTCATAATCCCCATTGACAGCCTTCAGCGCCTGGTCCAGTTCGTATCCGAAATGTTGGAGGTGGTCCGGTTCTTTTTCAAATTCCACCAGCCATTCATGACCTCCATTGCTGGTTGTGCTGAAATAGACTGGCGCAGCCGTATAGTCACGGACAACAGCTCCCGTCTGACGGCAAGCCGCCGCCATGGCCTGTTCTGCATTGTCCACAATCAACTCTTCACCAAAGGCATTGATAAAATGTTTGAGTCTTCCACTTACCCGGATGCGGAAGGGATACAGGGACGTAAACTGTATGGTATCTCCAATCAGGTATCGCCAAAGTCCGCCGTTGGTGCTGATGATCAATGCATACTGTTGCCCTAGTTCCACATCACCCAGGCCGATGGTCTGGGGATTCGCTTTACCATACTCTTCCACGGGCATGAACTCCATGAAAATGCCATGATCCGTAAAGAGCAGCATTCCCTCTTCGCCCGGCCTGTCCTGGGCGGCAAAAAATCCTTCGCTCGCATTGTACATTTCCAGGTAGTGAATATCCTCCCCGATAAGTTCCCTGAATTGCTCCCGGTAAGGCACAAACGAAACACCTCCGTGCAGGTATAATTCCAGCTGTGGCCACACCTCTTTCATATGCTTTTTGCCCGTGCGTTCCAGGATTCTCTTGAAAAGCACCAGGGTCCATGTGGGTACGCCCGAGATCGACGTGACGTTCTCGGGAACAGTGGATTCAGCGAGTTTTTCAATTTTTGATTCCCATTCGTCCATCAGGGCAATGCTTAGTTCAGGGGTGCGGATCCAGCTTCCCCAGAAAGGGGAATTCTGCAGCAGGACCGCGCTCAGATCCCCGAAATGGGTTTCTTCATTGAGGCGGTGGATGGTATGGCTACCGCCAATCACCAGTCCTTTGCCGGTCAGCAGGTCAGAGTCCGGGTTGAAATGATAATAGAGGGTGACTACGTCTTTGGCCGCCTTGAAATGGCAATCTTCGAGGCTCTCCTGGCTTACGGGAATGAACTTGCTTTTGTCTGAAGTGGTTCCGCTGCTTTTGGCAAACCAGTGAATAGGCGTATTCCAGAGCACATTCTGCTCCCCCTGCATCACCCGTTCGATATAGGGTTTGATGTCTTCATAGCTATGGATGGGAACGGTTTCTTTGAAAGCCTTAAGGGAAAATAGTTTGGAGAAATTGTAATGCCGCCCGAATTCTGTGTATTGCGCGGAGGTAACCAGGTCCTGCAGCACTTCCCGCTGAGACTCCAGGGGGTGCTCCATGGCAGACTGGATGCGCCACATGCGCAAACGCGCCAGTCGGGATATAGCCGGGCTAAGCAGTTTCATGTCCTGGTATTATGTTCAAGGGTTGGGCGGGTCAACCGGCGGGATCAGGTATTTTCCTGTGAGATGCTATCCAGCCGGGCCTCTTCGTGAAGATAATCCTTTCTTTTAAGTTCAAAGTTCCGGCCCAGGTAAAGTCTCCTGACCTGTTCATCCTCTGCCAGCTCTTCGGCTGTCCCGTGCTTGAAAATCTTTCCTTCGATGAGCAGATAGGCCCGATCGCAAATGGACAGGGTCTCATTGACATTATGATCCGTAATCAGGATGCCGATATTCTTGTATTTGAGCCGGGCAACCACCGTTTGGATATCCTCCACGGCAATCGGGTCCACCCCAGCGAAGGGTTCATCCAGCAGGATGAATTTGGGATCCACTGCCAGCGCACGGGCAATTTCCGTCCTGCGGCGTTCACCGCCACTCAGGGAATCCCCGTTGTTTTTCCGCACATGGGTCAGCCGGAATTCAGTGAGCAGGTCTTCGAGCTTAAGCTTCTGTTCCGCCTTGCTCAGCCGGGTCATCTCCAGTACTGCGGCGATATTATCCTCCACGGAGAGTTTCCGGAAGACCGACGCTTCCTGAGGAAGGTATCCGATGCCCAACTGGGCACGTTTGTACATGGGCATGGATGTAATTTCTTCCTCACCCAGGTAAACCCTTCCCTCATCGGGCTTGATCAGGCCAACCACCATGTAAAAAGTGGTAGTTTTTCCGGCACCGTTGGGGCCCAGCAGGCCTACAATCTCTCCCTGGCGCACATTGACGGAGACCCGGTTGACAACGGTCCGGTTGCGGTACTGCTTCACCAGGTCCCTGGTATGTATGACAAGGCTCATAAGTGGAAGGCGCTTTCAGTGAACAAACTGGTCAAAAATACGGAAGTTCCAGATGGTGCCGTCGATCTGGACTTCCTTTAACATATTTGCTGGTTCCGTGTTTTGTGGTTTACTTTTGCTGGCTTTAGGCAAACATTCCAGACCAATGAAAGTAATTGATCATATCAAACAGGCCAAGGACACCCTGGTATCCTTCGAGGTCCTGCCCCCCCTGAAAGGGAAGACCATCAACTCGCTGTACAACCACCTGGATCCCCTGATGGAATTCAAGCCTTCGTTCATCAACGTCACCTATCACCGAAGCGAGCAGGTCTTCAAAAAAAAACAGGACGGGACATTTGAAAAAGTGGAAGTACGAAAACGGCCCGGCACCGTAGGGATTTGTGCGGCAATCATGAATCACTACCAGATTGATGCGGTGCCCCACCTGATTTGCGGAGGATTTACCAAAAGGGAAACGGAAGATGCGTTGATTGACCTGAATTTCCTGGGGATCGACAATGTACTGATCATCCGCGGGGACGCCACCAAGAATGAGACCTTCTTCGAACCGGAGTCCGAGGGACACCGATATTCGATCGATCTTTTAAAGCAGGTGGTGAACCTCAACCACGGGATATACCTTGAGGAGGACATCCGCGAAGGATTCCGGACCAATTTCTGCATCGCGGTGGCCGGTTATCCTGAGAAGCATTATGAAGCGCCCAACCTGGATTCCGATATGGAATTCCTCAAAGCCAAAGTTGCTGCCGGAGCGGATTACATCGTCACGCAGATGTTTTTTGACAACAAGCGCTATTTCAATTTCGTTGAAAACTGCCGTGCTGCCGGCATTGAAATCCCCATTATTCCGGGCCTGAAACCCATCACCAACAAGAAACAGCTCACCGTCATCCCACGCACGTTTCACGTGGATATTCCCGCGGACCTAAGCCATGCCGTCATGGCCTGCAAAACCGATGAGGAATGCGAAAAAGTGGGTACTGAATGGCTGATTGAACAGTCGCGCGAGTTGAGAAAAGCCAAGGTTCCCGTGCTGCATTACTACACCCTGGGCAAGCCCAGGGTCATCTGGGACACCGTTAAAGAGGTATTTTAGTTTTTCGTTTAGTCGGTTCCTTAAGTACTACCGGAGGGAAAGAATTTTCTGCCACTCGGGCTGGTTGACTACCACGGGGTATTTTTTTCGGAGGGACTCCACCCATTTCTCTTCCAGGAACAACTGGTAGTCGTTCATCACCATTCCACGCGCGTCTTCAAAGCTACGCGGAGAGGCCCGTGTGTAGACCCGGAGAACGTGTCCAAAGGTTACTGCGCCGTCCGGGTCTGGTGCAGAAAGCTGGGAGTATGCCCCGGCTTTGACATCCTCCATGCCAAGTCCGCCGATCTGGCTGATCTCCATGCGGGCACTGTCTCCCATGAGTCGGCCTGCTTGCGCCTCCAACAGTTTCCGCCACTGCAGCGGGTCTTTTTTCAGGGCGGCAAGAGCTTCCATCCCGGTTTTCCCATCTGAAGCAGTAAAGACGAGGATATCTGCACTGGGTGCCCAGTTGTATTTTCCTTTATGTTCCTCATAATACCTGCGCAGTCCCGCCGTGTCCTGCGCGGCCCTGCTCCAGACCTGCTTTTCCATGACTTCAAACAACAGGTTGCCCTCCCTGAACTCGGTCATCTGCGACTGATACTGCGGATTGAATTTCTCCAGGTTTTCCCGGTAGTAGGAAATCCCCATGCGTGCCACAAAAGAATCCAGTTGGGCTGGGTATTGCCTGCGATCCGGTGTAGCTTCGGTTTCACGCAGGTAGTTGAGCCACTGATCGACTGTATATTTTTTTCCCGCAAGCGTAAACAGGGCCCCGCTTAAAGCCAGGCTCCCGCTGGGCTCTCTCACACCCTTTGCCAGGAACTCATCCGTCAAATTCCAGAGGTCTTCTGCCCGGTATGCCGATTTACGATAGTTGATTTTTGTCAGGACCAGTTGCTGAAAACTCTGCCTCGGCAATACACTTCGGCCATCCGCTTGAAAATCCTGCCGGATTCCGGGTGCGGCCCGCAATGGGTCCTGCTCCACCGGCGTGTGACCGGCTTTTCGAAGGATATGGTAGCCAAAAGCCGTTTCTACGGGCTGGCTGATTTCTCCTTCCCGCTGAAGGGCAAAAGCCGCTTCCTCAAAAGCGGGCTCGTATTGACCGATGCCAAACTCTGGCAGCATGCCGCCTACGGAAAAGCTGTTGCGGTCGTTGCTGAATCGCCCGGCCAGTGCCGCAAAATCACCCCCTGACTGCAAAACCTTGTATAGGGAATCCGCCAGCTTCCTCGCTTCCGCCCTTTCCGCAGGCCCGGCGGGCGGCGCAAAGGCAATGAGGATCTGGGCCAGTTTCACCCTGCCCACTGCCGGCCGCTCCCCGTTTTTCCGCAGGAAATGATATCCTGCCCGGGTTGTCACGGGTTCAGATACCTGCCCCACGCGGAGTCCGTAAGCAACGTTCTCTAAAGCATATGGCAGCGTAAACACCGTAACATAACCCAGCCTGCCCTTGTTGCGCATCAGATCAGGATCAGCAGAATACGAGGCTGCCAGGGATTCGAAAGAAACTCCGGCTTTAAGTTTCTGCTGCACCTCCAACATCTGCTGGCGGGCTTTCAGGCTGTCCTCCGAACGGATTGGGCTGCCTGCATCCTGATCACGCCGGAATGGAATATAAATATGGGAAAGGTCGATGTCCTTCAGCGATCGCTGCCAGGCTTCCGAAAGCATTTTCTGCTGCATGACCGTATCTGTCAGGTAGGCGTCTTCGATCTGTTGCCCAAAACTGATCGCGTCTGCTTTTTGGTTGGGCAGGGTATCCAGGCGCAGGTCATATGCAGCCCTGACTTTCAGCCGGAACCGAATGTATAGTTCGAGGTATTCTGTGATCGACTGAAGATAATTGGTGTTGCCGGTGCTGTTTTTGTGATAGGCCCGGAGAAATTCCTGGCTGCTTACTTTGTAGGGGCCATATGTAAAGACGGTCTGGCCCGTTCCCTGCTCTAGAGATCCAAGCAGGAAAAGGAATGCGATCCATCGCTTCATGGTTTCCTGGATATTATTTGAGGGCCGAACCCTGCCATTTGATTTGCAGCAGGTCATTCAGCTGTTGATAACTGAGTCTTTTCGCCACAATGCGCTTATCCTGATCCAGCAGATAGAGCATGGGCGTCTGGTAAACATCGTACAACTGCCTGTACCCTGGCTTGCCGGCCGCATAATCCGCGTCTTTCATTTCCTGCGTCTGATGAACGTGCAGCCAGTCTTTTAAATTGTGTTTGTGTATGAAATTGAGCCAGTTATCTCTCCCTCCCTCCGTCATCACCCCCACCAGCTTCACCCCCTTGTTTTTCCAGGCAGCCTGGTACATGGAATCGAGCTTGGGCACTTCTTCCTGGCAGTGGCTGCAGGTAGGGTCCCAAAAACACAGCACGGTAAAAGCGCTGCTTACCTGGTAAAGGGAGCCTCTTTTGCCCAGGGTATCTACCCATTCAAAATTGGCCCCCTGGGTACCAATGACATTTGCGATCAGGCTGTAGCCCCGGTCGAAGATAAACTTGCGGTACTTATCGCTCATCCAGCTATCCGCCTTGCCCGTGAGGTAGTATTTTTCAAACAGATGGACAAAGACCTTGTCCTGGCCCATAAACTGAGGGTTGACATATTTATCCGTGAGGTTCGCAAGCACAAACTTATGCATCTCGGGCGCATTTGCAGCCTGCTGCAAGATCTGGTCAGCGGCTTCTATGATGGAGTCCGGGTCCTGAGGCAGCACCTGGGTGAAATACCGGTCCAGCTTGGGCTGAAAAACGGGCGTCCTGACCAGTCGCTCATCCTTGAAAGAAACCCCATCCCAATAATGCTGCTTGTAATACTGGTAAGCGAAAGAAGAGTCGTATTTCCCCCCCGGATGACTGGCCGCCGGCGGCACCGTGGGCTCCCTCAGCGTCCTGAAAATGGCGGACAACAGGTTGTCCGGATGCGCCCGCAGGAAAGATTCACGATAGGCCTGCAACTGGCTGCTTTTCACTTGCATCTCCGCCCTGATTTTTTCCGCTTCCTCCGGTTTGGCTCCGTTCAGCTTTTGCTGCATTGATGCCAGGTCCGTCCCCAGGTCAAAGGATTTCTTCTGGTAGGTGGCAAAAAGATCATTGTCAGCAGAACCACTGAAACGCACGGAACGGATCAGGTTGGCGGAGTCCGCAAAAACCTGGAAATCCTGGTCCTGATCCACGATGCATTCCAGCCAGTTATTTTTCAGCGGAAAGACAATCATGTAGATCCCGCCAAACAGTCGCTCCTTCCCGCTAAAGACCGCCTCACTGTTGGTTCCGATCCTTGCCGAATCCACGAGGTACTGCTTGCTTCCGTAATGGTGCGCCAGGTAGAGGTAACCGCTCTTGAACGGAGTGACGGTTGCACGGATCCGGTATGCCGGAGAAATATCCTGGGCAGTTGTTTTCAAAAAGCAACATAAGGAGAGAGCCAGCAGGGGTTTCAGGTTCATGGTTAACACTTCACTTCTATGGCAAAAGTATCTAAAAGGAAGCATCCTTTTTGTTAAACCGGCAACCCATCAAACAATCCATTGCAACACAGTACTTTTGCGCGATGCGCAAAAAAAAGGATCAGGTCCTGGCTTCCCTGGAGGTAACGGGATATGCCGCAGAGGGTAAAGCCCTGGCAAGAAGGGACGGGAAAGTGTTTTTCATCGAAGGCGCTGTACCGGGGGACATTGTGGACCTGCGCATCACCCGCAACAAGAAGGACTGGGCCGAAGGAAAACCGGTGCGTTTCATTCAATATGCCGAGGACAGGGTTTCGCCTTTCTGCAGCCATTTCGGAATCTGCGGCGGATGCAAATGGCAGATGTTGCCCTATCCGCTTCAACTCCGGTATAAACAGGAGGAAGCAGCGCATAACCTGCGCCGGATCGGGAAAGTGGATCTTCCCCCCTTCCCCCCCATCATCGGTGCAAACCCGGACCGGGAATACCGCAATAAACTGGAATTTACGTTCAGCAACCGGGCCTGGCTTTCTGAAGAAGAAATTGCGCTCCTACCCCCGAAATCGCCGGACAGTCCCCCAAATCTTCATTTCAAACCTGCCCTCGGATTTCATATTCCGAAACTATTCGACAAAATCATCGATATCCGGCACTGTCACCTGATGCCGGAACCCATAAACCGGATCCGGAACTGGACAAGGGATTATGCGCTGGAAAATAATTTCAGCTTCTACGATATCCGGATGCACCACGGTTTTTTGCGCAACCTCAGCTTCCGGCTCTGCACCACCGGGGAACTCATGGTCAACCTCGTGTTTGGAGAAGAAAACAAGCGGCAGGGCAATCGTATGCTCTCCGAAATGCTCGGGGCATTTCCGGAAATCACCTCCCTGTATTATACCGTCAACCGGAAATTCAACGACAGCATGCAGGACCTGGAGCCGCAGCTCTTTCACGGCAAACCATGGGTAACCGAAAAACTCGGTCGGCTCCAGTTCAGGATCGGACCCAAATCTTTTTTTCAGACCAACACCCGCCAGGCGGAAAAGCTCTATGAAGTGGCCAGGGTTTTCGCAGACCTGCGGGGACAGGAGACGCTCTACGATCTGTACTGTGGCACCGGAAGCATCGGCCTCTTTTGCAGCACCGAAGCCAAACAACTCATCGGCGTAGAATTGATTGAAGAAGCCATCATGGACGCCCGGGAAAACGCCCTCGCCAACGGCATTGAAAAAGCCCGGTTTTTTGCCGGCGATGCGGCAGCCATCTGCACCCCGGAATTTTTCAGCGCCCATGGCAGCCCGGATGTCATCATCACGGATCCCCCACGTGCCGGCATGCACGATGACCTGGTGCGCAGCCTGTTGAACATCAGCGCACCCCGCATTGTTTATGTCAGTTGTAATACAGCCACCCAAGCCAGAGACCTGGCAGCCCTGGACGAAAAATACCAGGTGACAGCCGTACAGACCGTGGATATGTTTCCACACACCCACCACATTGAAAATGTGGCACAGCTTACACTCCGCAAGGTTTAAGCACTGCTTTAGGATTGATGTAGTAATTTCGACTTCTTTAATTCAACTATTTCATGGCTTCAGACATCAGGCCGGGCAGTTTCCAGGTATTGCCCACCATTATCAAGAACCTCATCATCATCAACGGCCTGGTCTGGCTGGCGCAGATCACCATCGGGGATGACCTGTTTTCCATCGAAAACAATTTTGCCCTACACTACTATAAATCCGTCTTCTACAAGCCCTGGCAGTATTTCACATACATGTTCCTCCATTCTCCCGGAAATTTCCTCCATATCCTTTTCAATATGTTCGCACTTTGGATGTTTGGGAGCACGCTGGAAAATCTCTGGGGACCCAAACGCTTCCTGTTGTTTTACCTGCTTTGCGGTATCGGGGCCGCCTTTGTGCATATGCTGGCCATGGGGTACGACCTCTCCAAACTGGAAATGCTCTTCAGCCAGGGACAAGTCAGTCCGGAAATCTTCTATGGCAACCTGAATGTACCCACCCTCGGAGCCTCCGGTGCGGTCATGGGGATTTTTGCCGCATTCGCCTTCACTTTTCCTAACAGTCAGCTCTTTATTCTCCCCATTCCCTTTCCCATCAAAGCAAAATGGGCCCTGCTGGGACTGGTGGCGTTGGATCTGTTTGGAGGGTTCTCGAGCGATCAGACCGGTGTTGCCCATTTTGCGCATATCGGAGGAGCCATCGTGGGGATTATCCTGGTGATGATCTGGAACAAAAAAAACCGACGGACGTTTTATTAAGGTCCGTTGGAATTAGCGGAGAATTTCTTTAATTTTAAAAGACCGCAGAGCGCTTATCGATATGGGGTACCGGGACTATCCTTCGCAGAAAAAAACTTCTATCTGGGCAGACAACAATGCGTTGATGATGCTGATCATCATCAATGTTATGGTGTTCGTTTTGCTGCATTTCATCAAAACGATCTACGGGCTCTCCGGCATTCCGCAGGACCTGTTCATGAAGAACACATTCCCCTGGTTCACGCTGCCGGCACATCTGCCTTCTTTGTTGCAACGCCCCTGGACCATCTTCACCGCCATGTTCACACACCTGGATACGCTGCTCATGCTCAGCAGCATGTTCTGGCTCTGGACCTTCGGTTATATCCTGCAGGACCTGGTGGGGAACCGCAAGATCATTCCACTGTACCTCTACGGCGGTCTTGCGGCAGCGTTGATTTTCGTGGCGCTGAACAACCTCCTGCCTCATTTGAGGGGCGGATTGGAAACCACAGTTTTCCTGGGCGCTGCACCCTCTGTGATGGCCGTGGCCATCGCAGCCACCACCGTGTCTCCAAACTATCGTTTATTTCCCATGATCGGGGGAGGCATCCCTTTATGGGTCATCACGGCCGCCTATGTCATCATTGACCTCGCTGGGTTTGCCCGCAACGGCATGATGTTTATCGCCCACCTTTCCAGTGCCCTTCTTGGTTTTCTCTATGCCAGGGCTTTGCTGAAGGGGAACGATTGGGGAAGCTGGATGAACCGCTTTTACGATAAAGTGACCAATGTCTTCAATCCAGTGCGAAGAGTAGTGCGAAAGAACCAGGTCAAAGAAGAAGTATTTTATAATACCAGGGGTAAACAGCCCTTTAAAAAGACCACCCATGTAACCCAGCAAAAAGTTGACGAGATCCTGGATAAAATCAACCAGCGTGGATACGACCGATTGACCGAAGAAGAAAAAGAATTACTCAAAAGGGCCAGCGAGGAGGACCTTTAATCAATCCTCATGAGGCTTGGATTTTTCCGAAAGCTGACCTCCGGATTCGCACTGGGTGCAAATTTTCTTGTCATCCTGTTTTTTCTGCTCTCCTGCTTCACACCACACCTGGATCCAGCCAGATGGTGGTTTACCGGGTTCCTCGGATTGCTCTTCCCTTTTCTGCTTGCAGCGTTGTTGGGCTTTTTTTTGTTTTGGTTGTTTATTCGCCCCAGGAAAAGTCTTTTCTCCCTGGCCGCTCTGCTCATTGGCTTTCAAAATATCAGCACCACCCTGGCGCTCAGAAAAGCAAGCCCCTTTCCCGCCGTCAAGGACAGCCACGACCTGCGCGTGATGTCCTGGAATGTCCGGTATTTTGTGCCCTTTGAGCTGGCCAAATTCAACTCCGGAGCAGAGACCAGTATGCCGGAGTTGCTGGAAGAAATCAAAACCTATCAACCGGATATCATCTGTTTCCAGGAATTCTTTAACAACGGGGAAGACAAAGAGAAAAACGCCATTGAGATTTTCACCCGGGAACTTGGATATGCTCACTATTATTTCTCCAGGGACCAGGTACACTGGAAAACCATCGTCAGTGGTACGGCCATTTTTTCAAAACATCCCGTCATCCGATCCCATAAAATCTCTTTCCCGGATGAAATCTCCGAGGGAATGGAAAGTACGCTGATCACAGATATTGCAAAAGGCAGAGACACGTTCAGGGTGGCCACCTTTCACCTTCAGTCGTTTCGGTTTATGCCGCGCGACTACCAGGGTTTTGGAAAAATCAAGAATCAGCAGGACACAGGGCTTTCGGAATCCAGGAAGATCCTTCAAAAAATGAGAAACACCTTTTACCTCCACGGTAAACAGTCTGACTACATCCTTACGGCAATACCGGAAAGTCCATACCCCCTCATCATGACCGGGGACCTGAATGACGTGCCGAACTCCTACGCCTACCTGACCCTGCGAGGCAGGCGCAAAGACGCTTTCCTGGAAAAAGGATCAGGCATCGGCAAAACCTATACCAGCCCCAATTCCCGCTTCCTGGGCAAACTTCCCACGCTGCGCATCGACTATATTTTTACCGATCCGGGTTTTGAAGTCAGGGGCTTCCACCGGATCAATAAACCCATATCAGATCATTATGGGTTGGTGGCCGACCTGAAATTCCCCAAAAAAGGATAGCTTTGTCCCATGCGCATCCCTGGTTACTTTTCTCCTGTTCCCTGGTGCATTTGCCCATGCTGTTGTTGAGGCAGGCTTCCTACCTTGTCCTGCCCTGGATTTAATTGCCCTGTTCACCACCTATTTTTCAGTTTATGCCTGTTTTGAAAGTCTATAACTCACTGACGAGAAAAAAAGAACCCTTCGAATCCATCACCCCGGGACATGCAGGCATGTATGTCTGCGGACCCACCGTAAGCGGAGAAAGCCACCTTGGCCACGCGCGTCCCTTCATCACCTTTGATATCCTCTACCGTTACCTGATGTTCCTGGGATACAAAGTGCGCTATGTCCGGAATATAACGGACGCAGGCCATTTTGAAGAAGAGGGGCGCGAAGCAGAAGACAAGATTTCCAAAAAAGCCGTCCTGGAAAAACTGGAACCAATGGAGCTGGTGCAGAAATACACCAACCTGTTTCACTGGGCCATGCGGCAGTTCAATAACCTGGAGCCTTCGATCGAACCCACCGCAACCGGTCACATCGTTGAACAAATCAACATGATCGAGCAGATCATTGCTGACGGTTACGGCTACGTGAAAAACGGGTCAGTCTATTTCGACGTGGAAAAATACCACCGGGATTTCTCAGCCAAGGGCATGCCCTACGGCATCCTGAGCGGTCGCGTCCTGGATGAACAACTGGAAACCACCCGGGAACTGGAATCCCAGGATGAAAAAAGAAATAAATCCGATTTCGCCCTCTGGAAAAACGCCGCCCCCGAGCATATCATGCGCTGGAAAAGCCCCTGGGGCACCGGATTTCCAGGCTGGCATATTGAATGCTCTGCCATGAGCACCAAATACCTGGGAGAACGTTTCGACATACATGGCGGTGGCATGGACCTGCAGTTTCCGCACCATGAATGTGAGATCGCACAGAGTGCCGTATGCAACCACCATGTTCCTGCCCGGTACTGGCTGCATAATAACATGATCACCATCAACGGCAGGAAGATGGGGAAGAGTTATAATAATGTGATCAAGCTGAGCGAATTATTCAGTGGTCAAAGCCCCGTGCTGGAACAGGCTTACAGCCCCATGACCATCCGGTTCTTCATCCTTCAAACCCATTACCGGAGTACACTGGATTTCTCCAACGAAGCCCTCCGGGCCGCAGAACGCGGACTCAGGAGACTTTGGGATGCATATACCGTTCTGAAACAGCTGCAGGTTGCGGAAGGCGGCGAAAAAGATGAAGCCCTGGAGAAAAAGGCGGGCGAACTCCTGACAGATGCAGAAGAAGCCATGGCCGATGATCTCAACACGGCACGGGTACTTGCCGATTTTTTCGAACTGGTTCCCATCGTCAACGCCCTGAAGGACGGTCACCTGAAATCCGGCGCCCTGAGCGCTGCGATGGTTGACAGGATCAGGAATATCTTCCAGGTTTACCTGCTGGAGATATTCGGGTTGCGCGAAGAAGAATCTGCCGACAAAGGAAGCCTCGAGGGTATAGTCCAGCTGCTGATCGAAGTGAGGAAGGAAGCAAAACAACGCAAAGACTACATGACCTCGGATAAGATCCGCAATCAGCTCCTGGACCTTGGCATCCAGCTGAAGGATGAAAAAAGCGGAGAAGTCAGTTGGACCAAACTTTAGATACTGGCGCTGATGGCTGTTTCCCTTTTTTCCATCTGTATGACCGGAGTTTGCTGATCCGCAGTGGGTGTATGCTTCAGATCCAGCAAGCTGCGGAGATGAGCGATGATCAGGGTTCTTGCATTTTCTACCCAAGTCCTGAATACCAGGTTCTCGGCAGAAGGGGTTTCCAATAGTTTTTCCAACTGGAAATGGTCCGCATAAATACCTGCACCAAAGTTCGATGCGTCCCGCGCATTGCATTGCTGTTCCAGGTGCCCCTCAACCGGTACCATTAAGACTGGTTTCCCCAGGTAATATGCTTCACACACTGTTTCAAATCCGGCCGTGGTGGCCACGGCATAACAGGAAGCAAGCATTTGCAGGAACTTTTGGTCATCCAGCGAATGAAAACATAGATTTTCGTTCCATTGCCACTGGCCTGCGTGGGTTTCCCGGACGGCTTTGCTGTCCGTAAAACAATGCAGTTCAACCTCCGGATGACGCCGATGCCAGGCAATGATTTCGTCCATATATCCCTCATTCAGGATATACGCCACGATGAATTTTCCGCGCTCCGCAAGGGCTTCGAACACGGCTGGCCTGAGGATCGGCGGAATGGTCTGAAAGTTCCTGCGTCCATGGTCTGGTAAAGGATACATGGAAATGGCCAGGGTCAGGCTGGAACCAATCGATGTCATCCTGGTATACTGCGTGAGCATCCACTGCTCCAAACTGTTTCCATACGGAAAGCGGAATGCCGGGTGCAGGTATACATATTGATGTGCGATCGATACCATTTTCAGTTTACCAATCCAGAACGCCTGATAAATGCCCATCAACGGTTCATAGAAATTGATCACGGTGCCCGGCTGGTGAAAGCGGATCAGTCGGCGAATAATCCGTAGGCTTTTCAAGAATGAGGTCAGGTTCAGCGAATTTTTCCAGATACTGGCACCGATCCGAACGGATTTCTGCTGACGATCCTTGACGAAATTTGGGCTTTGCAAAGTTACAACCGGTACCCGGAAATGATCCCTGAAAAAGGCGGGCAGTTCCCGCTGAGTGCTCGTTCCCGCCACCACGCAACAGACTTCAATGCCTTCGGCCAGCAGCATATCGTACACGGCCATGGCCTGTGTGAGATGGCCGCGACCCTCACCCTGTACGGCCAGCATGACCGGCCCAGAATGACTAGAATGATTTTCCATCAGGTCAGGGTTTAAGGTTGCAGTTGCGATGCATAGATTGTCTGCATCATTTCATCAAATTCATCCTGTCCATGGTCCGCATCCTCCGGCCTTTGGTGCATTTGATGGACCTGCAGCCAGTCCTGGTAATGAACCACGCTCCATTTCCCTTCCATATCCTCAACCAGGGCACTGAGGGTCTCCACCCAATCTCCGCTGTTGAGGTAGTGTATGCCGTCAATCACCTTATCCGCAGGCTGGTGGATATGGCCGCAGATGACGCCGTCACATTTCTCCGCGGTGGCTACCGCGCATAACTCACGTTCGTAGTCAGATATGAAGGATACCGCTTTCTTGACTTTATGCTTTACCACCTGAGAAAGGGAGTAGTAGGGCAACCCCCTGCTGCGCCGGTACTGGTTATAGTGCCGGTTCAACCAAAGGAGCCAGGTATACCCGGTATCACCCAATTTTGCGATCCACTTCAGTCGGGTCGTTACAGTGTCGAAAATGTCCCCATGAACCACAAAATATTTCTTGCCAGATGAATTCAGCTGAAAAGTCCTGCGTATGGAGAAGTTGCCGATCTCCAGGGGGAGCACTTCATCCAGAAAATCATCATGGTTACCCCGGAGATATATAATGCGGGTTTCCGTGGACGACAGCCATTTCATCAACAGTTTGAAAAAAGCCGTATGCTTTTTCTTCCACTTGCCGGACTTGCGCAGCTGCCAGCCGTCCACAATGTCTCCATTCAGGATAAGGGTTTCGCAGGAATGGTGCCTGAGGAAATGGACCGCCTCCCGTACATGGGAGTTTCGGATACCCAGATGAATGTCAGAAAGGACAATCGTTTTGACCTGTGTTTTCAAGGCGAGGGTTTTACAAAGGTCCATTCTCTTTGTAGCCTAATTGTGAACTGCACGTAAACTTTAGGTAAAGAAAGGATGAAGAATTTGTAAAGTTGCCGGCCCCAGCTCATCCCGATAAAACGACAGTTCGTCCACCAAAATGCACAATTCGGGGGTCTGTCAGGAACAGCGGTCACGGCAGGTTGTTAGGAACAGAAACTATTGTCATGAAAAAATTCAGCATGCGCTTAATGATCACACCCGGCCTGATGGTGGCTTTCTTTGCGTTACTTTTCAGTGCCTGTCAGAAAATGGATCTCCGCCCACCCGGCAATACAGACAAAAGATCCATCGCCCAGCTGGTTTCCCAGACCCCCGGCTTTGAACTGCTGAAGGCGGCAATCTCCCGTGCAGGCCTGCAGGACGACCTCAACAAGCCTGGAAACCTGACCGTCTTTGCACCCACCAATGATGCATTCATCAATGCCGGGTTCAAAACCACTTCGGACATCGCAAAAGCAGACAAAGAAACCCTGAGAAACATCCTGCTTTTTCACGTTCTTGGACAACGCGTTCCGGCCAGTGCCATTCCTGAAGCCAACAATACGCCCGTGACCACGCTTTCCCAGCAAACACTATATGCCACCCGCAACGGCAGCAATGTCAGCATCAACGGCGTTTCCGTGGTCCGCGCGGACATCAACGCTTCCAACGGGGTTATCCACGTCATCAACCGGGTGCTTCTTCCGCCCGTTGGGAACATCGTGGACGTGGCCCAGTCCAATCCCGCCTTCTCCTTCCTCGTGGCCGCGGTGATCAGGGCGGAGCTGGTAAATGCATTGCAGGGCGATGGCCCACTGACCGTATTCGCACCCACTAATGAAGCATTCATCAATGCCGGATTCCCGGATATCAGCAGCATCCAGCAGGCAAAACCGGCAGATTTGACGCCCATCCTCCTCTACCATGTAGTTGCGGGCCGGGTGTTCTCCTCCCAGTTAAGCAATGGTCCGGTACCTACATTATTGACGCCGCAAACTGTAGGCATCAGCCTGGCGGGTCCAACCGTTCGGGGTAACCGGAATAGCAGCGCTTCCAATATAATTATCACAGATGTTGTGGCCACCAATGGCGTAGTCCATGCCATTGACCAGGTTCTGCTGCCCAATCCCTGATTGTCCTGATAAACCATATTCAGCCGGGCCTTGTGCCCGGCTTTTCTTATTTTACAGGATGAGTTATATGGCGCATCTCAGCAAGGATAAGAAACTGAGAAAAATCGTTGAAGAACATGGATTGCTTACCCTCAAGGGAAAAAAGGACCTCTGCAATTATCTATGTGCTTCCATCATGAGCCAGCAACTATCTACAAAAGTTGCATCGGTAATTCATCAACGATATATTGATCTCTTCGGCGGCGTTTACCCGTTGCCTGAAGCCATCCTGGACATCCAGCCGGAAAAACTAAGGGCTATTGGCCTCTCCAATGCCAAAGTGCAATACGTCCGGAATGTGGCGGTATTCGCGCTGGAACAAGGCATGTCCGGGAAGCAAATGCAAGGGATGACGGACGATGAAGTCATCTCATATCTGACTCAAATCAAAGGCGTGGGCAGGTGGACGGCGGAAATGATGCTTATGTTTGCGCTGAAAAGAGAGGACGTTTTTCCGGCGGACGACCTGGGTATTCAGCAGGCGATGATCCGTCTGTATCAACTGGATGCATCTGACAAGAAAAAACTGAAGGAGGCGATGTTTCGCATCGCCTCCATATGGTCTCCTTACCGCACCTATGCAAGCATGCACCTGTGGAAGTGGAAAGACCAGTAATATCCCAACCCGGCGGACAGAAATCCGACAATCAGGAACCGGACACTATCGCATCAGCTTAAGTTCCCGGATCAGGTGACTGGCGCCGCCGAGTTTATCGATGCACCAGAGCACGTACCGCACGTCCACGCAAATGGTCCGGTTCAGGTCCTTGTCGAAGGCAATTTTGTGGCTCAGTGCTTCATAGTTTCCGTCAAAAGCCAATCCAATGAGTTCGCCGTTTGCATTGATCACCGGCGAACCGGAGTTTCCACCGGTGATGTCATTGGTGGTGATGAAACTGATCACCAGATCATTGCGCTGCTTGTCGATATACTGGCCGTAATCTTTTTTCTGGACCATGGGCATGAGGTTGGAAGGCAGGTCGAACTCATAATCGCCAGGCTTATATTTTTCGGATACTCCCCGCATGGTACAGACATAATCGTAGCGGACCGCATCCCTGGGCTGGTAGCTCTTCACATTTCCGTAGCTGACGCGCATGCTGAAATTCGCATCCGGGTACATGAGTTTCCCTGGATTCATCTCGCGCACGCCCTTCAGGTAGAGCCTTCCATACTCATCATTCATGGCCACAAACTGGCTTCGGAAAGGGCCGTATTTGCTGTTGTAATTCTTGAGGAACTGGCTGGCAGCCGTAAAAGCGGGATCGGCCTGGAGGGCCACTGCATCCGGCTTCGCCAGGAATGCTTTCCACCGCGCATCATCCGTGATAATGGAAGTACCCACCATGTTGGCTGCATATTTATCGAAGCTGGCAGGGTCTTTCAGATCCCCATAGGTGCTGCGGAGCCCCTCATAGAAACCGATCGGGTGCTGGTTTTTGTCGATGTTTTCATAGAACATTTTCATGGAGGTGGCAATGATCCGCTGGTCTGAAACCAGGTTGGCCTGCTCCTGCCATGTCTTTCTGAGTTGGTCCGCATTGCTGAGGCCCTTCTTAACATCCGGGTGGTCTGCCCCCTTTTTGACCATATCGCTTTCCAGCACCATCAGGGAAGCCGCATACTGCATGAGTGGAGATCCCAGGATACCTTCGTTGATGTAAATGCGATGTTTTGCATAGGGTCTCCACTGATCGTAGGCCTTTTTCCAATCTGCAAATATGGTTTCGTACTCAGGCTTACCCTTTGCCCACTGCTGAAACCTGGCTTCGTCCGCCATCTTCTGCTCGTATACTTTGTACTTCAAGAGCTGTTTGGATTCCCCGTCAAAAAATTTCCAGTAATTGGCGATGCTGGCATAGTTGGATGCAAGTTTCAGCTTGGTGGCTGGATCCTTCTTCATCTCCTCGAACATGTATTTGAGGCGCATATCCCGGAGTTCCACCACGGAAGGATTCTCGATATCCGTCTTCAATTTCACGCCATGGGAAGTTTCATAGCGGTTGGTGCTGCCCGGATAGCCGAAGATCATGGCATAGTCTCCGTCTTTCACGCCCTTTAGCGAAACAGGCAGAAAATATTTTGGCTTCAGCGGGACATTCTCCCTGGCATAATCAGCAGGCTTTCCGTCTTTTCCCGCATAGACGCGGAATACGGAAAAATCGCCGGTATGTCTTGGCCATTCCCAGTTGTCTGTATCGCCCCCGAATTTGCCAATGCTTTCCGGTGGAGTACCCACCAGTCTGACATCACTATACCGCTGGTAGATAAAGACCAGGAACTGGTTGCCCTTGAACATGCTGTAGGTCCGGGCTTCAACGTTCTGAGCAGGATCCGAGAAAGCCTTCCGGACTTCTCCCAGGGCATCCTGAAGTTTTTTGGCCCGTTCGGCACCCGTGAGTCCCTTCAGCGCGCTGTCCACCTTGGCCGTGACGTCTTCGATCCGGAGCAGGAAATGAATGCTCAGTCCCTGGGATGGGATCTCATCCGCCCTGGTCTTTGCATAAAATCCATCCCTTAGGTAGTTGTTCTGAACAGAACTTGCGGAAGCGATGGCGTCATAGCCGCAGTGGTGATTGGTAAAAATCAGGCCCTCGGCACTGACGATTTCCCCCGTGCAGCCTCCCCCAAAAATGATGATGGCATCCTTGATGGATGCTTTGTTCATGCTGTACAACTGTTCCTTGGTGAGTTTGAGGCCTTTCTTCACCATATCGTTGTAGACCTGCTGTCCAAGCAACATCGGCAGCCACATGCCTTCGTCTGCCCTTGCAACCAGCAGGAAAGTGCCCAGTAAGAGCGTTGCGAAAAACTTCTTCATAATGCAACTGGTTTAGCTTACAAACCTACTGTAAATTGAGGCTCGATCCCTTCATCCGGAAGGGCATCCATTTCAAAAAATATGTAAAATCATCCTTTCATGATCCTCACTACCACCCCCAATGTTGATGGCCGCAGCGTACAGACCTACCTCGGCGTTGTCAGTTCAGAAACGATTATCGGCGCCAATTTCCTAAAGGATATCATGGGCGGCTTACGCGATGTGTTTGGAGGGCGGAGCGGTACCTATGAAAAGGTCCTGGAAGAAGCCAAACAGCACGCCATGCGGGAATTGGAACAAAAAGCGGCAGCAATGGGCGCAGATGCCGTGTTGAGCATCGACCTCGACTATGAAACCGTAGGCGCCTCCGGCAGCATGCTGATGGTGAGCGCCAGCGGTACCGCAGTTAAACTGAGATGAAGCTCAGTCATCGCTTTGCAGTGCAGTCCACAGCAGGTCTTTCAAGGCAACCAGTCCTTTACCAGTGGCAGAGGAGATGAAAACATGGGGGATATCTGTGGGCAGTTCCTTGCTGATGGCTTCCCTGAGTTCATTGTCCAGCATATCCGTTTTGCTGATGGCGATGATGAATTTCTTGTCCATCAGCTCGGGGTTAAACTGTTCCAGTTCATCCATCAGGATCGACAATTCTTTTTTATGGTCCCGGCTGTCTGCGGGGATCATGAAGAGGAGTACCGGGTTTCTTTCAATATGGCGGAGAAAACGATGACCAAGACCGCGGCCTTCCGCCGCTCCTTCAATGATGCCCGGCAGGTCCGCAATGCAAAAAGACAGCCCGTCCCGGTATTCCACCATGCCGAGCTGTGGTGTAAGGGTGGTAAAGGCATAGTCGGCGATCTTGGGCCTTGCCGCCGTGATGGATGACAGCAGGGTGGATTTGCCCGCGTTGGGAAATCCCACCAGCCCTACATCGGCCAGTACCTTCAGCTCCAACACTTTCCATCCTTCCACGCCGGCTTCTCCCGGCTGCGCATACTCAGGCGCCTGGTTGGTAGGGGTTGCGAAGTTCTTATTTCCCAGTCCGCCACGGCCACCCCGGAGCCAGATCAGTTCCTGGCCATCTTCCAGGATCTCGGCTTCCTTGGCGCCGGTTTCTTCGTCCACCGCAACCGTGCCCAGGGGCACTTCGATGATCACGTCTTTTCCATCCCTGCCCGTCATATTATTCTTGTTACCGGGCTGTCCATTTTCCGCATGGACATTCTTGAAATACCTAAGGTGCAGCAGGGTCCAGAGATTGCGGTTCCCGCGCAGGACGATATGTCCGCCGCGGCCACCGTCTCCGCCATCCGGTCCGGCCTGCGGATTGAACTTGGTCCGCATAAAATGAGCACTGCCCGCGCCGCCGTGGCCGCTCCTGCAAAAAACCCTGATCTGGTCAACAAAATTTGAACGCTCCATGAATCCTTCTTTATCCTCGAATGGCCCGAAAGGTAATTCATCAGCGCGATAAATCTTTCCAACTTCGGTAGAGGACTTCCTGTGGAGGGCGGTTTTCTTCTATTGCTTCAAGAGGTGCGCAGGGCGTCCAATCTGCACGCATCTCTGCAGGCAGCTGCTGGTAAAGGCTCGTGCCCTTGGACTTCCAGGCCAGCATCTCTTCACTGACCTCCCTGATGAAACGGGCCGGGTTGCCCGCTACCAGGCTTCGTGGGGCAATCTGCTCCCCCTCTTTTATAAAACTCAATGCGCCTACAATGGAACCCTCTCCCAGGGATACATGATCCATGATCACCGCATTCATGCCCACCAGGCAGTTGGCACCAATCTCGGCTCCGTGCACTATCGCGCCGTGGCCGATATGTGCACCCGCCCTGAGATAAACCGTCAACCCCGGGAACATGTGGATGGTACAATTTTCCTGGATATTGCATCCGTCTTCAATCACAATGCCGCCCCAATCTCCCCTCAGCACAGCACCCGGCCCCACATAAACGTCCCGTCCAATGATCACATTTCCCGTGACAGTTGCCTGGGGATGCACAAAAGCGGATGGATGAACCACCGGGATAAATCCCTTGAATGCATAAAACATAGCTCTCCTTTTACAGTGAACCGGGGTTTCCCAGCAGGGGTTTCCCGGTGCGGAAACAGGTGCCTTTGAATAAGGCCACGTGTTCCTGTTTCTGATTCCAGACGTCGATGAGATAGACGCCCGTGCTGCGACCGTTGTGCACTTCCTTCGCCTCGGCCGTCAGGACATCCCCCACCTGTATGGCTTTCATGAATGTAATGGTGACATCCAGCGCAACAGATAAATTGTTCCGGTTATTACAGGCAAATGCAAATGCGCTGTCCGCCATCGCAAAAGGAATACCCCCGTGCACGATGCCAAATCCATTCACCATCTCCTGCCGCACCGGCATGCTAATTTTGCTGTAACCCTCCCTGATTTCAATCACCTCAATGCCCATCCATTGACTGAAACGGTCATTCTCCATCATATGATCCACTACTTCCCGATGCGTATCCATCCTGGCCATGGCTGTATTGTTTAATCTTTAAAAAATCACTGACCCCGGAAAACGGGCGTCCTTTTCTGGATAAATGCCTCTACCCCTTCCCGGTAGTCGTACGTAGCCGCCGCTTCCTGCTGCAGACGGTCCTCCAGTTCGAGCTGCGCATCCAGGTCCAGGGTCATGGAACGGTTATAAGCATGCTTGATCAGGGCAAGACCCCGCGTAGGCATAAGAGATATTCGTTTAGCCATTTCCGCTACCGTTCCATCGAAAGCATCGTCCGGCGTCACAAGGTAAACCATGCCCAGTTTCTCGGCTTCCGCAGCAGAAACTTTCTCGCCCAGCAGGGCCAGCGCGAGCGCTTTCTGCCATCCAATCAGCCTGGGCAGAAACCAGGTGCCGCCGCTGTCCGGGATCAGCCCGATTTTGGAAAATGCCTGGATAAAAGAGGCGGAGGCCGCAGCCAGGACGATATCGCAACTCAGCGCCAGATTGGCGCCGGCGCCGGCCGCAACTCCATTCACGGCAGCAATCACCGGCTTTGGCATCTGGCGGATTTTCCGAATGATGGGGTTGTAATGCCGGGAAAGAATCTCCTGCATGGTAGGTGCATCGGGACCAGTAAGCTCAGCCAGGTCCTGCCCTGCGGAAAACCCCTTGCCAGCGCCCTTGATCACCACGGCGCGCACTTCATGAAGACTGGCCGCTTCATCCAGGTTCGATTGCAGGCGCAAGGCCATTTCCCGGTTAAATGAATTGAGCTTTTCCGGCCGGTTAAGCGTAATATGGGCGATGCCTTCCTCGATGTGAAACAGGGTCGATTGCATGTAGATGATTTAATGACATTTAAAATAGTCGAAGGGTTCCTTACAATCATCGCACTGGTGGAGTGCTTTGCAGGCGGTAGACCCAAACTGGCTCAGCAGGCTGGTATGCACCGAACCGCAACGGGGGCAGGGTACCGGAAGCGTTTCCTCGAATAAAGCGTTATGCAGCTGCTTCGGCAGGGGCCTGGGTGGAGCAATGCCGTAGGCCTTCAATTTCTCTTTCCCGGACTCTGTCATCCATTCCGTGGTCCATGCAGGCGAAAGGCGGGTGATGATCCTGAAACCCGTAATACCTGCGGCATAAAGCGCCATCCGGATACCGGTGGCAATCATGTCCATCGCCGGGCAACCGGAATAAGTGGGGGTGATGATGATCTCCCAGCAGTCGCCCTCTCCCGCCTTCGTCACCCGGTTGATCTCCCGGATGATCCCGAGGTCAATAACCGAAAGGACTGGCACTTCGGGATCCTTGACTGTTTCCAGGATCTCCAGCAGGGTCTGCTGATGTATGGGGCTGATGATTGCCATCAATGTTGATTGATCCGTTTACCAGGAAGCGCCCGGGTGGGCTCTCTGGAGAAACTGCATCTCCGCCAGGATATATCCCAGGTGCTCCGTATGACTGCCCTTCCGGCCACCACTGTGTTGCCATGCCCCAGCGGAAATCTTCAGCCCGGCTTCGGCCAGTACAGGATCAATGGCACCCCTCCAGTCGTCTTTAAGCCCGGAGGGCAGGATCCCGATCCCGGATTCCAGGAGTGCCGCGTCGAATGGCTCATCCAGGAAAAACTCGGAGGTATAAGCCCATAGGTGATCGAGGGATTCCTGCACGCGATGATGGCTTTCTTCCGTGCCGTCTCCAAGGCGAATCATCCATTCACTGCTCCAGCGGGCATGGTACCGGACTTCTTTCAGTGCCTTCTCCGAAATGGCCGCGATGCGTTTATCCTTTGAAGCAATCAGCCCTTCAAATAAAAGACGCTGGTAATGGCTGAACAGGAACTGCCTTGCAACCGTCATTCCCCAATCGCCTCTGGGAAGTTCCAGCATCAGGAAATTCAGGTAAGAACGTTCATCGCGCAGGTAGGCCAGGCTGTCCTCCGTAGCATCGGCCCCCATCTGCTCTGCGGCATACTGAAAAAAGTAGCGACTCTGCCCGATCAGATCAAGGGCAATATTGGTCAATGCGATGTCCTGTTCCAGTACCGGTCCATGCCCGCACCACTCGCTGTTGCGATGTCCGAGGATCAGGGCATTGTCCGCCAGGTGAAGCAGGTAAGATGGTTGTGCTGTGATCATTGTAGCGCGCTCCTTTACCATTACATATGGCTCACTTCGTCCGGAAGATTGTAAAATGTGGGATGGCGATATACTTTGTCGTTTGCCGGATCATAGAGGCTCTCCGCTTCGGCGGGATCCGATGCATGGATATGCCGGCTCTCCACCACCCAGATGCTCACGCCTTCCATGCGCCTTGTATAGACATCCCGGGCGTTCTCAATGGCCATGCGCGCATCCGCGGCATGCAGGGAACCGGCGTGCTTGTGATCGAGGCCCTGCCGGCTCCGGATAAAGACCTCCCAAAGAGGCCAGTTCTTTTCGGTTATGCCAGTAGGTTCGGTTGATTGGCCGGCGCCACCCTGATCCGGGATATCTCCGTAAAGGAATTTTCTTGCGTTGAACTGCATGATCGGATGTTTAAGCTGCCAGCATTTTTTGTTTTCGCTTTTCCGCGTGGGCCAGGGCGGCTTCGCGCACCCATCGGCCTTCTTCATGTGCTTTCTGCCTGGCGGCAAGGCGTTCCCGGTTGCAGGGACCATTGCCCCGAACCACATTCCAGAATTCATCCCAGTTGATGGCCCCAAAATCATAGTGTCCCTTTTCTTGGTTCCACTTGAGGTCCGGGTCCGGAAGGGTCATGCCCAGCACTTTTACCTGTTCCGCTATCATATCCACGAAACGCTGTCTCAGCGAGTCGTTGCTCTCCCGCTTGATTTTCCAGGTCATGCTCTGGTCTGAATGCGCTGATTCCGCGTCCCGCGGTCCAAACATCATCAACGAGGGCCACCACCAGCGGTTGATGGCATCCTGGCACATGGCTTTTTGCGCGGCCGTTCCCTTGCTCAGCACATGCAGGATATCAAAACCCTGGCGCTGATGAAAACTTTCTTCCTTGCATATGCGCACCATCGCCCGGGCATAAGGTCCATAGGAGGTCCTGCATAACATGACCTGGTTCATGATCGCGGCGCCATCCACCAGCCAGCCAATCGCCCCAATATCCGCCCATGTGAGGGTAGGGTAGTTAAAGATGGAGGAATATTTGGCCCTGCCGGTAAGAAGATCATCAATCGTGGACTCCCGGGTAACCCCAAGGGTCTCTGCCGCCGAATAGAGGTACAAACCATGGCCGGCTTCGTCCTGGATCTTGGCCAGCAGGATGGCTTTGCGCTTCAGGCTGGGCGCCCGGGTGATCCAGTTTCCCTCCGGAAGCATACCCACCACTTCACTGTGCGCGTGCTGGCTGATCTGCCGGACCAGGTTCTTCCGGTATGCATCCGGCATCCAGTCGCGGGGTTCAATTTTGATCTCCGCGTCCAGTTTTTCCAAAAAATGCTTTTCAGGATCCTGCTCTGTCATTTTTGGCTACGTTTAATGCGTAAAGATACAACTCAATACAAATATACTAACAACTGTTAGCGTTCGCCTGTTCAGGTAAATTTCACATTGAAATCGAATAGAACGCTTGAATACCTCGTACCGATGGATTATCTTCAGAACAACCAAAACCTGCTGCCATGTCCATCATCAACCGGGTTAAAAACATCCTGCTGGCGCCTAAAACCGAGTGGCCCGTCATCAATCAGGAACAGGAAAATCCAGGAAGCATGCTGACAAAATATGTCCTGCCACTGCTCATCCTAGGGGCGGTGGCGGCCTTCATCGGCTATGGCCTGATAGGCTTCGATGCCCTGTTTCTGAAAATCAAGGGTGTCAAATGGGGACTCTGGTTTGCGCTCAAACAACTGATCTCCGGCGTGATTGGATTTTACATCGCAACCTACGTCATTGATGCCCTGGCGCCGAGTTTCGGCTCCGAAAAAAACCTGGGCAAGTCCGCACAATTGGTAGCGTATGCCTCCACCCCTGCCTGGGTTGCAGCCATCTTCATGATCCTGCCTGCCCTGTCCATCCTGGGTTTATTGGGTCTTTATGGGATCTACCTGTTTTACATCGGCCTGCCTGTATTGAAGAAGACCCCCGAGGATAAACGCATCGGCTACATGGTAGTGGCGGCGCTGGTTATCATCGTGGTTTCTTTTGTGGCACAATGGTTGGTGGAGTTGATTCTGAAGCCTGTTCTGGGCGACCCATACGCCGGGGCGGTGCCGGATCTGAAGAATATTTTCGGGCAATGATCCGGGCCTAGCGCAGATCGAAATTCACAAATACCCGATCCGAGCGCGGATGGCTTTGGCAGGTCAGGATAAATCCGGCTTCCAGCTCTTCCGGACCTAGGGCGTAGTTCCGATCCATCTCCACCTTGCCCTCGTCCAGGTGAGCCCGGCAGGTGCAGCACATTCCTCCCTTGCAGGCAAAGGGGAGGTCAATGCCCTCCGCCAAAGCGGCCTGTAAAATGGAAGCGCCCTGGAAGGGCATCTCGAAGGAGTTTACCACTCCATCCAGTTTGATCGAAACCCCGGCCCGCTGCAACAGGTCCGTGTCATTGGTTTGCCCGGTATTTTCCTGTTGGCCAACAGAAGTATCTGCATGAAAAAGTTCGTAGTGGATCTTCTCCGGCGAAATGCCCAAAGCTTCGAGATAGTCCTTCAAGTGGAAAATCATCTCCTGCGGACCGCAAATAAAAAAAGCATCTGCGGATTGAAGGGGAAGAATGCTTTGATGAATCATCCTGCATTTGTCCGCATCAATACGTCCATCATGCAAAGCGGTATCAGTCTTCTCCCGGCTCAGCACATGGATCAATTGAAACCGGTTCAGGTATTTGTTTTTGAGTTCCTCCAGTTCTTCGCGGAACATGATATAAGCCCGGTTCCGGTTGCCATAGACCAGGAGAAACTGGCTGAGCGGCTCCTCTTCCAATGCGGTTTTAATGAGGGACAACACCGGGGTAATGCCACTCCCTGCGGCGAACGCCACATAGGTCCTTTGTTGTTTCGGATCCAGCTCCGTATAAAAATTCCCCGCCGGAGGCATCACTTCGAGGATGTCCCCCGCTTTGAGCCGGGTATTGGCATAGGTGGAAAACCGCCCCCCTTTGATTTGCTTGACCCCAATCCGAAGCCTGGCTTCGCGCGGGCTGGCACAAATGGAATAATTCCTGCGGATCTCCTGTCCATCCAATTGCATCCGGATGGCAATGTTCTGTCCCTGCCGGAACCGATAGGTTTCTTTCCATTTGTCCGGCACTTCAAAACTGATGGAGACCGCATCCGGTGTTTCCCGGTCAACGGATGCCACTTTCAAAGGATGAAACTGAAACGACATGTCCTTCGTTTGGGGTTAGGATGATTTTCTGAGTCCGCTTACCAGATTGAGCACCATGCTATCTTCCAGTTCCTGTGCGGACACATTTTTTTTGGTGCGATGCCAGAACTCTATTCCGCGCACCGCGCTGAGCAGGGTCAGCACCACCACATAAGGCTCTACGCGCCGCACCCTCCCCTGTTCGATGCCATCTTCGATGATGCGCTCCAGTCTGCGCACATAGACCCGGCGCTCCTGCAGGAACGCAGACAAATGGGGTTCTTCCAAAAAGCGACTCTCATTATTGGTGACCAGTACCTCATCAATCCGGTCCACCCACATCCGGATATGAAACCGGATAATGGCCTCCAGTTTACCAAGGCTACCCATGGTGCTGTCCTGCTCCAATTGGTCGAGTTGATCCGTGAAAGCCTGGGCTACCCGGAAACAGATTTCTTCCAAAAGTTCCTGTTTCGAGCGGATATGATTGTATAAACTGGCCGCTTCCACACCTACTTCCAGGGCCAGGTCCCGCATGCCCGTAGCAGAAAATCCACGCTCGCGAAATAACTTCGCGGCAGCCTGGGAAATGAAACCCCTTCGGGTGCTGTTTTTCTTTTGGGGGCTGCGGGGCATGGGCACGAAAATACAAAAAAACTAACGGGTGTTAGCAATTAGCTCATTAGCTGATTAAATGAGCTAATGAGTTAATGAGCTAATAAGCTAATCCTAATATCCCCGTACATCCTTCCCTTCCATGAAATTCATGAAAGCTTTATTCACCACCCGGTTGCCGCCAGGGGTTGGGTAGTTGCCCGTAAAGTACCAGTCGCCCAGATTCGTGGGACAGGACTCATGCAGGTCCTCAATGGTCTGATAAATCACTTCCACCGGAATATGTACATCCGAGGGTGTGATCAGCTCCGCGATCTTGCCGGAAATCTCCTCGGGGGTAAAGGGTTTATACACGTGCCGGACCAGGTTCTCGGTATGCAACTGACCGTTTCGGTTCATCTCCTTGCACCGTGCATAGAGCTCGTCCGTCATACTCTCCATACCCCGCTCTTTCAACAAAGCAATGGCGGCGCGGAAGGCAATGAAATCCCCCAGCTTACTCATGTCAATTCCATAGCAGTCGGGGTAACGGATCTGCGGCGCAGACGAAACAACGATGATTTTCCGGGGAGAGAGCCTGCTCAGCATCCGCACGATACTCTCCTTCAGCGTGGTACCGCGGACAATGGAATCATCAATCACCACCAGCGTATCCTTATCCTTCTCCACCGTTCCATAGGTGATGTCATAAACGTGCTGCACCATCTCCGTGCGGTTGGCATCCTCCGTAATGAAAGTGCGCATCTTGACGTCCTTAATGGCTATTTTCTCCACCCGGATCCTTCGGTTAATCATTTCCGATAGCTTATCCTCATCGAAGTCCTTACCCCAGGCCAGGATGCGCTGCACCTTGATCCGGTTCAGGTAATCTTCCATGCCCTTCAGGAGTCCGTAGAAAGCCGTTTCCGCTGTATTGGGAATAAAGGAAAAGATGGTATGCTTGAGATCGTTCTGAATGGATTTCAACACGGGCTGGCTGAGGTGGTAGCCCAGCGCGATCCGCTCCCGGTAGATTTTCTCATCGCTGCCCCTGCTGAAATAAATCCGCTCAAAGCTGCAGGCCCTTCGCTCCTGTGGTTCCAGGATCTGTTCGATGGCATAGTTCCCGTCTGAGTGAACGATCATGGCCTGGCCGGGCATCAGTTCCATCACTTCATTCTCGCCTACGTTGAACGTGGTGCGGATGGCGGAACGCTCCGAGGCAGCCACGATCACTTCATCGTCGATATAGTAATAAGAGGGTCTGATGCCGTGCGGATCCCGGATCACAAAAGCGTCACCATTGCCCAGTAAGCCGCCTACATGATAGCCGCCGTCGAACAATTTAAAAGACTTCCGAAGGATGGAAGAAACCGAGACCTTACCCGGGTTTGCCTCGTCTTCTTTAACCTGGAAATGATGGACCACTTCCATCATCGCCGCCAGGTCACTCTGCCGCTGAAACTCTCCCGGGTCTATATTGGCCAGCGCAAAAAGTTCTTCCGTATTGACGAGGTTGAAATTTCCCGCCAAGGCCAGGTTGCGGGAAGGCATGATATCCCGCTTGATGAAGGGATGGCAGAACTCCACATTGTTTTTTCCCTGGGTGCCATAGCGCAGGTGTCCCAGGAGCAGTTCTCCCATGACCGAGAAATGTCCCTTCATGAGGCCTGGATGCTTGCGGATTTCCGGCTGGTATTTTTCCAGGTCCCGGATTTCGGCGCCTACTTGCGCAAAAATATCGGCGATGCTCTGGTTGGCAATGCTCCTGATCCGGTGTAAAAAGGGGTAGCCGGGTTCAGTATGCAATTTTACCGTGGCAATGCCCGCACCGTCCTGTCCTCGGTTATGCTGCTTCTCCATGAGCAGGTAAAGCTTGTTCAGGCCGTAGAGGGCCGTGCCTTTCTGCTGCAGATAATAGGAAAACGGCTTCCGGAGGCGAATGAATGCCAATCCGCATTCATGTTTGATGGCATCGCTCATATTGCTGTAATGGAGGATGCAAAGGTAATGGTTATCCCATTGCCGGAAGGGTAGAAATCAGGGACGCTGACCTGGTATTTACGGTCACTGCAGAGTCTGGGCAGAGCTGCCCTTGGCGAGGATCTTGGAAAATGCCTTCTGGATATTCTCGCAACCCTGGTAATCCTTGTCCACCATGATATAATACGTGGGCAATTTGGTCTCAAACCATTTGCGGACCGCTTCCGCCTTTTTTTCTTCCAGGGCCTTCTGTGCAATCTTATTGTAGTCGTCTTTCAGGTTCTCCCTGTGCGGATCCGTTTTGCTGCGGATAATGACCACCCTAAGTCCGGCTTTTTCCCGTTCGTCCTTGAAAACCAGCACGGGAGAGTATTCCCCAACCTTGAGTTTATTGAGGTTAGCCACCAGGTCCTTGTCCAATTCATCAATCGTCACATAGCTGCCCCCGGCTCCATTGATGATGCCCGCCGTGAACTTGCTGTATTGGTCCTCACTATACTTATCCACTGCTTCCCCAAAAGTCAGGGTGCCTGCTATCAGCTTGGATCGGATACTGTCCAGCCGGTTACGGGCCAGCTCGATATCCTCCTCCGTGATCTGGGGGATCCGCAGGATATGGCGGATCACCGCATCATCCCCATTGCGACTCACCATCTGGATGATATGGTATCCGAATTTGGATTTTATGACGGGCGAAACCTGTCCATCTTTGAGCCGGAATGCGGCATTTTTGAAATCAGAATCCCATTGGGTTTCGTTTTTGTTGATCTCATATCGCCCGCCGTTCTGCTTGCTGCCCGGGTCCTCCGAGTAAAGCTTCGCCATCGTCTCGAAAGACTTCAGGCCCCCTTCAATTTGCTTTTTATAATCGATCAACTCATCCTGGGCAAAACGTTCCAGCTCCCTGCCGGCCTTGGGATACATCACGATCTGCCCAATGACCAGCTCGGTTTCGAAAAAACGCAAGCTGTCTTTCGGGATCCGGTCGTAATATGCCTTGACTTCATTAGGTGTAATTTTCACATTCTCCACGATGGACTTTCGCATGGCCCCGGAGAGCCGGCCCTCCTTGATGGATTTCCTGAAATCATCCTTCACCTGGTAAACCGTTCTGCCGATCATCTCCTCAAATGCCTCCTTACCGCCATACTGCATGATGAAGTAGCGAATTTTCTGGTCCATCTCGGCCTCTACTTCTTCTTCAGAAATGGGGAGTGAATCCTTTTCCGCCTGGAGTATCAGGGCCTTTTCCGCCATCATTTTTTCCAGGAGAAAGCATTCCGCATTTTCCGGAATTTCCGCCCCATTGCGTTTTGCGTCTTCAATATAATTGGAAATGTCAGACTTGAGGACAATCTTATCGCCCACAATCCCAATAACCTTATCCGCCAGTACACGAGGCGACTGAGCCTTTGCCAGGACTCCGAGGGATAAAAAAAACACACAGACTACCAGTATTCGCATACCCAAAGTTGGGGTTATTCCTATTAAGACTTTCTTAAAATTGTACTAGAGGGTTCGCTTTACTTCCTCTTCCTCAAATGCCTCGATCACATCACCCACCCTGATATCGTTGTAATTCTTGATCGTCAGGCCGCATTCCATACTGGAAGACACTTCCTTCACGTCATCCTTATACCGTTTCAGGCTGCCCAGCTCTGCTGCCTGGCCTTCGCCCTTGGGATATTCCACAATGCCATCCCGGATGATGCGGATTTTGTTGTTGCGACTGATCTTTCCGTCCATGACGAAGCAGCCCGCCACTGTGGCTTTGTCAAACTTGTACACCTCCCGAACCTCCACATTGGCCACGATTTTCTCCTGGATCTTGGGTTCGAGCATGCCTTCCATCGCACTCTTGATTTCCTCGATGGCATTGTAAATGATGGAATACAGTTTGATCTGTACACCCTCCGTCTCGGCAAGTCGGTTGGCTTGCAGGGAGGGACGCACGTTGAAGCCCAATATGATGGCGTCCGAAGCCGTTGCAAGCAGAACGTCGCTTTCCGTGATCTGTCCCACGGCCTTGTGCACCACATTGACCGCGATTTCTTCCGTGGAAAGTTTCTGGAGCGAATCACTCAGGGCCTCTACGGAACCATCCACGTCACCCTTGATGATGATGTTGAGCTCCTTGAAATTACCCAGGGCAAGGCGGCGTCCAATCTCATCCAGTGTGATGTGCTTCTTCGTGCGGATACCCTGCTCGCGCAGGATTTGTGCGCGACGGTTGGCCACTTCTTTGGCTTCCGATTCATCGTCATATACCCGGAATTTCTCACCGGCCTGCGGCGCACCGTTCAGGCCCAAAATCAATACCGGCGTGGTGGGTGGTGCGGTTTCTTCTTTCTTGTTCCGCTCATTCACCATTGCCTTCACCCTTCCATAATATTGTCCACTCACCACCAGATCTCCGATTTCAAGCGTACCATTCTGCACAAGCACAGTAGCTACATAACCCCTTCCCTTGTCCAGGGTTGCTTCCACTACGGTGCCCTGAGCCTCCCGGTCCGGGTTGGCTTTGAGGTCCAGAAGCTCTGCCTCCAGGAGGATTTTTTCCAGCAGCTTGTCCACGTTGAGACCCTGCTTGGCTGAAATTTCCTGGCTCTGATATTTGCCGCCCCATTCTTCCACCAACAGGTTCATGCCCGCCAGCTGCTCATATATCTTCTGGGGATTCGCCCCGTCCTTATCGATTTTGTTGACCGCAAAAATCATCGGCACACCCGCGGCCTGCGCGTGGCTGATGGCTTCCTTGGTCTGCGGCATGACCGCGTCATCCGCCGCTACCACAATCACCGCGATGTCCGTCACCTTGGCACCACGGGCACGCATAGCCGTAAACGCTTCGTGACCCGGAGTATCCAGGAATGTAATGGACTTGCCATTGGCCAGGTCCACCTGGTAGGCACCGATGTGCTGGGTAATGCCACCGGCCTCACCCGCTACCACGTTGGCATTCCGGATATAATCGAGCAAAGAGGTCTTACCATGGTCAACGTGACCCATGATGGTCACGATGGGACTGCGCGGTTTCAGGTCTTCCGGATCGTCGTCTTCATCGCTCTCCTCCATTTCCATCTGCTTCTCCATGTCAATGAACTCCACTTCATAGCCAAATTCGTTGGCCACCAGTTCAATCACCTCCGCGTCCAGGCGCTGATTGATGGACACCATGATGCCCAGGTTCATACACTTGCTGATCACATCCGCAAAGCTGACATCCATGAGGTTGGCGAGCTCGCTGACGCTGATGAATTCCGTCAGCTGCAGTTTGTTGTCTGCGATGCCATCGCCCGTGCCTTCCATCATCTCGTCCCGTTTGGCACGGCGATACTTGGCCTTCATGCTCTTGCCGCGGCCACCGGATCCGGCCAGCTTGGCCTGCGTTTCCCGGATCTTATTCTGAATTTCTTTTTCGTCAATCTCCTTGGCTTCTCGCTGGAACCTTCCGCCGGAACCGGCCTTGATGGGCGTGAACCTGCCTCCTCCCGTCCTGGCGCCCTGCTGCTGTCCAGGTTGCGCACGCTGAATGGTAGGAGCGCCGCTGCGCACATTGGGATCCTTCTTCTCAATGGGAATGCGCTTTCTTTTGCGCTTCTCGTCGCCGGATCGTCCCCGCGTTTCGGTTTCTACCGGCAGTTCGATCTTGCCAATAATTTTTGGACCTTCCAGCTCCGGCGCTTCAATCTTCAGCGTGTCCAGTTCCGCCTCCGGAACCGCTTCCGTGACCTCTTCCACCTCTTCCACCTTTTCCTCCACGGATTCCTCCGCTGTCACTTCTTCCTGCTTCGCTTTCCTGGAAGACCCTTTCTTAGGCCGGGTGGAAGAATCGATCTCTTCCAGGTTGATCTTGTCCAGGACTTTGGGGCCTTCCAGTTCAGGCGCTTCAATTTTCACCTTCTCCTGTACCGGTTCTTCCACTTTCTCCGGCTCAGGCACCACCACCGCAGGCTCCTTCACTTCAGGCGCTGCTGCAGGCTCCGCCTTCTTCTTCGCATCTTTTTTGAACAGGATTTCCTCTTCGTCCTTTTTCTTCTTGGTTTCTACGGCTGCGCCCTTGGGAATTTCAATGGCGTCACTCTTTGCCTTTGCCGCCTTGTCAGAGGAGAATTCGAGCTGCAAAGCACGATACATATCCTCGTTCAGTTTGGACGTAGGCTTCAGGTCGTCCTTAGAAAATCCCTTGCTGACCAGGAAGTCCACCAGCGTGTCTTTGCCGATGTTGAACTCCTTGGCCGCAGCCATTAACCTGGGTGTATTAGATTCTGACATTGATCCTCCTGATGCTTTGTAACCTTAATTTTTTATCGTCAACTGACACAAAGTGCCGGTCACTATTCTTTCTCAAATTCTTCTTCAAGAACCTTGCGCAGGTCTTTGATCGTTTCCTGTTCCAGGTCCGTACGGCGTTCCAGTTCCTCCGCGGTCAGGGCCAGCACGCTGCGTGCCGTATCACAGCCGATCTTCTTCAGCTCGTCAATGATCCAGGGTTCGATCTCGTCTGCAAACTCATCCAGGTCGATATCGTACTCATCCATCTCGCCCTCGTTATCCCGGTATACATCGATGTCATAACCGGTCAGCTCTTCGGCCAGCTTGATGTTCACGCCACGCTTGCCAATGGCCAGGGATACCTGCTCCGGAGATACGAAAACCTCGGCGGTCTTGTTTTCTCCATCAATATTCATGCGACTAATCTTCGCAGGTGTCAGGCTACGCTGGATCAGCAACTGGATATTATTGGTCCAGTTGATGACGTCAATATTTTCATTTTTCAATTCGCGCACGATGCCGTGAATCCGGCTTCCCTTCATTCCCACGCAGGCGCCCACCGGATCAATCCGGTCGTCATAGCTCTCCACTGCAACCTTTGCGCGCTCGCCCGGCTCCCGAACGATCTTGCGGATCACGATCAGTCCGTCGAAAATCTCGGGCACTTCAATCTCCAGCAATTTAGCCAGGAAGGACGGATGTGTCCGGGACAGCACGATGACCGGGCTGTTATTTTTCAGCTCCACTTTCTTGACCACAGCGCGGATATTCTCGCCTTTCTTGAAATAATCGGATGGGATCTGCTCTGATTTAGGCAGGATGATCTCATTGCCGTCTTCATCCAGCAACAGCACTTCCTTCTTCCAAACCTGGTAGACCTCGGCGGAAATGATCTCTCCCACACGGTCTCCATATTTTTTCACCAGCGCATTCTTCTTCAGGTCCCCGATCCGGCTGGCCAGGGTCTGCTTGGCGGCCAGGATGGCGCGTCTGCCGAAATCCTGGATGTCCACTTCCTCGTACAAATCTTCGCCCACTTCAAAATCGGGCTCCAGCTTGATGGCCTCGCTGTACGCAATCTCCGCAAGGGGATCCGCCACCGCCCCATCTTCCACGATGGTCCGGTGCCGCACGATTTCAAGGTCACCTTTCTCCGTATTCACAATCACGTCGAAGTTGTCATCGCTCCCGTATTTTTTGCGCAGCAGGGTCTTGAACACATCCTCGAGCACCTTCATCAGCGTGGGGCGGTCGATATTCTCGGCTTCTTTGAAATCCTGGAAGGATTCGATCAGGTTAATACTTGCCATAACAGTCAGATATATATTATTGTAGTCTGCGGGCGTTCAGCTCCCCGCCTCAGCTTTATCATGAGAAAACAATCAAAATTTTCGTCGTCTTTACCTGGCTGAATGGGATCTCCTTCAGCTCAATTACTTTTTTCTTCCCCTTCCCTTTCTCGGTTTCCACCTGGATCAGCTCCGCATTGGCCTCTTTGAGGACTCCTGAAACCTGGCTACCGTCCACCAGCGTCACCTCTACGGGCCTGCCCATGTTTTTCAGGTATTGGCGGTGCATTTTCAGGGGCTCGCCCAGGCCAGGGGAGGAAACTTCCAGGGAAAACTCCCCGGTTGGAAAAATACCGGAAGCCTCTATCTGCTTGTATATCAGCCTGTTATATGAAACACACCGGTCAATCGATACCCCGCCGTCCGCGTCCAGATACACTTTTATATTGTGGGTTGGCCTGATTTGCAGCCCCACCAGGAAATAAGAGGGATCATCGGCGATGATCTGTTCTACCATCCCGGTGATGGCCTGGGTTTGCTGTTCTTTGTTCATATCCGGTAAAAAAGAAAGGGAACGGCACCGTTCCCTTCTTCTGACTCATTTTTCCGATGCAAATGTATGGTTAAAACATCAGAAAAAAAATTAAAAATATAGCTGCCGCTGATCGCAGTCCTTAACTTTACGCGGCTATGTTAAGATATGTCCTATACGGCCTGCTGGTTTACCTTTTAATCCGTTTCATATTCAATTTCCTGATCCCCATGGTGAAGACGGCAAGGCAGGTGCGCCGCCAGTTTGAGGAAGTCAAAAACCGCATGCAGGAACAGGTGCCGGATCCCCATCCGGGGCAGCGGCCTAACCCCTCGAAACCGGCGGAGAAAATTGACCAGGACGATTACCTGGATTTCGAAGAAGTCAAGCGTTAGACGGCCCCCGCCAACAGGGAAGGAAGAAGCGTTTCCACCCTTTCTTCCGACAGGAAATGATGGGCCTGCAGCCCCACAGCCCTCGCCCCGGCAATATTCTGCGCATTATCATCTACAAAAAGGGTCGTCGCGGGATCCAGCCCCTGCTCCCGGATGATCCGGAGGTATCCGCCGGCATCGGGTTTTCTGAAGCCGATGTCATGGGAATAGTAGGCTTTGTGAAAGAGATCATCCAGGTGCGCGAAGGGTGTTTCCCGGCGTATGGCATCCTGGAAATACTGATAGTGAATCTGGTTGGTATTGCTGAAGAGAAATACAGGGCGTGCTGCTTTCAATCCCTGCACATATTCCAGGGCCGGCAACCTGAAATCCAGCAACATTGCATTCCAGGCGTCCACGATCTGCTGGTCTGCCGTATCCCCCGGTAATTCTTTTTTGAGGGTCGATACGAAATCCTCCGGCCTGACATGGCCCGTCTCCAGCTGATCAAAAAGGGGCGTGGCCTTATATACTGTGAACAGTTCTTCAAAATGGTGCAGGCCCAGCGCCACAAAGGCTTCCCGGGTGCGTTCGGGTGCGAGGTTCAACAACACACCTCCCAGATCAAAAATCACTGCTTGTATTTCTGTATGCATAAATAAAAAGTTGATGTACCAATCTGATTAGTGAATCCCGAATCAAATTCGGAATCCGGAATTCCGCACGGCGGGATTTCGCTTCGTTCAATTCGGAATCCGCAATCGGTTCAATGAGCTAATGAGTTCATCAGCTAATAAGCTAATTTGCCTTTTCAAACCCCAGCTTCCGCAACCCGTCTTTGATCTCCGGGCATCCCATAAAAAGCTTCCAAAGCAGCCCTGACCGGTGGTTTTCGATCATCACGACGATGGGTCCCTGGTCGATGGCGAGGTAGGAATCCGCATACCAGTTTTTGGTTTCGTTGAACGCATCCCTGAATCCATAGGGCCCCCAGATGCGGGGTCCCAATCGCTCATAAAAATGCCGCATGGCGCGAAGGCTCTGCTCCGGCGTGTAGGGCATGGCACTCAACGCCGCCGTGGGCGAGATGACCCCCAGGTCGTTGTCCGGCGAATGCGCGTTATACCCGTCGTGGCTGTCGCTTGCCGTCAGCCCCCAGCAATCCGGGCCATAGCCTTTAAACTTGCCCGGGTTGCGTACGCAGTGCTGATAGTTGATCAGGGTGTGATTGCGGTTTTGCTCCCAGTAATCGGCATAACGATCTTTCAATCCCCGGGGATCCAATCCTAAAAAAGAATAATGGGTAAAGAATAACGGTCCCCCGTACTCGAAACCAAGGGGTAGTTTGATGTCGTAATAGGTTTTTCCATTTTTAAAATGGTTGCTTTCCGCCCAGCATTTGTGGTAGACCGAAGCGGGAATGGAGTGTTCTTTTGAAGATGCAGCCAGCACATAAGTGATCAGGCATTCGTTCCAGCCCCGCAACTCGAAGTTCATGCTCCATCCGTGGTTGGGGCTCCAGTGCCAGTAGAGCAGGTCCATCCCGCCACGGGTATGCCAGTCCCATTCCGCCCCCTCCCAGAGCCAGTTGATGCGGTTGCGCAACTCGCGCTCCACGGGCTTGTCCGCGTTGAAATACTGCCTGACCGTCAGAAGACCCTGGAACAGGAAAGAAGACTCCACCAGGTCTCCGCCATCGTCCTTCCTGCTGAATGGGATTGTTTTTCCCGTCTCGCCATTGAGCCAGTGCGGGAAAATGCCATGATAATGATCTGCCTTGAGCAGGAAGTTGACCATCTTGAGGAGATGCCGGGCGGCCGTGTCTCTGCCCACCCATCCGCGTTCCACGGCCACCACGATGGCCATGACCCCAAAGCCTGTGCCACCAGTCGTGACCACTTCGTTGCCATAACCGAAAGTCAGGTTGCTGCGTTCACGAGCCATCCCGCTAACCGGATGCGCGAAGTCCCAGAAATATCGAAAGCTGCTTCTTTGCACCGTATCCATCAGGGCTTCGTCCGAAAGGCCGGTAACGGGTTTGAACTGGGCGGTTGCAGGTTGCCAGGTATGGATCAACAAGAGGCAAAAGCAGAGCAGGTGCGTCGGTTTCATGCCTGAAATTAATGGTTCCGTCCTTTTTTTCTTAATTTCGCCCCGCTTTGCAGACGGAGCCCGGTTTTCAACGGGCGGACACTGCATCGGACCCATAGCTCAGTTGGTTAGAGCACCTGACTCATAATCAGGGAGTCCCAGGTTCAAGCCCTGGTGGGTCCACCGATTCCCGGTTGGGCAACGCTTCGCTCACGGCAAGGGCCGTGGGCGTTTTTTTAAGCTTAACCTTTCTTTAACCACGGGCAGGATACTTTTGCCCCTTAACACGCAGTATGAAGTTAGTCCTGACTTTGCTTTGTTCCACTTTCCTGGCCCTCGGGGTATTTGCGCAATTGGAAAATAACCCGATGCCCAGCAAGAAAGACTGGAAGAAGGTAGACCTCTCCAAACGTTCCGCAGATCACCTGATGTTCCAGTTTGGATATCATGGCTGGTTTCAGACGCCAGACTCCATCCGGACAAAAGGATTCTCCAACAGTTTTAACGCATATTTCTTTTTTGATTTTCCGTTCAAGGCAAATCCCCGCCTGAGCGTAGGCCTGGGTGTTGGTGTGGGCACGGACAATATCTATTTCGAGGAGACCCGGATCGACCTGAAAAATCCTGTTGGAGTGCAGTTTAACCGGGACAGCGTCAATGAACTGAAGAAATACAAACTGGCCACCGGGTTTTTTGAAATTCCGCTCGAGCTGCGCTATTCCACCAACCCGGCGAATATGAACAAAGGCTTTAAAGCAGCCCTGGGTGCCAAAATCGGCCTTGGCTACGATGCCCATACCAAGGCAAAAATTGAACGCGACGCAGACGGCAACACATCCTATGTGCAGAAAGAAAAAGACCGCAAACATTTCAACAGCCCAAGGCTGGTGGCCACCGCGCGCTTTGGCTGGGGCAATTTCACCGTCTTCGGCACCTACCAGTTTAATGCGATGTTTAAGGAAGGCCGTGGCCCAGCCGTTCGCCCTTACTCCATTGGCCTGGCCTTCAGCGGACTCTGATTACGTTAAGATATTGATTCCGGGCCCCGCAAATGCGGGGCTTTTTTGTCTGATCCGCTACCTTTGCAGCAAACCCGCTGTTGCA
>Ga0114939_10000103_pt1 | contig 67866 bp, 62 predicted proteins | sample AshMeaCrysSpring_FD_87196 | JGI IMG/M metagenome (GOLD analysis project Ga0114939, IMG submission 87196) | Groundwater microbial communities from Big Spring, Nevada to study Microbial Dark Matter (Phase II) - Ash Meadows Crystal Spring | ecosystem: Environmental > Aquatic > Deep subsurface >...
GCCCTCGCCCGATTTTGTGCCCAGCGATACCAGCGGCCTGCAAGCCGGTATGCGGGTGGAGCACCTTAAGTTTGGCTTTGGTACCGTAAGCAAAATGGAAGGCGCAGCCCACAATCCCATTGCCACGGTACAGTTTGACCAAAACGGTGAAAAGAAGATCATGCTCAATTATGCCAAGCTCAGGATTGTGTGATGCTGCCCGATTGGGCCGGCATAAATTTTTGCTGCCTACGGGCAATCATGAGTTTGTATAGGTGGTAAAAAGCAGTTCCAGCAAGCATACATGCCACCGCTACATGAATATACCATTGGCTTACGTGCCAGGTTTGTACCAGCCACTTGCCAAACAGGGCATACAGCAATAGCGCAACGGCTGTGCCAATTGCAGCGCCGGTGCCAAACAGCATGCTGAATCCAAAGCCATCGTGTAACCAACCCCTGGTTCGCAACACAACCGACCACCCAATCCAAAATGGTATATGTAGCGGATTGATCAGGCTTAACACAAATCCGGCGATGAATGGATTGGCAAAGCCCTGCCCGTCCTCATTTGCAGAGGCCCCGTTCGAACCATTGTTCAACACCAGTAATATGGCTACCGTAAGCATGAGCACAATACCCACCCAGCGAAATACCGGGAACAGCTTTTTGTGGGCGGCAAGTTTTTCTACAGCTATCAGCGCCACCATGACCATCACCAATTCCATCACAATGGCAGCCATTCCAAATTGCAATGCAGCCAGCCAGCCAGCCTTTAGTTGGTAATGCACCACTCCCGCACTAAGCGTGCCTATGGGCAACGATCCCAGGAAGCTGATAGCCAGGGCGGCGGTAAATGTTTTGATGGCCTGAAGCATGGGGCAAATTAACTCAGGAGTTTTTGATGGCGGCTGTTTTGCCGTAGCATAGCTATACCTTGTTTAATGGTCAAATACCTGCCCGCGCCGGATTGTTTGTTTTGCATGGCAATTTGGTGCAGCATCTTCCAGTGCCACATAATTTCCCTCCATGCATCAAGCAGGCTGTTTTTGGGGTCGTACATATGGGTTGGTTCGCTGCCGGCACCGTTTAGTTCTATCACCGAAAAGTTTTTGCCTGCGCACAGGTCGTCCCAGGTTTCATAGCGTATATCCAGCCTGCCATAATAAAAGTCCGGTACCTGCTTGCAAATGTCATCAATGGTAGCAGTGAGTTCATCACTAATCCATTGTAATTGACTGGTAAATAGTGCGCCCCTTGCATGATTGCCAAACGGCACAAGGGTAAATACCTGATCTGCCTGAAGCACCGTTGCCAGCAAAGAACCTTGACTTTTGCGCAATGCCGGAAGTTGCAGCAGGTGGCGATAGTTGCGGCTCAGTAATTGCTCTACGGTACTTACACCATCGCCGCGCAGTGTAACAAACGTTTTGCTTACGATGCCCGAAATATGCCCACTAGATTCTTGCGGTAGCCGATAGTAAAAAATACCTACTTCGTTTGGAAAGGTAATACGCGTTTGCAACAAGAACGGCACACGGCTTTGCGCTGCATAGTCTTTCATTTCGTTCTCGTTGTGCAAAAGGGCAACTCCTTTGCCTTGCATACCAATATCGGGTTTGGCAATCATAGGAAATGAAATACCTTGTTCATTCGTTTCTTTCAGCATACACTCAACGCTTATGCCGGGCAGGCACCTGATAGTAGCAGGATACATATGCCTGGGCATCAGATTATATATTTCTTTTTTACTTTCCATTAAAAACCCACCGTTGCTAATGGAGGGATTGGCAGCGTTAAAGAAAAAGAATGACCTTGCCCTCAGGCTCAGCCACATCCAATACCAGATTATCGGCATGTATACCAGGGCAAAGGGCCAATACTCCCATTGCGTGCCTCTTATGTAAAGCCGCTGTATGGCCTGCCACCAACGCTTTTCAATTAATGACCGGGGCGCCAATGGCGCTGTAATGGAGTAGTTGGTGGGTACTTGATGCATCATGAATGAAATCGTGATAAGTAAAAAATGTGTGGCCCGCATGTACCGACAATTGTGAGATACTCACGGTTTGCTGGGCGCCTGGGCGATGCATCCGTATGCTGCAGGTGCTGTCGCCATCGCCGGCCTGCAGGTGAAACTGTAATATCCCGGCTTCATTGTGTAGCCGGCCGCTGTGGCACCATTGGTAAAACCATTTGTTGCGTTTTTGTTGCATGCTGCTGCAATATAGTGTGGCGGAGCTCCAGATATGTGGTGCTGATGCATCGTACGATTCAATTTGCCTGGTAGCGCCGGTCCACCTGCAGGCATACAGCTGACCCTGCTGGCACATCACCAGGGTAAAGGGTTCAACATTCAGAAGGTTAGTATTTTGGAAGGCCGTTACCATGGAAGTGTGGCCCAAAATGCCTAGCACAATCTGCCCGCGGCTTATACGATAGCTGCTTTGCCGCTTGTGGTTTTTAAATGCACCGTTCAGCAATACAACCATATCGCCGTTTGATCTTGCGGCTATCCAGGTACCGCCTGCTTTGCCGTCGGTTGGGTACATACAGGAATGGCCATTGGGTAAAGAGCGAAGAGCAGGCACAGCGGCAGGAGCACGATCAGGCATTTCGTCGCGGCTTGACGTTATTACAAACCTTCCCTTCAAGGGCACATAGGTTACTGTACACATAAGCCTTCGCGAAATTTACGGGTAGAAGCAGCCACACCAAACCCTTCGGGCAATGCTATGGAAGTGCATTCGCAAACGGCCACCCTGATAAGCGCCATGTGATGCACGGTATGCTCCAGGTTGTATATGAGTTCGCGCAGGTAGTTGGAGACAACAGAGGCGCCGCCGTGGCTGTGCATGGCATAGTCGGCATGCAGTACCAATGGTTTGTCGGGCCTGTCTATTTGCATCATTATTAATCCTAGTGTTTGTTTGGCAAATACAAGATCCTCTTCCAGTTGTTGATTCCGCTGCCTGTGGTCATAGTTCACAACGCCCGCATCATACCCCAATAGCAGTTGCTGATATAACTCAGCCACATGCCGCAGGTGCTGCCCTATGCTTGCGCCAAAGATGTTATTGCAGGGGTGAGTAAACTGCTCGGTGCTCAGTTCATCCAGTAAATCATGTAACTGGCTGAAAAGGTTTGAAACGGCAAATTGCAACTGCATACCAGGATGATATTTAGAAATTCAGTTTAATGAGGCTGATCAGCATTTTCCGGTACACGATAGCAAGCACTGTGCAAGAAACAAATACAATGACTGCATAAATAAATAGTTGTCCGCCATCATTTTGAACCACTATGCCCAGTTTTGTAAGGTGCGATATAATTGCGCCCGACATAACACCTGCACCCAATATAGCACCAATGCCTGTAGTACGGGGCACTAAAATAAGCACGGAAGCAATCAATTCCATTATGCCTGTGCCAAGGCGTCCCCAGGGTTCTATGCCCAGGGTAGAAAAAATGTAGATGGATTCTTCGGCGCCGCTGAATTTGAAGAAAAGCGACTGAATCATGAGTGCAGCGGCCACAAGGCGAAAAATCCAGAGCCACCACGCTCGGGAAACAGGAGCCTGTACACTCGTTGGGTTCATTAAGTTGATTTCCATGTTGTAAATTTTTTTGGAGGTTTCATTTGCTGAGTATACGATGGCGTTCTTCAATCCTTACAGAACTTCAACGAATTTTTCCGCTATTTTTTACAGCCCTTCCTTGTTGTCGTTTTCCAGCATTTTTACGATTTGCTCTTTATCGACGTTGTCAAGTGCGCCGGCATGTGCTTGCACATCCAGTTGTTTCATGCTTTCTGCTATTTGCCGGCTTTGCACATCAAAAAGCCGGCACAAGCTGCATATGGCCAGGTGTTGTGCCAGTTGCCACCGCTTCCACCACACAAGCTTCCCTTCCTCTTTTCGCGAAATGAAATCAGTGGCTTCTTTGCAGGTAATATGTAATTTCATGGCATACTTTTTTAATGTGAAAACCAGTTTTTTTCGAGGCAGGCACGCAACTGCACTTTGGCACGGTGCAGCAGCACCCAGTAGTTAGATGGCGACAGTTGCAGCAGATGGCATATTTCATCACTGTCCAAACCTTCCAGGTATTTTAGGGTAAAAACCGATGCCTGCACTTGTTTCAGTTTGCTTTTGCAGGTATGCAACACCTGGTAAAATTCCTTGGTGTCTATGTAGCGATTGGGCGTCCGTTCCCAGTCGGCAGGATAAGCTGATTTTTCCCAATGATCTGCTTCGTCAAAGTACTGACGCTGCCCGGCATCCGTTTCCTGAATTTCTTCGGTGGCCCGCCTTGCGCTGCTTCGGTAGTGGTCAATAATCTTATTACGCATGATACTGAATAGCCAGGTGCGCATTGAAAGCTCTGGCTGATAATTTTCCATATTTCGCCAGGCTGCCAGCAGTGTTTCCTGCACCAGGTCTTTTGCTGTTTCGGCGTTGCGTACACGCACCAGGGCAAAGCCATACAAGGCGTCGGCATGTTCATCTACCCATATTCTTGCTTCTCTTGTATTGTGCTGCATGTAATTATTGCGTGAAGTATTGCAGTGAGTTGCGGCAATCCATTTTGGAATGCCGTAGTTATTGTTTGTCTTTTATGAGTGGCCAGTTGGCATCAGCCCTTTCAATGTAGCTCTTTTGATTCTTTGTCCAAAGCTCCTTTACTTTCATACTATAGTTAAAATACAATTTGTCGTTTACAATGCTCCAGGTTTCCACCTGCGTTGGCGCCTTATGACCATCGGCGGTGCCGTAGGCACAATAGCCACCATACTGTGGCGCATAAGTTTCAGGGTTGGTTTTAAATAGTTCAAGGTTGGCTTTGCTGGCAAACAGCCAATCGGTTCCCTGCCAACTAAAGCGCAGGCTATCGCTCCCAGCTACCGGCTTGCCTTGGGTAAAAAAGGCCACCGCATCGAATCCCCTTATTGCGGCGCCATTGGTTACAAATACGGGCGAGACCTGGCTTTGCGCTGCTACGCCTGTCAGGTACAAGGTACAAATTAAAATTAGCTGTTTCATCGTTTTATTATTTAATAAGTGCAGATCCGAAAAGGTGATTATAGGCTTTGCAGTGAATGCATACATATTTGTAATTGGCAACGTCCGTGCCTGTTGGAATGTTATATACCTGGATGCCGGCGGTTGCTTTCAGCTTACCCAGTATTACAAAATTTGCAGGCATGCGTTCGGCGCTCAGGTACACATGCAGGTCGGGGCCGTTGCTGGTATTAAAGTTTTGCAGGAATACATGCAGTTCTCCTCTGGCATTGCGGTACACGCCCGCTTGCCCGGCCACCGTGCCATACGGACCGTTTTCAAATGTACCTGTGGCTACGGCAGTGGCGCTTGTGTCGGCCATGTCCTGCAATTCTATCGTTGGACTTCCTTTTTTGCTGCATGCTGAAATTAATAGTGAAACAGCTGCCAGAATAATGAGTCGCATGGTTGATATTTTTTTATCGTTTTTGAGTGTATAATTGAAAACCTGATACCTGCTCAGAATCTGAATCGTATTTCAGGTTGCAGCACATATTGCCGCGTAAGTCCATCGGGCCGTACTTGCCTTACAACCAGTGGTATACCACCTGCAATACCTAGTTCAGTTCGTTCATTAAGCCGCCACCACAGTTTGGCAGTAGCATTAAGTGTAAGTCCTTGTGAGCCGGTAATTGCTATAGGCATAGGGCTTTCGTTTGCATTGAAGTACGTGTCGTTGCCCAGGTGATAGATGCCCAGTAATCCAGCCGAAATACTTACTGCAGCCGATACCGGAGCCATATATTCCGCCCGCAGCAGCACGTCGCTTTTGCGCACAAAGTCGTTGGTTGGCGGATAATTATTGGCATTGGGGTTTTTCCAGTATTCTGGCAAAAAGGCGTTGCCATTTGCCCCGGTAAGCGGCTGTTGCCAGCCTGCTGCAAAATGCCAGTGCGAATTTTCAATTCCAAAGCCTATGATTGCGTCTACCGTGCCAAGACTGCTTTGGTATTGCATAGGCAGCGACAAGCCATTTTCCTTAATATTGCCGGTGTTCAAAGGCGCTTTTACAGCCAGTGTAAGTTTTGAATGCCAGTCATTTTTGTGCTGCCATTCCTTGCTGCCGGCAAGGTAAATATCGCCCAAGCCACTTGCACTTGCCAACACACCATTGGCTACGTTGGCGGTTATTTTGGCTTGCAGGCTAATGCCATTGGCCACGCTATGCTGATATTGCAATGCGGGGGTAAACACAAATACGCCATCGTCGCCCACCCCGGCCGGTAGTTGAAGGCTTAAATGCCGCAGTTTTTTCATTTTGATTGCTGCCTGCGAAGGTGCGTGTTGGGCAAGGCCGCCAATGCTGCAAAATCCCGCATCGCTGCAACCTTGAGCCTGCAATTGGCCGTAGCTCGCACAAAATGCCAAAAGCAACAAATTATAATAATGCTTCATAATTGGTGACGAGGATTTTTAAGGTCGGTAAAATTTTTGCCAGTTTACATCGGCCTTTGCATGCAAATTGCCCTCGTCTTTATTCCACTTAAGTAAGGTGTTGTTTACCCAGCTATGATAAAATAGAAAGAGTTTACCATTGACTACTTTGAAAGTTTCAGGATCAACTTCCACCTTTTCGCCAGTGGCGCCCATGGCATATGCACACCATCCGCCATACTGTGGCTCGTATTGCGCAGGATTTGCCAAAAACAAGGCCTTGTTTTCGGCCAAAGAGAAGTAATACAAAGCTCCCTGGTAGCTTACCGCATACTGCTTGCTGCCCTTTACCGCTTTTCTTTTAGTAAAATAGCTAACGGCATCGTATCCCTGAAGCGAAAGGCCATTTTCGCCAAAATTGAATTCTTTTTTGCGCAGTTCCTCTGGCTTTTGGGCGTGCAGGCTCACACTGCAAAAAGCCAGCAAATGAAGGGCCACCATTTTTAGTTGCATGATTGTGTTTTTTAGTTATTACGCCGGGGGTTTGAATCCCTTACAGAAATTTCAAAAAATATGTTTTCGAGGGCATCAAGTCATGCGCTTGCTGTTGGGCGAAATAAGTTTCGATTCAAAGGCACTTGCCTCACCATTGGCCTCCACTTCTATCCTGCTTATCTATTATGCCCTTGCAGCAAACAGCTACTCTTCCTGCGTTATTGTTTTACAGGCACTGCCTTATTTAGCGTCACGCAAAAGCCTTGGTAGAATATTTTTTGTTTTGCCAAATTCCTTTAATGTAAATGTTCATACATTTGAACAATTATGCTTGCTATTGACCACAATAGCCCTGTGCCCCTGCATGCGCAGGCAGAAATCCTGCTGCGGGCGCTCATTCAGGAGCCGCAGTACCAGCAGGGTGCGCTACTGCCGCCCGAGGCAAAGCTGGCATCGGTGCTGGGCATCAGCCGCAATACCTTGCGGCAGGCCACTAACAAGCTGGAATACGAAGGGCTGCTGGTACGCAAAAAAGGCCTGGGCACCCGTGTAAAGCAGCGGGCAGTAACCACCCATCTCGACCACTGGCACAGCTTTACCCAGGAAATGAGCGAGCAGGGCGTGAGCCTGGTGGTGTACGAGCAGCAGGTGGAAACCGTGGCAGCGGGCGATAGGATTGCTGCGTTTTTCAGCATTTCCCCATCAGAGCCCGTGTTTAGCCTCAAGCGCCTGCGCGGAAGCCCCGATGGCCCGTTGGTGTATTTCGAAAGCTATTTTCACCCGCGAATCGACATCCATGCCGTCGACGATTTCAGCCGTCCGCTCTACGATATCCTGGAGCACGACTACCATGTGGTGCCGGCTATTTCTCGGGAAAACATTACCGCACAACTTGCCACCCCTGTCATGGCGGGCAAACTGCGCATCAAGCCGGGCGACCCCGTCCTTTTCCGCGAACGATTTGTACTGGACCCCGGGCAGCGGCCAGTGGAGTACAATATTGGCTATTACCGCGCCGACCGGTTTACGTACAGTATTGATATCAGGCGCCAATAACAAATTGACCCATTTTAAAATATAAAATTCCTCATCATGAACAAAACGATTGCCGTGGGTACCGATGTAGGTGGCAGCCACATTAGCTGCAGCGCAGTGCATTTGCAGCAGCACGTCATTTTGCCCGGTACGCATAAAGCCAGCAAGCTGGATAACCAATGGCCCGCTTGTGACATTATTGAGGTTTGGGCAAATACGCTTGGCGAGGCGCTTGGTCAATTGCGAGCAGGGGAGGTAGCCGGTATTGGCTTTGCCATGCCCGGCCCGTTTGATTATGTAAACGGTATAGCGCTGTTTAAGGGCAACAACAAAAAATACGATGCGCTGTATGGCCTCAACGTGGCCAACCTGCTGCAGCAGGCGTTGCAAGTGCCCGATGATTTTTCTGTTCGCTTTATCAACGATGCCACCGCCTTTGCCCTGGGCGAAGATTTTATGGGCGCAGCGCAGGGCACCACACGTTCGCTGAGCATTACCCTTGGCACTGGCTTTGGCTCGGCCTTTTTGAATAATAGCCTGCCGGTAGTTACTGGCGATACGGTGCCCGAAACCGGTGCTGTTTGGCATTTACCGTACAAGAATGGCAATGCTGACGACTATTTCTCCACGCGTGGATTGCTGGGCCGCTACGAGGCTGCTACCGGCGTAGCGCTACCGGGCGTAAAAGAACTGGCCGGGCTGGCCTTAACCGATGAAGTGGCCTCAGCGCTTTTCACTGATTTTGGCGAATGCCTGAGTAAGTTCTTAGGGCCGTGGATGAAGGGATTTGATGCCGAAATACTGGTAATTGGTGGTAATATTTCACATGCCTACAGCCTGTTTGGGCCTGCGCTGGAGCAAAGCTTTCAACAGCAGCAGGTGCAGGCGCGGGTGTCGGTAGCACAGTGGCACGAAGAGGCAGCGGTAATAGGCAGCGCCCTGCTGGCCGATGATGCTTTTTATCAAAAACTGCTGCCCTCTATTGCGTATATGTAATCACTGAGGATAAATCGAATGTTGTATGCAGGTAAATAAAATTTCAGGCAAAACCCTTGCCCCGGTTCTCATGGCCTTTTTTGTGATGAGCTTCTGCGATTTGGTAGGCGTGGGGGTAGATCGGGTAAAGCAGGATTTTAACCTGAGCAATACCCTGGCGCAACTATTGCCCTCGGCTGTATTTCTTTGGTTTTTGCTGCTGGCCGTACCTGTGGGTGTGTGGCAAGACCGATTGGGCAAGCGAAAGGTGCTCAACATCGGCATCCTGCTTACTGCGGTTGGCTTGTTTGTGCCGCTGTTGCACTACAGTTTTCCGGTGGTACTGCTGGCCTTTGCACTACTGGGCATTGGCAACACCATTGTGCAGGTGGCAGCTAATCCGCTGTTGGTAGGTGTTGTGCCCGAAAAGAGCCGCTCCAGCTTCCTGAGCTTTTCACAGTTTGTAAAGGCGCTGGGCTCTATGCTGGCTGCACCGCTTGCCGGCTGGCTAGCCTCCCGCTTTGGCGATTGGAAACTGGTATTCCTTGTGTTTGGCATTGTATCAATAATCACGGCTGTATCGCTGGCATTGGTACCAATACAGGAAAGCCGGCAGCAGCAGCAAAGGGCCTCCGTTGCCTCTTCATTCAAACTTCTGGGCAACCGCTACATCAGCATGATGGTGCTGGGCATTTTTTTGCTGGTGGGGGTGGATGTAGGTATTAACTCGGTGTCGGGCCAATACCTGCTGGCCAATGGTACTCCACAGGCGCTGGCCGAGAGCGGGCGCAGCTTCTACTTTTTTGGCAAAATGCTGGGCACATTGGGCGGCGCCTTGCTGCTTACCAGGTTGCCCGCCCGGCAGTTTCTGCTGTACTCTTCGGTGGCGGGCTTGCTAAGCCTTGCAGCCTTGCTGCTGGTGCCCGCAGGCATGCCTGCTATGATCATCATCTTTTTGGCCGGGCTGGGGCTGGCCAATATTTTCCCCCTCATTTTTTCGCTGAGCGTGGAGCGCTTTCCCGAGCGGGCCAATGAAATATCGGGCCTCGTGATTATGGCTGTTACGGGCGGCGCAGTATTGCCCCTGCTTACCGGATGGGTAAGCGATCTGTCTTCGCTTACAGCAGGCATGCTGGTGTTGGTTGTGTGCACGGTTTACTTTTTAATACTGTCGTTTTATGCAGCGCAAAAGAAATAGTTCCATAGGCCATGTCCTTGTATGGATGGCTGTGTTGATGGCGGGCATGCTGGCCGCTTGCAGTAATGATAAAAAAACAGCATTTGATGCGGTGCGATATGTTGACCCCCAGATTGGTTCGGTACACGGGCGCTGGTTCTTTTACACACCGGCAGCCCTGCCTTTTGGTATGGCTAAGTTGGCGCCGCATACCAATGCCTATGGTAGTGCGGGCAGCTGGGGCCCCTGCGGCTACGACGATCGGCACAACTCCATTGAAGGTTTTGGTCATTTTCATGAGTTTCAGGTGGGCGGGCTGGTTTTTATGCCCACGGTAGGTACAGTGCAAACCGTACCGGGAACACTCACGGCCCCCGACTCGGGCTACCGCTCCCGCTTTGATAAGGCCGATGAATATGCGGAACCGGGTTATTATTCTGTATTGCTGAAAGACTACGGCGTAAAGGCCGAGATCACTGCTACCGAACGGGTGGGCTTTCATCGCTACACGTTTCCGAAAACCCAGGAAGCCAACCTCATTATTGACATTGGCCACCGACAGGGCGAAAGCAGCGGCGTAACCGAAGCATTTGCACAGGTGGTAAATGGCAACGAAGTGGAAGGCTATATTGAAACCTACCCTGAGTATGCCAAATTCTGCGACTCGGGCAGGAAAGTGAAGATGTATTTCATTGCCCTTATGAACAAACAGCCTGTAAGCACAGGCACGTTTGTGGACTCGGTAAATGAAACAGGTGCAGCGCAAACCAAAGGCGTGGGCAACGGCTTGTACCTACGTTTTCATATGGAAGAAAAGGAGCAACTGTTGATACAGACGGGCATGAGCTATACCAGCATTGCCAATGCGCGAAAAAACCTGGAAGCTGAAGCAACCGGCACGGACTTTGACAAAGTGCATGACAATGCCACCCGCACCTGGAATGAGCAACTTGGCCGCATACAGGTGGAGGGTGGCGACAGCCTCAACCGTGTGAAGTTCTATACCGGCCTGTGGCATGCCCTTCTTGGGCGTGGCATATCGAGCGATGTAAACGGGCAATACCCGCAGTACGATGGCAGCATTGGGCAAATACCTCTTGACAAAGAGAACAAACCGCGCTATCATCATTACAATACCGATGGCATGTGGGGCGGTTTCTGGAACCTGACACAACTGTGGGCGCTGGCTTACCCCGAACGCATCAGCGAATATTTGCAATCGAATATTGATTATTACAAATACAGGGGCTGGCTGCACGATGGCGAAGCGGCAGGCATTTATACCAATGGTGTGCAAACCAACTTCCAGGGGCTGCTGCTGGCCTCTGCCTATCATTGCGGCATTCGCGATTTTGATATTGCTGCAGGCTATGAGGCTGCGCTGAAAAACGAACTGGAATGGCGTGGCCGCAACTTGGGTAATGGCAAGTATGATCTCAGCTATTTTGTGCACCAGGGTTATGTGCCCTACAAAGACACCACGCTGAGCAATGGTTGGGTGTTCAATTTCGGCGCCTCACATACGTTGGAATATGCCCTTAGCTCCTATGCTGTGGCGCAGTGGGCTGCTGCCATGGGCAAAACCGATGATGCGCAACGCCTAATGCAACAGGCCCGTTATTATCAAAATTTATTTGATACAACAACTGGCTTTATGCGGCCCAAAAAAGAGGATGGAAACTTTATTACAAAATTTGACCCGATGAAGGCCTGGGACGGCTTTCAGGAAGGCAATGCCTTTCAGTACACCTGGTATGTGCCGCACGATGTAGCCGGCCTGATGAAACTGATGGGGCCCGAGAAATTCAGCCAGCGATTAGAGGCCATGTTCAACGATGCAGGCAAATACGACTTTGGCAGCGGCACCGGCGAAGTGCACAGTTTCTCCGGTATAGAACGTCAGTACAACCACGGCAATCAGCCAAGCCTGCACAATGCCTGGATGTTTAACTACGCAGGTATGCCCTGGCTTGCGCAAAAATGGACCCGTGCCATCTGCAACCAGTTTTACGGCACCGAAGCGCTGAAGGGCTATGGTGTGGGGCAAGACGAAGATCAGGGTCAATTAGGTGCCTGGTTTGTAATGGCTGCCATGGGCTTGTTTGATGTGCAGGGTCACTCGGCACAGCATCCCACCTTTCAGTTTGGCAGTCCGCTGTTTGATAGAATTACCATTCAACTGAGCCCCAAATACTACAGCGGCAAAACGCTGGTGATTGAAACGCAAAACCAGGTAAAAGAAAATCAGTATGTGCAGGGTGTGCAATGGAACAGCAAGCCGGTGAACGAATGCTGGATAAATCGGGACTTACTCATGCAGGGCGGAACGCTAAGTTTTACTATGGGCAGTACGCCTAACAAGCATTGGGGGGTGGGTGCACCGCCTCCTTCCATGTCAACCAATAATCCGTAAATAATAAATTAATGTTATGCGTTTATTGAACATTGCAACGTCCACTTTCATATTAATGGCTGTGGCAGGTTGCCATGCAAACCAGCAAAAGGCAGCACACAAAGCACTGGCAGAGCAGATACTTGCCAACGAATACTTTTCTTACACAAAGGAGAAAGGCCTGGAAGTGTTGAAATCCGGCTTTAATGCCGGCGATGGCTACCGCGAAGTTTGGATACGGGATTACAACACCTTTATAGACCTTGCCGCCAAAGTGCAGCCAGCAAGTGAGTTGCGCGAAAACCTGCTGGTATTCTTTCGCATGCAGGGCGATGATGGCAATATTATTGATGGATTTACGCCACGCAAGCAAATTGGTAAGGGCGAAACCGATTTTTCGTACTCGCCCCTTGCGCCTGAATACGCCGGCCATAAGAATACGGTAGAAACCGACCAGGAAACATCGCTGGTGCAAGCGGTGTACAAATACCTTAAGCTTACCGGTGACACAACTTTTTTGCAGGAAAAAGTAGGCGACTCCACCGTGGCCTCCCGGCTGGAGGCTGCCATGAATTTTTTGATGAACCATCGCTACAGCAAAGCGCATGGGCTGATATGGGGCGCTACCACCGCTGACTGGGGCGATGTACGACCGGAGCCCGGCTATGGTGTTGACCTGGATAGCTCCTGCCACCTGGCCATTGATATTTACGACAATGCCATGCTGGTAATAGCTCTGGACAACCTGGTGCAAATGTTGCCCGCCTTGCGCACCAAATGGCAACCCATACGTGATACCGTGGCACAAAACAGCCGTAAGCATTTGTGGGATGCCAAAGCGCAGAAGTTTATACCACATGTGTACCTGGATGGTTCGCCTTTTCCTGCCGATTTTAATGAAAACGAGATCTACTATTTTGGCGGTACTACAGTGGCCATAGAGGCAGGCTTGCTGAGCAAGGAAGAGGTGAAGGCATCGCTGGATGAAATGGTAAGAAGGGTGAAGGAGGCAGGAGCCCCTTCTATCGGCCTCACATTGTACCCCATTTATCCGGATGGGTATTTCCAGAACCAGATTCTCACCAAACCCTACACCTATCAAAATGGCGGCGACTGGACCTGGTTTGGCGGCCGCATGATACAGCAACTGGTGAAGTATGGATTTGTAAAGGAAGCCTATGATCAGGTGCAGCCCATGGTAAAAAGAGTAAAAGATAACAAAGGCTTTTACGAGTGGTACAGCATCAAAAACGAACCGAAAGGCTCGGGCACCTTTCGTGGCGAAGCGGGTGTGCTGTGGGTGGCCATCCAAATGCTGGAAGAATGGGCCCGGACACAAAAGGAAATGTAGGGCCGGGACTTTATCGCATAAAGAATGGATATAATGGAAATTAATAATTTCAGGAAAACAGAGCAGTACCTGCTGCCCCTGCACAAGGCAGCAGCAACGCAGGATGACTACGATATTTATCCCACACATTCAATACCCGATGCCGTGAAGACTGGAGGGTATGAGGCCATGAGCCGTTTGCTACAGCATGAACAAGCGATTGTAATAGATGGATATGTAGGCGTGTTTTACGATGAGGTAGCTGAAGGGTTGTGTAATGCATTACGGCAAAGTGGCAAAACGGTTGCTGTTGTCTATACACATGAAGCTTTTTTGCCAAATGATGCGATTGAAGAAAAGGTAGCACCCTTTCTTGGGGGGGATGATCCTTTGTTTGGTAAGCGTGCCACGTTAGCACTGAACGACTTTTTTGATGCGGATAAGTTGAAGGCGTTGCAGCCTGCAATTGGTGTTGACTGTACCATTCTCATAGGCCCCGGCGCGGCACTGGCTCAGTGGCAGGCGCTCCTGCTGTACATAGACCTGCCTAAGAACGAACTGCAGTTTAGGGCAAGGGCCGGTGTGGTAAACAACCTGGCATGTACGCTTGCGCAAAACCACAAGGCCATATACAAGCGTTTCTACTTTGTAGATTGGGTGGTGCTCAACAGGCATAAGCAGGCTGTGCTGCCACACATTGATTGGATCGTTGACGGGCAGTGCCCGGGCGAGCCTACGTGGATGAGCGGAAAACATCTGAGGCAGGCGTTGAAAAACCTCAGCAAAAACGTCTTCAGGGTGCGACCCTGGTTCGAGCCCGGTGTGTGGGGCGGCCAATGGATTAAAGAACGTATACTTGGGCTGAACAAAGACGTAGAGAATTACGCATGGTCGTTTGAACTCATCGTACCCGAAAACGGTTTGCTGTTTGAAACAGAGGGGCGCATGTTAGAAGTATCATTTGATTTTTTGATGTATGCAACCGCACCCAACGTGCTGGGCGATGCATTTGACCGTTTTCAATATGATTTTCCCATCAGGTTCGATTTCCTGGATACGTTTATTGGAGGAAACCTGAGTGTACAGTGCCATCCGCGGCCGGAGTATATGAAGGAGCATTTTGGCGAAGGTTTTACACAGGAAGAAACCTACTACATATTAGATGCAGGCGTAGATGCAAAATGCTATCTTGGTTTCCAGGAAGATATACAACCGGCTGCTTTTGAAAGCGCATTGCGGAATAGTTTCGAAAATAGTGAGCAGCTCAACATAACAAAGTATGTGCAGGAACTGCCCTCGCATAAGCACGATCTTTTCTTAATACCGCCCGGCACAATCCATGCCTCGGGCCGCAACAACCTGGTGCTCGAAATAAGCGCTACGCCCTACATCTTCACCTTCAAGATGTACGATTGGGTACGCCCCGACCTGGACGGCAAGCCGCGACCGCTAAATATTGAACGGGGTATGGCCAACTTATGCTTTGACCACAAAGGTGATAGGGTACAAAAAGAGTTGATTTCGAAGCCCAAACTAATTGAAAAAGGCGAAGACTGGGAACTGTTCCATTTACCCACACACGAACGGCATTTGTATGATGTACACCGCTACCATTTTGATAGCCAGGTGGCTGTGCAAACGCAGGGCAAATGCCATGTACTGAGCCTGGTAGAAGGGACAGCTATTACTATTGAAACAAATGGTGGTATCAGGCAGAAATTCCATTTTGCCGAAACCTTTGTGATACCTGCTGCTGCAGGAAGCTATACCATTACCAACCAAAGTCAGGGGCGGGCTATGGTGGTAAAAGCATTTGTGAAGTAGGCTGTGTTTAGCTTTCTGCTAATAAGTTGGCGGCTGCTCCTTTATCACTATTCTATTTTTTTAAATGTAAATAGAGGCGCAAAACCGGGGCTAGCTGTTTTGTTTTAGAAATACAAAAACAGTAGCTGAGGTCTGGCAACTGACATGTTATCGTGTTTGGTCATTAATTTAGTTGCAATCATCAAAATTGCGGTCTGCCTTATACCGTTGTATGGCAGAACCCAATACTTTAGTTAATTCATTATCTCACTAAAAACAAGATTGTAACATGGGTAATTTTGTAATCAGCCAGCGCACCAATGGCGAATGGCAATTTAATCTGATAGCCGCCAACGGGCAAGTTATATTGACCAGTGAAGGCTATACAAGCCGCGCCGGCTGCGACAACGGAGTAGAGTCTGTAAAAAAGAATGCATCTGAAGATGGGCAATTTGTTCGCCTGAATTCGGCCGACGGTAAATTCTATTTCACATTGAAGGCTACCAATGGTCAGGTAATTGGCAACAGCCAGATGTACGAAAGTGAAGAAACCCGTGAAATTGGTATTCATTCGGTCAAGGAAAATGCTCCTGGCGCAACGGTAACCGACGATAGTACGGAATAATCCACCTATCCTGCTTGGGTTTGCAACGGCCAATAACTGGCCACCTTACCCGCACACTTGCCAAATTTTGCAGGTATGCGGGTATTTTTTTGAATCCTATCTGGTAAAATCCGCCTGCTTGGATGGTGCGGAGTGAATATGGATATGACAAGATAATTTTCCTTAATGTAAAATAAGTCGTACATTTGGGTAAATAAACTTTACTAACATGAAAAACACACTTATGCTGCCCAGCCGATTTCGTTTGGTGGGCTTAGCCTTGGCAATACCAGGCTTAGCTGTCGGTATGGCCTTTTTGTTTTTTGATTGGGAACCCGCCTTTTTGGATGTGCATCTGCCAAAATGGATTAACCTGATTGGCGACAAAGGCTTTTTGGCCGATACTGCCAACAACCTGACTGATGAAATAGCGCTCACTTTAGCGGTTGCTGGGTTGCTTATCGTTGCCTTTAGTCGTGAGCTGGTGGAAGACGAATTCATTCAGGCTACCCGGCTAAAGAGCCTGCAGTGGGCAGTGCTGGTAAACACAATTCTACTGTTGATTGCCTGCTGGCTGGTGTACGGCATGCAGTTTTTTACCGTGTTGGTGTTCAACGCGCTTACCGTGCTGCTCATTTTCAACCTGCGCTTTCGCTGGGTACTGTTTCGTCAGCAGCAAAAGGAGGAGGGAATATGAAAAATACCCTGCGGATACAACGTGCTATCGCCAACCTGACCCAGGCGGAGCTGGCCGAAAAAATTGGTGTTTCGCGCCAAACTATCAACGCTATGGAAAGCGCAAAATATGTGCCCAGCACAGTACTTGCGCTTAAACTGGCAACGGTGTTTGGCAAAAAGGTAGAAGAAATTTTTGAACTGGAAGAGGGCGACTGACAGGAAACCATCCCCTTTTTTATGGCCATTTCATCGCTTTGAAGGTATATTTTGGCCAAATAAGTGCATAAAATGATTGGTCGTAAGAAGGAAATTGTCATTCTTGAAGAGGCACTCGCATTGCCCAGGGCGGAACTAATAGCTGTGTATGGCAGGCGGAGGATTGGGAAAACCTATATGATAAAAAGGGTTTTTGAGAAGCAGATGGTATTTGAATGCACAGGTACCATAAATGGCTCCACACCTGATCAGTTGGCAAATTTTGCCACGAAGGCAACTGACTGGTTTGGATTGAAGGCCCCAATGGCGGTGCCCAATACATGGCGTGAGGCATTTGGCTATTTGAGCAGCATGCTGGCGCCGATTTTGCAAAGGAAAAAAGCGGTTGTAATCTTTGATGAATTCCCCTGGTTCAATGTGCGACGTTCGAATTTTTTGCAGTCGTTTGATTATTGGTGGAATACATGGGCGTCGAGCTATCAAAACCTCACAGTGGTGATATGCGGATCGGCGGCCGCATGGATGATAGAGCACGTGGTAAATAACAAAGGAGGACTGCACAACCGGATAACACGAAGCATACGATTACAGCCATTTACCCTGGGCGAAACAGAAGCCTTTTTACAAATGCAAGGCGCAAAGCTGCCCCGATACCAAGTGGCACAATTATACATGTGTACCGGTGGGGTGCCGCATTACCTAACCGGCATTACAAAAGGACAGTCCGCAATGCAGGCTATTCAGGCAATGTGTTTTGCAAAAAACGGATTGCTGGCAATGGAGTTTGAAAATTTGTATGCTGCCCTTTTTGAACATGCTGATAAACATATTGAAATTGTGAAGGCTTTGGCCAGGCACCCCGGTGGCCTCACGCGCAAGCAAATCATTCAATATTGCCAAATTTCAAGTGGGGGTGGAGCAAGCAGAACTCTCAATGAACTTTTGGAATCAGGGTTTATCAGTTATCAGCCTGCATTTACCAAAGCAGTGAACGAGGGATTGTACCACCTGGAAGATGTATTTACGTATTTTTCCTTCTGCTTTATGGCCGCATATAGCAAGGGGGCCTCGCCGGTTTGGGAAAATCTGATGGTGCAACCTGCCTGGTTTTCGTGGGCCGAATATGCGTTTGAGCGAATTTGCCAACAGCACATACGGCAAATAAGGCGGGCTTTGCAAATAGGTGGCGTTGCTACACAGCAATCAGGCTGGCGTAGCATTGGACAAAAGGATAAAAAGCAGGGTGCTCAGATTGATTTAATTATTGACAGGGCTGATCAAGTCATCAATTTGTGTGAAATAAAATTTGCACAAACTGAATATGTAATTGACAAAGCGTATGCGCAATCAATGCTGCAAAAGGAACAGGTTTTTCGCATGGAAACAAAGACCAGAAAGGCTTTGTTTACTACATTGATTACCCCTTTTGGTGTAGCGGCAAATGAATATAAAACAGGTTACGTGCATTCAGAAGTAGTATTGGATGCTTTTTTTGATTAAAGTATAGTCTTACATTTTTTACAGCGTAAGCTTTTTCCCATACACTTCAACCGGGTACATGACTCTTTTACCGGTTGTGTCCTTCATCTCCCGTCAATTTTAATGCTCACTTGTTGCTTTTGCCTGCTTTTTGTGCCAGCCATCCACCCAGGTAGCCCATAGGCAAATAGGCGCCAACCAAATCGGTTGCAGTAAACCAGGCAGGCGAAGGAAGCATCATTACTGCCGAAACGCCCCCCACCAGGAAAAAACCACCAACGATAAGTGCCAGCAACAGATGCCGGCTTGCCCCAATTTTTGCGGCAATAAAAGCGCCGACCAACGTGCCTAATGCATGCGCCAGAAAAGGCATCAGGAAATGCTTGGGCTCCATCTGGTGTATGGAAGCTTTCAACCCTTCGGCAGTAGTAAGATTGGCACCGGCGGGAGGCGGTATCACAGTGGCACTCACCATTACAATAGCCATGTTTACAATGCCACCAATAACCACGCCGGCTACTAGGGCAAGTATATTGCGTAATGCAGGATTCATATTCAATATAATTTTACTTAAATGGGTATCATTCGCCTTTCGCATAAATATATGCGGCAGATTTGGCAAATGCAAATGCAGTTGCATTTAAATTTCATTGATGCGCCTGCATAACAACCCGAAAATTCTTGGAAGCAGACTGCCGGCCTCAACTACATGGCCAGCACAATGTACTGGTAGGGCAGCTTGGTTTCTTCGGTTTTGAAATAGGAGAATCCCGCCAGTTTCAAATCGCGTAGCACATCATCGGCTGTTTGTTTCATGTTTGGCTTGGGGCCAAGTGGCAGATCTTTTTTGAAATAGTCCACCACCATGATAAATCCTGATGATTTGAGACCGTATTTGACTTTTTTCAGATACTCTACCCGATTATCTAAGTGGTGAAAAGTGTTGACGATGAGTACAATATCGGCTTCTTTTTTTTCCAGCATGGGGTTATCGGCGGGCACTTTTCGGGTTTGCAAGGTCTTTTTAGAAATGCCACGCTGTTCGCGCACACTGTCTACATAAGCCAGAAAGCGCTCGTCAATATCGGCTGCTATTACGGTGGCGCCGGAATCTATCAGCCGAAAGCTGAAGTACCCCGTGCCGCAACCCAAGTCCATGACTTTTCTGCCTTTTAGCGGCGCCAGCATCGCAATTACATCGCCCGGCTTTTGCCACCAATCGCGGTCGGGCCGTTCAAACTGCTTCACCAGTTCCTGAAAAGGCACCTGGTTCATTTGTTCGTTGGCATGTTGCGCATGCGCAACTCCTGAAAAAAGGCAGGCGGCAAGCAGTAAGATCGGGAGGAATTTTTTCATAATATCACATATTGGCAGGCAGGCAGTATCCTGCCAGCTTTGCCAAAAGTATTTGAGTTTGAATGTTATTTGGTATCTGTTTTCCCAAAATCATCATAAGGGATGGATCCGGTAGCGGTTTTCGCATTTTTTCGCGGGATATCTGGCACGGGTTATTGTTGCCTTCCATCGGCCGGCCGGGAGTCAGGTTTCAGTCGCCCCGCCTCCTTCAGAGCACTGTGCAGCAGGTATTCTATTTGCCCGTTTACACTGCGAAATTCGTCGGCAGCCCACCGCTCCAGTTGGGCATATACCTGTGCGTCCAGTCGCAGTACAAAGTTCTTTTTTGGTTCCTTCGGCATGTAGATACAGTTTGCTGCGCTTAAACGTTTTGCTGCGGCCTTTCAGCGTTTGCCTGTTCACAGGCTTTCATTTATACCTGCAGTGGCACATACTGCTTTGCATGTTATAAGCCGGGCATTGAGTGGCTTTAGTACCCGGCAGGTTCGTTAGTATAGGCTACCCGTGTTCAGCACAGGCGATGCTGCCCGTTCGCTGCACAATACCACCATCAGGTTGCTCACCATGGCGGCCTTGCGTTCTTCGTCAAGGTGAACAACGTCTTTCTTCGAAAGGGCTTCCAGCGCCATTTCCACCATACCCACAGCGCCTTCCACAATTTTGCTGCGTGCGGCAATGATGGCTGTGGCCTGCTGCCGCTGCAGCATGGCGCCGGCAATTTCGGTAGCATAGGCCAGATGGCTAAGGCGTGTTTCTATCACCTGTATCCCGGCTATGGCCAGGCGTTCGCTCACTTCCTGTTCCAGCAGGTCGTTTACCTCGGTGGCATTGCTGCGCAGGGTAATCTCTTCCGTTTCGTGCTCAAAATTGTCGTAGGCAAAGCTGCCGGCCATTTTACGAATGGCAGCCTCGCTTTGTGTTTGCACAAACGAATGGTAGTTGTCTACCCCAAATGCAGCCTTGAAGGTATCCTGTACCCGCCATACCACTACAGCGCCAATCATAATTGGGTTGCCGTGTTTGTCGTTTACCTTAATGGGCTCGGTATCCATATTGTTGGCCCGCAGCGAAATGTTCTTTTTGGTAAAAAAGGGATTTGCCCAGTAAAACCCGCTGTCTTTAATTGTGCCCACGTATTTGCCAAACAGGTTGAGCACCCGGCTGCTGTTGGGCTCAATGGCCATGAAGCCAGGCAATACCAGCAGCAGGCCAATGGCGCCAATACCCGCACCGGCCAAATACCACCAGTTTTCGTTTTTAATAGCTACAACCAGCGTATATATGAATGCTGCCAACAGTACGGTGGCCAGCAACAGCATCATCCAGCCGCTCCTGGCTTTTATGGTCTTTTCCATAATTTGGTTTTTGATATTAAAATAATATCACAAAGATATTGGTTTCGGTAAGATTTTGCTGAATAATTTGATGAGCGGCCATTCAATTCGCATTTGGCGGGCTCCCTTTTTTTTGGGTTATTTGCTTTCATCCAATCTATTCCACGGCATGCTTCCTAAATACAAGCGCATTCTTCTAAAGCTTTCGGGCGAATCGCTGATGGGCGATAAAAATTTTGGTCTCGACCCGGTGGTACTTACCCAATACGCCAAAGAAATAAAAGCCATTACCGACCTGGGTGTAGAAGTGGCTTTGGTAGTGGGTGGCGGCAATATTTACCGGGGCATGAACGAGGCTGAAACCGGCATAGAGCGGGCACAGGGCGACTATATGGGCATGTTGGCCACTGTAATAAATGGTATGGCTGTGCAAAGCGCCCTGGAGCGTGAGGGGTTGTATACCCGCTTGCTCAGCGCTATTAAAATGGAGCAGGTAGCAGAACCGTATATCCGCAGGCGGGCCATACGCCACCTCGAAAAGGGCCGGGTAGTAATTTTTGGCGCTGGTACCGGCAACCCCTATTTCACTACCGACACTGCCGGATCGCTGCGCGCGGTGGAAATAGAAGCCGACGTAATTTTGAAAGGTACTCGTGTAGATGGTATTTATACGGCCGACCCCGAAAAGGATCCTACTGCTACCCGGTATGAGCATATCAGCTACCTCGATTGTATAAATCAGAACCTGAAAGTGATGGACATGACCGCCTTTACACTGTGTATGGAAAATAAACTACCCATTGTGGTTTTTGATATGAACAAGCCCGGAAACCTGCTAAAAGTGGTGTGCAGCAATGGGGTTGGTACTTTGGTGAGCTAAGTTTTGGTTCGAGAACAGGAAATATTTTCCTTAGTTTTTACTTGCTACAACCTGAACAGGCGCCGCAATAGCGTTTACTTGAACTATAAAAAAAGTGGGCATAATTAACAGCAGACTATGCTGGTAGCAGGGCGAAAAAAAGCGATCAACTATATTAGCCAATCGCTGTAAATGATGTTTCAGAAGGCCCTTGGGTTTTTATACGGCCCACGTTGCCAACATTTTATGCCTCAACCTTTTTAGGCGCAAGCTTTTTAGTTCTGGCTGGGCGCGACTTTCCAAAGGATGCTTTGAAAATCTTGCCTTTTTTGGTTTTTTTATCTCCTCTGCCCATAACGTGTTTATTTAAAATGTCAGCAAAAGTAAGGGTCTCTGGCTCATGTGCATTAAAAAAGCAGGAAGCACCTGCGATGCGTCCTGCTTTTTAAAGATGGCTGCAGCGAATCAGATCTTTTCAGAAAGTTCCTTGCCGGGCTTAAAGCGGGCAACTTTCTTGGCTTTGATTTTGATAACAGCACCGGTTTGGGGGTTACGGCCATTACGGGCAGCACGCTTGCTAACCGAAAAAGTGCCAAAACCAACCAGCGTTACTTTGTCGCCCTTTTTTAGTGTACGGGTAATACCATCAATAAGGGAATCAAGAGCGGCGTTGGCCTGCGTTTTGGTGATTCCTGCATCTTCAGCAATCTTCGAAATGATTTCAGCTTTGTTCATTGTAAATAGGTTTTAAGAAGCTGAACAAATATAGAAGTTAACCAGCGGCATTGCTATACTTTTTTTATGCACATTTTGGGCTCAAATGCAGCCCCGGCAAGCCTTTTGGCTGCATATAGAAAAGCGCTTGTCAGGCCATTTTTTTGCAAAATCCTTGTCTGGTAAGGGTTTCAGGTCCTCTAAAAGTTAAAAATGCAGGTTTGATGCGGGTTTCAGGCTGCATTTTCTGTAAGTCTTATCCATGCAAATCCAAAAAACATTTCCACATTCATCCTACTGTTTCCATCAGCGTGCGGAAAGCAACCGCCTGATCGCCCCATTTCACTTGCGCGTCTTTTCGCAGATCGGGTGCAAAATGGTTTATGAACGTATTGTACGCCTCCCGGTAGGGGCAGTAAAATTGTACGGCGTAGGTAGGCCCCTCGCTGTCGTCCACCTCCAGCAAGCGCACCATTTGATATTTTTCGAAGCACCCTGTGGCAATAATGGCGGGCAGGTGATGTTGTTGCATCCACAGTAGCCAGGCATCGTGAATGGCCCAGCTTATATGGCTTGTTACATTATAAATAAGCATTAGAGTTGGTTTAAAAGCAAACGGTGAGTGAAAAAGAATGCACTTTTTTGATTTGGAATTTAATGCACGCATACAGCGCAAAATTATGTGCTGCAGTTTGTTGTGGATATTTCTACAGGTTAAGCCTATCTGAACTCTAAAGCCCGGAATAAGGTATTTACTTTCGCAATAAAAGAAAGAGGGTGTAATGCAAAAGCCTTCCATAATACTGCTGCACGGTGCATTGGGTTGTTCGGTACAGCTTCAGCCGTTGGCAAATGAACTCTCTGCGCAATTTGAGGTGAGCATGCACGATTTTCCCGGTCATGGGGCCAACCCGCATACAGTTGATTTTTCAATGGAAGGCTTTGCTGCTTTTCTGAAAGATGCGCTTGTTGCTTACAGATTGCCCGTGTACATTTTAGGCTACAGCATGGGTGGCTATACTGCTTTAGCAGCGGCAAGCCGTTGGACGTTACCAATTACCGGTATTATAACGTTGGGCACAAAATTTGCCTGGGATGCGCATACAGGCGAACGTGAGGCCGCCCGCCTCAACCCCGACAAAATGCTTGAAAAGGTGCCTGATTACGCTGCCTACCTGGCACACATGCACGGCGAAGCGTACTGGCGGCAAGTGGTGGAGCGAACGGCTGTAATGCTGCGCAAATTGGGGCAAACCCCACTGCTTACGCAGCAGGCATGTGAGCAAGTGCGTGTGCCGGTTCATTTATTGCTGGGCGAGCTGGACAATATGGTAACACCGGAGGAGACCATGCAGGTAGATCAATGGCTGCCAAATAGTAATTATAAAATGTTGCCCGGTGCCAAACACGCTATAGAACAGGTGGATGCGACCATACTTGCCTCGCAAATAGCTGCGTGTTTTAAATAAATCAGCTTTACAATTAATTAAGCTTTTGCTGCAACCATGTGTCTTTTCGCACCCGACTTTTCACCTCCTCAAATCGTTCTTCATAATCTGGGCGCAGGGTGCTAAAAAGCCGATCCCATATAAGGGTATACAATCCGTAGTTGCCTTTAAAATATTGGTGGTGCATGTTATGGTTCACGCTGGTGTTTATCCACTTGCCCAGCCAGTGGCGGCTAAAGGATTTGGGATAAAGTTCCCAGCCAAGGTGCCCGTACACATTATACAAAATCATAAATAAAAAGAAAATGGGCAAGTGGTACTTGTGAATGGGTATGGTAAATAAAAAGACCACTACAATACCCACTTCTGCCATAGCTTCCATTGGGTGAAAAGCATAGGCTGCCCAAGGCGAAGGATTCACGCTTTTGTGATGCACTAAGTGAAACCAGCGGAAGAGCGCAGGATGGTGCATTAGCCTATGGGTTAGGTAAAAGTAAAAATCGTGCAAGAAGAACATGATTAAAAATGCCAGCCAAAAATAGGTTTTTCCATACTGATCAATGTTGGTATATAACGTAGTATGAGGCCTGATGAGCGGACTACGAATAAGCAAAAGCGGTACCAGGGCAAATATGCCTACGGTAAGTGCACTAAACCCGATTTCACGCATCAAATCCGCACTACGGGGCATGCGCTGCTGTATTTTGCGGTAAAAGATGCGGCGCTTGAGGATGACGTAGAAAAACAACCAGGCAATGCCCGCCATCAAAAAATATCGCCCGCCTATTTTTGAAATGATCTGGAAATAATCGTGCAGGGTAATGTGCATATTACTTGAGTTTGCCGGTACCGCTTATATTGGGATTAAACAAAGAGTACAGCGCAATTGTTCATATTGAAGAACCTAGTAAGGTTTGCTGATATAGTGTTATGTATTCTGCTATTTGGCGGCGGCGGTACTGCATTACCCAGCGGGGGTGAGGTAGCGGTTCTATATGCTTATACCACTGGTGCTTTTGGTTGAGGGATCTAAGAAAACTCAGATTCTCGCCCTCGCCAATACAAAAGCACACATCACGCCTGATGCCGAATGCCAACTGTTGTTCCATACATTTTACTACAAAGGGTACTATCTTTTTTTCAAGAATCTTATGGTCGTAATAATTGAGGTTTTTACCGTTTTGCACAAACCCTACCGGGCTTACAGAGGTAATATAAAAATACCGGTAAAATTTTTCTACGCCACCGTAGGCCTCCATTATGGCATACATAAATACGGACGACAATTCAGCTTTTCGTGGCCAGGTATTGGCAATTCCGCATGCCTGTGCCAGGTTTATTGGGTCGGTAAAGGGTATGCCTGTAATGCCGCCTCCGAAACGGCCGGGGTTGATGCCAATGAGTACGTTCCTCGAATTGACGTCGTTGTAATACCTATTGTAAAATGCTTCCATAGTAGCTCTTACTTCCGGCTGCTTAAAGGCATACAAGCCTTCAATACCCCGGGGCAATGTAAAAGGCAGCTGCAGGCCATCATAAAAGCGGAGGATATGTGCGGCCCATGTTTCCATGATTAGTTATTAAAATATTTCCATACAAATTGACTCAGGTTGCGTGTAAGTGTCCAAGCTTCGTTATTGGGTGTCCAGCTTTTGTCGGTGTTGTTTTTGGTAAACACGGCAAATAGGTAGGGTGTCTTCTTGGCATTTACCCACATCACTTCGCTGCGGCTGGCATCTACTGCGCCGTTTTTGCTGGCAACAAATACGCCTGGTGGAATTGTGCTCAGGGCTTCTTCGTCCCAATAATTGCGGCCCAGGCGCTGCAGCATATTGGCGCTGGCCTGCAGGCTTATAACCTTGCCTTCGCCTATGAGTTTGAAGAGGGTGGCCATTTGCCTGGGTGTGGTTTGGCCCCATTGGTACCTGCGCTGGGCTTCTTCGCGGCCGGGTGTGCGGCTGTTTACACGGGTATCGGGCAGGCCAAGCGAATCCATAAGTTCATTAATGCGTGTGCCGGTGCCCGCCAGGCTTTGCAACCACAGGCTTGCTGTGTTGTCGCTGATGGTTAGCATCAGCATCATCACTTTGCTCAGTTCTATCGTTTCGCCGTTTTTGAAAGAGCCCAGTATGTCTTTACCGGCGTACAGTAATGAGTCTTTGTACACCAGCTTTTGATGATACTTTAGCTCACCCATTTCTATTTTGTGCATTACACCTACGAGTATGGGCACTTTCACAATACTGGCCGTAGGAAATACTGTATCAGCATTGAAGGCTGCAACCTTGCCATTTTTCAGGTTTTGAACATAAAAGCCAATGTCGCCATGGAAGCCCTCGATCATTTGCATGAGGTGGCGTTGTAATTGCTTATCTGTTTTTTGCGAAAAAGCTGCCAGTGCAGTTAATAGCAGTAGGATTATGATTATGATGGTGAATGGTTTCATGCACATGCAGGTTTGCAGCGAAAATAAAGGGGAGTAGCGTTTTAAGGTACAATGCACATTTGCCTAAGTTCGCAGCAGCAAAGAAACAAATGGCTTATGAAAAATGCATTCTTGCTGCTTGCTGCTTTTGTAATGGTGGTGAGTGCTTTGGCTCAGAAAAAAGCTGCTTACGTGCTATATACCTCTTCTGGCAAAAGAACCGACTACAGCAAAATGCTGAAGCAGGCTACCGCAAGTGATGTAGTTCTGTTTGGAGAATACCACAACAACCCCATTAGTCACTGGCTGCAATTAGAGTTGGTAAAAGATTGCCACGAAACACGTAAGCTGGTTTTGGGCGCCGAAATGTTTGAGCAGGATAATCAAAAACAATTGGACGAATACCTGGCTGGCCGTCTTAGTGCCAAAGGATTAGACTCATCTGCCCGGCTATGGAATAATTACAAAACGGATTATGCTCCACTGGTAAATTTTGCCAAAGAGAAGGGGCTTGCCTTTGCCGCTACCAACGTGCCACGCCGCTATGCCAGCCTGGCAGCCCGCGGCGGATTTGAAGCCCTAGATACCCTGCCGGCTGCACAAAAGGCATGGATTGCCCCACTACCCATTGCCTACAATGCTGAACTGCCAGGCTACAAAAAAATGATGGAAACCATGGGCGCCCATGGCGGGCCTAACCTACCTAAGGCACAGGCGCTTAAAGATGCCACCATGGCACATTTTCTGTTGCAATATTATAAGCCCGGAAGCTTGGTTATCCATTTCAACGGAGCCTATCATAGCGATTATTTTGATGGTATAAACTGGTACCTGAAGCGTGCCCAACCCAATTTGAAATATATAACCATTTCTACGGTGTCGCAAAAAGACATCAGCAAGCTGGATGGTGAGCACATTGGCAAGGCCGACTTTATTATTTGCGTGGATGAGGATATGACGAGTACGTATTAGGTTGACGGGTTGAGAAACCGACGAGTGGACAAGAGGTAACACGGTAAGCATTTTACAACAGAGAGGCACATGCAACCCATGCTGCCCGAAGCTATAGCTTCTGACAGAAAGGGCTAAAAATCCACCAGCTGCCTTGCCTGTTCGCTTAGCAGCGAGGCTATCAATTCATCGTGCACTTCGCCTTCGTAAAATACCTTTTTGGCGTTGGGTATGCGTACCAGCTGGCTTAGCACATGGCAGTTGAGGTAATGCAACACATCGGTAAGGTGGCTTAGGGCATGCGCCCCGCCCAAGCTGCCGTCGCTCAGGCCTACCAGTGCGGCTTTTTTACTTTTAAGTGCATTGGGCCAGCCCAGCCCATCAATAAACGACTTAAGTACTCCCGGGAAAGATCCGTTGTATTCCGGAACGATAAACACCAACTTTTCGGCCTCCTCTATCATTACCTTTAACCGGTTGAATTCTTCGTTTTTTCCACTGTTGTCGTACAAGGCTGTGAAGAAGAAATCTGGCGGCAATTGTTCGAGACTTAGGATTTCTGAATCGGCACCCTGTTCACGTAGCAGGCGTTGGTAATATTCAGCTACACGGTAAGTTTTGCTGTTTTTTCGGTTAGTAGTAGCAATTATAAGTAGCATGAATGGATTGGTTTACAAGAATTGGTTCCAAGCTTGTCATTTGGTTTGCAAAAAAATATCAGTGTACAAAGGTTTTGCTTGTTTCAATATCCCTTACATCCAGCAGGGTTTTCTTTTCAAGTATGGCCAGCAGTGCATCTCGGGCCTCGGTCATTACGTTGCGTAGTCCGCAGTAGCTTTCGTTGCAGTTTTCGCAAGGTTTGTAAAAATGGAGGCTCACACAGCTAAGCATAGCAATAGGACCATCTACCAGGCGAATAACACGCGCCAGCGTTACCTGGTTGGGGGGTACTTGCAATTCGTAGCCGCCCTGCCTGCCGCGATGGCTTGTCAGTAACCCTTCCTTCTTAAGTTCATGGAGTATGTTTTCCAGAAAGCGGAGTGGTATTTTTTTGAGGCGGCTAATTTCCGGAATCAAAATGGGGCCTTCGCCATAATGCAAGGCCAGGTGCCCCAGGGCCTGCAGGGCGTATTTTGCTTTTTGCGATAGCATATTAATAAATATGGAAATGAAAGGTAGGAAAAACAATTGTACATTTAATTAATGAACATTTACATTTGTTGCGTTTCAACAAAATACTACCAATCATGTGTCTACGATTAGGCGATATCGCCCCCAACTTTAGAGCCAATACCACAATTGGCGAAATTGATTTTCATGAATTCCTTGGCGATAGCTGGGGCATACTTTTTAGCCATCCTGCCGATTTTACGCCGGTGTGCACCACCGAACTTGGCCGTACCGCATTGCTAAAGGCCGAATTTGAGAAGCGCAATGTAAAAGTGCTTGCTGTAAGCGTAGACGATGTGGGCAAGCATCACAGCTGGTTGGGCGACATTAACGAAACCCAGCACTGCAATGTTGATTTTCCTATTATTGGCGACGAAAACCGGGTAGTAGCCAACCTTTACGACATGATTCACCCCAACGCCAGCGAAACTTTTACCGTGCGCAGCCTCTTCATTATTGGCCCCGACAAAAAGGTTAAGCTAATGATAACCTACCCGGCCAGTACCGGACGCAACTTTTACGAAGTTTTGCGCGTCATTGACAGCCTACAGTTGACAGCTAATTATAGTGTGGCCACCCCGGCAGACTGGAAAGATGGCGATGATGTAATAGTAGTGCCCTCTATCAGCACCGAGGATGCCATTAAAAAATTTGAAAAAGGGGTACTGGTAGTAAAGCCTTACCTACGTTATACACCACAGCCTAATAAATAGCTACACATTCACTACATTACACCCACTTTTGCAAGCCCCCTGCTCTAGCGGGGGGCTTCATTTTAGCTGTCAAATGAGCATCGTCATATAATGTGGCCCTTACAGCGGATAGTTTTGCATCCTCACCCATTACACGTTGAACATGGAGCTAATTAAGGAATACCTGGCCGCCAACCCCATGATGCTTATTTTTATAGTAATAGGCGTTGGTTTTATATTGAGTAGCCTGAAGGCAAAAGGCGTAAGTTTTGGCGTTGCCTTTGTGTTATTTACCGGTATTGCTATGGGTGCCTGGGGCGAAGGCATTTTTAATGCGCCCGAGCTTACCCACCGCATGGAAATGATAGGGCAGGTAGGACTGCTGCTGTTTGTGTACACAATTGGGTTGCAGGCCGGTCCGGCTTTTTTCCGGATTCTCAAAAAGCGCGGATTTATCATTTCGCTTATGGGCATAGTGGTTATTTTATTAAGCGCAGTAGTAGCGGCCTATTGTGCCCGGTGGTTTGGTCTTGGACCGGTGTATATTACCGGTATTTTTTGCGGGGCACTCACCAATACCCCTGCACTGGCTGCCGCAACCGAATATTTGCGCGGCGCTCCTACTGCTACCCAACTTACAGTTGGCTACTCCGTAGCCTACCCCCTGGGTGTTATAATTCCCATTTTATTTAGCCAACTGATAGCCCGCGGCAAAAAGATTAATATTGGAGAAGAAGTAAAACAGGCAGAAAAACAAAGTGGGCAAGGCGATGAACCTCCTGTACCGCTCAACATAATGGTGACCAACAAAGATGTTTTTGGAAAAACCATTGCAGAGGTTATACCTGCACAAACAATTGTAAGCAGGGTTCTACGTGGAACTGCGCTGTTCATTCCCGGCCAGGATACCGTGCTGCAGCCCGGCGATGTGCTGCACCTGGTAACAAGTGCCGAGGGCAGCCCGCAGGTAAAGCTACTGCTGGGCGAAGAATATAACCTGCCTGGGCCCGAGCAAAGTCGCACCAATATCGATTTCAGACGCATTATGCTCACCAATAGCCAACTGGTGGGCCGTAGCCTTAGCGAGTTGAACCTGGAAGAGCGCTGGGGGGCTGTGGCCACCCGGGTACGCCGGGGTGATACCGACTTTGTGCCCCGCCCCGATACACGCCTCGAGCGTGGCGACCGCCTGCGTATTGTAGCACCGGCTGATAAAATGAAGGACATCAGCAAATGGCTGGGCGATCAGTTTAAGACCATTGCCGAAACGGATTATTTCTCCTTTGCGGTAGGCATTTTGGCCGGCCTTATTATAGGCAGCATCAGCATACCCTTGCCCGGTGGCGTTATGCTGAAGCTTGGCCTTGCAGGTGGCCCCATGCTGGTAGGCCTCATACTAGGCCACCTGGGCCGCACAGGCAACATGTATTGGAGCATGCCCCTGAATACCAACCTTACGCTGCGTCAGTTTGGCCTGGTGTTGTTTTTTGCCGTGGTAGGCATTAAGGCGGGCGGTGGCTTTATAACGGCACTGGCAGGCAATGGCTTGTGGATGTTGGCAGCCGGCGCTTTGGTTACACTTTTTGTAAGCGCATCTATTATGTGGGCCAGTATGAAACTGCTAAAAATGGACTGGGTATCGGCCACGGGCACCCTGGGAGGTACCCAAACCCAGCCTGCCATACTTAGCTACATTGGCGACCTGGCCCATAGCGAAACCCCAAACGCGGCATATGCGGCTATTATGCCCGCCGCTATGATTATCAAAATTATTGCCGCACAGCTGCTGCTGTTTTGGCTTTTGTGAAAATTGCTGAAGCAGGATGCCTACCATGCCAATTCACAGGCTGCAGGGTTACATTTGCCGTATGATCAGGTATTTATTAATGGTTGTATTGGCTGTAGGTGGCACAGTAGCCCAGGGCCAAACTACCGATTCGCTGCGCCGTGAAGCCACCTCTATGCTTAAGGCTGGTGATTATGGCAACGCCATGATACTGCTGAGCAAGGCGCTTGCAGCTGAGCCAAACAATGCCGATATCAGAAAAGAACTGGCCATGGCGTGCTATCATGGCGGCTATTTCAAGCAGGGATATGATGCCGTAAAGCCATTGGTAGAAAAAAATGATGCCGATGAACAGGCCTTCCAAATAACCGGTATGCTTTGTAAGGAATCTGGCGATCTAAAAGAGGCAGAACGCATTTACAAAGCAGGAATCAAGAAATTCCCAGGCTATGGTCCATTATATGCCGACTATGGCGAAATGCTGGAGCAGCGCCGCCCCGGCTATGGCGATGCAGCAAACGTGTGGGAAAAAGGAATTGAAATGACACCTTCTTACCCCGGCAATTATTATCACGCTGCCCGGTATTATGCAAGTCAGGATGAGTGGATTTGGGCGGTGGTGTATGGTGAAGTGTTTGTGAACCTGGAAAGCTATAGCGTGCGCACACCCGAAATAAAGGAATTGCTATACGATGGTTACCAAAAACTTATGGGTGGTGGCCTGAGGCTCAAAATGAAATCGAGTTTTGAAAAGGAGGTTGCCAACATTTTTACTCAGCAGGGCGATTTGATAAACAAGGGCGTTAATCCTGAAACCTTAGTTGCAATACGAACCCGCTTTATACTGAACTGGTTTGATGGCCCCGGCAAAAAAATGCCTTATCGCCTGTACGATATGCACCGCCTATTGCTGCAGGAAGGCTTATTTGAAGCTTACAACCAGTGGCTGTTTGGCAGTGTGGCCGACCTGCCTGCCTACCAAAACTGGACTTCGCGCCACAGCGATGTAATGAAGGCTTTTTACGAATATCAGCGGGCCAGGGTATTCCAAATTCCTGCCGGCCAATATTATAAGTTCTAAATTCTGCATTTTTTTCTAAGTGAAGTAATGATCAAAGGATTGCTTTTTTAAACGAGCATTTAATATTCCTTTAAGAGTTGCATGAAAACAATTGGAGGCAATTCGATGTAGCATCATTGATTATTTCCCCAATCAGAAAAATGAAACAACTATTTGTGATTTTAGCCGCAGGTACATTTATTGCCTGCCAAAGCGCACCCAAAGCCGACAAAGCCCAAACAAGCGAAGCCCAGCAGGCAACTACTGCTTCAGGAACTATTTTTAAAATTGATTCTTCCAGCGCATTAAGCTGGGTAGCCACCAAGCAAACCGGGCAGCACAACGGTATTTTTAAGCTGGTAGATGGTGTACTTAACGTAGATGGCAACAACCTTACTGGTGGCACGTTTACCATAAGCGTAGCTGATTTGGCTGTATTGGACCTTACAGGTGAAGACAAGGGAAAATTGGAAGGCCACCTTAAAAGTGCCGACTTTTTTGAAGTGGATAAACACCCGGCTGCCAAATTTGAAATAACCAAAGTAGAGTCCTACGACTCTTCTAAAGGCGCTACTACCTTAGATGGTGCCACCCATTTCATCAGTGGTAATCTTACCCTCAAAGACAGCACCCGTAATGTAACATTTCCGGCCAAAGTGACTATTGAAGGTGGTGCAGTAAGCGCACAGGCCGATTTTAATATTGACCGTACCAATTGGGGCCTCAACTACAAAGGCCCCAACAGTCCTCAAGACTGGTTCATTCGCAAAGAGGTAAACCTGAAACTGGACGTAAAGGCACAGCCTTTTAAATAATTTGTGTGGAGCGTGTATAATACGCAAGCCGCCTCAGCCCCCGGGTTGACGGCGGTTTTGCTTTATGGATAGCCGGGCGTATCTTTCCTTACTCAATCCTGCAGCTATGGATGAAATGAGGGACGATAAACTTTGGAAGATAGCCCAAAAGCGGGCCGGTTTCAAACGCCATCTTACTGCCTATGTGCTAGTCAATATGTTTTTATGGGCGGTATGGTATTTCACAGGCGGGCCTTTGAACGATGTCCGGGTGCCGTGGCCGGCCTGGCCCATGCTGGGATGGGGTTTGGGCCTGGCATTTAATTATTTCGATGCCTATGGCCCTGCGGATAAGCAAAGCGCCGTGGAAGAAGAATATGAACGACTGAAGCAACAGCAAAGGCCTGAGGGCTAAATAACGCCCAACATTTTTGCTGGAATTTCCTGCATTTAACCGAATTTTTGCCGCTTAAACGATTGCCTCACATGGATACGCCTACCCGCTTGTTCGACATACCGTATGTGCAAATGCACAAATATGCCCTGCCCGATATGCTGTCAGCAAAGGAAGAAGGACAATGGCGCGGCTACAGTACCGCCCAAGTAATAGAAACTACTCAAAAGCTGGCTGCAGGATTGATGGCGTTAGGTCTAAGTGCTAACGACTTTTCGCCCGAAAAAGCCGACAAGGTTGCCATACTGTGCGCCAACCGGCCGGAGTGGATTATGCTTGACCTGGCTTGTCAGCATATTGGCGTAGTGCTGTGCCCTATTTACCCTACCACCCACCCCAACGAGCTATTGTTTATTCTTACTGAGGCACAGATAAAATACGTGTTTGTAGGCGAAGAAAACCTGCTGGAAAAAGTGCGTAGCATAGCCCCTAAATGTGAGGCGCTGGAAGGTATTTACACTTTTGACAAGATAGCAGGTGCCGACCATTGGCAACAGGTGCTGAAAATGTCTACCGGCGAACTGATAAGGCGGGTGCAGCAAATAAGCCGCAGTATCAGCCCATCCTCCCTTGCCACCATCATTTATACTAGTGGCACTACCGGCACCCCCAAGGGTGTAATGCTTAGCCACCACAATATTGTATCCAACGTGCTGCATTCCAAGCAAAGCTTTCCTTTTGAGGATAGCCCGGGCCAAAAGGTACTCAGCTTCCTGCCGCTCAATCACATTTTTGAACGCATGGTAACATACATTTACATGTTAAGTGGAAACAGTATTTACTATGCTGAAGGACTTGAAACTATAGGGGATAATCTTAAAGAGGTAAAGCCGGTAGGTTTTACCACCGTGCCACGTCTGCTCGAAAAGGTGTACGATACCTTCGAAAGCACCGGCAACAAGCTTGAAGGTGTAAAAAGGAAACTGTTTAACTGGGCGCTGCAACTGGGCTTTAAATACGATAACCTGCAAAGCGGAGGCCTCCTATACAATGTGCAACTGGCCATTTCGCGAAAGCTGGTGTTCAGCAAGTTGAAAGAAGGCCTGGGCGGCAACATTCAATTTATCATTACAGGCGGCGCTGCCTGCCAGCAACGCCTGCTGCGCCTGTTTAATGCCGGTGGCATACCCGTATACGAAGGATATGGGCCTACCGAAAACAGCCCGGTGATAACCGTAAACCGCAGAAGCCCCGGCATGAGTAAATACGGTACCGTGGGCGTGCCCATTACCGGGCAAGAGGTAAAGCTGGCCGAGGATGGTGAAATAATGGTGAAAGGCCCCAGTGTAATGCAGGGCTACTACAAACGCCCCGACCTTACCGCAGAAACTATTCATGACGGATGGCTGCTTACTGGTGATATTGGGGTATGGGAAGACAATAAATTTTTGCGCATTACCGACCGCAAAAAGGAGTTGTTTAAAACCAGCGGCGGCAAGTATGTGGCCCCGCAGCCTATTGAAAACAAACTGAAAGAGTCGAGCCTGGTAGAACAGGTAATGGTGGTAGGCGCCGAGCGCAAATTTGTAGGCGCCCTTATTGTACCCAGTATGCACAACCTGCGCGAATGGATGCGTCACAACGGGCTGCAGTTTGTTAGCCCCGAGCAGGCCATACGCGAACCTAAAGTGCTTGCCCTGTATCGTGAACTGGTGGAGGCATTCAACAAGTTTTTTAACCAGGTAGAACAGATTAAGAAATTTGAACTGCTGCCAGAGGAATGGACAATATCCTCAGGCGAACTAACCCCCACCCTGAAGCTGAAGCGCAAGGTGGTGATGGAAAAGTACCGAGATGCGGTGGAAAGGATCTATTCGTAGTAAAGATGAAAGATGACATTTGACGGATAGAAGCCAGATGGCGGATGACAGGAAGGATAACAAGATACTACCGGGGTTGCTTTATACCTTCCAGTAGTTGCGTTATTATATCTAGTTCCAGGCGGCGTGGGCTAAGGCCATGGGGGTTGCGGTGCCAGTATTCTATACCTCGAATAGCAGATAATAGCGTAACGACGGCTACCCATGGATCTACCTGCCTGAACTCTCCCGCTTTAATTCCTCTTTCAATAAGTTGGGTAAGTTTGCTTTCGTAATGGCGGCGCACCTGTAAAAAACGGCTGAGTTCTGTGCCTGGCAGGTGCTTCCATTCGTTGTTGGCCACAAATACTTCATGATAAGCGTGTATCATCATATGCATGTGAAACCTTAGTACGCTGGCCAGTTGTTGCTGCAGCGTGGCATCGCTGGCTTCCAAATCGTCTAATTGACGCATAAACTGGTCGGCCATGGAAAAGCATATGTCTTCCAGCAGGTCGCTTTTGCTGCCAATATGGTTGTACAGGCTGGCAGCTTCCATACCGGCTTCAGCAGCAATGGAACGCATGCCCGTGGCCGAGTAACCGCGCTCATGAAACAATTTTGCAGCAATTTGTCGAATTTCAAACCGGCGGGGAGAGATAATCTGGTCTTTCACTTTGGGCATGACAAGCCTATTGGGTTGGCGAATCTAACTGTCATTTTTTTCTCTTTCCGCATTTTTTGCCTTTATTTTAATCGTTATTCGGTCAATCATATGATTTCTTCTGTAAAGGGTATATTTTGAAATAGGATGTATGCTCTATATGGCATCATGTCTTACTACATGTGGGAAGTATTACTAATCGTTATGCGAAAATTTGCTGCGATTACTTTTTCAGTTTATTAAATGGCACACACATTCTTTAAAATATTTCACCTGATGATGGTTGTGTGTACACTTGCAACCGGTAAACTTGCCGGACAGGCCAGGCCAAACATGGTGTACATAGTAGCCGACGATATGGGTTGGGGCGACGTGGGGTGTTATGGAAATACTTTCATACCTACCCCAAGCATTGATAAGCTGGCTGCCGGGGGCGCACTGTTTACACAAGCATATGCTGCAGCGCCTGTGTGCACGCCAAGCCGCACCGCGTTTGTTAGCGGGCGCTACCCTGCACGCACACCTGTAGGCCTGCGCGAGCCACTGGACTGGAATAGCCCTGCCGATAGCCTGGTAGGCATTACACCCGATATACCCAGCATAGCCATGCAACTAAAGCAGGCCGGTTATTCCACACATCTTACAGGCAAATGGCATCTGGGGTTTGGGCCTCGCTTCAGTCCGTTGGTAAATGGCTTCGATTCATTTTTTGGGTTTTATGGTGGCGGGGTAGATTACACAAGCCACACAGATCCTTATGGAAATATTGACCTGTACCTGAACGACAAGCCGCAAACCGTAGATGGATACCTGACTGACCTGCTTGCCCGGGATGCAGTTTCATTTATTACATCCTGCACTAACCAACCATTTTTTTTAAGCGTTCAGTTTAGTGCCCCGCACTGGCCCTGGCAGGATGCTGGGGCCGCCCCTTACCCGCAAAGCGATGCAGCTTGGAAGGAGGGCGGTTCAAAAGAAATATATGGGAAAATGCTAGCGAGCATGGATAGTGCCGTGGGCACCATTATGCACGCCCTGCTCGATGCCAACCTGGGACAAAACACCCTGGTGATTTTTACTAGCGACAATGGTGGCGAACGATTTTCGGATATGGGTGGGCTGAAAGAGAAAAAAATGCAACTGTGGGAAGGCGGTATTCGGGTACCGGCCATTGTGTATTGGCCGCGGCAGGTACCGGCCGGTATTATAAGCCGGCAGCCTGTAATTAATATGGATTGGACAGCCACCATGCTCGCCCTGTCGGGAGCAAAACAAGAGGCAAATTATACCCTGGATGGCATAAACTTATTGCCTTTCCTTAAGCGGAATGCTCGTTATAAGCCCCGTACTTTTTACTGGAGGGTACACCAGCGCAGACAGCAATATGCCATGCGCGAGGGTGACTGGAAATACCTGAAAACAGAAACGCAGGAATACCTGTTTAACCTGAAAGACGACCCTTACGAAAATGTAAACCTGATGGATAAATACCCAAGACGTGTACTGAAAATGAAATCTAAATATGAGGCCTGGGAAAATACCATGCTGATGCCGGTGCCATTGCCGGGCAAATAAATCGGGCAAATCTGGTAGGCAGCTAACCCCAAAGAGGTGTAGAGTGATGCTATTCGAGTCAGGTGAAACTAATGATCTAACTTGCACATACTTAATATTACAAGCGTAATTTATGGTTCACACCGCCGACTGGTACCTCATACTCGTGTTTTTTTGCAGCCTGCTGGGACTGCTGGTGTCGGCGGTACTGTTTTTTGCCAATAAGTCTGAATCATTTTCAGCACGTTTGCTTGCTGGTTTTCTTGCCTCTTTATCGCTAGTGGCGTTGAATAATGTATTAATGGCAACCAGCTTTTATTTAAATGTTCCTCATTGGTGGCGGGCCATTGCTTTTGCTTCCTTTCTGCCACCAGCTGCTTCGTTTCTGTATGTACGCTCGGTGTTGGAGCAGAGCTACCGCTTTCGGCGAAGCGATATCTGGTTTTTAACCCCGGCTGTGCTCTACCTGGTTTCCATGATGCCTTTTTACCTGCTGCCGGTACAGGAAAAGCTGGAAATCATCAGGCAAATAGTAGCCAATAATAGCCTCATTGCCCGTGAACCTGAAAGTGTGCTGCCGCCCGGCGTTACCATTCTGGCCCGCGTGCTGTTTGGGTTGGGAGCAATGGCGGCTCAATTTATTTGGCTTTGGCGTTACCGACAGGTAGTAGGGCATTCATCACTAAAAAGGGTGCAGAATATGTTTCTGTATCGCTGGCTATTCCTGTTTTCAGGCATAGGATCGGCCTTGTACCTGCTTGTGCTTTTTGGTGTGGTATTTCAGCTTTCTACCCGGGTAGATAACTGGCATTTGGTTGTAAGTACGATTTCTGTAACCATTCTATTTACGAGTGTTTCAATTATGGCACGACCGGCAATTTTGTACGGCCTGCAAGGCTGGTTGCAAAAGGAGGAGCCAACCAAAAATGCTGAACCTGTAATCCTTGCCGAGCAAACTAACGGCCCAACATTTGCACAAAAGCGCACCACCCTAACCCGGGAACAAGGGGAAGGCTATAAAGCAAAAATTGAGGCTCATTTTATTAAAAGCCATCCATTTCGTAAGACCAACTACCGAATTGGCGACCTGAGCGAAGAACTTAAAATTCCTGTGTACCAACTCTCCGCGTTTGTAAACCAGGAGTATGGCAAAAACTTCAATGAGTTTGTTAATGACTACCGTATTGATTATCTCACCCAACTCATTCGCCAGTCGCCCGGCCACAGGCAGTTTACTTTTGAGGCTTTAAGCCGTGAGGCTGGCTTCAACTCCAGAAACGCGTTTATTGCTGCAGTAAAACGGAAAACCGGTCTTACGCCGTCAGAATATTTTCAGATAAAGCCAGAATAATAGATTTGAGGTATCAGCTACTGCCTGGCTGGTAAACCTGATTTGGCATTGCCAATAGGCACCCCTTGGTACTGAGTCAGTATTCGGAAACCGGTCGACGGCTCTGTATTTTGATTCTTTGGTAGGCTGCTGCCTGCTCCATTTTACCTAATTCACAGAATTTGGAGCAAAACGCGTCCCCCCATAGCTTACGAAGCCACTACTTTGGCTGCAGAGTTCAAAATCTGTTAATCCCAATCAGCTTCCCGGAGAATGCTTTACCAACTTTAATTACATAAACAGCTACAGAAAATGAAGAAGTATGCAATTGCTCTAAGCAGCCTTGTTCTGTTTGCCCTCGCAGTCCAGGCTCAGGCGGGCAAAAAGCCAGTAAAACAAAATACCCCTGCACCAACCCCTGCCGCCCCCAAGGGCAAGCCCAATATTCTGGTGATATGGGGGGATGATATTGGCACCTGGAACATCAGCCATAACAATCGAGGCATGATGGGTTACCAAACCCCAAACATTGACCGTATTGCCAAAGAAGGAGCCGCATTTACCGATTATTATGCCCAGCAAAGTTGTACAGCAGGCCGTGCTGCATTTTTGGGAGGCAACGTACCTGTACGCACCGGCATGACCAAAGTAGGCTTGCCCGGTGCCAAAGAAGGCTGGCAAAAATCCGACATTACCATTGCCGGCGTTATGAAAAGCCTTGGTTATAACACAGGCCAGTTTGGCAAAAATCACCAGGGCGACCGTGATGAGCACCTGCCTACTATGCATGGCTGGGACGAATTTTTGGGCAACCTCTATCATCTGAATGCTGAAGAAGAACCTGAAAATCGGGATTATCCCCGAGATAAAAAGATGGCCAATGGCAAAACCTTTCTGGAAAACTACGGCCCTCGTGGTGTATTGCATTGCTGGGCCGATGGCAAAGGCGGGCAACGTATTGAAAACACTGGCCTGCTTACCAAAAAGCGAATGGAAACCATAGATGATGAAACCGTGGCTGCGGCAAAAGACTTCATCCGCAAGCAGGTAAAAGCCGGCCAGCCTTTTTTCACTTGGTGGAATGGTACCCGCATGCACTTTCGTACCCACGTAAAGGCCGAACACCGCGGCCTGAGCGGCCAAGATGAATACAGCGATGGCATGGTAGAGCACGACTTGCATGTTGGCGAACTACTGAAATTGCTGGACGAACTGGGCATTGCCGATAACACCATCGTTTTTTACAGCACCGATAATGGCCCACATTATAATACCTGGCCCGACGCTGGAACCACTCCTTTCCGCAGTGAAAAAAATAGTAATTGGGAAGGCGCCTACCGGGTTCCTGCTTTTGTCAGGTGGCCTGGTAAAATACCTTCGGGCGTTACCTACAATGGTTTGGTGAGCCACGAAGACTGGCTCCCAACTTTTGCTGCAGCAGCCGGTGAACCTGTTATAGCTGAAAAGATAAAGCAAGGGTACAGCGCCATTGGCCGCAACTATAAAAACTATATTGATGGATACAACCAGTTGGATTACCTGACTGGAAAATCCAAAGAATCACCGCGTCACGAATTCTTCTATGTAAATGACGATGGACAGGTAGTAGCTGTTCGCTACGACGACTGGAAAGCAGTATTCCTCGAAAATCGCGGAGAAGCCTTTGGCGTATGGCGTGAGCCCTTCACCGAGCTGCGGGTACCCCTATTGTTCAACTTGCGCCGCGACCCCTTTGAAAAGGCACAGCACAATAGCAATACCTACAACGATTGGTTCCTTGATCACCCCTTTGTGATTGTGCCAATGCAGCAATTAGCAGCTAAGTTTCTCATGACCTTTAAAGATTATCCTCCAAGCCAAACCCCTGGGTCTTTTAATTTGGAAAAAATTCAAAAGCAAATAGAAAGCATGACCACAGGCGGTACACGCTAAGCAGGCATGCTAACTAACAGCGCAATAGTTGAATGAAGCCTGCAGCAGCAAAAGCTTGCTACAGGCATTTTTTTCTATCACCTCATCCCCACCTTTTTTTCAATGAAACCTTTCCTTAGTCTCTTGGCTCTGGCCAGCCTGATGGCTTGCCATCAGCCAGCCACCACCAATACTGCTGCTGTTGCCGAACCAGCAGTGGCCGGCCTACCCTCCTGGGCCGAAAGCCCGGCTCGCCAGCGCATTATTGGTTTTGTTGAGTCCGCTAAGGATACGGCCAGCCCCGGCTACATACCGGTGGCAGACCGCATAGCTGTGTTCGATAACGACGGCTGCTTGTGGGGCGAGCAACCTTTCTATTTCCAATTGGCCTACGCCATGGATGCCTGCAAAGCCATGGCGCCAAAACACTCTGAATGGAAAAACAAGGAACCGTTCAAATCATTGCTGGCCGGCGATATATCCAAGGTATTGCACAGCGGAGAAAGAGGCCTTCTTGCCCTGGTAGCAGCCAGCCACGCCGGCATGACAGGTGAGGCATTTAATAACCAGGTAAAGGCCTGGATAGATACGGCACGCCATCCCATAACAGGAAAACGCTATACCGAAATGGTGTACCAACCTATGCTGGAACTGCTGCAATACATGAGGGCCAATGGCTTTACCACCTACATAGTATCTGGTGGAGGTATTGATTTTTTGCGGGCTTGGGCAGAGGATGTGTATGGAATACCACCTGCCCAGGTTGTCGGAAGCAGCCTCAAGGCCAAATTCGAAGTGGTAAATGGCAAGCCTGAAATTACAAAGCTGAGTGAGTCAAACTTTATAGACGACGGCCCGGGTAAGCCGGTAGGCATTTACCAGCATATTGGAAAACGCCCGGTGTTTGCTGCCGGCAACAGCGATGGCGATTATGAAATGTTGCAGTACACTGCTGCCAACTCCGCTTACAGTGCCATGTGCCTGCTCATTCATCACGATGATGAAATTCGTGAGTATAAGTACGATTCGCTGTCTTCCATAGGACGGCTGAAGCGTGGGATAGCAGATGCCGCAAAGATGGGATGGCAGGTGGTGAGTATGAAGAATGACTGGAAGACGATTTACAAGTGAAGTCACAATCGGAGGTAGAGCGTGAGTGTATTTAATAAGTTGGCCTTTTTATGCCTTCAGTTGCTGTTTGCTTTTATGAGTAAGGCGCAGCATACCGATTATGTTGACTCTTCGCAAATACAGGTGCTGGCCGATACTGCTAAAAGCTATTGGCTGCCCGACGTGCAAAGCAAGCGCTGGACCCGTGGCGGCAACAAGCTGTTCACTTTTCAGCTTGGCCTGGTACCTATTTTGGATTACAACCTGAATGTGCAGGATGAGGACAGCAAAGCGCAGGTAGGCGAGCAGGAAAGCCGGGTTGATATACGCAGCGCCCGCATCATGGGCCGGGGCAAAATAAACTTTAAACGACCCTGGGGCTACCTGGTGAGTATGGAGTATAAAGGGCTGGACCGCACAGAGGACATGAAGCCATTTGGCTTTACTGATGTAAAACTGGTGATACCCGCAGGTAAAAAAAGCGAACTGTGGGTAGGGTACATCAAAGAAACATTCAGCTACGAAATGGTAGGCGATGCAGCCAACCTGCCCCATCAGGAGCGCTTGCTCAACCCTTTTTTCCGCAGCAGGAATACAGGCTTGCAGTGGCGCAGGTTTATGCTACAAGACCGGATGACAGTAAGTGCCGGCTGGTTCAATCCCTGGATTACCGATGGCCGCAGCCTTGGCGATGCACCCAACACGTTTACAGCCCGCATTACCGGCTTGCCCAAAATGAGCAAAGACGGCAAAATGTTTATGCATGCTGCAGTTGCCTTGCGCTATGTAGAGGCCGATAACGGCAGCCTGCGCCTGAAAGGCAAAAACGAATCGAATGTGAGCACCAACTATGTAGACACCAAAGCCTTTAGCGGCTCCCACCAATGGAACCTGGGCATAGAGCAGTTATGGAGCCTGGAAAACTTTTCGGTGCTGCTGGAGTATATCCACAATTGGAGCAAAACGCCGGGCGGCACCGAGCAGTTCAACGGATATTACGTTACAGGCTCCTACATACTAAGCGGCGAAGCACGCCCCTACGATAATCGGGCAGCTTATGCACGCCGTGTAAAACCCGACAGCAAAAGCGGGGCTTGGGAACTGTGGCTGCGCCTGGGCAAAGTTGACCTGGATAGCCGTAATATAGTCGGCGGCACCAATGTGCGCTACACCTTGGGCCTCAACTGGTGGGCTACCCAACACTGGAAACTGGGTATGAGTTATGGTATCAGCAACCTGTACAAAAACAACCTGGTGGGTGTAACCAATTCATTTCAATGGCGACTTCAATGGGTGCTTTAGGTGAAATGCAGGCTAATAGCTTACTTCTACTACTTTTTTATTTTCCATTTGTCTCATACCGGCTGGTACTATGGCAGCAATTTCATCCATCAAGGTTCTTATTAGCCGAGTTTTTATATGATCGCGATGGGTAACCATACTTACCTCCCGCACCGGCACAGGCTCCTTCAGCCTTTTTACAAACTGCATATCGTGCTTGCTTAACTCGCGTACGGCAAGCTCGGGCAGTATGGTAATGCCATCGCTTTGATCCACCATGCGCTTCAGCGTTTCAATATTGCCCGTTTCGTAGCGGAAATGCATGTCGGTACGCTGTTGCAGTTCGCATAGGTTTAGTACCTGGGAGCGAAAGCAGTGCCCTTCTTCCAGCAGCCATAGCTCGATGGGGTTCAGGTCGTGTGGCAATATAGATGCTTTGGAATATAGTGCGCTTGTTTTGCTTACATACACATATAACTCTTCGTAAAACAAAGGATCTTCGCCAATGGCAGCATCTTTAAGCGGTGTAACTACAATGCCGCAGTCCAGCCGGTTGTGCTTTAGTTCCCGCACGATCTCTTTGGTAATACTTTCTTTTACTATAAGATCCAGTTGAGGGTACTTGCTGCGTATGCGCTGGTACAATGCAGGCAGCAGATAAGGCGCCAGGGTAGGTATAATGCCAAGTCGTATTTCGCCCGCCATCACATCGCGGTGCTCGTCTATTATTTGCCTTATCCGGTCAGCCTCGCGCAGCACAATGCGTGACTGAGCTATAATGCCGGCACCAATATCGGTAGGCATTACCGGCTTTTTGTTGCGGTCAAAAATTTTTACACCCAGCTCCTCTTCCAGCTTCTGGATTTGCATGCTCAGGGTGGGCTGCGTTACAAAGCACTTGTTGGCAGCAAGCAAAAAATGCCGGTAGGTATCCACGGCAATAATGTATTCCAGTTGTGTGAGTGTCATAAACAAAATCTATGTAAAGATAAGAACAATCAATTTTGACTATGGAACGCTTTGTTTAACTTTGACAACCTTTAAAATGAGGGAGTGTAAAACGAAAAGATGGTGTGAAAAGGACTTGTTCGTGCTTGTTTATCCTGTAAAAGGCCCAGGCGGTAAAATCTTTTTTACACAGAATAGCGATTGAAAACTTTTTAATTATTTAAACTAAAAAAACGATGGGAAATGAAACCAACCCGGTTATGGCCGGCGACATCAGCAAATGCCCGTTTCACAACGGCTCTATGAAAAAGGGAACAGCAGGCAGTGCACCCACCAACCGCGACTGGTGGCCCAATCAGCTGAAACTGAACATTTTGCGCCAAAACTCCTCATTATCCAACCCAATGGATCCGGACTTCAACTATGCTGAGGAATTCAAAAGCCTTGATCTGGAAGCCGTTAAGAAGGATTTGGCCGAATTGTTGACCACCTCGCAGGATTGGTGGCCGGCCGACTATGGCCACTACGGCCCCCTGATGATACGCATGGCCTGGCACAGCGCCGGAACCTACCGCATACACGATGGCCGTGGCGGCGCCGGCAGCGGCACGCAGCGTTTTGCTCCCCTCAACAGTTGGCCCGATAATGCCAACCTGGACAAGGCTCGCCTGCTGCTGTGGCCCATTAAACAGAAATATGGCAAAAAACTGAGCTGGGCCGACCTGATGATTCTGGCCGGTAACGTAGCCCTGGAAAGTATGGGCTTTAAAACCTTTGGTTTTGGCGGCGGCCGCGAAGATGTATGGGAACCCGAGGAAGATATTTACTGGGGTAGCGAAACCGAATGGCTGGGCGATAAGCGCTACACCGGCGATCGCGAACTTGAAAATCCGCTTGGTGCTGTGCAAATGGGTCTTATTTATGTAAATCCAGAAGGCCCCAACGGCAATCCCGACCCCATAGCTGCTGCCCGCGATATACGCGAAACCTTTGGCCGCATGGCCATGAACGACGAAGAAACGGTAGCCCTTATAGCCGGTGGCCACACGTTTGGAAAAACGCACGGTGCTGCTGATGCTTCCAAATATGTTGGCCGTGAGCCGGCCGGCGCTCCTATGCAGGAAATGAGCATGGGATGGAAGAATAACTTTGGCAAAGGCAATGCCGAAGACACCATTACCAGTGGCCTGGAAGGCGCCTGGACAAGCACTCCTGCCAAGTGGGGCCACGAGTATTTCAAAAACCTGTTTGAGTACGAGTGGGAGCTGACCAAAAGCCCGGCGGGCGCACATCAGTGGGTGGCCAAAAATGCTGACGCTACCATACCCGATGCCCACGTTGCGGGTAAATTTCATAAGCCATTCATGCTCACAACTGACCTGAGCCTGCGTTTTGACCCTGCTTACGAAAAGGTATCGCGCCACTTTTACGAAAACCCGGCAGCTTTTGAAGATGCATTTGCGCGAGCCTGGTTTAAGCTTACGCACCGCGATATGGGACCCAAAAACCGCTACTTGGGTGCTGAAGTGCCGGTTGAAGAACTGATATGGCAAGATCCCGTGCCTGCGGTAGATCATGAATTGATTAACGCCGATGATATTGCCAGCCTCAAAGCCAACATACTTGGCAGCGGCCTCAGCGTTGCTGAGCTTGTAAGCACGGCCTGGGCTTCGGCTTCTACCTTCCGCAACAGCGATAAGCGCGGTGGTGCCAATGGAGCTCGTGTGCGCCTGTCTCCGCAAAAGTTTTGGGAAGCCAACAACCCCAACCAGCTGAACAAAGTGCTGGGTGTACTGGAGGGTATTCAAAAGGCCTTTAATGAAGCCCAAAGCGGTAACAAAAAAGTTTCGCTGGCCGACCTGATTGTGTTGGGTGGCGTGGTGGCGGTGGAAAAAGCTGCTGCTGATACCGGAGTTTCGGTAAGTGTGCCGTTTACCCCCGGACGTACCGATGCCACAGCCCAACAAACCGATGTGGCTTCGTTTGCTGTACTGGAACCTATGGCAGATGGTTTCCGCAACTATGCCAAAGGCCATCGCAATGCTGCCATGGCAGAAGACATACTGGTAGATAAGGCCCAATTACTGACCCTTACTGCGCCCGAAATGACCGCATTGGTTGGCGGTATGCGCGTATTGGGCGCCAACTGGGATGGCTCTAAACTTGGTGTGTTCACCAATCGCCCGGGTGTACTGAGCAACGATTTCTTTGTTAACCTGCTCGACTTTGGTACCACCTGGCATGCCACTGGCGAAATGGAAGACATGTTTGAGGGCAGCGACCGTAAAACCGGTGAGGTAAAATGGACCGGTACCCGTGCCGACCTGGTATTTGGCAGCAACAGTGAACTGCGTGCCATAGCCGAAGTGTATGGCTGCGCCGATGGTCATGCCAAATTCGTACACGACTTTGCAGCTGCCTGGAACAAGGTGATGAACCTGGACAGGTTTGACCTGAAGTAATCAAGTAACACGGATAAATGAAAAAGGGCGGTTCTATTAGGGACCGCCTTTTTTGTGCATTGCCAGCATGAACAATGTGGAAGTATTTGTTCAGCAAGGGATGCAGGTAGTGAAATGTATTTTAATGATATAGTATGTGACACGCTGTACTCACTACCAGCCTTTCCTCAGTATTCCTGCTTTGTCAACACATCCCTTTTTATACGCTCCCAATAGCCATCAAAGCTGTGCCTGGGGTCGTCGCGCCATTGTTTGCCAAACTGCTGCATTTTTTCGTGGCGCTCTTCGCGGGTCATATCGAAAAATGATCGAATAGCAGATTCGTCCTGCTCGCGGGCCATGCGGTTAAACAGTTGCTTCATTTCCTTTTCGCTGCGGATGTTGTCCAGCGCCATCTCCTTTTCCAGTTCTTCGCGCAGGCGCACCTTTTCCTCGTAGGTGCCGGTAGGCAGCATGCTCTTGGCTATCAGGGGCATCAGTTCTATCAGCATCAGAATCATTACAATGAGATAATAACGGAAGGCCAAAGCATCATTATTTTTCATTAGGTTTTGCAGGGCTTGCATGCGGGTAAGAAAACCATCGGCCAGCAGTTGGTCAAACAAGGCCTCTTGCGCCTTCATGTCGGCATCTATACGGGCAAGCCTTGACGTAGCGCTGTCGAGCTTAGGCTGGTTCAGGTTTTTCAGATCCTGCAATTCTAGCTCCAGTTTCTGGTACTCTGCACGTTTGGTAAGCGCTATGTTGCTTATGCCTACTTTACCGCTGCCGCCCGTGCCATCCGTTTCGGCCAGGAAATTTTTGCGGGCCTGGCTTACCGCATCATCCTTTTGCTTCAATTGATTTTGCAACTGAATTTGTTCAGCCTCTAAGGCTTCACGACGGTCGGCATACAGTTTTACCAGTTCGGTGTGCTTGGCTTGCCGGCGCTGCTCGTTGTCAAGCGAGGTTTGCATGCGTATTTCCTTATCGAACAGGTACAGGATGGCAGGTTGGGCCATAAATGTGCCAATGGTGGCTGCCAGCAAACCGCGAAAGAGAAAGGTGGAGATCTTGTTTTTATTGAACCGGGTAATGCCTTTAATAAGTGCCCGGTCGATACTGAGGATAACAAACCCCATAACCATACCGGCCAGTATCGCCATAAGGGTACTTTCCACGGCCGTCATAAAGAAATACGTCCATGCCAGGGTGGCAAATATCCAGGTAGCGGCAACTGAAGCGCCAATGATGCGGTAGCGGTTTCGGTCTACCACGCAATCGGCTATCAGTTCTTTTTCGGCGGTGGCCAGCCACCACAGCATTTCATCGGCCTGGCTTGGTTCATATACCGAACCCTCGCCCAGGTTGGTCAGCGATTTGGTCATACAGGTTGTTTTTGAAAAAATGAAGCGTACCGTGTGTGTGAAAGGCTGGCAACCCGAAAAAACGTATTTTAATTGGCTACATTGTAAAGGAAACGATAAAGTACGGTGAGTTTAGGATGGGTGGCTGCTTGGGCTGATGGCAGAAGCGAACTGATAATTGATGCATTGAAAACTGTTTCTTTCGTTGCGGTGCTTAATAATCTTCGCATCCCTTCGAGCCTTTTATGCTTAAAGGTTCAAGTATCAATCTCTGGTTTAAGAGTAATGCATTGTTTATCAAAATAAGATGCCCGCTTTGAATCACTGATCTAATGGAGTGGCATTTTTGAATTGCTTGGCTGCACGACCTGCCTCTTTTATGTTTTCAAAAACTGGTAATATATTTTGAACCTTATAACGGCTGGCACATCGCAAGATTATTGGCATAAACTTCATCAAATCGAAGATTTGAATAAGTATGCCATCTAAATCAATCTTTCACTTTAAAATCAAATTTTATAAACATTACAACACAGGATTTATTAGAAATCCAAAATTTAGTAACTACTTATTGTCTTGCTTCTGACAATAGAGATGTAGAATGTTTTTTGAACTGTTGGGTTAGTCCCGAAGAATTTGGGGGTTATGGCAGTGTTGCTTTTGGCAGTATGAAAACGTGGGAAGAATTGTGTGCTTTTGAAGCCCATCACGTAGGCAAAGGCGGTGATGCGAATGGTAGAAGACAGCAAGCCACTAATTTGGTTATTCACCCTATTTCTGGAACCGGAGTAAAAGTAACGCATGAAATGTTGGTTTTTGAAGAGGCTCAAATCCCTTATTTAGGGGCGACAGGTCGCTATAACGACAGCCTTGTGGTTAAAACAGCAAAAGATTGGAAATTCAAATGGAGAAAGTTAGAAATTGAGTCGGGTTTCTTCAAACTATTGGAAAAGTGGCAGGCAGAATAATAGTAAGGACAAATTAAAACATCTGTGCCTAACAAGGTATTGGCGTAATGGGGGCTGACGTACTTAACTGAACGTTAGTCCTCTTTATTTACATTTGTGCTGTATTGAACAGTAGTGCTTTTAAATCCTCCACTACGCCAATACCCAAACCGTTAGATTTAGTCCACCAAACAATGCATCGCAAAAGCTACATTGACGAAATGACTATGGCGGTGCCCAGTAAACGCAAATTGCAGCCTGGTGCTATAAAAAAGCGGCAGCCCTAACCGAACTGCTGCTTTTTCGTATGCCGTAAGTTACTACCTTATTTTTTAATACTTTCCAGCATCAACTTCACTGCCGCTTCCAACTGCGCATCTTTTCCGGCCAGGAATTCTTCATACTTCAGCGGCACTTTAATATCGGGCTCCACCTGCAGGTTTTCGGTGGGGCGGCCTTCTTTACCAATGGTGGCTACCATGGGTATGCCGAATACAATGGTGGGGTCTATTTGTGTTTCCCACCACACGGCGGTGCCCGTGCCCGGTACCGGCATGCCTACCAGTTTGCCAATGCCGTTTTGCTTGTAGATGTAGGGGAAGATGAAGGCGTCGCTGTAATTGCCTTCGCTCATCAGCACGCAGCTTGGGTTGCTCCAGCGCATGGCGGGCTCGGTGGCTTTTACCTTGTTGCCACGCGGGGCAAACTCCAGGTATTTCTTACCACTGAGGAATGTGTTGAGGTCGTCGTGCAGCCAGCCGCCGCCGTTGAAGCGGGTGTCCACAATCAGCGCTGCTTTGTCCAGGTTTTTACCCATTACTTTGTCGAGGGCTTCGCGGAAGCTGCCATCGTTCATGCCCTGCACATGCACGTAGCCCACTTTACCACCGCTCAGTTTTTCGGTCATGTCTTCCATCCTTTTCACCCAGCGCTTGTACATCAGGCCGGCTTCTTCGCCGCTGCTGATGGGTTTCAGGGTTTCTTCCCAGCGGGTGTTGGCGGTGGGGTCCAGCATCGAAAGCAGGGTGAGTTTGCCTGCCTTGCGGTTCAGCAGTTTCCAGGGGTCGGTGGCATCGTTTATTTCCTCGCCGTCAATCTTTTCAATGATATGGCCGGCCCTGATCTTGCTTTTTGCATTGTCCAGCGGTCCGCCAGCTATTACTTCGCCCACCTTCAGGCCCGTGCCGGTATTGGATTCGTCGGGTATGATGCCCAGAGCCGCGGTGGCATCGGGGTTGTCGGGCCTTGGACTGTAGCGGCCACCGGTATGGCTGCCATTCAGCTCGCCCAGCATTTCGCTAAGCAGTTCCTGGTAGTCGAAGTTGTTGTTGATATGGGGCAAAAACTTCTCGTAAGTGTTCTTATATCCCTTCCAATCAATGCCGTGGATCTTGGGGTCGTAAAATTTCTTCTGCACCTGTCTCCAGGCGTGGTCGAAGATGTACTTGCGCTCTGCTGTTGTGTTCAATACCATCTCGCCGTTTACGGCCACGGGGCTCACCTTGCCGGCATCGTCTATTTTGGTGAGGGAGCCGTTGTTGGTCACAAATAGCGTTTTGCCATCCTTGCTCATTTCTATGCCGCTTGGGCTGCCTCCCAGCTTGGCCAAAATCTTTGTTTCGCGTGTGCGGGGCTCGGTCACCCACAGGTCGTAGCCTTTTTCAAATGAGGCCAGGTAATACACTTTGCTGCCATCGGGCGTTACGGCCCAGTCGCTAATGCTGGCGCTGTTGATGGTGAGTTTTACGCGGCGGTTGTCGAGGTTGGTAAAGTCGGGCGTCCAGTTCTTTTTGGCAGCGCTGTCTTTTTTCGCCTTGGCCGTGTCTTTCTTTTCGGTTTCCTGTAGCAGGGCATATTCTTCCTTGCTCAATTTAAAGCGGTCGTAGGCTTCCTGGTCAAAAAACACGCCGTAGATGTCAACCTCGCGGCTGCTTTGAATGGCGGGTCCACGGCGGCCTTCGCGGTCGCTTACCCAGGTCATCAGTTTGCCATCCATGCCTATGCGGGGTGCGCCTTCGCCAAAACCGCTCTGCACGGGGTAAATGGTTTGGCTGCCATCGGCTTTTATAAGGGCCGCGCTGCTGTATTGCCACCAGCCTTTCTGGTCGTCCACCACCAGCCATTTGCTGTCGGGGTTCCATTCAAAATACTGGTCACCATCGGCATAGCTGTAGTTGCGCCCTTCGGGCAAAATGGTGCGCGTCTTTTTATCGGCAATATTGTACACTTTGATTATTTCACGCTCTTCCAGGTAGGCTATCTCCTTACCATCGGGGCTCACCTTGGGTTGGAACTCTTCCTTTTCGGTGGCAATTACCGGCTCCTCCTTAATAAGGGTGGCGGCATAGAAGTAAGGCTCGTCTTTGTGCACGATGGTGGCGCGGTAAATATCCCAGTTGTCGTTACGTTCGGCGCTGTAGTACAGTTCTTTGCCGTCTTTGCCCCATTCTACCATGCGCTCCTGCTGCGGCGTGTTGGTAATGCGCTTGGTAAGGCCGCCTTCCAGGGCGGTTACAAATACTTCGCCGCGGGTTACAAAAGCAATTTCTTTTCCATTGGGGCTCAGGGCAAATTCGCGCACATCGCCACGGATGGGTACGTTCTTCTCTACGTTGCTGCGCCCGTCGTTATATATCTGAACCGACAGTTTTTTGGGTTGTCCGTCGGCGGTTTGGGTATAAATGCTGCCATCGTAGGTGTAGCAAAGCGTATTGTTGTTGCTCACACTCAGGTGGCGCAAGGGGTTCTTGTCAAACCTGGTGAGTTGCTGTTCGGCCATCCGGTTTGTCACCGGCGCCTTGTACAGGTTTTGGTTGCCGTTCTTTTCGCTCAGGTAATACACAAACTGGTCGTCGGGGCTAAATACGGGTTCGCGGTCTTCGCCTTCAAAGCCGCTGAGCTGGCGGTAGGTGCCGCCTTTGGCATCCATGATCCAGATGTCGCGGGTAACGCTGCTGGTATGGTGCTTGCGCCAGGGGTCCTCGTAGCCCTTGCGGTCCTGGAATACAATTTGGGTGCCCTTGCTGTTGTAGTGCGCGTTTTCGGCACCGGCAGCGCTTACCAATACGGCGCTGCCACCATTGGCGCTTACGGTGTACAGGTTTTGAAACAGCCGCGGGCTGTAAAAGCGCACACTTTGTGCCGGGGCATGGCGCGGGCTGCCAAACAGCACCTGCTTGTTATCGGGGGTAAAGTCCCAGGGCACATCGGGGGCACTGTGGTAGGTAAGGCGCTTTGGTTCGCCGCCGGCAGCCGGCATCACAAACACGTCGAAGTTGCCGTAACGGTCGCTGGCAAAGGCTATCATTTTGCCATCGCGGCTCCACACGGGCATCATGTCCTGCGCCTCGTGCAGTGTAAGCGGCACAGCCACGCCACCTGCCGCATCCACACGGTACAGGTCGCCTTTATAGCCAAATACAATCGTTTTGCCATCGGGGCTGATGGCGGGGTAGCGCAACCAAAGGGCATCATTTTGGGCGAAGCCTGCAAAAGCAAGGGCAGTAGTGCAGGCTAGAATCAACAGTTTTTTCATGAAAAATTTGTTTAGCAATCGCAATCTGTAAAAATAGGATTTTGACTTTGGAAGTAGCTGCATCTATTCGATGATCAGCAAAGTTGTTATTTAGGCGGTAGATTTTCCTTTATCAGGCACAAGCATGATGACCTAGCAACTATTGCAGCCATGCTTGCAGCTTCAGGCTGATATTTGACCATTCAAACCACAACAATGCGTATTCAGATCATTTTGATATTGACGATGATTTGCAGCCACCTTGCAGCGCAGAAGCCTTTACAAGTGATCACCTTCAACATCCGCTTCGATAACCCCAAGGATAGCCCCAACCACTGGCTGGCCCGCCGCGATAAGGTTGCCTCGCAAATTCTTTTTCACGAAGCCGATATGGTAGGCGTGCAGGAAGCGCTGCATAATCAGGCGCAAGACCTGAATGGCCTGTTGCCCGGCTTTGCCTTTACCGGTGTGGGCCGCGATGATGGCAAAGAAAAAGGTGAGTATGCCGGTATTTTTTACAGGCAAAGCAGGTTGCAATTGCTGGCCTCCAGCACTTTTTGGCTAAGCCTGACGCCCGAGGTGCCGGGCAGCAAAAGCTGGGATGCCTCCATTACCCGCATCGTATCCTGGGCAAAATTTAAAGACAAGGCTACGGGCAAGTTATTCTATCATTTTAACACACACTTTGACCATATGGGCCAAGAAGCCCGCCGGCAAAGCGCCCGCCTGCTGCTGCAAAAAGTGCAGGAAATAGCTGGTAAAACGCCTGCCCTCGTTACCGGCGATTTTAATGCCAAGCCCACCGACGAGCCCATACAGGCGATTACCAATGCAAACGATCCGCTGCGGCTCTTCGATGCAAAGCAGGCAAGCCGGTCGGGGCATTACGGGCCTGAAGGCACTTTCAATGCCTTTGGCCCAAAAGAGCTTGACAATGCACCGATAGACTACATTTTTACCAGGGGAAACTGGCAGGTGCTAAAGCATGCCACCCTGAGCCAAACCTGGCAGGGCCGCTTTGCCAGCGATCATTTTGCCGTGATGGCAACATTGGTAATTAAATAGTACTCATTTCAAACATTCCATTTTGCCACAAAGGCACGAAGAAGGCACAATGTGCACAAGGTTTTAGTTGAACCACGAAGATTCAAGACGCGAAGACACACAAAGATTTTCTTAAGTTGAGTAATGGCACAATGGGAATGCCCTTCGGGCTTTTTAAGAGCACCTGAAAACTTGGACAGCACGCAACAAAAGGCGGCATATTTTTTTACCACAAACACAGGAGTCAAGAAGATTGCACAAGGACCACAAAGAAAAATTCAGCAGTTTAGAAGCTTGTGGCCTTTGTGCTCCCAAGGAGTCCTTTGGACCTCCCTGGTGCTTCTGTGGTTAAAAAATCCTAAGCACTTTTAAGATCGCCTCCTACCAAATTAATTTTCATCTCATGCGCTTTTTCCTGAGTTTCATCATTTGGTTTTTGGCTACCGGGGCATTGGCTCAAAAGCCCCGCGAGGCTGCAAAATATAAGGCCGCCCCTTATTTTCCACCTGCCGGTAGCTGGCAGGCCAAGGAGGCGGCTGCCCTTGGATTGGATGCTGCCAGGCTAAACGAAGCCGTCCAATTGGCTAAGGCAACCGAAAGCACCAACCCGCGCAGCATGGAGGATAACCACTACCGCACTTTTGGCAAAGAGCCCATTGGCAGCGGCGTTGGCCCTTTTGCCGACCGCGGCAGTCAAACGGGCCTCATCATTTACAAAGGGTACGTGGTGGCGCAATGGGGTGAGCCCAACCGCTGCGATATGACGCACTCCGTAACCAAAAGCTTTTTGGCCTGTGTGGTGGGCCTTGCTGCCGATAAAGGGCTCATCCGCAGTCTGCACGATACCGTAGCGCCCTACATACCGCCCGTGGAAATATGGGAGCCCGGTAGGGTGTACCGTGGCGGCGCAGATAGTGGCAAGCCTTATTTTCTGTACCCGTTTGCCAGCTCGCACAACCGCACCATTACCTGGGACCACCTGCTGCGCCAAACCAGCTATTGGGAGGGCACCCTGTGGGACAAACCCGACTGGGCCGACCGCCCCGATAAAGACACGAGCACTTGGCTTACCCGCAAGCGCCATATGCCGGGTACCGTGTTTGAATACAACGATGTGCGGGTAAATGCCCTGGCGCTGGCAGCTACAAGCGTATGGCGCAGGCCCCTGCCACAGGTGCTCAGAGAAAACATCATGGACCCCATAGGAGCGAGCAATACCTGGCGCTGGACAGGCTACCGCAACAGCTGGATTGTGCTGGACGGGCAGCCCGTGCAAAGTGTGAGCGGCGGCGGCCACTGGGGCGGCGGCATGTTCATCAATGCGTGGGATATGGCACGCTTTGGCCTGCTTACCCTGCATCGGGGCCAATGGCAAGGGCAGCAACTGCTTAGCGAAGACTTTTTTCGGCAGGCGCTAACACCCACCCCGGCAAAAGACGACTATGGCTTTATGAACTTCTTTTTGAACACAGGCAAAAAGATGATACCGACGGCGCCTGCAACGGCTTTTGTACACATAGGCAACGGCACCAATGCGTTATATGTAGATGCCGAACATGACTTGGTAGTAATGTTGCGCTGGATAAAAAACGATGCCCTGACCGGCATAATAGCAGCTATTTTGGAGGCCATGCCAAAATAAGGATAAGGGAATTGGGCAGCGCAAATTGCTGTGCCCTTAAGCCGGATATTTGCAGCCGCTAACTCTATTACGTGCACAATCAACTTACACAACTGTTACAGCTGCGCCAGGGTACTTTTAGCCCGGTGGTGCCTTTTGATGCTGGTGCCGACAGCCTCAAAGCTTTCGACCTGGGGCAGGGCAATGCGGCGCTCACCCCCTCGGTATTCAACCACCTGCCATCTTTTGCCCGGTATTTTGATCAGCTGAGGGGTGCTGCCCGCTATGGCATAGGCGGCTATGGGGAGCTGCGGGGCGTGTATGCTTTGTCGGCGCTGTTTAACCGGCAACTGGCCCAGCACAACAGCGAGGGTATTGAAGCCCTGAAGCAGGTGGAACCGAGGCGCCTGCACTTGGGTACTGATATTTGGGGCGAGGCAGGTACACCCGTGCATGCACCCCTGGGGGGCATCATCCACAGCTTTGCCTTCAACAATAATCATGGCGATTACGGCGCCACCATTATCCTGAGCCATCAACTGGAAAACTGCTCGTTTTTTACCCTGTACGGGCATTTGAGCCTGGCCGATCTTAAAAACTGCTACGAAGGCGACTATGTAGTGGCAGGCCAGAAGTTTGCCCATTTTGGCCCGCCAGCCGAAAACGGCAACTGGCCACCGCACCTGCATTTTCAGATTATAGAGCATATAGGGCTGTACCGCGGCGACTACCCCGGCGTGTGCAAAGCCAGCGAAAAGGACATGTACCTGGCCAACTGCCCCGATCCCGACCTGATACTCGATATGAACCGCCACCTGCCCGCCAAAGGATAATTGCCGCAGGGTTGGTAGCAATTGCGCCAACCATTAGGTTTGCAAAAATTTTACTGGAGCAATGGAACAGCAAGAGGTACATCATACGCATAGCAACCCCGGTTTTGGCCAAAACTCATCTGGCCTTGGGGTATTTATTATTGCTTTACTGGCCGTGGTAATTATAGTAGGCGCCTGGTGGCTTTGGAACAACGACCAGACAGAAATGGAGTACTACCGATTGAATAATGCTGGAGAAACTGCGCATACCGATCACGATAATACCGATCATAGTGAAGCTGCTTTTGTGGTTTCCGACCCGGGAAAGCTGGGTAAAATTGATGCACTTACCGGCAACTTCATTTACGAAGTGGGCAATTTGGTAAAGATTACCCTGCCCGATGCGGCTAAAACAGTGTTGGAAGTAGGTATCAACAGCACAGAAGCCAAGCTTTTCCGTTTTTTGGGTGATGCAGCTACACAAGTAGATACAGTAGATAAAACCAAGGGCTGGATTACCTGCGATCGTATTTTTTTTAAAACAGGCGAAGCAAACCTTACCGACAGCAGCAAAAGGCAAATTGCTAACCTGGCTAGTATACTTAAGGCCTTTCCTGGTGCAGAGTTGAAAGTGGGTGGATATACCGACAATACCGGCAGCGAAGAAACGAACATGCAAGTGAGTGGCGAGCGTGCAGCCACCGTAGCAAGCGCCATTCAGGCCACAGGGGTAAAAAACAACCTGAAATCGGAAGGATATGGCCCCATGCACCCCCTGGCCAGCAACGATACTAAAGAAGGACAGGCCCTTAACCGCCGCGTAGATGTGCGGGTGACCAGGAAGTAATTAGTATTTGTATTTCAATATATTCGCAAGGCCCGGGGCAATATTGCTCCGGGCTTTTGAATTATTATCAGCATCATGTAACTTAGCCTCGCTTGTTTGCAACCGGTAAATGAGCAACAGTTTTCATAATCCCAAACCAATAGCTATGAATCCCACCAACCTGCAAAACGCATTTTTTGCCCGCATCAAGGCACAGTTGCCGTCCTATATTTCGATGGTTGATACCGTGGCAGAAGTACTTAATATGAGTACTGATAGTGCCTACAGGCGCATCCGGGGCGAAAAGCAACTCACATTTGAAGAGCTTGCGCTGCTGAGCAAAAAGTTTAACTGCCCGGTCGATAGCCTGATTGGTGTGGAAAGCGGCGATTTTGTTTTTTCGGGCAAACTGGCTAACACCCACGATCATGTTTTTGAACGCTGGCTGGAAGATGTGCACAGGCAGTTTGAGCAAATGCGCCAACGTAAATGTGTAATGATTTACTACCTGGCCAAAGACTTGCCGGTGCCCCATTTCTTTTTGGTGCCCGAACTGGCTGCTTTTAAATTCTTTTTTTGGCAAAAATCCATCCTGCAATACGAAGAACTGAAAGGGGAGAAGTTCTGTTTTCAGTATCTGCAGGGAGAAAGTGCGCGGCTTGCAGAGGCTATCGTTCACACGTATAGCCAGATTCCTACCTGCGAAGTATGGAACGCCGAAACGGTAAACAGTACCCTGCGCCAAATCCGCTTTTACCGCGATGCCGGCATGTTTCAATCTACAGAAGATGTGATGAGCTTATTGCATTCAATGGAAACGCTTGTTGACCACCTGGAAAAGCAGGCTGAAACAGGATTGAAGTTCAGCCTAGGCGGAAGGGCCAGCGCAGGCGCTGGTGAATATTTGTTATTCAACAACGAACTCATCCTGGGCAACAATACAGTATTTGCCGACTATGGTGGCCTGCAGGTAACTTACCTGAACCATAGCGTCCTGAATTACATTGCCACCTTGGATGTGCGCTTCAACGAATACATGTACGCCGGCATATTAAACATGATGCGGCGAAGCGAAAGGCTCGATCGCTCCAACGAAAAGGGGCGCACACGATTTTTTAACCAATTGCGGGCTTTAATAGCCCAGGTAATCCGCGAAAGCCGATAGGCCGGTTATAGCATGTGCATGGGGCTTTGTGTAGGGGAATGCCTTGCCTTGTTTATGGCACGCAGCAAACCTTCAAAAAATACATTTCTTTCCTTTTCGCCCGAGAAGCTGATGGGTGTGGAGCGGCCAATGACACGTTTGGCCATCATGAGCAGGTATTCGCCAAAGCGTTCATCGTAGGTGTACAAATAATTGAAAAAGGTGTGGCTTACAAACGAAACCACCCCTTGAGATGATGTAGCCACCAGGGTTTCATCGCCAGTTTGTATTTCATTTACATACAGGTTGAAGGCAGGCCCCTTTCCCGGGTTTTGCATGCCATAGGCAAATTTGTGTCCATACTCTGCCTGCAACTGCGTGTGATTTACAAGCGCTTCCAGTTCGGTGTATAACAGGGCGCTATCGCGGTCGCTTTCAAATAATTCCGCATTTCTGTAGAAATCTATTTGCATAAGCAGTGCCGATAATACGTTTGGGCTCCATACTTCGGTGCTGGGTATAAGTGCATAGGCTTTGGCCAAATCGCTGTACGGTGCAGCAATCTGTGCCATACTGCCGGATATCGAGAATTTCCGGTTGTGATACTCCTCACATTGCAGCACACATCGTTGCCAAAAATGATGCTTAAAGGCGGCAAGCCTGGGAAAGGCAAGCAAATACAGCAGTGGAATGTCTTTGGCAATATGGTACACATGCAGGTCGCCTTTCTTCCACAGGGTTCCTATTTGCTGCGCAAGGTTTGCTTCCCACTCATCCACCCTAAAGCTGCTTTTTTCCACTAATTGCCCGCTAAAAAGAAAATTTCCGGTGTGCAGGTGCATCAGGGTATCGGCCGACTACTGAAATTTACTGCACAGCATTTCGAACTCCGGCAACGAAAGCGGTTTTTCGCCCCTGATACGCCTGTAAGCGCTGTCTTCGCTGATGTGCAGGGCATTGGCAACAGCCGAAGCAAGCGACAGGTGTGGCGGTAATACCGACTTGATTTTGTTGAATACTTCTTCCTGAAGTAGGGATTGTTCCATTGTGGTATTTGCAGTTTCTGCAACTCTACAGTTTAAATATCAGTAAAAAATTCTTCCTGCACAACAAACTGTCCGCCACCGGCGGCATTCCTGCATTTGGGCCCATGGCCCCAGATGGCGAGGTTGCATTTTTCAGTAGCAGGGGTTTATTCGCTATCGCTTCGCCGTTATGAACGCCGGTGCTATGCTGGTAGGTTCGCCTCATAAACAAAGGGGTTCTATCCTTTTTGCCCGGGTTAAAAATTAGTAATCAAATAAAACTGAATATTTATGAAAGCGAAAGTATTTGTAACGGGAGGCGATGGCATGCTTGGGGCAAACCTTGTTCGCGAGTTACTGATGAATGATTATGGTGTAAGAGCCATGGTGCTGCCGGATAGCGTAAGCCCGGCACTTTCCGGCCTTGATGTGGAACTGGTGGAAGGCAATATTCTGCATGCGGAGGGGCTATGGCAAAAACTGCGGGGCTGTGAGGTGGTAATTCACACAGCAGCAAGTACGGCAGTGCATCCGCGGCGCAGTTCTATGACCCGCATGACAAATACCGCGGGAACGGCCAATATGCTTAATGCCGCAAAAAAGGCAGGAGTGAGGCGCTTCATTCATGTAGGCTCCGCAAGTTCATTTGGCCATGGCTGCATGCTACACCCCGGCAATGAACTGACTCCTTACTGTGGAAATAGGTATGGGCTTGATTATATAGACAGTAAGTATTTGGCACAAAACCTGGTACTGGATAAGGCAAAAAACGGTATGGATGCGCTGGTGGTAAACCCCACCTATATGATTGGTATGTTCGACAATGGCTTTGGATCAAACCGGCTGATTTGGGAGGCTCTGTTGGGGCGTTTGCCCGTAGTGCCATCGGGTGGTAAATGTTTTGTGCATGTAAAAGATGTGGCAGCAGGTATTACCAATGCCATTACTCTAGGCAAAACTGGCGAATGCTATATATTGGGCAATGAGAATATGAGTTATTCTTCCTTTCTGAATTTAGTATGTGCACAAGGTGGCATCAAAGCGCCACGAATAAAGGTGCCAGGTCCGGTAGCAGTTGGCTATGCTGCCCTAATGGAGACATCGTGCTACTTTGTCAGAAAAAAGCCAACCCTCACCATTGCTTTGGCCCGGCTTGCATCAGACGGGCAATACTACTCACCGGCAAAAGCTGTAAACGAACTTAAGTTGCCACAAACCCCCATAGCCGAGGCAGTAGTAGATGCCATCACTTATTTCACCCAGTCAGGTATTTATGATCTGATTTGAACAGGTACAAGGATGATTTAGAATCCTGGATTATTGCTGTGGGCGTGTGTGCCGTAAATACCAGGTGAAGTTGAGTTTGTTTAACTGCTTGCCTATTGCTGTTTTGAAACAGTGACGGGTTGCGCATAAAATATTGTTATTATGATTAATGCATATTTTCGGGACAAGGCGGTTGTAATAACCGGGGCCAGCAAAGGGATTGGAAAGGAAATAGCCCGGCAGGCTGCCGATGCCGGCGCAAAGCTGGTGCTGAATGCCAAGAATGAGGACGTACTGAGTTCCGTTGCAGACCGCCTTGCAAAACAAGGCATTGAAGTGCTGGCCGTAGCCGGCGATGTAGGCGATTACGAAGTTTGTGTACGGATAGCCAAAGAAGCTATATCAAAATTTGGGGGAATAGACGTTGTAATAGCCAATGCGGGCATAGCTGCGGTGGTTGATACGGTAGCCAGGGTTGATGCCAGCGTTTTTAGAAAATTGATGGAGGTTAATTACCTGGGTACTGTAAACCTGATAAAGGCATGCCTGCCTGTGTTGCGGGCTAGGGGGAACATCATAATAGTACGTAGTGAAGCCGGTATAGCAGGGTTGCCCGGGGTTGCGGCCTATTCTGCTTCCAAAATGGCGCTTACTGCCTTTGCAGATGCCCTGCGCATTGAACTGCGCTGCAACAAGGTGCATGTAGGCCACGCCTATGTGGCCTTTACTGAAAATGATGCTGAGAAGACCGTGCTCGATTATAACGGCAGCACCATTCCAAGGCCGCCTACAACAATGGGTAAACCTGCACTCAAAACCCTGGTGGCCCGCAAAATTCTGGAGATGGTGGTAAACCGCGAGCCCCGCCGGATATTTTCGACCCTGGGGTTGCTTAACTATTGGCTGCATCGCATTTGGCCCGGCCTGGCCAGGTATATTCTCAGGCGCTATTATTTTAGCAGGGGGGCAGGCAGGGCAGATAAGCCCATGTAGCTATGCTTTGATGTGGATCTGAGTTTACTTCGGCACTCCCCGTCTACCCACCCTCAGAAACATTAATTGGGCACTTTTAAAAAAACTCTAGCGGTCCTACAGAATTTGCCGGACCGCTAGAGTAACCCCGGAGTCAAGAAGCCATTTTGGAGTTGTTACAAGAAAGGCCCCGAACGTTCAGGGCTGCATCAGGGGTTGTGAAAAGTGCATCAATGTTGCTTCTGCCTGGCAACAGGAGATTCATTCTTGCACCAATTCTTTGAGGCCTGCACCAGCGATTTGGCATCCTCATTCCAAATTTTAGTGGTTAATCTTAATGGCCCCCGGTAGTGTGCGGTTGTATTTATTGTTATATGCCCTATTGACCACAAGTGCAGGGGATCTACAAAATGAGCATCTGAATTAGGTTTTCGCTGGAATGACCTGGCCGGGGTGGCCTGCTTGAGCGGGTGCGGCACCTCGGCGGGATTAATTTTTTTAGCTGCCAGCCGCAAAATGCTGTTTCAAATCATTTACATTGCGCAATTCGATACAACTTTATTACGCCTACTGCCATACCGGTCACACGAACTTCGCTTTCTTATTTAACGGTTACAAGTATCTTGTAAAGCCTCCAATCACACCGCTTAAGTGAACTTAGTTCCATTTTTTAAATAGTTTGTTTAATTCTAAGGAGCTAAGCAAGTTCAAAAATTCCCCTTTATTTGACCGCGAATCTCCTTTTAATGACAACAACGATTGCGCATCTGAAGGGCAGTGTTTTAGTATTTTATTTCCCACAACCAAAATAGCAACTTTGATGAGAGAGTCATTTTCCATGAGCTGTGGCAGAATTATCCTGTTTTTTGCCGTCGGCCTTCTGAGTCTTGCTGGCCCATTGACAGCCCAGGATTTTACGATTGGTACCGGAACTACAGGTAACACTTCCAACCAGTATCCATGTCCTTTGCCCGATGCTTTTGAAGGCCACCGGGCACAATATTTGTTCCGTGCCTCCGAACTAACATCGGCGGGCATGTCGGCAGGAGTTATTTCCGCCATTAAGTTCAATGTAACCGCATTGAATAATGCCGGGGTATTAGAAAACTTTTCTATCAGGGTAGGGGCTACCGATGTAAACGCATTAAGTTCCATCGCATGGGACAACTTTAAAGGTGCGCCTGTATCTACACCGGCGGCAAACTATCAACCGGTAGTGGGTGTAAACACATTCACCCTGCCTATTCCTTTTTTTTGGAATGGTACAGACAATGTAATGGTGGAAATATGCGGGGGCAATGGCACCCCTGGTGTTACTGCCAACACTTTTAACCCTACCATTAACTGGACAACCGCACTTCCCTTTAATGCAACGCATGGATTTAGAAACAATGATGTTTTTGGATGTGGAAATGCAACGGCCACCAATGCCACCACTCAAACCACCCGCCCCAATTTTACCTTTACCTGGACTGCATCTCAAGCCTGTGCAGGCACGCCCGATGCAGGAACAGTCGTTTCTTCATCTTCACTTACCTGCGGAACTACTTCCTTTGTATTGAGCCTTATCGGCAATTCAATTGCCACAGGCCTCAACTACCAATGGCAATCGTCGCCCAACAATACTACCTGGACAAATATCGCCGGTGCAACCACAGCCGGTATTGAGCTGAAGCAATTGGCAAACACATATTATCGTGTTATTGTAAGGTGCGATAATTCAGGACTTAGCAGCACATCTGCTTCTTTATTGGTGAATGCTACTACACTAGTATCAGGTAATTTTACCATTGACAACTCACTGCCGTCATCTACGGCCACTGCCTTTAAAACATTTGCAGAAGCTTACGACAAAATCAAATGCGGTATTAACGGCCCTGTTGTATTTAATGTAGTAAATAATGCTACGCCTTACAACGAGCAAGTGTTTTTGTACCAAGTGCCCGGTGCGTCGGCTACCAATACCATTACGTTTAATGGCAATGGGGCAAGCCTCAACTTCCTGAGTACCAACACCAACGAGAGAGCCGTAATAAAACTTGATGGCGCCGATCATTTTGTATTTGACGGCCTAAATGTGAATGCACTTGGCAATACCACTTCACAATATGGTTATGGTTTCAACCTCATTAACAGCGCCGACTCAAATATCATCAGGCGTTGCAATATTGTGGTTGCCAATTCGCTTACCAACTTCAATTATGCCGGTATTACCATGAGCAGCATGACATCAGTTACATCAGGTGTTTCGTTGTGCGATGGCAACAGGATTCAGAATAATACTATCACCGGCGGTTTGGTGGGTGTTTCAATTATAGGTGATGCACAAAATGCGGCAAGCCGAAACGAGATAACCAATAATATCTTCCGCGATTTCTACCAGTATGCCGTTTATACAGCTTTTACCGCCTACATGCGCATTGAAGGCAATGATATCAGCCGGCCTACCAGGGTAGCAAGTCCTACACAGAGTTTTGGTATATATGTTGCAAGCACTACCCTGCTTGCCAATATTTCTAAAAACCGGATACACTCCTTTTACGAAAGCAACCTGACCAATGCCAACCAGTTTTACGGAATCTACTTTACAAATGCCGATGCCGACCCGGGTTTGGAAAACATTGTTTCAAATAACCTGATTTACAACATCAGGGGATTAGGCGCTTTGTATGGTATTTACAATTCCAGTTCAAATGCTGCTTTCTATTACCATAACACTATTTCTTTTGATGATAATGCAACAACTGCAGTTCAACCCACTTACGGTTATTATACTACAAGCTATACCGCCGGAGTTGAATTTAGAAACAACATCATATCCATTACCCGCGGCGGCAGTGGATTAAAGTATCATTTTTATATGAATGATGAACGTGCCGCTTTGTACACCGTTAATCATAATAACTATTTTTCCACGCTGAACAATGTAACCATCAAGCAGGGTTACTACAAAGGTATTGAATACACTACGCTGGCAGAATGGAGAGCGGCAACCGGCTTTGATGCCAATTCGGTAACCATGGATCCGGTATTTAAAGATCCTTCTACCGGCAATTTTGAGCCTACTTCTGGCGCGCTCAACGATCAGGGTACTCCTTTAGCAGCCGTAACCACCGATATCAACAATACGGTACGCAGCACTACCAAACCCGATATGGGCGCTTACGAGTTCTCACTGCCAAGTTGCAACACCAACTTCCAGGCAGGTGAGGCTTTCTCCAGTGTGGGAGGAACCTCTTGTGTAGGCAAAACAGTAATGCTAAACCTCAAAAACCATGATATTGGTACAGGCTTAACTTACACATGGGAATCGGCTACTACCCCTGGTGGAAGTTGGACACCCATTTCACAGGCACTGCTTGCACCGCCGCATACCTTTACTATTGGCAACAGCACCCTGTATTACCGTGCATCCGTATCTTGTAATGGCGGTACTCCCAACTACTCTACGCCAGTACAAATTGTGATAGGTGGATATTTTCCGGCCGGTGCTTATACCATTGATAAAAACCAGCCTACCGATCCTTCCGGCACACGTAATTTCAATTCGTTTTCCGAGGTGGTTTCAGCGCTTAGTTGCGGTATTGCAGGTCCGGTAGTGTTTAACGTAACACCTAATACCTATACCGAGCAAATCAGAATCACCGAAATTCCAAATACTTCGGCGGTAAATACCATTACATTCCAGAGCCAGAATGGGAATGCTGCTTCTGCTATTTTGAGCTTTGCCGGCACTGCTACACGCAACTATACCGTGCAGTTGGATAGCGCACGTAACGTGATATTTAGGAATATGACGATTGCTGCCACAGACCAAACCAATGGCCGTGTGTTCGACATCATGAATACCGCGTCGGACGACAGTATTGTCAACTGTGTAATTAATGCACCCATTCCGTTGACCAATGGTTACAATACGTTGACCACGGTGGGGATTTATGCGGCTACTAGCTTCAAAGGAGGAAATATAGTAATCAAAGGCAATACCATCCGCAACGGTTCGAAGGGCATTTACATAGTGGGCTTTGCCACCAATGTGTTTACAAAAAATAATACTATAGAAGAAAACACGTTCTCCAATGTTTTCCACCAGGCCATTTTTGCGCAAAATACCAGTAATATAAAAATCAACCGGAATGTAATTACCATGAATACGCCGCTGGTACTCACTTCGTTTAACCAGGGTGTTATGGCCATTTCGCTTAACAATTGCGATAGTGCCATGGAGGTAAATAGCAATAATATTACCCTGCGTAATAATACCGGATATGTGTATGGAATATTTACTACGGGCAATGATGGTACAGCGGCTGCCCGCGGTAAGATCATGAACAATAAGATTACAGCCATTGAAGGATTAACCAATATGGTTCAGGGCATTCGAAACACAAGCACAAACTTTGGTGATGTGTATAACAATGCCATCAGTGTATCCTCTTCAATAACGGGCACGGTACAAACAAACAATGTATATGCAGCGGCTTTGGTAACCAATAATGCTAAGTATACCAATTACTATAACAACTCCCTGCTTAACCTGTCGCCAAATACCGGAAACAGATTCTTTTACAATGCTGCGCTGTGGGTAGATCATCAGTTTACAAGCACGGGCGGGTTTACCAATATTTTCAACAATATTATTGCCAACAAAGGTGGCGGCCCGGCAGCGTTCATAAATTATACAGCCACACACATCAAGATGGATTATAACCTGTATTATGCTGCCGGTTCATTACTCATCAAGCGTGGACCTGAGGCTCCAAATGTGGCTGAAAAGAACTACAATACCCTGGCAGAGTGGCGCGCTGAATATGGAACCGATATAAATTCAATTGTGTATAATCCTGCGTTTACCTCCAACACCAACCTGCAACCCGATGCTGCTAATGAAGCTTCTTGGGCTTTACAGGGCCGTGGCATTCAGTTGGCAGGTAATAATACCGACATTAATGGCAACCCCCGGTCGGTAACGTTAACCGGTGGAGTGCCCGATCTTGGCGCATATGAGTTTATGCCTACGGTAGAGCCACCTTTACTTACTGCTACGCCTGCTGCCCCGGCGGCGAGTACCACACAGGTATTTACCCTTGGTACCGATACCGTATCCAGGGTTACTTGGGCGCCAGGCTCAAGTGTTCCTTCGTCGTTTAGCATGAAACGCTATTCAGGTGTATTGCCGGTGGGGATGCCTGCAGGGCAGCAAACTATGTATTACTACTTAAATGCCGATGCCACCGGCACCGAGCCGTTTAAGTATGACATACAAAATACATTTATTGATCCCTGGTTGAATACCCTGCCGGTGAAGTCGTTCATCAAAATGGGTAGAACCAATATAACGGGTGTTTGGACGGTAGGTGCCAATAGCAGTGTTGACTCGCTGGCTAATATCATCAGAGAAAATGATTTGGTTTTTGCCGATAAGTTTACCGGCATGACAAATGGGCAGGTGCCCGTGCCGCCAACCTATGTTACCCTTCCGGATAGCACCAATATGGGTACCCGTTTTTGGTCGCCCTATGGCTTTAGCCGCGACATGCTGCTGAGCAATGCCATGGCCATGAGGTTTATATTAGCTTCTAAGGTAGCTACTACAGCTACCTTATCTGTAAACGCTACAACATTCAAGAGAACCTATTCTATTCCTGCAGGTGGCGTTATTGTTACCGATCCTGTTCCTTTATCGGGTGTTAATGATGCAAGGCTTGTTTTGGAAGGATTGAGTAACAGGGGTATTTTGATAGAAAGCCAGGACCCCATTGCAGCAGCAGCCTATGCCGGTGGTTTATCAGGAGTAACCCCAACATTAGCATGGCTATTGCCAACGGGCACCTATACCAATGAATACACAACGCTTGGCCCCCGCCAGTTTAGCGGTTACCCCAACAATCCAATAACGGGTTCAATGGGTACTTCATGGGTAAGTGTAATTGCAGATAAAGACAATACCGTTGTGGAAATTACGCCTTCAGGATTAACAGAGGGTGGCCGTCAGGGAGGTGTTCCTTTCAGGGTTACCCTTAATCGTGGCGAAGTGTACCAGATAAAAGGTGCATTCCTCAGGTTTTACGACAGGGATATTACCGGTGGATCAGACAACTCTTATGAAGCAACAGACCTTACTGGAACAAAAATTGTATCAATACCTAATTCAGCAGGTGTTTGTAACCCCATTGGCGTGTTCAACGGCAGTGGCGGTACCGGCATTCGTTGCGAACAGTTTGTAAATGGCGCCGATAAATATATGTTCCAGCAAACGTACCCGGCACAGGCATGGGGCAGGGAATTCCTTACAGCGCCTTTGGCTACACGGAATAGCAAAAACCAGCATTTGTTTAACTTGTTCCGTGTATTGGTAAAAGATGCCAATACAGTGGTTAAGCGAAATGGTGTAACCATGACAGGGCTTACGCCTGGCAACTTTTATGAATTTACCAGCCGGGTGCCTGAGTTTATTGAGGCAGACAAGCCTATCATGGTTGCCCAGTTCTTCACATACTTTACTTCATGCGGCAATGATGAATACAGCAACCCCGGTAGTCCGGAAAGTATGTTCTATCTTACCCCATTGGGTAATGGAATAAAGAGTGCTGTTGTATTCAGGAGGGGGTCAGATCCAAATTTCAACCCAAGCCCCAATTATTTTACCA
>Ga0114939_10000104_pt1 | contig 67818 bp, 61 predicted proteins | sample AshMeaCrysSpring_FD_87196 | JGI IMG/M metagenome (GOLD analysis project Ga0114939, IMG submission 87196) | Groundwater microbial communities from Big Spring, Nevada to study Microbial Dark Matter (Phase II) - Ash Meadows Crystal Spring | ecosystem: Environmental > Aquatic > Deep subsurface >...
TCGCGTACAGCGTGAGCAGGAACTCGAAGATGCTCACGGCACCCGGCTCGATCCCGCGGCCGGGCTCTCGTCAGAGCTTCTGGCCAGGCTTCAGGTCGGTCGGCACGGGCGACATCGACTTGAGCTCACCCACGCCGTTTGCGGCAATCGTCGCCCAGTGCTTGAACAGCGTGCGGAAGTCAGACAGGTTCGACACGCTGGTGGCCATCTGCATGCCGGTGTCACGCGTCTGGCGGCGGTCCACCGCGCGGCCCATCAGCGCTCCAGTGACGGAGTCGCGTACCTCGACGATGAGCGTCGCCTCGCCGGCATTCGCCGTGAACGAGCGAGACCTTCCCGGCGCGCTCACGTCCGGAGCGTTGATGTACAGGTTCGCCAGCCCGGTGCGGATGCGCAGCACATCGGGAGCTGCGGCGGTAACCACCTGGTAACCGGCCTTGGTGAAGGCCTCCGCGAAGATGTCGCCGAAGTTCGAGCGGGCCGTGTCGATGATCTTCTGTGCGTCCTGGTCGGTGACCTGTCGCGACAAGGACGTCCCCTGGTTCATGTCCTTCTTCCAGTCCTTGCGGAAGGCGACCTCGGTGGGGTCGAGCATCACCTTCGTGTAGGGCCGGAAGTCGGCGCCCGGCATCAGGTAGGCTGCGTCCATCTTGCGCGGCTGCACCTGGACGAGACCATCCCAGCTGGTCGGCGCGTCCTCGGCGATGGCCGAGCCGAGCGCGAACACCAGGGCGAGGGCGGCGAGTGACCTGCGAATCAACATTGACGTCTGCCTCCACAGGAAGGATGTATCGAGCGTCATGCATTGTCTCAGGTTCCGGAGCCGCCGTGGCGCCGGTCCCCTCGCGATCGGGGTCGCGTTACACGGTCGAGGTGCCGTACGGGCTCTGCGCGTGATTCGCGCGCGTCTGCCGCGCCGCCGGCTGTCCGCCCCGTCGCGGCACGGCTAGACTCGTCACGGTAATGCTCCGGAATTCTCCTCATGCCATGGACGACTGACTCGTTCCGATCAACCGGCCGGCGACTCGGCGCTCTCGCGGTCATGGCGGCGCTGGCGATCCACCTGCCCGGGGCGGTCGTCGCAGCCGGAGCGGATCCGGCCACTGCGGCAGCTGCCCCGGCCGCGAGCACTACGGCCGCGGCAGGGATCGTGGTCGCCGAGCCGACCGAACTGAAGATCGCCAACCGCAGCATCGTCACGCTGCGGGCCGGAATTTTCGGGGCGACGCCGACCGATCGCGCCGAGGCAATCGAGGATCGGATCGACTCGATCGTTGCCAGGGGCGGCCCCCTCGAGGTCACCACGCGCGCCATAGAGGGTGGCTACGCGGTGCTGGTGGACGGCGATCTCGTGTTCCGCGTGCTGGACGCCGACGTGGACGCCGAGGTGGGCGAGACCGCGGAGGAAGTCGCCGCGCGCGCCGCCCGCACGCTCCAGCAGGCGCTGCGCGAGATCAGCGAGGTTCGGAACACCCGCGCGATCGCATCGGCTGTCGTGACCGCGCTGGTCGCCACCCTGGTGATGGTGGCGCTCCTGTGGGCGCTGCATCGGGCGTACCGCTGGGGCGCGCGACGCATCACGGCGTTCGCCGAGCGCCGTACCGCGCGGCTTACGCAGGCGCTCGGGCGACAGGTCACCGGGCAGATCGGTTTCGCCCGCATCGCGGTCGCGCCGCTGCGCCTCGTTGCCGTACTCCTGGGCCTGCTCGTGTCCTACGAGTGGCTGGGTATCGTGCTCAAGCAGTTCCCTTACACGCGGCCCTGGGGCGAGGCGCTGCTGTCGAACCTTGTCAGCGCGCTCGGCGAGTTCGTGCTCAGTGCGATGAAGGCCGTGCCGGGCCTGCTGTTCGTGCTGCTGATCTTCGTCGTGGCGCGGTTCCTCGTGCGCATCCTGCAGTCTTTTGTCGCAAGTGTAGAGCAGGGTCGCGTGAGCGTGGCATGGGTGGACGAGACTACCGCCCGGCCGACCGGGAAGTTGCTGTCGGCGGTCGTGTGGCTGCTGGCACTGGTCGCGGCCTATCCGTACATCCCGGGCAGCGAGAGCGAGGCCTTCAGGGGCATCGGCGTGTTCGTCGGCCTGATGCTCTCGATCGGCTCTTCGGGCGTCGTGAACCAGGCGGTGAGCGGGCTGATGCTCATGTACACGCGTTCCTTCAAGCCCGGGGAGTTCGTCAAGGTCGGTGACACCGAGGGCATCGTGCGCTCGATCGGATTCCTCACCACCGAGATCGAAACGCTGCGCCGCGAGCACATCACGATTCCGAACGCCGTGATCGTGGGAAACACGATGCGCAACTACTCGCGCTTCAAGGATCAGGGCGGCGTCCGGGTCGTCACCACGGTCACGATCGGCTACGATGCTGCTTGGCGCCAGGTGCAGGAGATGCTGCGGCTCGCGGCCGAGCGCACGGAGGGCGTGCTGCGTGATCCGCCGGCGCGCATCCTGCAGACGGCGCTGCTGGACCATGCGGTGGAATACACGGTGATCGTGAGCATCGCCGACCCCACCACGCGTCTCGCCGTGCTCGACGTGCTGCACGCGCACATCCTGGATCTCTTCAACGAGCACGGCGTGCAGATCATGTCCCCGCACTACGAGGGCGATCCCGAGGCGCCGAAAGTGGTGCCGCGCGAACAGTGGTTCCGCGCACCGGCGCGGCCGCCGCCTCAGGACTGAGCGGTGCGAGCCGGGTCATCGGCGCAGGCGAGCGGTCGGTATCCCTGCTCACGCCGAACGTGCCCGCGGGGGTAGAGTGCTGCGGTCGGTTTCATGCGAGGTCGAAATGTCGCGGTTCAGCCTTGTGCGCAAGTGGCGCAGCGCGCTTGCTGGAATCCCGGCAGCGCTCGCGCTCGTGTCGTCCCTGCCCATGACCGCGCACGCCGAGGCCGCGTCCGCCAGCGAGACGCCGCGTCCCAGGGTCGGGCTCGTGCTCGCCGGCGGCGGCGCCAAGGGCGGTGCGCACGTGGGAGTGCTCAAGGTCCTCGAGGAGCAGCGCATCAAGATCGACTGCATCGCCGGTACGAGCATGGGCTCGCTGGTCGGCGCAGGCTATGCGGCGGGCATGCCCGCGGCCGAGCTCGAGAAGTTCCTGATCGGCATCAACTGGGACGAGGTCGTGGGCGGCATCGGCCGCAGGCCGCTCGAACCCATCGAGCAGAAGCGACTCGAGACCGAGGCGAGTTCCACGTTCGAGCTCGGAGTGAAGGACGGCGCGCTCGTCTCGCCGGGCGGTCTCACGAACACGAGCGGCATCGACAACCTGCTGCGCAGCTACGTCGCGCAGGCGCGCATGGTCTCCGACTTCGACCAGCTGCCCATCCCCTACCGTGCCGTCGCCACCGACATGGTGACGGGCAACATGGTCGTGCTCGATCGCGGCGACCTGGCCACCGCCATGCGCGCCAGCATGGCCATCCCGGGAGCCTTCGCGCCCGTCATGTGGGACTCGTGGATTCTTTCGGATGGCGGTCAGGTGCGGAACCTGCCGGTCGACGTCGCGCGCGAGACCTGCGCCGACGTCGTGATCGTGGTGAACCTCGTAGTACCGCCGACGCCCCCCGAGAAGCTGGTGCAGGCACAGCAGCTGATCGCACGCAGCATGGACGTCATGCTGCAGGCGAACGTCAACCTTCAGCTCGCCACGCTCACGGAGCGGGACGTACGCATCGACGTGCCGATGGGCGACATCGGCACGGCGGACTTCGAGCGAATTCCCGAGACCGTCCCGCTCGGCGAGGCCGCGGCCCGCACGATGGCCGCCGCCCTCGCGCAGTACTCGGTACCGCCGGCGGAGTACTCGGCCTGGCGACAACGGGTGACGGTCCCTCAGGACGTCGAGGCACGGGTCGCAGCCGTGCGGTTCGAGGGCCTGGAGAATGTGAATCCGGAGTACCTGCGCACCCTCACCAGCATCCAGGCCGGCGACTCGGTGAACATCGAGGCGATCAGCGCCGACGCGCTGAGCATGTCGGCGCTCGCGGACGTGGACTCGGTGTCTTACCGGCTCGAGGGCGACCCGGCGAACCCCACCCTGGTCTGGCTGCCGCAGGAGTCATCCGTCGGCCGTGACGTGCTGCGACCGAGCATGGGCGTGTACGGGAGCGGACAGGGTGATCTGCGATTCCTGATGAGCGTGCAGTACGTCCGTTCCTGGCTCAACTCCCGCGGCGGGCAGTGGCGGGCCGATGCGCAGATGGGCTACGAGAGCCTTATCGCCACCAGCTGGTACCAGCCCTTCGACGTCGCGCAGCGCTGGTTCGTCGAGCCCGAGTTCTTCGCGTCGCGCACGGTCGAGGACGTATTCGTGGACTACGAGCGCGTCGCCGAGTATTTCTTCAGCGACGTGGGCGGAAGGCTCGACCTGGGCTGGAACCTCGGCCGGCTGGCGCAGTTGCGCCTCGGCTACGCTACCACCACGCGCAAGGCGCGCCTGCGGACGGGGACTGCCAACCTGCCGGGCGTCGACCGGCTCGTTCCCGAGATCGATACGCGCGATGCCGGACTTGCGGCCAGCGCCATTTACGACTCGAGGAACATGGCGAGCTTCGCGACCGAGGGCTTCGCGGCCGAGGTGCAGTACATCCAGTCCGATGAGTCCCTCGGTGCCGAACGCGACTGGAACCGCATCGAGGTCGGCCTGCGCAAGGGCTTCCCGGTCGGGCAGCACGTGGCGTGGCTGGGCCTGGCCGGTGGCACGCATTTCGGCGACGACCTGCTGCCGGGCGACCGCGCTTTCACGCTCGGCGGGCCGCGCACCATCCCGGCGTTCCAGTTCGACGAGTTGCGAGCGCGTGACTACTGGCTGACCAGCGTCAATTTCCTCTGGCGGCTGAAAGAACTCGTGGCGGTCAAGAACCAGAACCTCTACGGCGGCATCGGCCTGCAGGCCGTCGGGCTATACGACCGCATCGATCTCGTGCCCGACGGCGAGTTGTATGGTGTATCGGCCTTCCTCGGCGGGCCGACGCCGCTGGGTACGTTCACCGTGGGCATCGGCGGCTCCGAGGAAAGCTGGGCTTTCTGGCTGTCACTCGGCCGGCCCGTCGGGAAGGGGTCGATCCTGGACGACGGATTGTTCCGTTGACAGAGATCCAGATCCGCGATGAGTACTGGACTGCGAAAGAGACGGTCGCTGCCGGTCGTTCAGCTTGTGGACCCGTCATCGCCGCGCTCCAGCAGGTCGGCGCATGGACCGTGGTCGTACGGGACTGCGGCGAGCGCACTCGACGTTGCGGTCGGTTGGTCACGCAGTAGACTGGAAACTGAGGCGTCTGCAAACTGAGGCGTCTGCGCAGAGACCGTGATCGTGCGATTTGGTCCGGGAATCCCGGGAATCAATGAGGCAATAAACGATGAGGCGATACACGATGAATCTGTCCCATGCGACTTCCGTCCCGGTGCTGGCCGGGCTCGCGCTCGCGCTGGCAACGCCGCATCCCGCAAATGCCGAGGCCGCCGGCGACGACTGGCGGTTCAGCACCACGATCTACGCATGGGTGCCGACGATGAGCGGCGAGGCCTCGATACAGCTCCGGGAGAATCGCGACGTTTCCCTCGAGATGGATCCCGGCGACGTACTCAGTGCGCTGAATTTCGCCGCCTTTGCCGCGGTGGAAGCGGAGAAAGGGCGTTGGGGCCTCGCAACCGACCTCATTTACCTCGACCTCGGCGGTACCGAGCGGAACGAGAGGAATTTCACGATCGGCGACGCGGAGCTCCCCGCCGGCGGTTCCGCCAAGATCCAGTGGGATCTGAGCGGCTGGGTCTGGACCACCGGGGTGACCTGGCTTGCCGTCGAGGACCCGCGTCACCCGGTCAAGCTGGTCGGCGGCGCCCGCATGCTGGATCTGACGACGGAGGTGAAGATCGATCTCGAGGGCGACATCGGCAACATCCCGCTGCCCGGCCGCAGGGCGCAGGGCGAGGCCGGCAACACGGTCTGGGACGCGATCGTCGGCGTGAAGGGTCGATTCGACCCGGGCGTGCAGGACAAGTGGTTCGTCCCGTACTACTTCGACATCGGGACGGGTGAATCGGACCTGACCTGGCAGGGCGTGCTCGGCGTCGGTTACACCTTCGGCTGGGGCGACCTGTTGGCCGCCTGGCGCTACCTGGACTACGACCTGCCGAACGACTACGCCCTGCGTGAGCTGACCAACAGCGGTGCCGCGATCGGCGTGACCTTCCGCTTCTGAGCGATCAACGGGTGCGGGGCGTCTCCGCCGGCAACGACGGAGACACCCGCCGTCCGTCCCTGCATGGCGGCCGGCGGACGGCTAGCTCAGGCCGGCCACGAACGCCTGCAGCTTGCGCGCGTCCGCGTCGAACAGGCGGATGCCCTCGGCGAGCTTCTCGGTGCCCATGGCGTCGTCGTTGTGCATCCAGCGGAACAGCGCCTCGTCCAGGTCGACGCGCTCAACGGCACTCGCTGCCGCGTCCGCGACGCTCAGGCGCCGCGGCACCTCGCCCGCGGTGGACTCGAGCTTGGCGAGCAGGTCGGGGCTGATGGTGAGCAGGTCGCAGCCGGCGAGATCCACGATCTGGGTGGTCTTGCGGAAGCTCGCACCCATCACCTGGGTGTCGTAGCCGAACTTCTTGTAGTACTCGTAGATGCGCGTGACGGAAGCGACACCGGGGTCGTCCCCCCGCGCGATGTCCTCGACGCCGCGGGCCTTGCGGTACCAGTCGTAGATGCGCCCGACGAACGGCGAGATGAGCGTGACGCCCGCATCCGCGCAGGCCACCGCCTGCGCGAAGCTGAACAGCAGCGTGAGGTTGCAGTGGATGCCGTCGCGCTCGAGGCGCTCGGCGGCGCGGATGCCTTCCCAGGTGCTCGCGATCTTGATCAGCACGCGTTCGCGCGGCACGCCGGCAGCCTCGTACAGATCGACCAGCCGGCGGGCCTTCCCCTCGGTGGCGCTGGTATCGAAGCTGAGCCGCGCGTCGACCTCGGTCGACACGCGGCCCGGGACCAGCTCGAGGATTCGTCGCCCGAAGCCGACGAACAGCCGGTCGAGCGTATCGTCGAGGCGTGCGTCGACCGGGGACGCGGCGGCGGCCGCAACCGCTTCGTCGATGAGCGGCCGATAGCGCGCGTCCTGCGCGGCCCTGAGGATCAGGCTCGGGTTGGTGGTCGCGTCCTGCGGCCGGAACCGTCCGATGGCCTCGATGTCGCCGGTGTCGGCGACGATCACCGAGTGACGCTGCAGGGATTCGAGCTGATTCATCACGGTCGCGCTCCGGCGCGCATCTTCAGAGCGGCCATTTCCAGTCTCGCTCGGCCGGACGGTCGATGCCGTGTTCGTGCGCGTAGTTACGGCACTCGATCTGCAGGTTGCGCATCTTCTCCTTGACGTGGGCGCCGGCGACCTGCAGGCGCGGCACGCGGTCGATCGCGTCGATGGCGAGGCTGAAGCGGTCCACCTCGTTGTTGATCGCGAGCTCGAGCGGCGTGTTGATGTTGCCCTTCTCCTTGTAGCCGCGCACGTGCAGGTTCGGGTGGTTGCGGCGACGGTAGCTCAGGCGGTGTATCAGCCAGGGATAGCCGTGGAAGTTGAAGATGATCGGCCGGTCGGTGGTGAACAGCGAGTCGAAGTCGCGGTCGGTGAGCCCGTGCGGATGCTCCTTGGGTGGCGTGAGCTTGTAGAGGTCCACGACATTCACGAAGCGGATCTTGAGATCGGGGAAGTGCTGGCGCAGCAGCACGGTCGCCGCGAGCGCCTCCTGTGTTGCGATATCGCCGCACCCTGCCATGACGACATCGGGCTCCGAGCCCTGGTCGTTGCTCGCCCAGTCCCAGATGCCGATGCCCTTGGTGCAGTGCTTGATCGCCGCGTCCATGTCGAGGAACTGCAGGTGCTTCTGCTTGTCGCAGACGATCACGTTGATGTCGTTGGTGCTTCGGAGGCAGTGGTCGGCCACCGACATCAGGCAGTTCGAGTCGGGCGGCAGGTAGATGCGCGTCACGCGCGGGCTCTTGTTCACCACGACGTCGAGGAAACCCGGATCCTGGTGCGTGAAACCGTTGTGGTCCTGGCGCCAGACAGTCGAGGTGATCAGCATGTTGAGCGAGGCCACCGGCGCGCGCCACGGCAGGTCCTCGCAGATGTCCAGCCACTTGGCGTGCTGGTTGAACATCGAATCGATCACGTGCACGAAGGCTTCGTAGGTCGAGAAGAACCCGTGTCGCCCGGTGAGCAGGTAGCCTTCGAGCCAGCCCTCCAGCGTGTGCTCCGAGAGCATCTCCATGACGCGGCCGTCCGGTGACAGCTCGCCGCCGTCGGCGTCCACCGGGAGCAGGTCTGCGAGCCAGGTCTTCTTGCTCGCCTGGTACACGGCGTCGAGCTTGTTCGAGGTGGTCTCGTCGGGGCCAAAGACACGGAAGTTGTCTGGATTGAGCCTGAGGATGTCGCGCAGGAACTCGCCGAGCTTGCGCGTGTTCTCGACCTCGGGAACGCCGGGCTTCTTCACGGGCGCCGCGTAGTCGCGGAAGTCGGGCAGGCGCAGCGCGCGGCGCAGCTGGCCGCCGTTCGCGTGCGGATTGGCGCTCATGCGGCGGCGACCCTGCGGGGCGAGCGCCTTCAGTTCCTCGACCAGCCGGCCGTCCGCGTCGAACAGCTCCTGCGGCTTATAGCCCTTCATCCACTTCTCGAGGAGCTTCAGATTCTCGGGGTTGTCGCGCACGTCGGCCATCGGCACCTGGTGCGCGCGCCAGTAACCCTCGACGGTCTTTCCACCGACCTTCTTCGGGCCCGTCCAGCCCTTGGGACTGCGCAGCACGATCATGGGCCAGCGGGCGCGCAGCGGCTTGCCGGACTTGCGCGCGTCCGCCTGGATCCTGCGGATGTCCTGCACGCAGCGCTCCATCGTCTCGGCCATGAGCTGGTGCATCGCGGCCGGGTCGTCACCCTCCACGAAGTGCGGCGTCCAGCCGTAGCCGCGGAACAGTGCGTCGAGTTCCTCGTGCGAGATGCGCGAGAGGATCGTCGGATTGTTGATCTTGTAGCCGTTCAGGTGCAGCACCGGCAGCACGGCGCCGTCGCGCACCGGGTTCAGGAACTTGTTCGAGTGCCAGGCCGTGGCGAGCGGGCCGGTCTCCGACTCCCCGTCGCCCACCACGACTGTCACCAGCAGGTCGGGGTTGTCGAAGGCCGCGCCGAAGGCGTGCGAGACGCTGTAGCCGAGCTCGCCGCCCTCGTGAATGGACCCGGGCGTCTCAGGGGTGCAGTGGCTGCCGATGCCGCCCGGGAAGGAGAACTCCTTGAAGAACTCCTTCATGCCCGCCAGGTCCTCGCCCTTGTTCGGGTAGATCTCTGCGTAGGTGCCCTCGAGGTACACGGGCGCGAGCACGCCCGGCGCGCCGTGGCCGGGTCCGGCGAGGAAGATCGCGTTCAGGTCGTACTTGTTGATCAGACGATTGAGGTGCACGTAGGTGAAGGACAGTCCGGGGCTTGCGCCCCAGTGACCGAGCAGGCGGTTCTTGATGTGGGACGGTTCCAGTCGTTCGCGGAGAAGGGGGTTGTCCTGCAGGTAGATCATGCCGACGGCGAGGTAGTTGCAGGCGCGCCAGTAGGCGTCGATGCGACGCAGTTCCTCGGCCGACAGGGGCTGCTTACCGCGACTCGGTGCGGTGCGGGACTTGGCCATGCAGATCTCCTTGCTCAGTGGATCGGGTCGGCGGTGCCACACCGCGCCCCGTCAGGCTGCCAGACCTATGTTGCAGGACGGCTGTAGCATAGTCACGACCGGGTTCGGAGAGCTTTCCAATGCAGATTCAGTCGAGCGTCGATCGCAGTCCGCTTCGCATCGGCCGAACCGTGCTCATGTCGCTGGCGGCACTCGTGGCCCTGATCGGCGGGCCGTGTGCAGCCTGGGCGGCACCCAAGACCGACGTCGTCGAGCTGGTCAACGGCGACCGGATTACCGGTGAGATCAAGAGCATGGAATACAACAAACTCAAGCTCAGCACCTACCACATAGGCACCATCTACATCGAGTGGGACAAGATCAGGCGCCTGCAGACCAGACAGTTCCTGCTCCTCGAGCGCGCGGACGGCTCACGGTACTACGGCCAGCTGGTCGCGGGCGATTCGGATGCACAGCTGCAGGTGCGGGGCAAAGCCGATCGTCCGCCCGAGGCCGTGGAAATGGCCACCGTGGTGCGCGCCCAGCCGATCGAAGGCGGCGACTTCATCGATCGCCTCGACGGATACGTCAGCGCGGGATTCGACCTCTCCGAGTCCGGCGACAATACCAGCACGAACTTCTCGGGCGGGCTCTCCTCCCGCACTCGCATCCGCGAGTGGAATGTCGACCTCAGCGCCGGCATCACCGACGACGGCGAGGAGCGCACCGAGCGCTACGATCTGAGCGGCCTCGTGCGGCGCCCGCTGCGGGGGCCCAACTACTACGAAGGCATGCTGATTTTCAACCGCAACACCGAGCTGGAGCTGAACCTGCGTTCGATGGTCGGCGGTGGCCTCGGCAGGTACCTCGTTCGCAGCAACCGCGCCGAGTGGCGCGCGGGCGCGGGCCTTGCATACTCGCACGAGAACTTCCAGGGACAGGATCAGCAGAGCAGCATCGAAGCAATGCTCGGTACCGAGTTCTCGATCTTCCGCTACGACTTCCCGGAAACCGATATAGGAGGAACGCTGATACTGCTGCCGAGCCTGACGAAGTCGGGTCGTTACCGCTCGGAGGCGGAACTCCACGTGAACTACGAGTTCGTGGAAGACCTGTATTTCGAGTTCCGGATGTACGGCAGTTTCGACAGCGAGCCGCCCGACCCGGACGCGCCACGCGATGACTACGGCTTCGTCACCTCGCTCGGCTACAAGTTCTGACCGGCGCGTCAGCCGCCTAGCAATTGTCGTCGCGAGACTGTCGGGGCCGGTTCCGGTTCCTCGGCCTCGAACAGCGCGTTGGCGGCCGAGAGTGCCGCGAGTTGCGCGGCCTCGTGGTCGGTGAAGTCGGCCATCTGTGAGAACAGCGGGCAGGTCGCGACCAGGCCGAAATCCGGCAGCTCGCTGACCATGAAGTCGTACGCGCCCGATGGGAACGCGAGCCGCACCGAGCCACCCTTTACCCAGACCTTCTGGTCCTCAGCTGAGGGCAGCACCGTCAGGTTCATGAACCACGGCGTCAGCATGATGCCGGCCTCGCGGCCCTCGATGCTGCGGAAGCCCACCGCCTCGACCGCCAGTGTCGGGTTGTAGATCGGCATGCCTTTCATCGCCAGCGCCGCGCGACGATAGGCATTCGCGGCATTCTGCACCGTGTCGTTGGCTTGTGGGCCCGCGCTGCCGATCACCATGAACTTGCTCTTGTCGGCCGCGCAGTTCGGGCAGCTCCAGGTGTCGGGAAGCAGCCGGAAGGCCGTGCCCGGCGCGATCTGGCGATCCTCGTCGCCGAGTGCCGGGTCGTAGACCCACCAGCAGATGCCGCACTCGAGCTGCGTGTCGTCGGTGATCTTCGAGCCATCGCCCAGGTAGCTGCCTTCGAACGGACGGCTCATGACGTGAACGCCTCGAGAATCTCACCGAGGCGCTCCGCCGAATCCTCGAAGTCCTCGCGCGCGGCGAGCACCGAGACCGGCACGCCGCCGACCTCGAGCGTGTCGAGGATCACGTTGCCCATCGAGTTGATGTACTGCACCGCCCAGACGTGTCGCAGCCCGGTCGCGAACACGCGCGAGCTGCCGTAGCCGCCGGAGCGGATCACGAGCGGGATCTGGCCCAACACCGAGGTGAGCACCTGCGTATCGACCTCGGTAATCGGCAGCAGCGTGAAGTTGATGACGTGGTTTTCCCCGCCGGGCTGGTAGGCGCGCGAGCGCTCCTGCAGTTCCACGAGCAGCGGCAGCGCGTTCATGGCGCCCTGCGGCGCATGCTCCGGGATGTCGATCGTGGCGCGCGACTGCTCCGCTGCCACCGTCAGGATCGGCTGCGGAACCTGCCCCACCTCGATCCACTCGCTGGTCGTCCCGTCGGCGGTGCTCGCCTCGAGGCGCCACACGCCCGCGAGCACGGACTCGACGACGCGCCAGTAGGTGTTCCGGTCGCCGACCTTGGCCCAGACGTCCCCCTCGCCGAGGATGTCCGCCACGGTCGCCTTGTCGGTCTCGCCGAGGTCGTCCAGGCTGATTCGGGTCGGCAGGTCGGACGGCGCCAGCGCCTGACGCTCGAGGTCCGCGCGCACTTCGTGCAGCACGGTCCGCGCGGGCGGAGTGAGCTGGTCGGCGGCGAGTGCCTGGCGCGCCGGTCGTACGAGGCCGGTGGGCATGCCGATCAGGCGCAACTGGTCGTCGCCGCCGGCCGGCGCCTCTCCGGGGACCTTCGGATGCCAGACCAGCACGTGATCGGTCATGCGTTTCCTCCAGGTCGCGAGGCGGGATCTTCGGGCTCGGGGGCGAGCAGGCGATCGCAGGCCTGCGAGAACACGGGCCAGTCGCGCATGCGGGCGACCAGTTCGGCCGGCTGCCCGTCGCGCAGGCAGACCACGGCGGGCGTCACCACCACGCCGTATTGCGCCATCAGGATCGCCTCGTCGCGACGGTCCACCAGGCCCGCGCGCAGGCGGCCCCGGTAGCTGGTGAGAAGCTCTCGCACGACCACAGCGACGTCGAGTCCTTCGGGTCGCTGGGCGACATCGCCGCTGAAGAACAGCAGGGCGCGCGGGTTCCGTGCCACGAAGTCGTCGAGCGTCGCCTTGCGCAGCACCTCGCAATCCGGGTGCGAGGCGAGCGCCTCGATCAGCTCACTCATCGTGGGTCCCCTTGTCGGCCGCCTCGCTCGCGACGTGGACGGCGCGCCGGGCCAGGAACCGTTCGTCCCCGACGCGGCAGGCCAGTTCTGCAGACGGTCGGCCGGACTCGTAGCGCTCGCGGGCGAGCGCCGCGATCACGGTCTCGCGCGACGTGCCGTCGGCCCGCTCGCGCGCCTCGACGCCCCAGCTGGCGAGTTCCTCGATGCCGAGCTGCAGTGCGACCGGCAACTGCCGCTGGACCGCTTCGGTGAGGCTGCCCCCGTAGTCGGCGAGCTCGACGGGCTTTATGCCGATCACCGTGAAATTCACCGGCGTGTGTCCGAGCAGTTCGAGGCTCGCCAGGATGTCGTTCATGCCGGCCTGGTGCAGGCTCATCTTGCTGCTGGTCATGAACCGCGGCACCTCGGCATCGCGCGCCACGAGCAGGCTGCCCGGCGGACCGCGGTGATCGACCGCGTCGAACAGCAGCACGTGCGTGGCGTCGAGCAGCAACGGCACCAGCGCCAGTCCGAGCGTGCCGCCGTCCAGGATCTCGATCGGCGGGGAGAAATCCCAGCCGTTGCCAAGCGCCTCGACGCAGCGCACGCCGAAGCCCTCGTCGGCCCAGAGCACGTTGCCGACGCCGAGGACGACGATGCGCTGCCCGGGACTGATTGCTTGTTCGCCCATGAGTTCTTCTTGCCCCCGGCCGGTCCGGGTCGACCACGTCCAAAAAAGTATAACGGGACAGCGGGAGTTCAGGGCCCGTGGGGCCCCTCGTCCCGCTGTCCCGTCAAATCGGCCAATGCCGGCCCGCAGGCCAGCGTGTCAGCGGTAGAACCTCCAGCCGCTCACCATCGAGCTGATCGTCGTCTGCCGGTGCGTCATGTCCTCGCGGATCGCCATGTACATGTGCACCATCGAGAAGATCAGGATGATCCACATCCCGAACTGGTGCCAGGTACGCACGGTCAACGAGTCACCAAGCACCTGGAACACCCAGCCGAAGAGGGTGTACCACCACGTGTTGATGCCCATTTGCTCGGCGAACAGCGCGAACCCCGTGAGCAACATCACGATCAGCGGCAGCAGGAACATGAAGAACATCGCCAGATGCGCCAGAGGGTTGTGTCCGACGTACTCCTTCGGTTTGCCCATGATCAGGTACCAGCGGACCTCCTCGAACACTTCCCTCCACCAGCCGAGGCTCCAGAACGGCACGTAGAAGATCTGGCGTGCGTGCTTGCCGCCGACCAGCACGCGGTAGATCCGCAGCAGGAACGCGACGCCGAGGATCATGCCCGCCGCGAAGTGCACGAAGCGGATGTAACCGAACAGGAAATGGCTCGAGGCCTCCCCTGCAAGGGTGGGCGGTGGCGACCCGATGAAATACCCCGTGGTTGCCAGGGTGATAATGCACAGCGCCGTCACCCAGTGCCAGATACGGATCGCGGCGTCGTACACATAGACCGGACCCGGCTGAACACCGGCAGGCGGCAGGACCGCCTCGCCGAAGTGGCCCTCACGCACCCGGCTCAGGACCGGTGTCGAGGGGTGATACATGTTGCTCATGGCAGCCCTCCTTACCGGACCTTGACGCTGGTGACCTCGTTGCCCTCCATGTCGAGCACGTGAGTCGCGCAGGCCAGGCAGGGGTCGAAGCTGTGGATCGTCCGCAGGATCTCGAGCGGCTTCTCAGGATCGTGCATCGGCGTGTCGAGCAGTGCCGCCTCGTAGGCGCCGATCTTCCCTGCCGGGTCACGCGGGCTCGCGTTCCAGGTCGTCGGCACCACGCACTGGTAGTTCTTGATCTTGCGGTCTTCGATGTCGATCCAGTGCGCGAGCGCACCACGCGGCGCCTCGACGAAGCCGTAGCCCTGCGCCGACTTCTTCCACGTTGAGGGCTCGAAGTTCGCCATGTTGGCCGTGGCGACGTCGCCCGCCTTGATGTTGGCGACCAGCTTGTCGAACTCCGCCTTGAGCGCATGGGCCGCCCAGCTGCACTCGAGACCGCGGGCCGCCGTGCGGCCGAGCGTCGAGAACAGCGCCGTGACCGGCAGGCCGCCGAGCTTCTGCAGCACCATGTCCACCGGCTCCTTGAAATCGGGCATGCCCTTCACGTAGCCGATCACGTAGCGCGCGAGCGGGCCCACTTCCATCGCGTGGCCGTTCCAGCGCGGCGCCTTGATCCACGAATACTTCGCGGATTCGTCCACCGCCTCGATGCGGGTCTTGGTTCCCTTGGCGCCACCGATGTCGAAGTTCGGTACCGTCTCGCCCTGGAAGGGGTGCAGGCCCTTCTGCTCGTCGCCGTACTTGTACCAGGAGTGCGTCACGTACTCCTGGATCTCGTCGAGCTTGCCGAGATCGATGTCCTGCACTTCGCCCAGGTTGCCGTCGATGATCGCGCCGCGCGGCATCATCAGGTTGCCGGGGCTGTAATCGTTGGCGGAACGGGGCAGGTCGCCGTAGGACATCAGGTACTTCGACGACAGGCCGCCGCCGATGCCCGCCCACTCCTTGTAGAACGAGGCGATCGCGAGCAGGTCGGGGATGTAGACGTTGTCGATGAACTCGATGGTGCGGTCGATGATCGAGCTGACCATGTTCAACCGTTCCATGTTCACCGCACCGACTGCGCCCGTGTCGTTCAGGTTGATCGGCGAGGGGACGCCGCCCACCAGCCAGTTCGGGTGCGGGTTGCGGCCGCCGAAGATCGTCTGGATCTTGACGATCTCCTTCTGGAAGTCGAGCGCCTCGAGGTAATGCGCGACCGCCATGAGGTTGGCCTCGGGCGGCAGCTTGTACGCGGGGTGACCCCAGTACGCATTACGGAAGGGGCCGAGCTGTCCCGACTCGACGAACTTCTTCAGCCGGTTCTGCAGGTCGCGGAAGTAGCCCGGCGAGGACATCGGCCAGTTCGAGATCGACTGCGCCAGCTCGGAGGTGGCCTTCGGGTCTGCATTCAGCGCGCTGACCACGTCGACCCAGTCGAGCGCGTGCAGGTGGTAGAAATGCACCAGGTGGTCGTGCGCGTACAGGGTCAGGTGCATGATGTTGCGGATGGTGTTGGCGTTCTCGGGGATCTCGATGCCGAGCGCGTGCTCGACCGCCCGCACCGAGGCGAGCGCGTGCACGCCGGTGCAGACGCCGCAGATGCGCTGCACGAACGCCCAGGCGTCGCGCGGATCGCGGCCGCGGAGGATGACCTCCAGGCCGCGCCACATCGTGCCCGTGGAGACCGCGTTGCGGATGATGTTCTGCTCGTCGACGTTCACCTCGATGCGGAGGTGACCCTCGATGCGCGTAATCGGATCGACGACGACGCGCCTGCCGGTGTTGTCGAGCTGGAAGCCATTGGGGGTTGCGATGCTCATTGCTCAGTTCTCCACTCGGTCAGCCGGCCCGCTTTTCGGAATCGACGGGTGAATTGGGTTTCACCTTCGCCTGCCTCAGGGCCGTGAGCCCTGCATGCGCCGCGATGCCGACGCCGACGACCGCCGCGGCCGTGGCGCCGATGCGGGTCGCATTCGTTTCAGCGCCGAACTGCGGGAAGGTCTCGAGCCGCTCGTAGAAGGGCCCGTTGTCCCAGAAGTCCGGTTCCGAGCAGCCGAGGCAGCCATGACCGGAACCGATCGGGAACGACACGCCTTCGTTCCAGCGCGTCGTCGAGCAGGCGTTGTAGGTCGTTGGGCCGCGGCATCCCACCTTGTAGAGGCAGTAGCCTTCGCGCGAACCGCGGTCGTCGAAGGTCTCGGCGAACTGGCCGGCGTCGAAGTGGCCGCGGCGGTAGCATTTGTCGTGCACGCGCTGGCTGTAGAACATCAGCGGACGGCCCTGGCGGTCCAGCGCCGGCAGTTCGCCGAAGGTCACGTAGTAGGTGATGACGCCAGTCATCACCTCGGCGATCGGCGGGCAGCCCGGCACCTTGACGATCGGCTTCCCCTTGATGACCTTGTGGATCGGCGTCGCCTGGGTCGGGTTCGGCTTCGCGGCCTGGACGCAGCCCCAGGAGGCGCAGGAACCCCAGGCGATCACGGCCGCCGCGTCAGAGGCGACTTCGGTCAGGCGCTCGACGAACGGACGGCCGCCCGGGATGCAGAACGTGCCGTCGTTGCCGAGCGGCGGGTTGCCCTCGACCGCCAGGATGTACTGGCCTTTGAAATCCTTGCGGATGACCTCGATGATCTCCTCGGCCTGGTGCCCCGCGGCCGCCATGATCGTGTCGTCGTAGTCCAGCGAGATCATGGACAGGATGACGTCCTTGGCGAGCGGGTGCGCCGAGCGGATGAAGCTCTCGGTGCAGCAGGTGCACTCGAGGCCGTGCATCCAGAGCACCGGCACGCGCGGCTTGGTCTCCATCGCGTGGGCGATCTTGCCGGCGAAGTGCGGCGCGAGTCCGAGCGAGGCTGCGCTGAGCGAGCAGAACTTCAGGAAGTTGCGCCGCGAGATACCCTGGCGGCGGATCAACTCATAGAAAGTCTCTTGACGACCCATCTCGTGCTCCCGGTTGTTGTGAACAACGGCCGGCTTGCTCGAGCCACCTGGATTGGATCGCTGCGGCCGGCCTGCTACGAAGGTCGGGGGTTCACGCAGTCTCGGCGGCTGGTACCCACCCACCTCTCAGGTCAGCCTGATAGTCCGTTTTGGTACGCAGCGCTTCAATCGTAGATCTACCTAAGACCCTGCCTCTACGCCGAGGTGTGCATGGTCAGAGCTCGATCTATTGCATCGCAGCAAAGCGCGACCCGGCCGGTAAACGGCGAGTCAATTTCGATTCGAGTCAGTCCGATTCGACGCCGCGCGCGCAGGCATGGCACACGGCGCGCGGCATGACAGTTGTCGCGGCCAGGCCGTCGGGTTCTCCACCCACCTCGATGGCGCGCACAGGCGCAAGCGTCGCCGCGTCGTATTGCACGACCCGATCCCCCATCGTGGCGGCGACATAGGCGTTGCGTCCGTCGCGTGACACCAGCAGTCCCACCGGCAATGCGCTGTCCGGCGCCAGGCGCGCGAACGGTCGCTGCTCCGCCCCCGGCGCGAGCGGAACGTCGACCTTGCGTCGGACCCGCTCAAGCCGTGAGGCAAGATCGTAGGCCACGAGCTCGCTCGTGCCTGCGCAGGTCACGAGCGCCGTCGTCCCGTCGGGCGTGATCGCGATGCGGATCGGGATGCCAGGCAGCGGTAGCCTCGCCGTCACGGCGAGTGTCTCCGTGTCCACGATGGCGATCTGCCCGTCGGCACGCGCGGCGACCCAGAGCTCCCGGCCGTCGGGCGAGAGCGCCAGTGCTTCCGAACCTCCGCCTGTGGCGACGTCGCCGAGCTTGCGGCCCGCCACGAGGTCGATGGCGGTCGTCGTGCCCGACCCGATGTTCGTGACGTAGGCGCGCGTGCCGTCGCGGCTGACCGCGATCATGTGCGACACCTCCTGCCCGGTCTCGATCGCTATGACGATGCGGCCTGCGGCGGGATCCACGACCAGCAGCTGCCTGGAGCCTTCGGCAGTGACGGCGACGCGCTCGGGCGCGTACCAGGCGACGCCGTGGGGGCGTGTGTGCGGCGCGAGGTCGATACGACGCAGTTCCAGGGCCTGCTCGAGATCCACGATGCTGAGCGTCGAGCCGGGACGCTCACGCGTGCCGTAGTTGGAGACGGCGGCGAGCCTGCCGTCGGGCGAGACGCTCACCTCGTGCGGCGCGTGGCCGAGTGCGACCGAGGCCAGGCGCAGGCCGGAGCCCGGATCGACGAAGTCGAGTGCATCGTCGGTCTTGCGCACGACGAGCAGCGTCTCGGCCGCGACCGGTGCGGCCGCGAGCCACGCCGCGGCAACGAGCAGCGATGACCGCAACGCGATCATGCGGGCATCACCTCGTCGTCCCAGACGTTCGCCGGCAGCGGCAGGCCTTCGAGCAGCACCGCGGCGAGCGGCGGCTGCGGCGCAATGCCCCGCAACGCGAGCAACTGCTCGAGCTGGCGCGCATGCTGGGCGACGTGCCAGGTCGTGCGCTCCACCACCGCATGCAGCGGCTGCACCCCGTAGTACGTGTCGGCGGTGGCGGGCAGCCGGGACTGGTTGACGCCCCACCACACGGCGAGGGCCTGCGACACGCTGCGCGTGAGCCGCGCGACGTCGGCCGCAGTCTGCAGGTGATCCGGCGGCCGGCGGTCGAAGTGCTCGCGGCTGATCCGGCCCCCGAGCACGGCGTCGAGGAATGCCACGACCACCTGTGACAGGTGATAGGCGAGATCACGCTGCGTACGCTCCTGACCTGGCACGCTCGCGTCGAGCGCTTCTGCAGGAAGCTGCTCGGTGAATCGGGCGGCACTGTCGAGCAGCCCGAGCAACCGAGACACAAGTACCGGCACCTCGAGGCTGCCTGCGGAGCCCGGTGTCCCGGACCCGGTCGATTCGTTCCTCACGTCATGTTCTCCCATTTCCCTCGTGGCACTCGGCCAGCGAGCGTCGCTGCCGGCCCGATTCGTCGAAGTTAGCCGGCTGGAGCCAGGCGCGAAAACCGCGTTCCAGCACCGGCCACTCGGTGTCGAGGATCGAGTACCAGGCTGTGTCGCGGCTGCGCCCCTTGTAGACGGTGGCCTGTCGGAACACGCCCTCGAAAATGAACCCGAGCCGTCCGGCGGCGCGCCGCGACGCGGCATTCAACGCGTCGCACTTCCACTCGTAGCGCCGGTAACCGAGCTCGAATGCGTTGCGCATCATGAGGTACATCGCCTCGGTCGCGGCTGGCGTCCGCTGCAGGAGCGGCGAGAACTGCAGGTGTCCCACCTCGATCGAGCCGCTGTCGAGCTCGATGCGCAGGTAGGAGCCCAGGCCGCGCGCGCGGCCGGTCGCCGCATCCACGAAGGCGAAGAACAGGGGGTCCTCGCTCGAAGGGCGCGGCGCGAGCCACTCCAGGTACTCCGCGAGTGTTGCGAACGGTCCGCTGGACAGGTAGGTCCACATGCGTCCCTCGCGATCCAGCGAATTCGCGGCGAAGAGATCGCTGGCGTGACGGTCGAGGTCGAGCGGTTCGACGCGACACCAGCGCCCCTCGAGCACGCGTCGCCCCGGGCGCGGCGGCGCTCGCCAGTCCTCGAGCGGCGGACCGATCGGCAACCCCAGTTCATTGACGCGTGTGGTCATGTCGGGCGTCTCAAGTGGCGGCGAACTGCAGCTCGGCGAGCCGCGCGTAGAGCTCGTTGCTGCGTACCAGTTCCTCGTGACTGCCCTGCGAGACGATCCGGCCGTGGTCCATGACTACGATGCGATCGGCCTCGAGCACGGTGGCGAGGCGGTGGGCGATCACGATCGTCGTGCGGCCCTGCATCAGTCGTTGCACTGCTTCCTGCACCAACCGTTCGCTCTCCGCGTCGAGGGCGCTGGTGGCCTCGTCGAGCAGCAGGATCGGCGGATCACGCAGGATCGCGCGCGCGATCGCGATGCGCTGGCGCTGGCCGCCCGAGAGACGGGTGCCGCGCTCGCCCAGAAAGGTGTCGTAGCCCTGCGGCAGCCGGCGGACGAACTCGTCGGCGGCCGCGGCCCGGGCTGCGGCCTCGACCTCGGCGTCGCTCGCGTCGGGACGGCCGTAGCGGATGTTCTCGCGTGCGCTCGCGGCGAACAGCACGGTGTCCTGGGGTACGACGCCGATACGGTTGCGTACGGCCTGCGGGTCGGCCTGCGCGATGTCCACGCCGTCGATCAGGATGCGGCCCGACTCGGGGTCGTAGAAGCGCAGCAGCAGATGGAAGGTCGTGCTCTTGCCGGCACCGGAGGGCCCGACGAACGCGACCGTCTCGCCCCCGCGAACCGCCAGATCGAAGTCTTCGAGCGCTCGGGAATCCGGCCGCGACGGGTAGCGGAAGCGAACGGACTCGAAGCGAATCTCCCCGCGGCCCGGCTGCGGCAGCGGCACCGGGTTCACGGGCGCCACGATGCGCGGCTCCGCCTGCTCGAGCTCGACGAGGCGCTCCATCGCACCGGCCGCACGCTGCACCTCGCCCCACATCTCGCTCAGCGATGCTGCGGCAACGCCCACGTAGACGGCGTAGAGCAGGAACTGGCTGAGCTGGCCGCCGGTCATGTCTCCGCGGATCACGGAGTGCGCGCCCACCCAGAGCACGAAGGTTATTCCCCCGAAGATCAGCATGGTCGCGACCGCGGTGAGTACCGAGCGCACCTTGGTGCGGCGAACCGCCGTGCGGAACGACGACTCGACTGCGTCGCCGAATCGGCTCGCGTTCAGTTCCTCGAGCGTGAAGGCCTGCACGGTCTGGATCGCGTTCAGGGTCTCGTCGGCGAGGCTGCCGGTGTCGGCGATACGGTCCTGCGAGTCGCGCGACAGGCGCCGCACGCGCCGTCCGAGCACCACCATCGGCGCCACCAGCAGCGGGATCAGCACTACGATGATCGCCGTGAGCTTCAGGCTGGTGACGGCGAGCATCACCAGGCTGCCAACGATCGCGATCATCGATCTCAGCGTGATCGAGAGATTCACGCCGGCGATCGACTGCACCAGCGTCGTATCGGCGGTGAGGCGCGACAGCACCTCGCCAGTGCGGGTGACCTCGAAGAAGGTCGGGTCCATGCGGATCACGCTGCGATACACCGCAACCCGCAGATCCGCGACCACGCGTTCTCCGAGCAAGGTCACCAGGTAGAAACGCAGCGCGGCGAAAGTGCCGAAGACAGCGGCCGCCACGATGAAGGCCACGAAGTAGCGGTCGATCGTGTCGGCGCTGCCTGCCGCCATGCCCTGGTCGATCAGGTGACGCAGCGCCACGGGCAAGGCGAGCATCGCGCCCGAGGCGATGAGCAGGGCCCCGAGAGCGAGCAGCACTATTCCGCGGTACGGCGCGAGGTACGGCAGCAATGCGCGCAGCGGCCGGAGCGAGCGGCCCTTGGGGCGGTCGGCGGTGATGGGTTCGGCCATGGGTCGGGTCTTTCCGGATCCGCACTGTAGCGCAGCGCGCCGTTGCGGCGCGCGGTGCTGTCCGGCATCGTGGCCACGGCGCTGTTCCCGACAGTATCGAGCAGCTCGTACTCCACCTTTTCCCGCGACCGTCGGCGGTTAGTCTCGACCAGGTCCCGGTACGGTTATTCGCGATGCGGGTACTTGTACAGGTACTTCATGTAGGAGTGCGTCGGCGTGCTGTCGACGTAGAAGTAGTACTCCTGCACGTCCTCGCCCCACTTGTAGGCGGGCGAGCGCGAGTGGTCGTGGGTGAAGTGGCCCCACGCATTGCCGTCGTCGCTATAGTCCTCGCGGACCGTCCCCCATTGCCGCTCGCTCAGGTACGGTCCCCACGCTTCCACGGGACCCGCGCTTCGCGCGCCTCGTTCAGGCGCTTCTGTTCGGTCACGTCCACGATTGCTGCGTTCATGAGTCACTCCGCGAATGCAGGCGTCAATGCTGCCAGAGGTCCGGTCGTCGAGCCGGCGAGCCTCTGCCGCCGTCCCGCCAATTGCACCCGAAGTCTGGGCACGGGATGTCTATCGCGTCTACACGAGAGAAGGTGATTGCGGCTCATCCGATTTTCCCTCGCTGATGGGCCTTTCGGCTGCCTCACTTCGGCGGCTGCGTGGGCATGCGGGTCGGACCGCTGTAGACGGCGCAACTGGACGACGATGGATGCGATCGCGATGCTGCCCGGGGCAGCCGGATCCATCCCGACTGGCGATGAGGAATATCGACAGCGGTGCTGTCGGTAGGCACAGGGACTTTCACGGGGGGGACTGACGCAGCCGCCGTTATTGGACTAGAGTCGGCTGCGTGCCTGTGTTCGAACCAGCTCCGAGCCGGGGCGATTCGCGATTCGATCGTGCGCGAGCGTGCGTTACTGGCCCCGCAGCGGCGCAGCTGGGCGGGAATCTTGCAGGGGAGAAATTCATGCGCGACTTCACCAAGTTCTACATCGACGGCCAGTGGGTCGAGTCGGCGGCACCCCGCAAACTCGACGTGATCAATCCCGCGACCGAGGCCGTGGCGGGCGTGATCTCGCTCGGCAGCCGCGCCGACGTGGACCGCGCCGTCGCCGCGGCCCAGCGCGCCTTCGAGGGCTTCTCGCGCACCTCGCGGGAGGAACGGATGGGGCTGCTCGCGAGGATCATCGAGGTCTACGAGCGCCGCATGGACGACATGGCGCAAGCGATCAGCGAGGAGATGGGCGCGCCGCTCGAGCAGGTTGCGCGCAAGCTGCAGGCACCGGCCGGCCTCGGCCATTTCCAGGTGGCGCTGGGCGTGCTAAAGGACTTCGAGTTCGAAAAGATGCAGGGCACGACCCAGATCGTGCGCGAGCCCGTCGGAGTGTGCGGACTCATCACGCCGTGGAACTGGCCCGCCAACCAGATCGCCTGCAAGGTCGCCCCCGCGCTCGCCTGCGGCTGCACCATGGTGCTGAAGCCTTCGGAGATCGCACCTCTTTCGGGGCATGTCCTCGCCGAGATCCTGCACGAGGCCGGCGTGCCGAAGGGCGTGTTCAACCTCGTGGACGGCGACGGCCCCACCGTCGGCGCCGCGCTGTCTTCGCATCATGGCATCGACATGGTGTCGTTCACCGGGTCGACGCGCGCCGGGATCCTGGTGGACAAGGCCGCGGCCGATACGGTCAAGAAGGTGTCGCTCGAACTCGGCGGCAAGTCGCCCAACGTCATCCTCGAGGGTGCGCCGCTCGACCAGGCCGTGGGTCACGGCGTGCTCGTGATGATGAACAACACCGGCCAGAGCTGTAACGCGCCCTCGCGGATGCTCGTGCCGCGCCGACACCTCGCGCAGGTCGAGGCCATCGCCGCGGCCGTTGCCGCGACCGTGGTGACCGGCGACCCCTCGGATCCGCAGACCGGAATGGGTCCGCAGTCCAGCGAGACCCAGTGGCGCAAGGTGCAGGGACTGATCGAGAAGGGCATCCAGGAGGGCGCCAAGCTCGTGTGCGGCGGCCCGGGCCGCCCCGAGGGCCTCACGCGCGGCTTCTACACGAGGCCCACGATCTTCAGCGACGTCACCAACGACATGACCATCGCTCGCGAGGAAATCTTCGGCCCGGTGCTGTGCATCCTGCCGTACGACACCGAAGAGGAAGCGATCCGCATCGCCAACGACACGCCCTACGGCCTCTCGGCCTATGTTTTCGGCGATACGCACGAGCATGCGCGACGCGTAGGGTCCCGCATCCGCGCGGGCAACGTACACATCAACGGCGCGAGCCTCGACGTGTGCGGCTCGTTCGGCGGCTACAAGCAGTCCGGGCTCGGCCGCGAGTGGGGCGCGTTCGGTTTCGAGGAGTTCCTCGAGGTGAAGTCCGTGTTCGGCGCGGACGCAAGCGCGAAGGCGGGCCTGGTCGAGATGCCGGGCTGATCGGAAAGGCTTCCATCGTCATCGCAGATCTCACGCGTGGCTGACGTCCGCCACAGTTCGTTCCTCGCCCGGCACCTCGACCCCAACTCGCGCATGGGCGAGATCCTGTTCGGCCTGATCATGACCCTGACATTCACGCTGGCCGCCGGCATCGTGATCCAGGAAGAGGGGCGTGCGGGCGCGCGGGAGATGCTGATCGGAATCCTCGGCTGCAACCTTGCCTGGGGCATCATCGACGGCGTGCTTTACGTCCTCGGCCAGGTCTACGATCGTGGCAGGATCCGGCGAATCGGGTTCAATCTGCGGCAGGCAGCATCCGACGGAGACGCGCGCCGAATGGTGGCGGAGGAACTCGACGAGACGATGGTGCCAATCACCGACGAGCCTGCGCGCCACGGCCTCTATGACGCCATCGTGAAGCGCGTTCGCAGCGTGCCGCCCGCGACCAATTCGCTGCGGCGCGAAGACCTGCTGGGCGGGCTTGCCGCAGGCTGGCTGGTGTTCGCCTGCAGTTTTCCGGCGGTGCTGCCGTTCCTGTTCCTGGACGATCCGCGCGTGGCGCTGCGCCTTTCGAACGCCATCCTGCTCGGGTTGCTCTTCTTCGTCGGCTGGCGCAGCGCCCGTTACACTCTGGCGAGGCCCTGGATTGCCGGCGCCGTCTTCCTGCTGGTCGGGATCCTGCTGGTCGCGCTCGCGATCCCGCTCGGCGGTTGATCAGCGCGCCTGGCGGCGATACTCGCTCGGCGTCACGCCCGTCCAGCGGCGAAAGACGGTGGCGAAGTTGGCCGCGCTCGAGTACTGCAGCGACTCCGCGACCTGCTGCACCCGCAGCTCCGTATCGCGCAGCAGCTGCCGTGCGACGTCGTCCTGCAGCGACGCGACCAGCTCCCCGTAGCCGACTCCGTGGCGCTGCAGGCGGCGATCGAGCAAACGCCGGTTCATGCCAAGCTGGGCCGCCACCTCCTGCATCGAGCACCCAAGTCCAGCAACGAGCCGCTTGCGCAGGACGTGTCGCACGGTGGCCGGAAAATCCGCCACGAGCGCCGCCTGCCTCGCTCGCACCATGGCCTCGACCTGCTGCCGGACCAGCGGATCCACCGGACGCAGCCGGCGGTCGAGCCAGTGGCTCGCAAAGACCAGCGCCGACTCGTCGGAGTCGAATTGCAATGGAGTCCGGAGGTGCTGTTCGATCAGCCTCAGGCCGGATGACGGTGTCCGGGTCGCGAAGGTCGCCACCGTAGGCCGCCAGGTCGGGCCGCACAGGTCCTGCAGGATGTTGAACGAGGCGATGAGGCACCCGGCAACAAAATGATGGGCGAGGGCAGCGCCGGAAGCTGTGAACACGAAGCGTGTGAACGGGCCCGACGTAATCAGGCTCACGATGGACGCGGTGCTCTGCAGGTTGAAGTGGTCGACGAAACGGCGGAGTCCTTCTCCCGCGGTGGCGCCGACACGCGCGATCTGCCCGGCCAGGCCCAGGTCGGCCAGCCGCGTGCGCGGGGCGACGAGCAACCAGATGTGGTCACAGCGGGTCCGTTGTTCGCACTCCTGCAGCAATCGTGCGAATTCCTGCATCGTGGCCATGTTGTCGGGGCTGTCGAACAGGTCCGTGCGCAGGCCTGCGTCCGCGAGCACCTCACGGACGTCCACGCCACGTTCCCGAAGCAGCGCCGGGAGGTGCCATGCACCGCCGATTCGCGACCCGCTCGCCACCGGTACCACGTCCGTCGCTGGCCCGGATGACTGCGTACGTTGACTGTAAGAAGTGCCCATCTACTCTGTCACAAATTCAAACATCAACCATCGCGCCGCAACATACACTACCCAGCATCACTGACTGAGAGTTGTCGCTACACTCCGCCGGCAACCGTCGGCGGCTTGCTCGCGGATCCTAGCCGCCCCAGGAGGGATTGCATGAACACTCGCAAACTTATGAATTCCAGAGCGATTCTCGCGGCGGCGGTATCTGCCGCGCTACTCGCGGGCGCGCCGGCGGTCGCCGAGGAGTCCGGGAAGTCGTTGACCCTCTACGGCTTCGCGCAGGCCGACGCGATCTACGACTTCGGGCGGATGAACCCGGACTGGGACGACGCGTTCCGGCCGTCGAAGATCGCCAACCCCGAGGGTATCTACGGCAGCAACGGCCAGGCGAGCGTGTCGGTCAAGCAGAGCCGCTTCGGCGTCAAGGGCACGATGCCGACGGCGGAAGGCCGCGCGCCGATCGATTTCAAGTTCGAGTTCGACCTGTTCGGCGTCGGCGCCGATCAAGGCCAGACGACGTTCCGGCTGCGTCACGCCTACGCCGAGTGGGGTTCGCTGCTTGCGGGGCAGACCAACAGCATCTTCATGGACATCGACGTCTTCCCCAACGTGATCGACTACTGGGGCCCCAACGGCATGGTGTTCTGGCGCAACGTGCAGATCCGCTGGACGCCGTACCGGACGGATTCGAGTTCGTTTGCGATCGGCATCGAGGAGCCAAGCAACGACGTCGACCTCGGGCAGGTCCGCGAGTTCGATCCGGAGCTCGGCGACACCATCCAGAGCAACGAGGAGATCCCCAACCTCGCCGCGCACTTCCGCAGCCAGGGCGACTGGGGCCACGTGCAGGTCGCGGGCATCCTGCGTTCGCTCGGCTACGACACGAAGGGCACCCCGCGGAACGAGCCGAAGGGTGATGCGCTGGGATGGGGCATCAACCTCAGCGGCACGATCAACACCTGGGGCAAGGACAAGATCCTCCTGCAGTGCGTATACGGGGAGGGCATCGCCAGCTACATGAACGACGGCGGCATGGACCTCGCGCCGCAGGGTCGGTTGCCGACAGAGACCGACCCGGGCAACGTGGACGCGGAAGCGGTGCCGCTGACGGGCATCGTCGCCTACTACGATCACTACTGGAGCGACGAGCTCTCGTCCTCGATCGGCTACAGCACGACATTCGTCGACAATACGAACCTGCAGACCCCGGATACCTTCAATAGCGCCCAGTACGCCTCGGTCAACCTGCTGTACTACCCGGTGCCGAACGTGATGATCGGCGGTGAGGTGATGTGGGGCGATCTCGAGTACGAGGACGGCCAGTCCGAGGACGACGTTCGCGTGCAGTTCTCGGTGAAGTACAGCTGGGGCAAGACATTCTGATCCGGAGACAGACGATGAACGCGAGCACGAAGATCTCGACCATCAAGGTGTTTCGGCAGGCGGCGGTCGCGCTGGCGGCCTCGCTTTCTCTGGCTGCTGCTGCGCCGGCCTGGGCGAAAGGGCCCGTCCCCGACCCTGCGGTGAAGGATTTCCAGCGCCTGGTGGACGCTGCACATGCCAGGTACAAGGACCTGAAGGACGGCAAGAACGCCGATTACATCCCCATCCTCACCGAGACGCCGAGCGACCTGTTCGGCGTGGTGATCGTCACGAAAGACGGCAAGGTCTACAGCGCCGGTGACGTGGACTACAAGTTCTCGATCCAGTCGGTCTCGAAGCCCTTTACCGCGGCGCTGGTGATGGCCCAGCAGGGCCCGGAAGTGCTGCGCGAGAAGATCGGCGTCGAGCCCACGGGCATGTCCTTCAACTCCAAGATGGCGCTCGCCATCTACGAGGACTCGGTGAACCCGCTGGTCAACGCGGGCGCGATCGCGGCCGTCAGCCTCGTGCAGGCGACCTCGGAGCAGGACCGCTGGAACAGGATCTCGCAGAACCTGAGTGACTTTGCCGGCCAGCCGCTGACCGTGCTCGAGAAGGTGTACGAGTCCGAGTACACGACGGCCTTCGGCAACCGGGGCATTGCGAACCTGCTCTACAACTGGGGTCGGCTCTACAGCGAGCCCGAGGAGGCCCTGCGCGTGTACACGCGTCAGTGCTCCGTTGGCGTCAGCGCCAGGGATCTCGGCATGATGGGCGCGACGCTGGCGAACGGCGGCGTCAACCCGCTGACGAAGAAGCAGGTCATGCCTGCCAGGCACGTGCCGGAGCTGCTGGCGGTGATGGCCACGGCGGGCTTTTACGACGAATCGGGCGACTGGATGTTTACCGCGGGCCTGCCGGCGAAGACCGGTGTCGGCGGCGGCATCGTCGCGGTGGTCCCCGGCCGCTTCGCCATCGCAGCGTTCTCGCCGCGGCTGAACGAGGCGGGCAACAGCGTCCGCTCGCTGAAGGCGATCCGGGACATCGCCGGCGAGCTCGGCGTCGGAGTGTTCGGGGCAAACCCGGACTGACTCGAACGGCCGGCCCGTCCGGAGCCACCGCCGGGCATGCGCCCGCGGTGGCCGTACGCACGGATTACGCACGGGTACAGAGGGATTGCGATCATGAAGACCGCTATCGGCACGGAACCGCAGCGCATCGATCACCTGTTCGATTCGGCGGAGGCGCGATTCGACCAGTGGCGCCGGCTGCACAAGGCTTGCCAGTCGTGGGCGGGGAGCGTCGGCAAGCAGGGAGTCGCGGCCCGGAAGGCCGCCTCCACAGCGCTGTTCGCCGAGATCGTGCCCGCCGAAGACTTTCATGCCTACCCGGGCGCCCGGTTGCTGGCGACGCTCAGGGATCGGATCGACGGCGACGATGCCATGGGAGCTACCCGGCTGGTCCAGCGCATCTCCCAGGCGCTGATACTGAGGAGCTACCGTCGCGATGCATCGGAGTGGGACGCGCACGACGACCCGACGGGTCATGCCGACCTCACGCCGCTGCCGACGATGGAGACCGGCGGACGACCGTACTTCGAAGTCCTGTACGTCGTGCCGACTCCGCCAGCAAGGTGGCCGGCCTATTCGCAGCAGGTCCGCCGGCTGCGCCGGTCGCAGGACCAGTTCATCTACGAACCGGTGTTCGTCGGCAATCTCGAGGACGCGGTGCTCGCGACTCTGCTGAATCCGCAGATCCAGGCCGTGGTGATCCACGAGGGATTTCCCTGGGCCTCCACGCACAACCTGCCCCTGCTCAGCGAAGTGCTGGGGGCGACCCTCGGCGTCGACCCGCTGACTGTCGGCCCGGGAGATCACGGTCTGACGCTGGCGCGGGTCATCAAGTCGGTCCGCCCCGAGGTCGATCTCTACCTGCTCGACGACTGCCGGCCCGAGGACGTGGTCTCCGATCCGGCGGCCAGTGGCCTGCGACGCGTGTTCTACGAGGTCGAGGAGCCTCTCGAGGTCCACCTTGCCATCCTCGAGGGCGTCGACGCGCGCTATCGCACGCCGTACTTCGACAACCTCAAGAAGTACGCGCAGAAACCGATCGGTACCTTTCACGCGCTGCCCATTGCACGCGGCAAGTCCGTGTTCAGGTCGGACTGGATCCGGGACATGGGCGAGTTCTACGGTCCGACGCTGTTCCTCGCCGAGTCCTCGGCCACGACCGGCGGCCTCGACAGCCTGCTCGAGCCCACCGGCAACATCAAGCTCGCGCAGGACGCCGCAGCGCGCGCGTTCGGCGCCGACAAGGTGTTCTTCGTCACCAACGGCACGTCGACCTCGAACAAGATGGTGTACCAGGCGCTGTGCCAGCCCGGCGACATCGTCATCGTCGACCGCAACTGCCACAAGTCGCACCACTACGGTTGCGTGCTCGCCGGTGCCCAGCCGTACTACGTCGAGGCGTTCCCGCTCACGGCCTACTCGATGTACGGCAGCGTCCCGCTGCGCACGATCAAGAAGGCGCTGCTCGACCTGAAGGCTGCCGGCCGCCTGGACAAGGTGCGCATGCTCGCGCTCACCAACGTCACGTTCGACGGCCACCTGTACGACACCCGACGCGTCATGGAGGAGTGCCTGGCGATCAAGCCCGACCTCGTGTTCCTGTGGGACGAGGCGTGGTTCGGCTTCGGGAGATTCAACTGGCTCTACCGCCGGCGCACGGCCATGGGCGCGCGCCAGCAGATGGCCGAGTGGTTCGCCGACCCGCGGTTGGCTCGGATCCGCGTGTACCAGACGAACTCGACCCACAAGTCGATGTCGTCGCTGCGCCAGGGCTCGATGGTGCTCGTGGGGGACCAGGACTTCCACCACCACGAGGCGCCGTTCCACGAGGCGATCTTCACGCATGCGTCCACGTCGCCCAACCTGCAGATCATCGCCTCGCTCGACGTCGCTCGCCGCCAGATGGAGCTCGAGGGCTATGAGCTGGTGACGCACGCGATCGCGCTGGCGATCGAGATCCGCAAGGACATCAACACGCACCCGCTGGTGTCGAAGTATTTCCGCGTGCTGGAACCCGCAGAGATGATCCCGGCGGAGTTCCGCCCGTCGGGCCTCGCGAGCTACACGGATCCGGACGTGACCTGGGCCAAGGCGCTCGAGGCGTTCCGGCACGACGAGTTCGTCCTTGACCCGACCCGCCTGACGCTCGTCTGCGGCACTGCTGGCTACGATGGCACGCAGTTCAAGGGCATCCTCGCGGCCGACTATGAGATCCAGCTCAACAAGACCTCGCGCAATTCGATCCTGCTGCAGACCAACATCAACAACACCCGCAGTGACGTGGCGAATCTGCTGCGAGTGCTGGTCGAGATCTCGAGAAAGATCGACACGAACCTCAAAGAGGGCGGGGCGCCGGCACAGGCCGCGTTCAGGCAGCGCGTCAAGTCGCTGATGGAGGACGTGCCGGGGCTGCCGAACTTCAGCCGCTTCCACGACCGCTTCCGCTCCGATCCGTCCGGCACGACGCTCGAGGGTGACATGCGCTCGGCCTTCTACATGGCGTACCGCGAGGAGTGCTGCGAGCACCTGGAGCTCCACGACCCGGAGGTCGACCGGCGCATCGCGACGGGCCCGCCGCTGGTGTCGGCGAATTTCGTGATTCCGTACCCGCCGGGGTTCCCGATCATGGTGCCGGGCCAGGTGATCGAGGCCGACACCATCGAGTTCATGCGCAAGCTGGACGTGAAGGAAATCCACGGCTACGACGCGACGCTCGGGCTGAAGCTGCTGCGGCCGGACGCGCTCGCCTGAGGGCGGGCGGACCGGGCGGAGGACTTGAAAATGGTGAACTGGCTGGTTGAGACCCTGCGCGCCAACCCGGAGCTGGCGATCTTTCTGGCGCTGGGCGCCGGCTACTGGCTCGGCGCGATCAAGTTCGGCAGTTTCTCGCTCGGCAGCGTCACCGGGACGCTGCTCGCGGGCATCCTGGTCGGGCAGCTGGGCATCGAGATCTCACCGCAGATCAAGTCGGTGTTCTTCATGCTGTTCCTGTTTGCCGTCGGTTACGGCGTCGGGCCGCAGTTCGTGCGGGGCGTGGCCAAGGACGGCGTGCCCCAGGCGCTGTTCGCCGTCGTCATTTGCCTGGTGGTGCTGGCATGCGTCGTGATTGCATCCGTGGTCGCCGGTTACGACCCAGGCTTCGCGGCGGGCCTGCATGCCGGCTCGCAGACGATCTCGGCCTCGATCGGCCTCGCGACCGACGCCATCAACGGCCTCGACGCATCTGCCGCGGACAAGCAGGCGATGCTGAACCACATCCCGGTCGCCTATGCCGTCACCTACATCTGGGGCACCGTGGGCACAGGGTGGATCCTCGCCACCCTCGGGCCGAAGCTGCTCAGGATCGACCTGGCGGCCGAGTGCCGGCGTTACGAGCAGGAACTTGGTGCGGTTTCCGGTGGGGAGGTGACGCAGTCGGCCTGGCGCCGCGTCGAGATGCGCGCCTACCGGGTACCCGAGGACGCACCGGGTGTCGGAAAGTCGGTCAGTGCGATCGAGAAACTCGCGCAGGCCGAGCAGGACGGCGTCGTGATGCGATTGTTCATCGAGCGGATCCGCCGCGACGGCCGGATCATCGAGATGACGCCGGCGACGGTGCTCCAGGCTGGCGACGTGGTCGCCGTGTCCGGCCGGCGCGAGTTCGTCGTGGGCCGACTGCCGGGCAGCCTCGAGGTCGAGGACCGGGAACTGCTGGACGTCCCGGCCGAGGCCGTCGACGTCGTCGTCACGCGCAAGGACTTCGACGGTCACACGCTGCGGGAACTTGCGTCCCAAGAGTTCGCGCGCGGCGTCTACGCGACGCGCCTGACCCGCGGAGCAATTGGCGTAGAGATTCCGGTGCTGCCGGAAACGAAACTCTATCGGGGCGACATCCTGCGCATCGTCGGGACGCGCGCCAACACGGAGCGGGCCATCGCGGTCCTGGGCTATGCAGACCGGCCCACCGACGTGACGGACATGGTCTGGGTCGGCCTCGGCATCGTGATCGGCGGTCTGATCGGCGCGCTCAAACTGCAGCTGGGGCCGGTGCCGGTCACCCTGTCCACGTCGGGTGGTGCACTGCTCGCGGGGCTGTTCATCGGCTGGTTGCGTTCCGTGCATCCGACCTTCGGGCGGGTGCCCACCCCGAGCCAGTGGTTCATGAACTCGGTGGGACTCAACATGTTCATCGCGGTGGTCGGCATTTCGTCCGGACCCACCTTCCTCGCGGGCCTGCGGGAAGCCGGCATCACGCTGTTCTTCTGGGGCCTGTTCGCCACGACGCTGCCGATGCTGCTGGCGCCGCTGATCGGCAAGTACGTCTTCAAGTTCGACCCCGCCATCAACCTCGGCTGCTGCGGCGGTGCCCGCACCAGCACCGCGAGCGCCGGGATGGTCGCGGACGTGGCGAAGAGCAACGTCCCGATGCTCGGCTACACCGTGCCCTACGCGGTCAGTAACACGCTGCTCACGATCTGGGGAATGGTCGTGGTACTGCTGATCAGCTGAGCTGGAGGTCGAGGGCCCCTGCATGGCAGAGGATCGATGAGCCAAGATCAGGCCTCGAGCGCTGGACTCGACCGACGCTTCCGGCGCGAGTGGATCCGGCCCGACCTCCTGGCAGGACTCACGACGGCAGCCGTGGTCGTGCCGAAGTCGCTGGCCTACGCCACGATTGCAGGCCTGCCCGTGCAGATCGGCCTGTACACGGCCTTCGTGCCGATGGTGATCTATGCGCTGCTCGGCTCGTCACGGGTGCTGAGCGTCAGCACCACCACTACGATCGCCATCCTGACCGGTTCCGCGCTCGGCCTCGCGGCGCCGGGCGGCGAGGCCGGCGAGCTGGCGCTGGCGGCCGCGACGCTAGCCGTGATGGTCGGACTGATACTGGTCGCGGCCAGCGTGCTGCGGCTCGGGTTCGTGGCGAATTTCATCTCGGAGCCGGTGCTCACCGGTTTCAAGTCCGCCATCGGCGTGGTGATCGTCGTGGACCAGATACCGAAGCTGCTCGGCATCCACATCCACAAGGAAGGCTTTTTCCGCGACCTGCTGGCCATCGTGCAGCACGTGCCGGAGGCGTCCGTCGTGACCGTGGTGCTGTCGGTCGCTCTGCTCGCGCTGATCTTCGGAATGGACCGATTGCTGCCCAAGGCCCCAGCGCCGCTGCTGGCCGTGGCACTCGCAATCCTCGCGTCCGCGGTGCTGGGCCTGCCGGAGGCCGGTGTGGCCACCGTCGGGGAAGTGCCGCAAGGCCTGCCCGAGCTCACCCGGCCGGTGCTGGGCCTCGTCGAGCAGATGTGGCCCGCAGCACTGGGCATCGCGCTGATGAGTTTCACCGAGACCATTGCGGCGGGCCGGGCCTTTGCCGACCCGAGCGAGCCGCGGCCGGTGCCGAACCGCGAGTTGCTGGCCACCGGCCTGGCCAACGCCGGCGGCGGGCTGTTCGGTGCAATGCCCGGTGGCGGCGGCACCTCGCAGACTGCGGTCAACCGTGGCGCCGGCGCGAAGTCGCAGATGGCAGAACTGGTGACGGCCGGCGTCGCGCTGGCAACGCTTCTGCTGCTGGCGCCGGTCATCGCGCTGATGCCGAAGGCGGCGCTCGCCGCGGTCGTCATTGCGACGTCGATTGGCCTGATCAAGCCGGCGGATTTCGCCGAGATCCGCCGCGTCCGAACCACTGAATTCCGCTGGGCCGCGGTCGCATTCGCGGGTGTGCTGGTGCTCGGCACGCTGAAGGGCATTCTCGTCGCCGTCATCGTGTCGCTGCTGTCGATGGCGAGCCAGGCCTATCACCCGCCCGTGTATGCGCTCGGCCGAAAACGCGGCACGGACGTCTTCCGACAGGTGACCGCCGATCATCCCGACGACGAGCAGTGGCCGGGACTGCTGATGCTGCGCGTGGAAGGCCGCCTGTTCTTCGCCAATGCGGAGCGCGTGGCCGACCTGCTGTGGGAGCAGGTGGAGAAATCCGGGCCGCAGGTGCTGGTGCTCCACTGCCGCGCCATCTCCGATGTCGAGTACACCGCGCTCAAGGTACTCGACGAGCTGGAGGACAAGCTCCGGCGGGCCGGCTGCGAACTGTGGCTGGTCGGGTTGAACCCGGCCGTCTTCGAAATGGTCGAACGATCGAAGCTCGGCAAGCGGCTCGGCCACCAGAACATGTACCTGAACATGACGGCAGCGGTGGAGAGCTTCCTGATACGAGGTGCAGCATGAAAAGGTTGGGCAAAGGCAAGGGCGGCAGCAAGGACGCGCGCGCCGCCAAGGTTGCGGGTAGTACCGAGCTCAAGCGCGGTGCGAGGAGCGAGTCGGTCGCCGTGTCGAAGGCAAAGACCGAAACCGGGGCCGGAAATGGCGGCAAGTTGAAGCGCAAGGACTACGACAAGGAACTTGCCAAGCTGCACGTCGAGCTCGTCAAGCTGCAGCGCTGGGTGCAGGCGAGCGGAGCGAAGGTCTGCATCCTGTTCGAAGGGCGCGACGGTGCCGGCAAGGGCGGCACGATCAAGGCGATCACGGAACGTGTCAGCCCACGGGTATTCCGCGTCATCGCACTGCCGGCACCCACCGAGCGCGAGAAGAGCCAGATGTACGTGCAGCGCTACTTGCCGCACCTGCCGGCCGCCGGCGAAATCGTGATCTTCGACCGGAGCTGGTACAACCGCGCCGGCGTCGAGCGCGTGATGGGCTTCTGCACCGAGGAGCAGGCTAAGAAGTTTCTCAAGGCGGCACCGCTCGTGGAGCAGGCGATCGTGGACTCGGGCGTCATCCTGCTCAAGTACTGGCTCGAGGTGAACCCGGACGAGCAGACGCGTCGTCTCAAGGCCCGCATCGACGACGGTCGCAAGCTCTGGAAGCTGACCGGCATGGACCTCAAGTCGTACAGCCGCTGGCACGACTATTCGCGCGCGCGCGACGAGATGTTCGCCGCGACCGACACAGGGTTCGCCCCGTGGTACGTGGTGCGATCCGACAACAAGAAGCGCGCCCGGCTGAACATGATCAGTCACCTGCTGAGCAAAATCCCGTACAAAGACGTGCCGCGGGAGAAGGTCAAGCTGCCGAAGCGGCAGAAGCCGCACGGCTACCGCGAGCCGAAGTACCCTTACAAGTACGTGGAGGGGCGGTTCTAGGCATCATGGCAACGGCCAGCGACATGGTTCGCCCTCGATCCGAACTCGCGCGCATCACCCTGGCGGTGCTGTTCATCGGCGCGCTGATCGCGGGATCGTTGTGGATCCTTACGCCGTTCCTGGGCGCGTTCATCTGGGCGACCATGATCGTCGTGGCGACGTGGCCGCTGATGCGCCGGGTCGAGAGTGCATTCGGAGGACGGCGGTGGGCAGCGGTCGCCGTGATGTGTATCGGACTGCTGGCAATCCTGATCCTGCCGCTCGGCGTCGCGCTGCAGGCCATCCTCGGACATGCCGACGAACTCGTTGCACTGCTTGAGCGACTCCCGGCCGCGCACTTGCCGGCTGCGCCGGAGTGGCTCGGCAAGGTGCCGCTGATTGGAGGGGACGTGCTGGCCACGTGGAACAAGCTGGCCAGCGAGGGCATGGCGGAACTCGTCGCGCAGGCGCAGCCGTACCTGCGCGCCGCCGCTGCCTGGCTCGCGCAGCACGCCGGAAGCTTCGCGATGGTGATGCTGCAGTTCGTGCTGATCGTGATCCTCGCCGCAGTTCTCTATTCCGGCGGCGAGTCCTGGGCTGGCTGGCTGCGCAGGTTCGGGCGAAGACTTGCGGACGAGCAAGGTGACCGCATCGTCGTGCTTGCCGGCAGCGCGATCCGCGGGGTGGCACTGGGCGTCATCGTCACGGCGCTGGTGCAGTCGGCGCTTGGTGGCATCGGGCTCGCGATCGCTGGGGTTCCGTTTGCCGCAGTGCTGACGGCGATCATGTTGGTCCTTTGCATCGCGCAGATTGGCCCGCTCCTGGTGCTGCTGGGTGCTGCGGCCTGGGGCTTACACAGCCTCGGCACCGGCTGGGGAACCTTCCTGCTGGTCTGGTCGCTGGTCGTCGGGCTGATGGACAACTTCCTGCGGCCGGTGCTGATCAAGCGCGGTGCGGACCTGCCGCTGCTGCTGATCTTCGCTGGCGTCATCGGCGGACTGATCGCCTTCGGCATCGTAGGCATCTTCGTCGGGCCGGTGGTGCTGGCCGTGGCGTACACATTGCTCGATGACTGGGTGTCGGCGGCCCCGATCAGCAGCGGATTCGGGGCGGCTCTCGCTGCGGAACCGGTCGGGAGCGTAAGTCGTGCGAGTCAGTAAGACCGTATGTTGCGAGTATGGGATACGGACCTGCAGTGGCGTGACCCAGCTCTGGTCCATGAGCACTTCGACGGCGACAACGGAGTCGGCTCCGGCCGCGCTCCCGTACGGCGTACATCGCGCGCATGATTTGCCGGTGCGCACAATCATGCGTCCATGAATTCATTTCAGGAACCCGGCAAATTCATTCCAGGAACTCAACCATGGCTTCAAGCCGGTCCCGACACGCGCTACACCGGCGTTGGTACGGTGCCGGAGCAGCGGCCGCGATGACTGCAAGCAGCACGACGCTTTGGCTCGCCGTGACGGTGGCCCTGGGCGGCTGTGCAGTCACTCCGCCGCCCGCCCCTGAGGAAATCCGGGAATCCGCCTTGCAGGGTACGGAGATCCGCGCCGAGTGGAACGCCGACCGTGCTGCCGCGGGGTCGATCAGCGACTACTGGCTTCGAACTTTTGCTGACCCGCGCCTCGATGCCCTGGTCGACGAGGCTCTCTTGCGGAACCCCGACTTGCGGGCCGCCGCGACCCGCGTCGAGCAGTCCGCCGCGTACGCGGAAATTGCCCGTGCCGCGCTGCGGCCGTCGCTGAACCTTCTCGGCACGGCGAGCGGCAGCGGCAGCGGCGGATCCGATTTCTCCTCCGGATTGCAGGGAGTGATTCTCGCGGCCTCATGGGAGATCGACCTGTGGGGTCGATTGCGCTACGGCCGGAGCGCCGCGGAGCTGAGTTACGCTTCGGCGCAGGCGGACTTCGAATTCGCGCGACAGTCGCTGGCGGCACAAGTGGCCCGCAGCTGGTTCGTCGCGATCGAGGCTCGGCTCAACCTTGCAGCGGCGACCTCCATGGCGCAGTCGGCGCATGAGCTCCTGCGGATTTCCGAGGACCGGCGCCGGGTGGGAATCGACAGCGGGCGGGACGTCGCGCTGGCACGCGCCAACCTCGATACGTTCGAGGATATGGTGCGGCAGGCGCAACAGGCCAACGAGCAGGCTGCGCGGTCGCTCGAGTTGATCCTCGGGCGTCATCCGACCACTGAGTTGCAGGCGGCTGAAGCGTTCCCGGCGCTGCCCGGACCCGTTCCGGTCGGCATGCCGCTGCAAATGCTCGAGCGCCGCCCCGACATGGTCGCCGCGGAGCGGCGCGTCGCGGCCGCCTTCGATCGTGTCGGCGAGGCCAAGGCGGCGCGGCTGCCGCAGCTCAGCCTGACCGCCAACCTTGGGTCGCTCAGCAGCGAAGTGCTCGAGTTCCAGGACGATTTCGAAAATCCGGCCTTCGGCGTCGGCGCGGGGCTGCTCGCCCCTATCTATACCGGCGGACAATTGCAGGCTCAGGTCGCGGTGCGCACTGCCGAGCAGGCCGAGGCCCTGGCGCGCTATGCGAGCCAGGCGCTGACCGCGATCGGCGACGTCGAGAACGCGCTGGGTACATCCCGGCTGCTGGTGGAGCGGATAGATCTGCTCTCCCGGGCGCTGGGCGAACAGGAACGTGCGCTCCAGCTGGATCTGGCAGCTTATCGCGCCGGCCGGCAGGACCTGCGCCCGGTCCAGCAGCAGCAGATTGAGGTCCAATCGGCGCGCATGGCGCTGCTGCGTGTGCAGAGCGAGCAACTGGTTCAGCGGGTCAACCTGCACCTGGCGCTCGGCGGGAGCTTCGCGGAACCGATGGCAATGGCCGCGGCCAGTCCCGAGGAGTGACGCCAGCATGCGAAGCTGCTTGCCAAGCGTATTGCGACGATGCACCCGTCCATCCGGGCGAGTCCTGATGGCAAGGCCCATCAGGAACTCGAATCAATCAACCCGCACAATGGTTGTAACGGATTGCAGCCCCAGTGCGTTGCAGGAGCAGGGTTCGTGACCGAGACAACAGCGACAATGAATCCGGCAGCGACGGATCACCTGCCCATCTTCATCACGCAGCCTGGCGAGACGGACGTGCTTTTCGTGGGCATCGCGATCTTCCTGATCCTTGCCGTCGTCGGCATCGGGCTCATTTACTGGAGGCTGCACGCGCTGCCTGAACAGCTGGCACACCGCGGCGAGAAGATCCAGTTCCAGTTCGTGGCCGTGCTGGGGCTGCTCGCGCTCTTTACGCACAACCATACCTTCTGGGTCGCGGGACTCCTGCTCGCGCTCGTGCGCTTTCCGGATTTCACGACCCCGCTCAGCACGATGGCGCGCTCGCTGAGCAAGATGGCCGGGCTGCCCGACCCCGGCGAGATTCGGCAGCAGGAAGAGGCATCGACGGAGTCGCATGCGACCTCGCCATCGCCGAAGGCCGGGCCGCCGGACCCGCAAGGGCCTCGCGAAGCGGACGGAGCCTGAGCCATGCTGGAACTGATCATCTGTTCGATTCTCACGATCCTTCCCGATTACCTCATCCGCCGTTACGTGCAAGGAAAGCGCATCGGCCACGAGATCACATTTTTCTCGGTCTGGTACGAACTGCGCTGGGGAATCACGCTCTGCCTCGTTCTCGCCGTCAGCCTGATCACCACGGTGTTCTACTTCCACCCGTCGACCAAGGCCGCCAACTCCGTGTTCCGCACCAGCACGATCATGTCGGAGGACAGTGGCCGTGTTGCCGAGACCTATGTTGGCGTCAACCAGCGCGTGACGGCCGGCCAGCCTCTCTTCCGGCTCGAGAGCGCCCCGAAGGAGGCGGAGGTCAGGACGGCAGAGGCCGGGGTTGCGGAGCTTCAGGCAGCCGAGGTCCGGGGGCGTGCCGACCTGGCTCAGGCCGAAGCCGACATCGCCAGGGCGCGGGCGAATCTGCAGCAGGCGCAGGACGAGCGCGACTCGCGGGAGGAGCTTTTTCGCCTAAATCGCGATGCCATCCCCGAGCGGCAGGTCGAGGAGGCACAGGTCGCGGTCAAGGTGGAGGCGGCCGCACTCGTCGCGGCCCAGGCGGCCCGCGACGCAGTGAAGGCGCGGCTCGAGGTGGAACTTCCAGCCCAGCTAGCGACGGCCCGGAGCGAACTCGAGCGGACGCAGAGCATGCTCGACCGGACGGTCGTCACCGCCGGCGCGGACGGCGTGCTGCAGCAGTTCGCGCTCCGCCCGGGCGACATCGTGAACCCGATGCTGCGGCCCGCGGGCATCCTCGTGCCGGATGCAAGGGTGACGGGGCTCGTGGCGGGGTTCAGCCAGATCGAGGCTCGCGTCATCAAGCCGGGAATGATCGGGGAGGTGACGTGCATCGCCAAGCCCTGGCAGATCGTCCCCGTGGTCGTGACGCAGGTCCAGGACGTGGTCGCCTCGGGGCAGATCCGGCCCACGGACCAGCTCGTCGGTATCGAGCAGTTGCCCAAGCCCGGCTCCATCACGGTCCTGCTCGAACCGTTGTTCGAGGGTGCACTCGACGATCTGCCCCGCGGCAGCAACTGCATCTCGAACCTCTATACGAGTACCCATGAGGCGCTTCAGGAGCCCGGGGTTGGTGGCCTGCGTGCCTTCGGGCTGCATGCCCTCGGTTCGGTGGGGCTCATACACGCGCTGATCCTGCGCATCCAGGCGGCTCTCCTGCCCTTCCAGACGCTGATCTTTTCAGGCGGGCACTAGGGTAATTCTGAAGTACCAGCAGTGTCACAAGCAGAGTTGATCATCAAACGAGGTCGACGATGAGAGTACGCAAGGCAATCCGTCGCGGCCCTGATGGTGAAATCCTATTTCCTCGCGGTCGAGGACGCGTTGTCCGCGGAGATCGTCTCGCGCCGACGCGAGGCCATTCTTGACCGCGCGGTCGCCGAGGCAGGGGAGTGACCCATGGGCATGATTCGAGGGCTCCTGCAGGCGCATCCGGAAATCGCGTTCTTCCTGGTGCTCGGCCTTGGATATGCGCTCGGCAAGCTTTCGATCGGCAGCTTCAAGCTCGGCGCGGTCACCGGCACGCTGCTGGCCGGCGTGCTGGTGGGGCAGCTCGACATTTCGCTGCCGGACGCGGTCAAGCAGTGCTTCTTCCTGCTGTTCCTGTTCGCGATCGGGTTCCGCACGGGGCCGCAGTTCTTCAGAGGCCTCAAGAGCGACGGCCTGCAGCACGCCGCGCTGGCCGCCATCGTCGCGACGACCGGCCTGGTCGTCGCCTGGGTGGTCGCCGGCCTGTTCGGTTACGACGCCGGCACGGCGGCGGGACTCGTCGCGGGCGCGCTCACCGAGTCGGCGACCATCGGCACCGCCATGGACGCCATCTCACGCCTCGACCTGCCCGCGGCGGAGAGGACCGCGCTCGTCAACAACATCCCGGTCGCGTTCGCCGTCACCTACCTCGTCGGCGTGATCGGTGCCGCGTGGGTGCTGGCGCAGCTGGCGCCGAAGCTCATGCGTATCGATCTCGCGGAGGAATGTCGCAAGCTCGAGAAACAGATGCATGGCGGCATGTCGGCGCAAGTGTCCGCCTGGCGGGAATTCGAGTTCCGTGCCTATGCAGTGGATCCCGGTTCCCGTTTCGTCGGGCGCGGCGTTGCCGACCTGGAGGCGTTCACGCCAGGTGCGCGGATCTTCGTCGAGCAGGTGCGCAGTCGCGGCGAGATCGTCGCGGCCGGTGACGTCAAGGAGTTCAGGCCCGGCGACGTGCTGGCGGTCGCGGGCAGGCGCACGACGCTCGTCGAGGTGCTGGAGGCGCCCGGCAGCGGATTGCGCGAAGTGGACGACCGCGAGCTTCTCGACCTGCCGAGCGACGTCGTGGACGTCGTGGTCACAAGCAAGGCCGTCGACGGACGGAAGCTCGCCGACCTCGCGCAGGACGAGACTTTCCGCGGCGTGTTCCTGCGCAAGATCACACGGGGCGGCAATGACCTTGGCCGGCTGCCCGACACGGTGGTGAATCGCGGCGACGTGCTCACGCTGGTCGGGTCAGCGGCCAGTACCGCGCGCGTGGTGGACGTCGTCGGCGTGGCGGATCGCGCCACGGACGTCACCGACATGCTGGTGGTTGCGACCGGCATCGTCGCCGGCGCGCTGATCGGCCTGCCGGCGCTGCACATCGGCGGCGTCGAGATCGGGCTGAGCATGCCGGTCGGTGTGCTGCTCGGTGGCCTCGTCTGCGGCTGGCTGCGATCGGTGAAACCCGGCCTTTTCGGGCGCATCCCGGGACCGACGCTGTGGGTCTTCGAGTCCCTCGGACTGGCGGGCTTCGTGGCCGTCGTCGGCCTCAATGCCGGCCCGGACTTCGTGCAGGGACTGCGGACCAGCGGGGTGAGCCTGGTAATTGCGGGTGCGTTGACGATCTCCATCGCGCTTCTGATCGGCGTGGTGGCCGGGCGGTGGCTGTTCAAGATGCATCCCGGCGTGCTGCTGGGTGTGTGCGCGGGGGCCTGCACGGCCACGCCAGCGCTGGCCGCGATCCAGGAGACCGCCCGCAGTTCGGTGCCGTCGATCGGTTACGGCGTGGCGTACGCCGTGGGCAATGTCTTCCTGGCCATCTGGGGCACTGTGATCGTTGTGTTGCTGGCCTGAGCGGAGGGCGACGTCGTCCGGAGGTGACGAATGGGAGTCTGGACATGGATCGTAGAGACGCTGCGCTCGTACGCCGAGCTGGCGATCTTTCTCGCGCTTGCGATCGGCTTCCGGGTCGGGCCGAAGAAATTGGCCGGCTTCAGCCTCGGCAACGTCACGGCCACGCTGCTAGCAGCCGTTGCGATCGGACAGCTCGGCATCGCAGTGCCCGGTCCCATCAAGTCGACGTTCTTCCTGCTGTTCCTGTTCGCCGTCGGCTACGGCGTCGGGCCGCAGTTCTTCCGCGGCCTCGGCAAGGAAGGGCCGAAGCAGATCCTGTTCTCGGTGATCGTGCTGGCGCTGTGCCTGCTGGTTCCGTTCGTGTGCGCGAAGGTCGCCGGGCTCGACCTGGGCTACGCGGTGGGCCTTTACGCCGGCTCGCAGACCATCTCCGCCTCCATCGGCGTGGCCTCGGACCAGATCACCCGCCTCGGACTCCCGGCCGAGCAGGTCAAGACCTACCTCGACGCGATCCCGATTGGCTACGCCGTGACGTACATCTTCGGCACCATCGGTTCCGCGATCGTGCTCGCGCAGATCGGTCCGAAACTGATCGGCGTCGACCTGCCCGCGGCCTGTGCCGAGTACGAGAAGCAGATGGGCGGCGGCGTGGTCGGGCAGGACCCGGGCGTGTTCTCTGCCTACCGGCAGGTCGAGCTGCGCGCCTATCGCATTCCGGCCGCGGGCGGACTGACGGGCCGGCCGGTGCGCGAGCTCTTCCCGGGACTGCGCATCTTCGTGGAGCGCATCCGCCGCGGTGACCGGTTGATCGACGCGGACGGCGACAGCGTCCTCGAGCCCGGCGACGTGGTGTCGATCTCCGGCCCGCGCGCGGCGCTCGTGGAGCAGGTCGAGAGCGTGGTGCCCGAGGTGGACGACCGGGCGCTGCTCGACATGCCGGTCACGGTGTTGGACGTCTTCGTGCGCAGCAAGGCGGTGAACGGCAAGACGCTACGCGAAGTCGCGGACCTGCCGGCGACCCGTGGCATCTACCTGCGCAAGATCACGCGAAACATGGTCGAGATCCCGGTGCTGCCCGAAACCGAGGTCCTGCGCGGTGACATTCTCACGATCGGCGGCAGCGTGCCGCACGTGAATGCGGCCGTCGCGATGCTTGGTCACGCCGACCGGCCGGTGGAGTCCACCGACCTCGCGGTCGTGTCGGCCGGCATCGTGATCGGCGGGCTGATCGGCGCGTTCACCTACATCGCGGGCGGCTTGCCCATCAGCCTCTCGGCTTCGGGCGGCGCCCTGCTCGCGGGGCTGGTGCTGGGTTACCTGCGCACCATCCACCCGACGTTCGGCAACATCCCGGGACCGGCGCTCTGGCTCATGAACACGCTCGGGCTCAACGTCTTCATCGCCATCGTCGGCATCAACGCGGGGCCTGGGTTCGTCGCCGGACTGCAGCAGGTCGGCGTGAGCCTGTTCCTGTGGGGCATGGTCGCGACGACGATTCCCCTGGTCGTGGCCGTGCTGCTCGGCCACTTCGTCTTCAAGTTCCATCCCGCCATCCTGTTCGGCGTCTGCGCCGGAGTGCGTACGACGACGGCCGCGCTCGGGATGATCCAGGAGGCAGCAAAGAGCAAGGTTCCCGCCCTCGGCTACGGCATGCCGTACGCGGTCGGCAATACGCTGCTGACCATCTTCGGCATGGTGATCGTGCTGATGCTGGCCGGCGGTTCCTGACCATCAAGGCGGCCGAGGCCGCGAAGGAGAAGATGATGGACGTACTGAAACTGCGTGAGTACGAGGGCCTGAGCCCATTCGAGATCAAGGATTTCCTCGCCAAGGCGGCGAGCAAGGCGGCGGGGTCGTCCGCGGTCGCCTATCTGAATGCCGGTCGCGGCAACCCGAACTGGATCGCGACCGAGCCGCGCGAGGCGTTCTTCCTGCTCGGTCAGTTCGCCATCGTCGAGAGCAAGCGCGTGCTCGACCTGCCGCCCGGCGTCGGCGGCATGCCGCAGGCGCGGGGCATCGCGGAGCGCCTGTCCGCGTGGCTCGGAAAGCACGCGGACATGCCGGGCGCAGGGTTCCTCGGCGCGCTGGTGCCGTGGGCCGTGCAGAAGTTCGGCTTCGACGCCGACCGGTTCGTGCACGAGCTCGTCGACTCGATCATCGGCGACAACTACCCGGTGCCGGACCGCATGCTGGTGCACAACGAGCAGATCGTGCACGAATACCTGCAGTGGGCCATGTGCGGGCTGCCGCGGCCGAAGGGGAAGTTCCAGCTGTACGCCGTCGAGGGCGGCACGGCAGCGATGTGCTACATCTTCAAGTCGATGAAGACCAACCGGCTGCTCAATGCCGGCGACACCATCGCGCTCGGCACGCCGATCTTCACGCCGTACCTCGAGATGCCGCACCTCGAGGACTACGACCTCAATATCGTGAACATCCAGGCCACCCAGGAGAATCGCTGGCAGTTCGACGACGCTGAGTTGAACAAGCTGCTCGATCCGAAGATCAAGGCCTTCTTCCTGGTCAATCCCGGCAACCCGAGCGCCGTGGCGCTGAGCGAGAAGACCATCGCCAGGATCGGCGCGATCCTCAAGAAACGCCCCGACCTGATTCTGCTCACCGACGACGTGTACGGCACGTTCGTGCCGGGGTTCCGCTCGCTGCTGGGCGCGTTCCCGTACAACACGATCGGCGTGTACTCCTACAGCAAGTACTTCGGCTGCACCGGCTGGCGCCTGGGCGTGATCGCGGTGCACGAGGACAACCTGTTCGACGATCTGATCGCGAAGCACTCCGTGACGGTGCTGAAGAAGCTCGACAAGCGCTACAGCGCGCTCACGCTCGAGCCGCGCAAGCTGCGGTTCATCGATCGCATCGTCGCCGACAGCCGCGACGTGGCGCTGAACCACACCGCCGGCCTGTCCCTGCCGCAGCAGGTGATGATGGCGCTGTTCTCGCTCTACGAGCTGATGGACACGAAGAAGCAGTACCAGAAAGCCTGCATGGGCATCGTCAAGAAGCGCGTCGAGGCGACGCTCGAGGGGCTCGGCATCGAAGTCGAAAAGAACCCGCTGCACGACCATTACTACGGGCTGATCGACTTCGAGTACTGGGCGCGCAAGAACCTCGGCGAGGACGTCGTGCAGTGGATGCAAGACAACATCCACCCGCTCGACATCGTGTTCCGGCTCGCGGAGGACCACGGCATCGTGCTGCTGAACGGCAGCGGCTTCGAGGCGCCGGACTGGTCGGTGCGCATCTCGTTCGCGAACCTGAACGACCACGTCTACGACGACATCGGGCGCGCGGTGCGAGCAGTGGCGCGCAGCTACCGTCAGGCGTACGAGGCGTCGAAGGGCCAGGCATCGAAGGGCAAGGCCGTGAAGGCGACGCCTGCGCCCGGCGCCCGCGCGAAGAAGTAGCAGAGATTCGACTCAGCTGGGCCGGCCCTGAGCCGGCCACCCTCAGACGGAGAAGCACACATGAAACGAAATCAGATCATCCTGGGCGCCGCGACGCTCATCGCCATGGGCGGCCTCGCGTCCGCCGTACATGCCGCAGACCTTCCCGCGGTCAAGGTGCTTGCCACCGGCGGCACGATCGCCGGAGCCCAGGCGAGCGCCACGGACTACGGCTACAAGTCCGGCGCCTACGACGTGAACTCGCTGCTGAGCGCGGTGCCGAACCTCGACAAGCTCGCCGTCATCACGGGCGAGCAGGTGGCGAGCATCGGCAGCCAGGACATGAACGACGAGGTCTGGCTCAAGCTCGCCAAGCGCGTCAACGCCGTGCTGGCCGAGCCCGGAACTGACGGGGTCCTGATCACCCACGGTACGGACACGCTCGAGGAGACGAGCTATTTCCTGACGCTCGTCACCAGCAGCACCAAGCCGGTGGTGATGGTGGGCTCGATGCGACCGGCGACGGCGATCAGTGCCGACGGCCCCGGCAACATCTACAACGGTGTGGCGGTGGTGACGAACCCGGGTGCGAAGGGCAAGGGCACGCTCATCGTGCTGAACGACGAGATTCACTACGCCCGCAACGTCGTGAAGACCAATACGACGTCCGTGCAGACGTTCATCAGCGTCAATCGGGGCCCGGCCGGCGTGGTGAACACGGGCAAGGTCCAGTGGTTCGAGCCCATGGACCGCAAGGTCGGCCCGGCGACGGGATTCTCCGTCGACGCGCTCGACAAGCTGCCGCGCGTGGACGTGATCTACGCGCACGCGAACATGAGCGCCGATCTGATCGAGGCCGCCATCAAGAACGGCGCGCAGGGACTCGTGATCGCGGGTGTGGGCGACGGCAACATGACCACGCCGGCACTCGACGTTCTCACGAAGGCGGCGAAGAGCGGCGTCGTGGTCGTGCGCAGCACCCGGCTGCCGTCCGGCATAACGCTGCGAAACAACGAGGTCAACGACGACGAGAAGGGCTTCGTGGCCTCGGGCGAGCTCAATCCCGCCAAGTCACGCGTGCTGCTGCAGCTGGCGTTGACGAAGACCAAGGACCCGGTGCAGATCCAGAAGATGTTCTACGAGTATTGAGCCGCGTGAGCGCGGCGGCCCGGGCGGGTCGCCGCGGCACTCGCCGCTGCTCAGCGACGACCGCGCGGCATCGGCCTGGGCGCCGGGCGCGGCGCGGGTCGGGTCGTTGGCCGGCTCGAGCTGGGCGGCCGCGAGGGTGCCATCGACGAAGGGCCACGCCCGACTTCTGCGGGCAGCGTGGTCGGGCGGTTGCCGCCATCGGGCCGATCTGGCCGATCGGGCCGCTCGCCCGGCGGTACGACCACCACCGGCGGGTACGGGTCGTAGTAGCCGCCGTACCAGCCCGGACCGTAGTAGCCGCCGTAACCGTAGCCCACGCCGACGGTGGTGGACGTGACACCGCTGTCGCTGCCGCAGGCGCAAACGAAGAGCGCTGTTGCGAGCACCGTTAACCCGAGCGGCAAGCGCCGCGCATTAGTCGTCTTGATCGTGTTCACGGCCGGGCCTCCAGCGGATTCAACTGCGCGACACCGACTGGCGCGCCGGTCGGGTCGGCGATGATCGCGACGGTCGCGCGCGCCAGCGCCACCGGCTCCATCAGCACCTTGCCTCCGGCGGCGCGCGCCTTGACCGTCGCGGCCTGCGCGTCAGCGACACGCACGTAAGGCAACCACACCGGCGTCGCATTCGCGTCGGTCTTCTCGAGGATGCCCGCACGGGCGCGGCCTCCGGAAACGAGGCGTACGCCCTCGCGCGGTCCGCCCTCCGGGATCGGCGCGGTCTCGTAGCCGGCGACGGCGCGATAGAACTGCGCCGCGGCTTCGACGTTCGCCGAAATCAGGTCCACCCACACCCACTCGTTCATGTCGCCGAGGTAATCCGCCGGGTCGCCATTCTTCGAGTGCACGATACCGACCAGCACCCCTTCGGGATCATGGAACACCGCGGTCTCGCCACGCTCGCCAAGCATGACCGGCGCGAGCACCACCTTTCCGCCGCCGCGCGTCACCGCGTCCGTGGCGAGCCTCACGTCAGGCACCGAGATGAGTCCGATCCAGCGCGCCGATGGAACCTCGTCCTTCATCGCCCGCTGGTCGAACACCATGCCGCCGATCGGCAGGCCGTCGGCGAGCACCAGGGTGTAAGTGTCCTGGTCGTCGTCGCCGCCGTAGGTCTCGAAAGTCCAGCCGAAGACCTGCGCATAGAAGCCCGCTGCGCGCGCCACGTCGCTCGTGACGAGGTCGCCCCACACGAAGCGGCCCGGCGTGTGCTGCCCGGTCGCGGGATCGACGATCGGAGGCCAGTAACGGTCGGCCGACTGTGCAGGCAGCGCGAGCGCCGCGAGTGACAGGATGCCGGCGAGGGCCGCGACGCGCTGCGCGGACCGGGAAATCTTGTCCATGATGCGGGACGCTCCTCAGGTGTCTCACGCCGGATCTTAGCCGATCCCGTTCGATGCTCCCTCCTGCGTCGCGCCACGATGTCCGCGGCTGCCCGCGGCGACTCTCAAGCCACTGGACAAGCGCACACCTTTCCGGTTGTGATGCCAGGCTGCAGTGCAGCAAAGACAGCCGAGGCACGCCATGACCCAAGCCGCTTACCGCTCTCCCTGGATGGACGATGAACTCGAGATGTTCCGCGACGCGGCGCGCCGCTTTGTCGAAAACGAGATCGTCCCTAACGACGCGGGATGGCGCGAACAGCACCACGTGGACCGCGAGATCTGGAACAAGGCAGGCGAGGTGGGGCTGCTGTGCACCGACATTCCCGCCGAGTACGGCGGCGTCGGCGGCGACGCACGCCACGAGGCGGTGGTGGTCGAGGAGATGGGCCGGCGCGGCATCACGAGCTTCGGCCACATGGTGCACAGCATCCTCGCGCACTACGTACTCAACTATGGCTCCGAGCAGCAGAAGCACGACTGGCTGCCCCGCATGGCGAGCGGTGAACTCGTGGGTGCGATCGCCATGACCGAGCCCGGCGCCGGCTCGGACCTGCAGGCCGTGAAGACCCGCGCGGTGCGTGACGGCGATCACTATGTGCTCAACGGTGCCAAGACCTTCATCTCGAACGGCCTGCACGCGGGCCTGGTGGGCGTGGTGGCGAAGACCGACCCGACACTGGGTTCGAAGGGCATCTCGATCATCATGGTCGAGACGAAGGGCCTGCCCGGCTACCGCGTGGGCCGCGTGCTCGACAAGATCGGCCAGAACGGATGGGACACGGCCGAGCTCTTCTTCGACGACTGCCGCGTCCCGGCGAGCTGCCTGCTCGGTCCGGCGGAGGGCCATGGCTTCATGCAACTGATGCGCGACCTCCCCTACGAGCGCGCGCTGCTCGCGCTCGGCGGCGTGGCGGCGATGGAGTACGCGCTCGGGCTCACGGTGGACTACACGCGCAGTCGCAAGGCATTCGGCCAGCCGCTGATCCAGATGCAGAACACGCGCTTCAAGCTCGCCGAAGTGAAGACGCTGGCCCACGTATCTCGCGTGTTCATCGACGACTGCATCGCGAGGCTCCGGGACGGCACCCTCGACACGGTCACGGCCTCGATGGCCAAGTGCTGGATCACCGACACGCAGTGCCGCGTGATGGACGAGTGCCTGCAGCTCTTCGGCGGCTACGGCTACATGCGCGAGTACCCGATCTCGCAGCTATACGCCGACTCGCGCGTGCAGCGCATCTATGGCGGCGCGAACGAGATCATGAAGGAGATCGTGGCGCGGTCGCTCTGACGGCGGCACGGATCTTCGGAGCGATCACGTGGGACCACTCGAAGGCGTCCGCATCGTCGAGCTTGCCGGCATCGGCCCTGGGCCGTTCTGTGGGATGCTGCTCGCGGACCTCGGCGCCGAGGTCGTGCTGGTGGATCGAAAGGGCGGCTCGCTCCCCTTCGGCGCGCAGCCGAAGTTCGACTTCACGCGGCGCGGCAAGCGCTCGATCGCGGTGGACCTCAAGCAGCCCGGCGCCGCCGAGGTCGTGCTGCGGCTCGTCGAGCGTGCCGACGCGCTGCTCGAGGGATTCCGTCCCGGCGTGACGGAGCGGCTCGGGCTGGGACCCGAGCCCTGCCTCGCCCGCAATCCGCGACTCGTCTACGGCCGCCTCACCGGCTGGGGCCAGTCGGGCCCGCTCGCGCAGGCCGCGGGGCACGACATCAACTACGTGGCGTTGAGCGGGTTGCTCTACCACGGCGGGCATCGGGAGTCGGCGCCGTCGATCCCGCCCACGGCGGTGGGCGACATCGGTGGCGGCGCGATGTTCATGGCCGTGGGACTGCTGGCAGGCGTTCTGAACGCGCGTGCGACGGGTCGCGGGCAGGTCATCGACGGCGCGATCACCGACGGCTGCGCAGTGATGAGCATGCTGGTGCAGGGCCTGCGCGCGCAGCGACTGTGGGCCGATCGCCGCCAGGCAAACGCGCTCGACGGTGGCGCGCACTGGTACGACACCTATGAATGCGCCGACGGTGGCTGGATCTCGGTCGGTGCGCTCGAGCCGCAATTCTACTGCCTGCTCATCGAGAAGTGCGGCCTCGCGGGCGAGGGCCTGGAACAGGCGCAGTTCGACGTTGCAGGCTGGCCGCGGCACAAGGAGCGCTTCGCCGCGCTGTTCCGCACGAAGACCCGCGCCGAGTGGTGCGAGCTGCTCGAGGGCACCGACGTGTGCTTTGCGCCCGTGCTGTCGCTGGCGGAGTCGCCCGCTCATCCGCATAACGCGGCGCGCGGCGCCTATGTCGAGGTGGCCGGGCAGCGCCAGCCGTCGCCCGCCCCGCGCTTCAGCGTCACCCCTGCCGAGGTCCGCTCGCCGCCCGCCGGGATCGGCGCGGACACGGACGCACTGCTGGCCGGCGCCGGGTACACCGAGTCGGAGATCGCCGCGCTGCTTGCCGCCGGGGTGGTCTAGCTGCGGTCACCCTTCGTCGCCGAGGCTCACTTGCCGAGCCAGGCCGCGAGTTCCGCGTCGCGCGCCCGGGCACGTATCACTGCCGGCCGCGCGTCCAAAACCTCGACGTAGCGCTGCACTACCGGCGTTCGCGCTCGACCACGGAGGCGGTCGGCGGAGTGAAGGCCGCGTCGGTCGGTCGGTCAATGTGGCCTCGGGCACTTCCAAAGACGAAGTCGTTACCGGCGCCACCGGCTGGCATCAGGCCAGCACTGGAGGTTGGCACCGTTGTGTACTCGATTTGAGCCCCGGTCGCGCCTCGAGGAGGGTTGGGCCGAGGAGCGGTAACTTGTTCCCGGCACTGCGGCGGCGTATCGTGGCAATCAGATTGATTAGAAAAGATTGCTCTCATGACAACCCGGGTTGTAACCGCGCATCTGCCGGAGGAACTGGCGAGAAAGCTTGATGGCCTGGCGGAACAGCTTGACCGCCCGCGCGGTTGGCTGGTGAAGGAGGCGCTGCAGGCCTACGTCGATCTCGCCGAGGAAAGACGGCAGGAGACCATCGCGGCCTTGAAGGAGATCGACGCTGGTCAGGTGGTGGAGCACGAGGAGGTCGAGGCCTGGGCAGCGGAGTTGGGGAAGGCGAGGAAGCGAACGTCCCGTGTAAGGCGCGGCGGCTGAAGCAATGGCACTCCGCTGGACTCGGGCCGCCTACGGGGACCTGAAGCGGATCCACGAGTTCCTGGGGCCGGTCAATCCGGCTGCGGCAGCGCGTTCGGTCCAGGCAGTGGTGGCGCGGGTGCGCCGCATTCCGCTGCAGCCGCGGTTGGGGGAGAAGCTGAGCGGTTTCGGCGACAGGGACGTACGCCGGATCCTGGTGCAGAGGTATGAAATTCGATACGAGGTCGCAGGCGCGGATATCAGCGTGCTGCGCATCTTCCACACGCGGGAAGATCGTTGACTGGATCGGGACGGCAGCGCGCGGAGCTGGGCGTCAAAACGCGGGTTGCACGTCAGCCGCGAGCGTAGAATCCCGTGCAAAGGGCCGCAAGGACCCGCAATCCGCCGGGGCCCGTCCCGAGGGGAGCCATGTCCGATCCCACGATTCTCGCCGCGATCCAGCAGCACCCGTTCTCGCAGGGTCTCACACCCGATCACTGCGCCACCCTCGCGGCGCTCGGCTCGCGCGTCACCTACGGCCAGGACGCGATCATCTTCGCCGAGGGCGACCAGCGGCAGGAGTTCTTCTTCCTGGTGAAGGGCCGCGTAGCGCTCGAGATGATCGCCCAGGGCCGCGCGCTGCGGGTGCACACACTCGAATCCGGCGACGAGCTCGGCTGGTCGTCGGTGCTCTCGGGGCGCGGCAAGTTCTACCAGGCCCGCGCGCTCGAGCCGGTCGAGACGATCCGGTTCGACGGTCGCGAGCTGCTCGAGAAGTGCCGCAGCGACAATGCCTTCGGCTACAAGATCATGCACCGGCTCGTGGGGGTGGTCTCCGAGCGCCTGCAGGCCGCGCGCATGCAGGTGCTCGACATGTACTCGCCGATCGCGAGGAAGGCCGGCGCCTGAGCAGCGTTCAGCGGTCGCGCGAGGGCAGGCGGTACATCCAGACGGCGAGCCCAACGCCGAAGGCCGCGAGCAGCACATCGAGCCACAGGGGCCCGACGAAGAACACGATCGACGCGGTCATGGCCGCGGCCATCATCGCGATGGCGGTGAGCTTGGTGCGGTAGGGAATGGCGCGATGCTCGTGCCACTCTCGCAGTGTTGGCCCGAAGCGACGGTGCGCGAGCAGCCACTCGTGGAACGGCCGGTAGCTGCGCGCGAAGCAGGCTGCCGCGAGGATCACCAGCGGCGTGGTGGGCAGCACCGGCAGGAAGATGCCCGCAATGCCGGCGCCCAGCGACAGGATTCCGGCCAAGAGGAACAGCGCACGCATCACCGGCGAGCCGTGCTCGCGCGGTACGGTACGTATGGCGCTCGAAGTGTTTTGCCCGGGCATGGCGGTCTACCGCCGACCCATTCGATGGAACCCGCCCCGCGGTTCCGCCTTACAGCCGGTCGAGCAACCAGCCCGGCAAGAGCATAAGCAGCAGCGCCGGGACCAGGCACAGCACGCTCGCGAGTACGGCGTACCGTCGCGGCCTGCCGCGCGCGGCCGAGGGCTCCGGCTCGTTCATGAACATGTACTGGATGACCCGCAGGTAGAAGTACAGGCCGAGGTAGCTCGCCACGAGGCCCGCGACCGCGAGCCCCGTGTGGCCGGCGTCGAGGACGTTGCGGAACACCAGGAATTTGGCGACGAAACCCGGCAGCGGCGGCAGACCTGCCAGCGACAGCATCGAGACGGTGATCATGACCGCGGCAAACGGCCGGCGGCTGTACAGGCCCTTCAGCGCATCGAGCTGGTCCTGGCGCTCGTCGTCCGCACCCCTTGGCAGTGCCGCGAACAGGAGCACGGTCATGAGGCCATAGGCGACGAGGTAGAAGACGATCGCCTCCCAGCGCCCGTCTCCGTCGCCGAGGAATGCAAAGAACAGGTATCCGGCGTGCGCGATGGACGAGTAGGCGATCATGCGCCGTACGCTCGTTTGCCGGATCGCCGCCAGGTTGCCCCAGGCCATCGAGAGCAGCGGCAACGCGGCAACGAGCCCGACGGCCGGCCCAGTCACCGGCGCTACGCCGAATACCCGCAAGGCCGCAAGCAGCACGGCAGCCTTGACGATGGCGGCCATGTGCGCCGTCACCGGCGCGCTCGCGCCCTCGTAGGCGTCGGGCGCCCAGGTGTGCAGCGGCACGATCGCGGCCTTGAGGAACAGCGCCGCGGTGACGAGCGCGGCCCCCGAAAGCGCGAGCGTATCGCCGGACAGCAGTGCCGCGGCGAATGCCGGCAGCGCCAGCGAGCCGCTCCATCCGAAGATGAGCGACATGCCCATGAGCAGCGTCGCCGTGGCCACCCCGCCGAGCACGAGGTACTTGAGCGCAGCCTCGGGGCTCTGCGCGCGCATGAGTCCCAGCACCACCAGCGCATACACCGGCAGCGACAGGATCTCGATGCCGAGGAACAGGGTCGGGAAGCTCTCGGACGACGTGATCAGGCAGGCGCCATACAGCGATGCGAGCACCAGCGCGTAGTAGGGCGTCTCCGCGAAGTCGTCGCGCGAAATGAACAGGACCGGGACCGCGAGCGCAAGCAGCACGGCCTTGGGCAGGGTTGAAGCCGGCGTCACCGAGTAATGGTGCTCGAACGGCACCGCCTGGTAGCCGTCGGCCCAAAGCCACACGGCGGCGGCGGTCGCCGCGACCACGAACACGACTGCGGTGCGGAAGCCGTCGCTCGGACGTCCGCTGCGGATCTCCAGTCCGAGGATCGCGAGCATGCCGAGCAGCAGCAGGTGCTCGGGCAGCATCGAGACGAGAATCTGCGGCCAGTTCACGGTGCATCCCCCGGCAGCCGGCTTGCGAGCACGCGCTGCTGGTAATCGAGCGCCGCGAGCTCGGTCTTGGCCAGCGGCCCGCGCGGGAAGAGGCCCAGTGCGAAGATGGCGACGACGAAGGCAAGCATGATCGCGCGCTCGCGCGCGTCGAGGTCCTTGAGCGGCTGGTGCGGCGCGCGTGTCTCGCCGAACAGCAGTCGCTGTGCAAGCCACAGCATGTACAGCGCTCCGAGCACGACGCCGGTCACGGCGAGCACCGCGAGCACCAGCAGCAGCGACGCTCTGGCCTCGTGCACCGGCCACGCGGCGTTGAAGGCACCCAGCAGCGCCATGAATTCACCCGTGAAGCCACTGGTCGTGGGCAACCCGATCGAGGCCAGCGTCAGGATCGCGAAGAACACCGAGTACACCGGCAGCAGCTTCGCGAGCCCGCCATAGGCCGCGATCTCTCGGCTGTGGCAGCGCTCGTAGATCATGCCGACCATGGTGAACAGCCCGCCTGCGACCAGGCCGTGGCTGACCATCTGCACGATCGCGCCCTGGATGCCGAGGAGATCGAGGCTCACGAGGCCGAGCATCACGTATCCAAGGTGGCTGATCGACGAGTAGGCGATGACCTTCTTGATGTCGGGCTGCACCAGCGCGAGACAGGCGCCGTAGACGATGCTCACCACCGACAGCACCCACAGTGCCGGCAGGAAGGCGCGCGTCGCGTCCGGGAACAGCGGGAAGCCGAGCTTCATGAAGCCGTAGGTACCCATCTTGAGCAGTACGCCGGCCAGGATCACCGAGCCCGCGGTCGGTGCCTCGACATGCGCGTCGGGCAGCCAGGTGTGCAGCGGCACCATCGGTACCTTGATCGCGAATGACAGCGCGAACGCTGCGAGCAGCCAGGTCTGCACCCCGAGTGGCAGCGGGTGCCGGCCGAGATCCGCGAAGTCGAAGGAGAACTCGCCGGTGGCCTGCGCCTGCGACCAGACGAGGTAGATCACGGCGGCGAGCATCAGGATGCTGCCGAACGCGGTGTAGAGCACGAACTTGAGCGTCGCGTAGATGCGCCGCTCGCCGCCCCAGATGCCGATGATCAGGAACATCGGGATCAGCATCGCCTCCCAGAACACGTAGAACAGGAACAGGTCCTGGGCGAGGAAGGTGCCGGTCATCGCGAACTGGATGACGAACACCATGGCGTGGAACAGCCGCACCTGCTTGTCGACGGCCGTCCACGCGCCGGCGATCACCAGCGGCCCGAGGAACGCTGTGAGCGCGACCAGCAGCACGTTGAGCCCGTCGAGGCCGACGTGGTAGTTCACGTTCCAGTCCGCGATCCACGGCACGCGGGTCTCGAACTGCAGCCCCGGCATGCTGCCGTCGAAGCGCAGGTAGAGCCACGCGGTGAGTGCGAGCTGCAACAGCATGAGCCCGAGCGAGGACCAGCGAACCCCTCTGTCGCTGCCGTTTCGCGTGAGCAGCAGCCACGCCATGCCGAGCGCGGGCAGCCAGAGCACGAGGTTCAGTGCCGCGGACTCAGCCATAGCGCCACATCCACGCGAGCATGGCAACGATGCCCATGAGTGCGAGCCACAGGTACTGCTGCAGCTGGCCCGTCTCGACGCTGCTCAGGCGTCCCGCTGCGCGCTGGGCGAGCGAGGCAAGGCCGTGCAGCGAGCCGTCGATCAGCCTGCGATCGCCGAGCTTGAGGAACACTCGATCGGAGACCCAGTGCAGCGGACGGCCGAGCACCGCCTCGTACAGCTCGTCGACGTAGTACCTGCCCGACAGCAGGCGGTGCAGGCCGGGGAAGCGCCGTTCCAGCCGCTCGGCGCGGTCGAGGCCGCCGCGGTATACGTAGACGGCCGCGGCGAGGCCGGCCAGGCCGACGACAACCGCCAGGATGATCAGCGGCAGCTCCAGATGCTCGAGCGCGTGGGCCGTCTCCGGCAGCGGCATCACCGGCTCGAGGAACAGGTGGACATGGAAGAAGCCACCGATGGCTGACAGCACGGCCAGCACTGCCAGTACGCCGTTCATCGACAGCGGCGACTCGTGGACGTGGTGCTCGGTGTGCTCGTCCATGCGCGACGGCGTCAGGAAGGTGAGCATGAGCAGCCGGAACATGTAGAAGGCAGTGAGCAGTGCAGTAACCGAGGCCACGGCCCACAGCAGCGCCGATCCGCCGCGCTCGCTCGCGAACGCGTACCAGAGGATCTCGTCCTTGGAGAAGAACCCGGCGAGCGGCGGCAGGCCGGCGATCGCGGCGGTGGCGACGGCGAAGGCGACGAACGTGACCGGGATGCGCTTGGCGAGACCGCCCATCCTGCGGATGTCCTGCTCGCCGCCGAGCGCGTGGATCACGCTGCCGGCGCCGAGGAACAGGCAGGCCTTGAAGAACGCGTGCGTGTAGACGTGGAACACCGCGACGCCGTAGGCGCCCACGCCCAGTGCGAGGAACATGAAGCCGAGCTGCGAGATTGTGGAGTAGGCGAGCACCTTCTTGATGTCGGTCTGCACCACCGCGATCGTCGCGGCGAAGAATGCGGTGGCAACGCCCACCACCGCGATCAGCTGCGAGGCTTCCGGCGCGACGAGATACAGCCCATTGAGCCGCGCGACGAGGTAGACGCCCGCTGTCACCATGGTCGCGGCGTGGATCAGGGCCGAGACCGGCGTCGGACCCGCCATCGCGTCGGGCAGCCACACGTGCAGCGGGATCTGCGCGGACTTGCCGGTGGCGCCGATGAACAGCAGCACACCGACGAGGCTCGCCGAGACTGCGGGCGCCACCGGGCCCTGGAACGCGGCGTTCACCGCGTCGAAGTCGAGCGTGCCGAGCGCGTGGTAGAGCAGGAACATGCCGAGCAGGAAGCCCGCGTCGCCCACGCGGTTGGTGATGAAGGCCTTCTTGCCCGCGGCCGCCTTGGCCGGGTCCTCGAACCAGAAGCCGATCAGGAGGTAGGAGGCGAGGCCCACACCTTCCCAGCCGACGAAGCACACCAGCAGGGAGCGCCCGAGCACCAGCAGCAGCATGAAGAACAGGAACAGGTTGAGGTAGGCGAAGTAGCGCGCGTAGCTCGCGTCGTCCTTCATGTAACCGGTCGAGTAGATGTGGATCAGCGACCCGACGCCGGTCACGATCAGGGTCATCAGCGCGCTCAGGCGGTCGAGGTAGAACGAGATGTCGAAGCTGAAGTCGCCGACCACGGCCCAGGTGTAGGCGGTCGCCACCAGCGCGAGGCCGGCCGCGCCGTCGAGCTCGCCGAACGCCCGCACCGCGGCGAGGAAGGCGAGGACGGGTAAGCCGCAGCCCACCACGCTCACGAAGCCCTTGCCGAGGCGCGCTCCAAACAGGCCGTTCAGCAGGAAGCCGGCGAGGGGCAGGAGGACGATGAGCGTGAGCAGGTTCATCCTCAACCCTTGAGCTCCGACCAGGCGCCGACGTCGAGCGTGCGGCGCCGGCGCGCGACCAGCAGCACGATCGGGATCGCGATGGCGATCTCGGCCGCCGCGACCACGAACACCGGGAAGACGAGCACCGCACCGGAGAGCGTTGCGCTGCGCTCGGCGAAGGTAACCAGGCTCAGGATCACTCCGTTGAGCATCAGCTCCATGAACATGAGCATCACCAGCGCGTTGCGCCGGATCATCACGCCCACGAAGCCGAGGCTGAACAGCGCGAAGGCGAGGCCGAGCAGCAGCTGCGTCCTATCCATCGCGCCTCCGGCCGGTGCGCACCACGGCGATCGCCGCCACGACCGCGGCGAGCAGCAGCACCGAGGTGAGCTCGAAGTGCAGCCAGTAGCGCTGCAGGAACTCCGCGGAGAAGGGCTGCACCGCGAACGAAGTGCCCGCCGGACCGTGGTACATCGCCAGTTCCTCGGCGGTCATGATGCGTCCGCTGCCAGCGGCAGCAGCGAGCGCTGCCGCGAGCGCGGCGGCGAGCACCACGGCCGGCACGATATGGCGCCCGAAGCGCTCGAGGAACGAGGGGTCGCGCAGGTCGAGCAGCATGATCACGTAGACCATGAACACCATCACCGCGCCGACGTAGATGAGCACCTGGAACACCGCGATCACGTGCACGCCGAGCAGGGCGTAGATGCCCGCGAGCGAGATCATCGTGGAGATCAGCGCCAGGGCCACGCGCATCGGGTGGCGCGCGACCAGCATCAGCAGGCCGCCCGCGATCGAGGCGGCGGCGAAGAACCACAGCAGCAGCTCCGGGCCACTCACGGCGTGCCTCCCGCGTGGCCGCGTCCGGCCTCCGGATAAGGTTTGGCCACGTCCTGCTGCGGCTGCCAGTTGAGCAATTCGTCCTGCGTGATCCACATGCGACCGCGGTCGAAGCCGGGCAGCTGCGGCGTCTCCTTCATCATGCGGATCGCGTCCTCGGGGCAGGCCTCGACGCACAACCCGCAGAACACGCAGCGCGAATAATCGATCTCGAAGCGAGCCGGGAACTTCGGGTGCGCGGGGTCGTCGGGATCGAAAGCCGCGTCGATCTCGATGCATTGCGCGGGGCACACGGTTGCGCACATGTTGCAGGCTACGCACTGCGGCCTGCCGTCCGGGCGCTGTGTGAGGATGTGCTTGCCGCGGTTGTGGGCGGCGTAGTCGGTGCGGATCTCCTCGGGGTAGTACGCCGTCAGTGCACCCTTGCGGCCGGTCATCCACTTCATCATGTTGGCGAGGAACACTCCGCCCGTGATCCTGAGTCCCCGCCACACCTCGAAGAAGTAGAAACGCTCGTACCAGCCCATCTGGGGCTCGTTCCAGTAGCGGCGCCGGACGTAGGGCTTGCGGCTCGCCATCACGCGCACCTCACCGCAGCGCCCAGACCGCGAGCACGGTCACGACGAGGTTCGCGATCGCGAGCGGCAACAGGAACTTCCACGCGAAGCGCAGCAGCTGGTCCCAGCGGAAGCGCGGCAGAGTCCAGCGCACCAGGATCTGGAAGCTGCACAGAAGCAGCACCTTGGCGAGGAACGTGAGCACCTGCAGCGCGACCACCCAGCCGTGTGACAGTGCGATGGTGCGGTTGCCCGGCAGCACGAAGCCCGCGTCGGTGAGCCACGGCAGGTTGTAGCCGCCGAGGAACAGCGTCGTGAACAGCGCCGCGATGATCGCGATCTCGATGAACTCCGAGAGCATGAACATGCCCTGCTTCATCGCGCTGTACTCGGTGAAGTAGCCCGAGATCAGCTCCGACTCGGCCTCCGGGAGGTCGAAGGGGATGCGCTTGTTCTCGGCGATGCCCGCGGTCAGGAACAGGATCGCGGCGAACGGCTGGTAGACGATGCCCCAGGCCGGCAGGAAGCCGAGCACGGTGCCCGACTGCTGCTCGACGATCGACACGAGGTCGACCGTGCCGAAGATCAGGATGAGCCCCAGGATCGTGAGCCCCATCACCAGCTCGTAGGAGATGAGCTGCGATCCCGCCCGCAAGGCGCCGAGCAGCGAGAACTTGTTGGCCGACGACCAGCCGGCGAGCATCGCGCCGATGATCGAGATGCCGCCGAAGGCGAACACTACGAGCAGCCCCGCGTCGAGCGGCGCGATCTGCATCGGGTAGGTGCGGCCGCCGAACCATTCGGCGAGCGACGGGAACAATCGACCGGGATCGAGCGTACCGCCGAACGGGATCACCGCGAACACCAGCATCACCGGCACAAACGCGAGCCAGGGTCCGAGCGCGTAGGCGAGGCGGTCGTAGGCGTTGGGCCGGAAGTCCTCCTTCAGCAGCAGCTTGAGACCGTCTGCCATGCCGTGGAACAGTCCCCACCAGATCAGCTTCACCTGTGTGAAGGGCAGGCGCAGGTAGGCGCGGTTCGCGCCGATGCGGTCCGACATGATTGCGGCCTGCTTGCGCTCCACCCAGGTGAGCACGGCGCCGAAGGTCAGCAGCACCGCGAGCGCGTAGCCTATGTAGACGAAGGTGACGGCGAGGTCGGGACTCATGGGTGACCTCGCGCCGGTGCCGCGAGCGCCCGGAACAGCGTCTCGGCATCGGTCACCGCCGCGGCCTTGGGGAAGCAGGGCTCGAACGCGCTCACCGTTCCCTGGAAGTTGGTGTAGTGCCCGGCGCGCTCGGTCTGGATGCTGATCGGCAGGAACACCTCGGCATGCCCGTTCTCGGGCTGCAGGTAGGCGTTGAGAAAGATCACCCTGGCCTGCGGCGGGATACGCGCGAAGTCATAGCCTTCGCCCCAGACCAGCACGAGGTCGGTGCCGTCGTGGTACGCGGGCTCGCCCTCATCGAACAGCTCGCGCGCCCTGGCGGTGTTCGGGTTCTTGTCCGGGCGGATCAGCAGGTCGTCCTCGATACGCTCGCCCTCCTCGGGCAGCCAGTCGCGCTTCACGTGCCCGCGGAACACCTCGCCCAGATACCGCTTGAATGCCTCGAGTTCTTCGTTCGAGCCCCAGCTAGACACCAGCGCGACCGGATGGCGCGCGGCGCCGATCAGCCGGCGGGCAGCATCCAGCGCCTCGGCGAGCGGCACCGGACGGCCCTTGAGCATGGGCGCCTCCGCCCGCACGCGTTCGAAGATGCGCGCGAGGTCCCGCCCCTTGTTGCAGATCCACGGGCCGTTGACGGCCGGGTTCTCGAGCGGCGTGATGCGTGCGATCGCGGTGTTCTGCCGCGGGTCGAGCGACTTCACGAACCACTCGGGCTTGCGGTGCCAGATCCGGATCGTGCAGCCGCGCTCGCAGCCCGGGCACACCGACGGCGTCGGCGTCAGGTACCACACGCGCGACTTATGCAGGAACTGGCGCGACAGCAGGGCGCCTACCGGGCAGAGGTCGATGATGTTGTCGGAGTAAGGGTCCTCGCCGAGCGGACGGTCCTCGACCGGGCGGATGTTCGAGACATCGCCGCGGCGCTCGACACCGAGCGCCATCGACTTCGACACCTCGTGCGTGAAGCGGGTGCAGCGCAGGCACAGGATGCAGCGCTCGTTGTCGAGCAGGATGCGATTCGAGAGGTTGTAGAACTTGGTCGAGCGCACCTTGTCGTCGACCGACAGCGACTTCTCGCCGTTGTAGGCGTAGTGGTAGTCCTGCAGCGTGCACTCACCGGCCTTGTCGCAGATGCCGCAGTCCACCGGGTGGTTGAGGGTGATGAACTGCAGGATCGCCTTGCGGTGCGCCTTGACGTCGTCGGAGTCCGTGAGCACCTTCATGCCCGCACTCACCGGCATGTTGCAGGCGATATCGAGGCCCCGGCCCTCGACCTCGACGAGGCACATGCGGCAGTTGCCGACGACCGACAGCTGCGGGTGCCAGCAGAAGTACGGCACGAAGACGCCGTTCTCCAGCGCCACCTGCAGGACCGTCTGGTCCCCGCGCGCCTGCACCGGACGCCCGTTCAGGAGGATCTCGGGCATTCCAGGTTTCCTTGGAACCTCGAGCGCTTGTGCTCGATGTAGTACTCGAACTCGCCGCGGAACTTGTCGAGGATTCCGCTGATGGCGTAGCCGGCGGCGTCGCCGAGTCCGCAGATCGTTGTGCCGTCGTTGAACTTCGAGATGTAGTAGAGCCGCTCGATGTCCTCGGGCCGCCCCTGGCCGGCGACGATGCGGTCCATGATCCGGTGCAGCCAGCCCATGCCATGGCGGCAGGGCGTGCACTGCCCGCAGGACTCGTGGTGGTAGAAGCGCATCAGGATCTGCGACAGGGTCACCATGCACGTGCCCTCCGCGATCACGATCATGCCGCCCGAGCCGAGCGTCGAGCCCGCGTCCCACAGCGCCTCGTGGGAGAGCGGGAGGTCCCTGATTTCCGCGCCGGTCAGCACCTTGGAGGAGACGCCGCCGGGCACGACGCACTTGATGGCCCGGCCGTCGCGCACGCCGCCGCAGTCTTCCTCCAGGAATTTCATCCACGGGTAACCGAGTTCGACCTCGTAGACGCCGGGGCGATTGACGTGCCCGGAGACCGAGAACAAGCGGGTGCCCGGACTCTTCGGCGTGCCGATCTCCTTAAAGGCCGCGGCGCCGTGTGCGATGATCCAGGCAACGTTCGACAGCGACTCGACGTTGTTCACGACGGTCGGTCGCTGGTAGAGCCCCTTCACCGTCAGCCGCGGCGGGCGGTTGCGGGGGTAGCCCTTCTTGCCTTCGAGGGACGCGATGAGGCCTGATGCCTCACCGGCGACGTACGCGCCGGCGCCGCGATAGACGACGATGTCGCAGCAGAAATCGGTGCCGAGGATGCGCTCGCCGAAATAGCCGGCGGCATAGGCCTCCTCGACCGCCCCGGCGAGCCTGCGGTAGGGCAGGTCGAACTCGCCGCGGATGTAGACGAAGCAGTTGCGCACGCCGAGCGCATAGCTCGAGATCAGCATGGACTCGAGCAGCACGTGCGGGTTGTTCTCGAGGATCCAGCGGTCCTTGAAGGTGCCGGGCTCGCCCTCGTCGGCGTTGGCGATCAGGTAGTGTGGCTGGCCGTCGTCGTAGACCACAACCTGCCACTTGCGTCCCACCTCGAACGCCGCGCCGCCGCGACCCTGCAGCCCGGAGGCAGTCACCTCCTTGGTGACCTCCGCGGGCGTCATCGTCCGCAACGCCTTCTCGAGTGCGCCGTAGCCGCCGCGCGCACGGTACTCGTCCAGCGAGTGCGAGGTCGCAGTGACCGGAAAACTCATGATGAGCTGGCGGCCGGGCATGGCTACTTCAGTCCCTCCAGCAGCTCGTCGATCTTCGCGATCGTCAGGTCCTCGTGGTAGCCCTCGTTCACCATCATCATCGGCGCTGTGCCGCAGGAACCCAGGCACTCGGCGGTCGAGAGCGTGAAGCGCCCGTCGGGCGTGGTCTCGCCGGGGCGGATGCCGAGCTTCTTCTGCACGTGCTCGAGGACGCGCTCGGCGCCGTTCATCGAGCAGCTCACGTTGTGGCAGAACTGCAGCTGCCAGCGGCCGACCGGGCGGCGGCGGAACATCGTGTAGAAGGACAGCACTTCCTCGATCTGGATCTGCGGGACGCCGAGATAGGCGGCGAGCTGCGAGATATCCTCGTCGGCGACGTAGCCGCGGTCCTCCTGGATGCGCCGCACGCAGGGCAGCACCATCGAGGACTCGAAGCCCGCGGGGAAGCGCTCGCGCAGCTTCTCGAACTCGGGGATCAGGTGCCTCACCGGTCGCACTCCCCGCCGATCATGTTGATCGAGCCGAAGGTGGGCACGATGTCGGCGAGCTGGTAGCCGTCGAGCATGCGGTGCGCGCCGCCCATGTGCACGAAGCTCGGTGCCCGGCAGTGCACCTTCCAGGGCACCCCTCCCCCGACGCTCACGATGAAGAAGCCGAGCTCGCCGTTCGCCCCCTCCTGGGCCGAATAGACCTCGCCCGGCGGCACCTGCGGACCCTCCATGACCAGCTTGAAGTGGTTGATGAGCGACTCGATCTCCGAGTACACGAGCGACTTGTCGGGGAAGGTGCAGCGGCGGTCGTCCACGCACAGGGGACCTTCCGGCAGCATCTCCACGAGCTGGCGGATCATGTGCGCCGACTCGTCGATCTCCCGCATCCGCACGTAATAGCGGTCGTAGTTGTCGCCCTTGATGCCCACCGGCACCTCGAAGTCGAGATCGGCATAGGCGAGGTAGGGCGTGTCCTTGCGCAGGTCGCGCGGGACGCCGGTGGAGCGCAGGATCGGGCCCGTGAAGCCCCAGTTGACCGCCTCGGCCGTGGAGATCACGCCGACGTCGCGCATGCGGTCGATGAATATGCGGTTGCGGTCGACGAGGCCGTGCACGCGCCCGGTGAAGGTGTCCATCTCGTCCAGGATCTCGCCGAGACGCTTGAGCCATCCCTCGGGCAGGTCGTGCGCGAGCCCGCCGATGCGGCCGTAGCTGTAGGTCACGCGCGCGCCGGTGAGATCGGCAAGGTGTTCGTAGATGTAGTCGCGGATCGTGACGAGGTAGAGGAACGCCGTCATCGCGCCCAGCTCCATGAGCGCCGCGGCGGTGCAGGTCAGGTGGTCGGCGATGCGGGAATACTCGCCGAGCAGCGTGCGAAGGTGGCGGCATCGCGGCGTGATCTCGATCCCCATCAGCTTCTCGACGGCCTCGCAGTAGGCGAAGTCGTTGATCAGCGCCGAGCAGTAGTTCAGCCGGTCAACGTAGGGGATCAGGTTGTGCCAGGTGTGCGACTCGCACTCCTTCTCGAAGCCACGGTGCAGGTATCCGCAGTGCACGTCTGTGCGCAGCACGCGCTCGCCCGACAACTCGGCGACGATCTGGATCGTGCCGTGGGTCGCGGGGTGCGACGGACCGATGTTCACGATCACCGAGCCCTCGCGGCTGTGTTCGGTGAACGCAGGCCGGATCGGGTTCGGCAGGCTGTCGAGCGGCGGCAGGCTCACGGCTTCGGGTCCCGGTAGGGCACCAGCGGCTGCTCGCGGTGCTTCGGATAATCCTTACGCAGCGGGTGTCCCTCGAAGCCCTCGTAGAGCAGGATCGGCCGCAGGTCGTCGTTGCCGCGGAACACGATGCCGTACATGTCGTGGCACTCGCGCTCCATGTAGTTGGCCGAACCGTACAGTTTCGTCAGCGTGTCCACGGTCGGATCCGCGAACTGCACGCGCGTCCTGACTCGCACGCGCACGAACTCCCGCGTCGAGTAGAAATGCCAGACCACGTCGAAGCGCGGCTCGCGCTGCGGCCAGTCCACGGCCGTGACGTCCAGGAACATGTCGAAGCCGAACTCGTCCTTGAGCGCACGAACGACCTCGAGCAGCCGCGTGGGCTCGATCTCGAGGACCAGGATACCGTGCGCCACCGCGGCCTCACCGGCGATACCGGCGAGGCGCTCGCGTATCCGGTTGAAAACGGCGTCGTCCATGCTCAGAAGCGCTCGTTGACGATCGGGTGGCGGTCGCCGGCGATGCGGTCCTGCAGCTTCATGATCCCGTCGATGACCATCTCGGGCCGCGGCGGGCAGCCCGGGATGTAGAGGTCGACGGGAATGATCTTGTCGATGCCGGGCAGGGCCGCGTAGTTCTGGTAGAACCCGCCACTCGTGGCGCACACGCCGAAGGCGATCACCCACTTGGGCTCGCACATCTGCTCGTACACCTTGCGCAGGATCGGGGCCTGCTTGTGGGTAACGGTGCCCACCACCATCAGCAGGTCCGACTGTCGCGGCGTGAAGCGGGGCAGGGCGGCGCCGAAGCGGTCGGTGTCGTAGAGCGTGGAGCTCACCGACATGAACTCCATGGCGCAGCAGGCAGTGACGAAGGGATACGGGAACAGCGAGAACTTGCGCGCCCAGCCTACGAACTCGTCCTTCTTGGTGGTGAGGAACTCGAAAGCGCCCGAGGGCGCCGGACGGCCTGCCGGCACGCTCACTGCTTCACCTCCTCGAGCAACCCGGTCCGCCAGACGTACAGCATGATGAAGACCAGCAGCAGAATGAACACGCCGAAGGCCACCAGCATCGGCGCCGTGAGTGGCTGTGCGCCGAGAGCCCAGAGGAACAGGAACACGGTCTCCAGGTCGAACAGGATGAAGACGACCGCGATGGCGTAGTACTTGACCGGCACCGCTTTCATGTTGTCCTGCTCGACCGGCGTGGCGCCGCATTCGAACGGCTCGAGCTTGAGCGGCGTCGGCTCGGGCTTCGGCCCGAGCACGCGGTTGAGCCACAGCGTCAGCGCCACGAAGCCCAGGATCGCGAGCAGGTAGACCAGGAAGGCGCCGTACGGGTTCATTCTGTTTGCTGGTGTACTGCTGCCGGACTATATGCAGTCCGGCTCGCGACGCCCGGTACGGAAAACCCCTATGTCGGCGCACGCGCGCTTCACTCGAAATCCGCCCGTCCACTGCCGGATCCGTGGAGTTGCACGTGAGCACCCGACTCGAGGCGGCGCGCTGGCCCGCGCGGCTGGATCTCCTGCAGAGCGGCACCGGGCTGGCGCTCGGCCTGTTCATGTGGGTCCACATGTTCTTCGTCGCGAGCATCCTGCTCGGCAAGGACGCCATGTGGACCGTGACCCGCTTCTTCGAGGGTTACCACGTCTTCGGCCGGTCGCATCCGTGGCTCGTCTCGCTGCTGGTGGCGATCGTTTTTGCGCTGTTCATCTCGCACGCCGCGCTGGCGCTGCGCAAGTTTCCGTCGAGCTGGATGCAGTACCGCACCTACCGCGAGCACATGGTCGGCATGAAGCACGAGGACACGACGCTCTGGTACTGGCAGGTGGTCACCGGGTTCGCGCTGTTCTTCATGGCTTCCGTCCACCTCTACATCATGCTCACCCGACCCGACCGCATCGGTCCCTTCGAATCGGCCGACCGCGTCTGGAGCGACCTCATGTGGCCGCTCTACCTCGTGATGCTGTTCGCGGTGGAGTTCCACGGCGGCATCGGGCTTTATCGGCTGGCGCTGAAGTGGGGCTGGTTCGCGGGCCCGGACCCGCTTGCCACGCGAGGCCGGCTGCGCGCGTTCAAGTGGGCGATCACCGCGTTCTTCCTGCTGCTCGGCCTCGCCACGCTCGCGGCCTACATGAAGATCGGCATCGAGCACGCACCGGACTACGGCGAGCCCTACGTGCCCACCTGGCTGCAGGAGGGCGCGAAGTGAAAGTCGTCTATACCGACGTGCTGGTGATCGGCGGCGGGCTCGCGGGCCTCAGGATCGCGATCGGTGCGCGCCGCCGCGGCCACGACGCGATCGTGCTGTCGCTCGTGCCGCCCAAGCGCTCGCACTCGGCGGCCGCCCAGGGCGGCATGCAGGCGAGCCTCGGCAACGTCGCCAAGGGCCAGGGCGACAGCGAGGACGTGCACTTCGAGGACACCGTCAAGGGCAGCGACTGGGGCGCCGACCAGCAGGTGGTGCGTGTGTTCGTGAACACGGCGCCCAAGGCCGTGCGCGAGCTCGCGGCCTGGGGCGTGCCCTGGAGCCGCGTCCGCCAGGGCGACCGCGAGGTGATCATCAACGGCCAGAAGGTCACGATCACCGAGCGCGCCGAAGCCCACGGCCTCGTGGCGCAGCGCGACTTCGGCGGCACCAGGAAGTGGCGCACCTGCTACGTCTCGGACGGCACCGGCCACGCCATGCTGTTCGCGGTGGGCGACCAGGCTATCGCCAGCGGCGTGCCGGTGCACGAGCGCAAGGAGGCGATCTCGCTCATCCACGACGGCTCGCGCTGCTATGGCGCCGTGGTCCGCGACCTGATCACCGGCGAGCTGACCGCCTACGTCGCGAAGGCCACCGCGATCGCCACCGGCGGGGCCGGGCGCGTCTACCGAGTGACCACCAACGCCGTGATCTGCGAAGGCATCGGAGCGGCGCTCGCACTCGAGACCGGCGTCGCCTCACTGGGCAACATGGAGGCCGTGCAGTTCCACCCGACCGGCATCTTCCCCGCTGGCATCCTCGTCACCGAGGGCTGCCGCGGCGACGGCGGCCTGCTGCGAGACGCGGCGGGCCACCGCTTCATGCCGGACTACGAGCCCGAGAAGAAGGAACTCGCCTCGCGCGACGTGGTTTCGCGCCGCATGGAAGAGCACATCCGGCGGGGCAACGGCGCGAAGTCGCGCTTCGGCGAGCACCTGTGGCTCGACATCACGCTGCTGGGCCGCGCGCACATTGAGCACAACCTGCGCGAGGTGAAGGAGATCTGCCACTACTTCCTCGGCGTCGATCCCGCCACGGAGTGGATCCCGGTGCGGCCCGCGCAGCACTACACGATGGGCGGCGTGCGCACCGACCACACGGGCCAGAGCCCGGCGCTGCGCGGCCTGTTCGCGGCCGGCGAGGCGGCCTGCTGGGACATGCACGGCTTCAACCGCCTCGGCGGCAACTCGGTGGCCGAGACCGTGGTCGCGGGCATGATCGTGGGCGAGTTCATTGCCGACTTCGTGGAGAGCCCGCAGGGCGATCTCGACATTCCGACCGCGCTGATCCGCGAGGCGGTGGCGGCGGAGCGCGCGAAGCTCGATGCCCTGCTGCACGGCGCTGGTTCGGAGCGTGCCGATGCGATCAAGGTCGAGATGCAGCAGCTCATGACGGACCGGGTCGGTATTTTCCGCA
>Ga0114939_10000107_pt1 | contig 67221 bp, 89 predicted proteins | sample AshMeaCrysSpring_FD_87196 | JGI IMG/M metagenome (GOLD analysis project Ga0114939, IMG submission 87196) | Groundwater microbial communities from Big Spring, Nevada to study Microbial Dark Matter (Phase II) - Ash Meadows Crystal Spring | ecosystem: Environmental > Aquatic > Deep subsurface >...
CCGACTCGCTAAGTGATGCGATGCAGGAGTACCAGCGAGATCTCTACCGTAGGATGATTGCACGCTCACCCGGCTTGTTCGATAAGTACACGAACATATCGCTGACCTCCACTACGAAGGAAGACCTTCAAGGACTGATCAGCCATGGCAAAACGCTCTTTCCCGGACAAGTACCTGATCGCAACACTGAACAAGAGGGCGACAAATGAAACAGCTGCAATCGATCTTCGACCTTTCGTCTTTCGGCGAGATGATGCGCAGTGCCGAGTCCAAAGGCAGCGAGGACCTGGGCGAGCAGTGCGAGCGGTGCGAACTCCACCCGCTGGAGTGTGAGTGCGATGAAACGTAGCTCCGAACTCCACGAGTGCGACCACAACACACTCAGTACTTTGGTCGATACCAACTACTTACCGTGAAATCGAATCCGACCGAACAATCCATACGCTGTGGATCGCAGTCCAGGAAACGAAAGACCCCGATTTCGTGGAGAACATCAGTGAGTGACATCCCCGAACTCAAGCGCCTCGAGAAGCAGCTCCACCAACTGCAGCCCGACGATCCACGCACCTACATGCTGCGTGCGATCTTCAACGATCGCCTGGAGAAGAGCATGCTCTCGCTTGAACAACAGCTCGCTGCCATCGGCACGCTCGAGTACAACGTCACGCCCTACCGCGTGACGTTCAAACCTTTCGTGCAAGGCGCAATGCTCAAGCAGATCATGTCGAGCAGCTTCGGCGTCAAGACCAACCACTTTCCGATCCGAATCCCCCCGAAGTACTGGGGCGTCAAGATCATCAACCACACCCCCTTCGACGCGAGTATTTGATGGCCCTCCCCCTGTACGAACTGCTGGATACCACCACCAAGCTGCGCGTGCAGCTGCCGCTGCCCCTGGGCACGTTGCGCATGGCACAGGCCATGCGGCGTGCGTGCAACAAGCGCGACGGCGATCCGCTGCGCTACGTGGTGGTTCCAGGCCCCGCCCACCCCAAGTACTTGAAGAAGTAACCCATGACCGACCCTCTTCAAAGCTCTGATCCTGCTACGAGGCTCATAGCCGAGGCTGCAGCTCGTGGGCAAGTCGAACTGCTGAAAAAAGAGCTAAATCGGCATGGCCATTGAATGGGTCGGTGCCAAACACGAAGCCGCGAGTACGGCACGAGGTACACCCAGGCTGAAGTGTTCTACGCCGCACCAGATGCACCGCAAGCGCATCGAGATCCAAGGTGACAGCGACGATAAGGCAGTGGTCGTCGTTGGTGCCGACAAGAAGTGAGCTACGACTCGCAAACCGAGCACTGTTCCAAGCATCAGGTTTATTACCTGGCAGGAACCCAGTGCTACGTTTGTAAAGACATCCAGCGCCGTTGGCGCCTCAAACTAGGAGCAACACCATGACCAAGCTCTACGACCGCATCATCGACGCCCTCAACAAGGTCGACATCCCCGAGTTCCACCAGCTCCGCAACGAGCTCGAAATCGGCAAGCACCTGAACCCGCAGGCCGAGGCATCCACGCAGCTCAAGCTGCTGATCCTCAAGAGCGCGCACAAGAACACCGCCGAAGCAGTGAAGGCGCTCAAGCACCTGGAGCTGGCCGACGAGGCCCTGGAGCTGCACGGCGCACTGACCCGCGAAGTGTTCGAGACCGCGAACGAGGTCAACAAGACGGACTAGTCGTGGAGCTCGATCCCGTCGCTGATCAGTTCCGCCTACGGCTCAAGCACGGCGTCAAAAAATGCGACAACTGCGTGTTCTACGAGCACAAAGCTGTTTTCTGGTGCAAAAAAACATGAAAAGTACCCCAGCGAACGCGGTATGAGCTGCGAAGAGCACAAATTCCAAGAAGGAACTCACACCGGAAGCCGCAGGTACGGATACTCGGCAAGCGCTTCTGCTTCAACAGCTCAGTCCAATGGTGCGCCAAATATGAAACCGCTCCAGCAGAACGAGAAGTTAACCAGCAAGATTGTCGAGATTTCGAACGCAAGCAGTGAGTTTCGAAAAAAGCTCTTCGGTGATCTTGCGTGCGACAGGTGCGTGCACTTCACTCCACGCTGGTCCTTGCATCCGTGGTGTGAGCAGTTCTACGAAACTCCAGGCGAGCGCAATGCCAACCAATACGACTGCCCAAAGCTCCGACACCGCTGAGCGCATGCGCGTGAAGATCCTGGGCAAACCAGGGTGCGAGAACTGCCAATTCTTCTACACGACAGCTTCGGCAACGCCATGGTGCGAACATAAAGTGTCTCCACCAACCTTTCCACTTACTTGTACCTTGCACAAATATGGCAAACGAAGCTGAGCGCATGCGCGCCAAGATCAACGGCACCTTTGCTTGTGCACGGGAAAGGAAACGCTTGATGCGAGAAAAACCGATTTGCCCCACAGCCTGTCGGCCTTTTTGAACCGCTGAAAAGCGAACGCAGGCACCATTTAGACCCAGACACAATTTACGACGGATATGAGGGGCCGGCTGATGAGCAATGAAGCTGAGCGCATGCGCGCCAAGATAGAAGGCAAGCTCAACTGCCGTAACTGCATCAATTTTCACTCAGAAGGCGACAGTTGGTGCCACAAAAAATCTTATGCCCCGCACAATACAGAAGTAATCGAATACCAGTACTGCGAAATGTTCAAACTCAGGAACATGCCAATTACTGTCGGTATCGCGATGCGCATCTTCTTGGACCCGAAGTTCAAATGAGCAACAAAGCTGAGCGCATGCGCGCCAAGATCGAGGGCAAGCTCAACTGCCTGTGGTGCGAGCACTTCAACGAAAGCGTCGTTAGGTGGTGCGAGCTTAAATGCTATGCACCGCTGAAAAGCACTAAATTCAAGCGCAGCGAAAAAGAGTTCGGCAACGGTCCAAACAACTGGTCTGTCACCGAGTACTACTTCAAACCTGAGTAGCCAGGCAAAGCTACAACCCACCACCAACTAGGAGTACAACTATGCGTCCCACCCAGCTCAAGCTCGCCGTCAAGCGCGCCATGCGCCTGAAGCGCCCCCTGATGATCCACGGCTCCCCCGGCATCGGCAAGTCGGACATCGTCGACCAGGCCCGCAAGGAAGAGGGCTACGAGCACATGATCGATCTCCGGCTTTCCCAGCTGGACCAGGTCGACCTGCGCGGCGTTCCCTCGGTCGTCAGCATGCAGGTTCCGAACCCGCTCTACAGCGGCAAGAAGTCGACCGAACCGCAGTTCCTGGAGCAGACCACCACCGTGTGGAATCCGCCGGAATTCCTGCCGCACCAGCCCAAGACGATCCTGTTCCTGGACGAGATCAACTCGGCGTCGCCGGGCGTCATGGCCGCGGCCTACGAGCTGATCCTGAACCGCCGCGTCGGCAAGCACCACCTCCCGCCGGACTGCGCCATCATCTGCGCCGGTAACCTGGCTTCGGACTTCGCCATGGTCAATCCGATGCCGTCCGCGCTGAAGAACCGCATGACCCACCTGACGCTCGACGTCAACAACGACGACTGGTGCGAGTGGGCCATCGGCGCCGGCATCCACGAGTCGGTGATCGCCTTCCTGCGCTTCCGCCCGGGCCTGCTCAACGAGTTCGAGCAGGGCAACAAGACCAAGGAGGCCAAGGGCAAGGCGCGCAACATGCGTGAAGCCACCGCCTTCGCCACCCCGCGTACCTGGCAGATCATGTCCGAGTTCGTCACCGACGGCATCGAGCCCGAGATCGAGTACGAGACCTACACCGGCATCATCGGCGAGGCCGCGGCGGCCGAGTTCGTCGGCTTCCAGAAGTACTACCGCTCGCTGCCGAACCTGGACCAGGTCCTGATGAACCCGAAGACCTCCAAGGTTCCGACCGAGCCGGCGACGCTGTACGCCCTCGCCACCGGCCTGGCCGCGCGTGCCACGCTCGACAACATGGAGCGCGTGGTGCAGTACATCGAGCGCGTGCCGAAGGAGTTCCAGGTGCTGACCATCCGCGACTGCACCCTGCGCAACCAGGACCTGGCGTTCACCAAGGCGTTCAACAACTGGTCGGTCAAGAACGCAGACCTGATCAGCTGACCAAGTGCTCGAACGGAGAGTCCAAGTGCTGTATTGGCTTGGTAAGCGCTAACAACGGGTTCGCTAACGCGATCACCGGCACACTTCTAGTAGATCGGTTCCTACACCAGAGGGAGCCCCTAAGGACACAGTTTCTGGTAGTCCGCGAAAAGCGTAACGTCCTGTGCATGGTTGAACAGGTAACGCGTTGACAAAAAAGCAGCTCTTTGAAACGGCAATGCTACGCACGCGCCCAGTAGTGTAGGCCCTCCGCCAGTACGGCCCGGACGAGACTGGCACCAAACAAAGCTCTCTTCATGCTTTGAAGAACGCTAGTAATGCAGGTGACGACCTGAGCAGGTGGACGAGAAAGATAGAAGCACGTCGGTATTGGGTGTGTAAATGCGCCTCTGTTTTCCTTCGACGCGTAGCTGCTGAAAGTCCGCAGGACAGTTTTAGTCTATTGATCCTCCGCTGGTAGAAGCCGACACCAGCACCATTTCACCCCGCACGCACTGCTGGTTCTCCTAGGGCGGTGCGTGCGGACCTCTTCGAACCCGCAGGTGTATGCAGTGAAAAATTTCGAGCTGCTGTGGAGCGGTGAGCAACAGCATCTTCGGCACTTTCTTCTTTTTCGCCGTGATGCTTTGGGCTGCGTTCCCCCTCGGATGGTGGAAGTAATGCGCATGACACGCATCGACGCACTCACCTGGGTGAGCAGGTACGCAAGCAAGACCAAAGGCATGCTCCCGTGGTCTTGCGGGTCTCCGCACCAGAACGACATCCGCTTGAGGGCGGCTACCAAGGGCGCGCTGATCTTCAAGGTCGAGAAGCGCTACGAAGAACTCGCTATCTTCGAACCCGCCCCTACCAAGCACCTTGGAAGCTGGAGCAGCACCATCACCATCGACCAAATGAGGTCGCACCGTGGCCATTGACAGCCTTGACGAAGCCAAAGCCTGGGTCGCCAAGCACCAGGAACTCAATCTCACAACCCGCAGGTATTCCTGCAAGGACCCGTTCGAGAAAGACCTCGTGCATACGGCCAACACCACCGGCGAGCTCGTGCTCAAGGTGGTGATGTCCTACAAAGCCGAGGCTTCAAACATCTGGCGACGGAGGCTAGGCGTATGTGACTTCTGAACGGCTACCCCGCCACTTCATGGGGGCGATCATCGGCAACGGGTACATCGTCCCTGCTGATCTCGGTGAGTTCGGACAAACCATGTACGTCCGCATCCTCAAGGCTGCTGACGACGGCGACAAAACAGCACGCGCAATTCTCGACACGATACCGATCAGCACATACGAAGATCTTTATGTTCGCAACAAGTACGGCATAGGACTGTACGCATCCAAGAAGGGCCAAAGTTTTATATTGCGCCATGCACATTACCCACCCAGCTTCAAAGGCAAGTGCTGGCCTGAATTACAGCGTCAGGCCGAACTCGGAAGTTATACCGCTAGGCGCTTAATCAATAAGATCAGTCGCGCCCGCTTCCTCGATCCGGATTTTCAACTACAGGATATCTAACATGGCAACTGTCCCGCATTCCAGAAAGATCACCGACGCAATCATCGCCAACGCTGTCGCACCATTCGACACAGCAATGCGAGAAGTAACGCAACAGATCACCACCGACGATACTCTGCTGCGTTGCATCAACATCGACCAGTCGAACGAGGAGCAAACCAGACTGGCTGAGCAGCTGTGTGCCATCAACCCAGCATGGTTCTCCAAGAACTATATTTACATCCAGATCCAATTCGAAGGTCGAACCTTCCAGATCGACTGCGATGGACGTGCGAATACAGCAGTCGCCCATACGACGATCGTGTACAACTACGACAGGACCGGCGCACCGCTCTCCAAGGACACCCCGGTATTCGCGCGCTTCAATGAACTGTATAGCCTCTTCAAGCGAGCGAACGACGACAAGCACGCGCTGAGCCTGGCGATCGAGACCGTGGTCGAAGCAACACCCAACCTCCAGCGCGCCGTCGAGATCATGCCTGCTCTCCTGAACTGGTTCCCCGACGACGTGCGCAAGCGTTACAACGCCCCCAAGGCGGCCAAAGCGCCGCGCCGTGCTTCGGCTGAAGAGGTCAAGGCCGAAGCGTTCACCCCCGAAGCCCTGGCCGCCATGGCCCGTGCAAGGATGTCCCAACCCTAGGAGAATCACCGATGACCAAAACCGACCTGTTCACCCGTGCCCGCGCCAACCTCGTCCTCGCCCACCCTTTCTTCGGCGCCCTGGCGCTCCGGATCAAGCCCATCGAGGACTCCACGATCGAGACCGCCAACACCGACGGCTCCGTCATCCGCTACAACCCCGACTTCGTCAACAAGCTCTCCCTGGCCAAGTGCACCGGTCTCATCGCCCATGAGATCATGCACCCCGCCATGCTGCATCACACCCGTATGGGCGCCCGCGAGCACAGCCGCTGGAACATGGCCTGCGACTACGCTATCAACCCGATCCTGGTCAACGCGGGCTTCGATCTGCCCGACGGCGCGCTGATCAACCATGCCTGGGCCGACAAGTCCGCCGAAGAGATCTACGAGCTCCTGCCGCCCGGCTCCGGCCAGGGCCAGAGCGACCCCGGCAACTGCGGCGCCGTCTTCCGCGCCAGCGGCAAGGGTGGCAAGCAGCCCTCCAACAGCGAGCTGGCCGAGCAGGAAGCCGAGTGGAAGATCACCCTCTCCCAGGCCGCCCACATGGCCAAGCAGGCCGGCAAGCTGCCCGCGGGCCTGGAGCGCCTCATCGACGCCACGCTCGAGCCCCAGATGCCCTGGCGTGCGCTCCTGCACCAGTTCTTCAACGACCCGAAGCCGGCCGACGTCACCTGGCGCCGTCCGAACCGCCGCTTCATCGCCGGCGGCCTGTACATGCCCAGCTGCGACACGACCACCACCACCGGCGACGTCGTGGTGGTCATCGACACTTCCGGCTCGATCTCCGAGAAGGAGATCAACGAATTCGGCAGCGAGATCAAGGGCATCCACGACCAGCTCAAGCCAAACAAGCTGACGGTGATCTACTGCGACGCTGCGGTGAACCACGTCGACGAGTTCGGTCCGTTCGACGAGCTGGAATTCAAGTGCATCGGCGGCGGTGGTACCGACTTCCGCCCGCCGTTCAAGAAGCTGGCCGACGACGGCGTGACCCCCAAGGCACTGGTCTACCTGACCGACGGCTACGGCTCGTTCCCCGACGAAGATGATGTGGAGTACCCCGTCCTGTGGGCAATCAACAACCGCCAAGTGACCCCGCCGTTCGGCCAGCACTTGATCCTCGACGTCTGACCCCCGAGGCTTTTGCCATGCTCAAGGCGATGGGCTATCGCCTTAAGTTTTACTGGGCTGCAGGTAACGGGTGGACGCTGGCGCTAGACAATTTCCAGTATCTGGCGATAGTCACGGAAAACCATCTCAACGCCCTCCGCCGGGCTCTCCACAAGGCCCTGGATGTCGTGCGCTACGAGAAATAGTACACTCGAGCTCCAACCCCTTGAGGAGCTCGAGTCCATGTCCATCAAAGCCTGGAGCCACTCTCGGCTCGGTGTTTTCGAATCCTGCCCCCTGCGCGCCAAGCTGGCGTACGTCGACCGGATCCCGGAACCCGTCCGGCCCCTCCCTCCAGGCAAGAGCGAACACGCCAACGACCGCGGCAGCCGGATCCATGACGCCGGCGAGCTGTACGTCAAGGAGAACGTCGAGCTGATCCCCGAGCTCCGCTCCTTCAAGGAAGAGTTCCAGGCCCTGCGAGCACTGCACCGCCAGGGCAAAGTGCGCACCGAAGGCGAATGGGCGTTCGACGTGGACTGGAACCCGGTGGACTGGTCTGATAGGCGCGCGTGGCTGCGCATGAAGCTGGATGCCCTGGTCATGGTGAGCAAGACCCATGCCGTGGTCATCGACTACAAGACCGGCAAGAAGTTCGGCAACGAGTTCAAGCATGGCGAGCAAGGGCAGCTGTACCAGCTCGGCACGTTCATGCGCTTCCCGGAGCTGCAGACGATCGACGTGGAGTTCTGGTACACCGACCAGGACGACATCACCCACATGCACTTCAAGCGTGAACAGGGCCTGCGCTTCTACCGCAACTTCAACACCCGTGGTCAGGCGATCACGACCGCGACCGACTTCCCGGCCAAGCCGAACATGTTCACGTGCAAGTGGTGCCCGTACAACGACGGGGTGAACTGCACAAAAGGAGTGAAATGACCCCGAACAAAATCTTCGGCAGCTCAAAGCCAAAATTCCAAGGCGTAGCGGTCAGCACGATCGCCATCGATGCCGAGACCGCCAAACTACGGCGCGGCAGCTACAAGGAACTCGGCAATGGCCGAGCGCCTCCGGGAGAAGATCTTTGGGCAAGTACGCCCCTCGCGATGGAATTGAAGCGCTAGAGCAGCGTTTCGGAAAGGTAGAAAAGCGCCGACCAGAGCTGACACTCAAGCAGATGTTCACCAAGCGCTTGCCTGGACGGATTGTCTTCCGCGACAAGAGCTTCATACACATGGTGTAAATATCGAGCGGGAAGCTCTTCTTGAGCACCGACAACGAAAAGTTCATTTAGCCGGGTTACCCACCTCGGCATAGCCCACATGCGCTTTCCCGGTAGCTACGAAACAGCAATCCTGGCTTTCATCGCAGCAATCGGTGGACCCAAACGTGTCGAAAGGACTTAACCCCGCGCTCATGCGACAAAGTGAACTCCTTGTCGATGAATTAACTGCAGCAGTTTGGCGAAGGAAAATCATTTTCGGTGACGACGACCACTTCACAAAGCTTCTAGTCGAACGTCTGCCCGCAGGAAGGAAATCCATGAGAACTCAACCCGCACCGCCGCCCTTCGTGCATCAAACGAAGTCGATCAACTTCCTTCTCCAGACCCCGCGAGCACTTGATCTCAGCGATCCCGGCACTGGCAAGACCCGTGTGCAGATCGATGCATTCGTCGCCAGACGCAAGCGTGGCGGTAAGTGCGCCTTGGTCATCGCCCCCAAGAGCCTGCTGAGATCCGCCTGGGAGGACGACTTCAAGAAGTTCGCGCCGCACATAATCGTCTCCGTGTGCCCTGCGGAGAAGCGCGAACAAGGCTTCGCTCGAGACGCCGACGTGTACGTGACCAACACGGACGCGGTGAGATGGCTCGCGAAGCAGAGCAAGAAGTTCTTCGCCAGATTCGACACGCTGATCATCGACGAAATGTCGACGTTCAAGCACAGCACCAGCCAGCGCTCCAAGGCACTGCGCAACATCAAGCATTTCTTCGAGTACCGCTACGGCATGACCGGTACGCCAAACTCGAACTCGATCACCGACATCTGGCACCAGGTGTTCGTGATCGACGACGGCCAGCGACTGGGCAAGAACTTCTTCCAGTTCCGCGGCTCGGTGTGCGCACCACAGCAAGTCGGCCCGTCGCCGAACATGGTCAAGTGGCAAGACAAGCCAGGCGCCGAAGTGGCCGTTAGCGGCCTGATCCAGGACATGGTCGTGCGCCACAAGTTCGAAGAGTGCATCGACATCCCTCCGAACCACGAGTACACGCTCACCTACCACCTGACGCCGAAGCAGCAAGCGTTCTACAACCGCTTCGAGCGCGACGCGGTGGTGGCTATCCAGAACACCCACATCAGTGCGATCAACGCAGCTGGCGTCATGGGTAAGCTGCTCCAGATCGCTTCCGGCGCCGCATACGACGAGGCCGACAAGTACAGCCTCATCGACACCGGCCGCTACGAGATGGCCGCAGACCTCGTCGAGCAGCGCAGCGACCCGTGCGTGGTGTTCTTCAACTGGACCCACCAGCGCGACGAGCTGATCAAAGAGTTCACCAAGCGCGACATCACCTACTGCGTGATCGACGGCTCGGTGAAGGACCGCGACCGGAAGACGGCTGTCGACCACTTCCAGGCTGGCTTCTACCGCGTGCTGCTGGCGCACCCCCAGAGCGCCGCACACGGTCTCACGCTCGTACGCGCCACCACCACCCTGTGGGTCAGCCCGACGTACAACCTCGAGCACTTCATGCAGGGCAACAAGCGCATCTATCGCGCTGGTCAAACCCAGAAGACGGAGACGATCGTGCTGCTCGCCGAAGGCACCGTGGAAGAGAAGGTCTATGCAAAGCTCCAAGACAAAAACGCCAAGCAAACAGACATGCTCGAAATCCTCAAAACCCTGTCCGGTGTGTAATGGGCTCGGACAAGTCAGGCCGCACGTCAAAACAAGCGGTGGAACCTGGTGGTCCCTCCCGTGCGTCTGCACCTCCAGCTACCGATAGAAGTCAGGACGTACCTCTCGATTGGGTAGATCTGCAACCGGAAGGATCGTTAGCACGTGCAATCCTCAAAGACTACTTAGACTTCAGGCAGGACACTCGCGTATGCCGCGTAAAAAAATCCTGAGGGCGAGCACAGCTACCGAGCGCGGCCGCAAGAGGATCCTGCTCTGGCTGCGGCTAGGCCTACCAGTAGAGTGCGCATGGGAGAAAGGATTCCCGCTACGCGATCCAGAGTATGCGCGTAAAGGCTGGATACGGGTCACGACATCCATTGAAGACTTCGACGTGGACTACCACGAACGCCGCAAGTGTCGGGTGGTACTCAATGAGTCTTGAGCCCCCCATTCATCTTTGCAGCGAGTGCCACGGCTTCGGCATACGGGAGCACTACTGCTACCAGTGCGACAGGGACTACAGCCCAAAAAAGCACTACACCCATGACCCGGGGTGCTACCTAACAAGGTACGTATGCCGAAACTGCGCTGGGTCTGGTACGCTTGAAGGCCAGGTCCGCCAGCGGTTTTTGCCGCCCGCCGCCGACTGAAAAGAAGACTTCCGCATCGTCGCCAAAGAGCGGTTAGCGGTTTGGATGAAACGATCTTTTGATATGCAGGTATTCGATACCCTATGCTCACCATCGGCGGAAAAAAGCTCGACATCCTCACCCTCGACTTCGAAACCGCGTACGCGAAAGACTACACGCTCAGCAAAATGCCGACCTCCCAGTACGTGAGGGACGAGCGCTTCCTGGCTTTCATGTGCGGGATGAAGCTCAACGACAAGCGGGGCAAGGTGTGGGCGGGTAAAGACATCCAGTACGCGCTCGATGACGTGGACTGGAAGCGCACAGCACTGCTGGCGCACAACACAATGTTCGACGCCTTCATCTGCACGCAGCGCTACAAGATCAAGCCGGCGTTCTACCTCGACACCCTGTCCATGGCGCGCGCCTGCCTCGGCCATGCCGTCAAGCACGGCCTCGACGACGTCGGCAAGATGCTCGGCGTGGGCGGCAAGGAGGGCAAGCAGATCCTGGTCGACACCAAGGGCAAGCGCAGTCTCACGGCCGAAGAGACGATGGCCATGGCAGCCTACTGCGCCATCGACGTGCAACGCTGCTTCGACGTGTTCTGGAAGCTCTACGACTTCTTCCCTGATGACGAGCTCGAGCTGGTGGACAGCACCATCCGCATGTTCGCCGAGCCCGTGCTGGGCATCAACACGGACTTGGTGACCGAGGAGCTCGAGGAAGAGGTTAGCGGCAAGATGCGCGCAGTCCTGGTCGCCGGCGCTAACCGCTCGGACCTGATGAGCAACTCCAAGTTCGCAGGGCTGCTCAAGCAAGCGGGCGTCACCCCGCCGATGAAGATCAGCCTCAAGACCAAGAAGCTGACCTACACGTTCTCGAAGGAGTCTCTCGAAGACCTGGCTCTGCAGCATCCGCACATCAAAGAACTGGTCGAAGCGCGCATCAAGACCAAGTCCACGATCGGCGAGACCCGTGCCCAGCGCTTCCTCGACACTGCCGCCGGCAATCAGCTCATGCCCGTGGGGCTCTCTTACTACGGGGCGCACACGGGCAGGTGGTCGGGCACCAACGGCATGAACCTACAGAACCTTCCCCGCGGTGGCCGGCTCAGGCGCAGCCTGATGGCTCCCGCGGGGCACCAGGTGGTGGTCGCCGACTCAGCCCAGATCGAGGCCCGCGTCAACGCCTGGCTCTGGGGACAGAACGATCTGGTCGAAGCCTTCCGCCTCAAGAAGGACATCTACAGCGAATTCGCGAGCAAGCTGTTCAAGCGGCACGTGGACCGCAAGCGGAAAGAGATCGGTCCCGACGGCAAGGAGTTCTACCCGGACTTCGATGCCGGCTTCATCGGCAAGACCGCGATCCTAGGCCTGGGTTTCCAGATGGGCGCCGACAAATTCTATGCCACGGTCTGCAAGAAGAAAGGCATCGACTTCAGCTACGAGGACGCCATCAAGGCCGTCGATCTGTACCGCAAGCAGAACAACATGATCGTCCGGGGCTGGAAGCAGCTGGCCATGATCATCCCCCGGATGGCCATCAAGAGCTTCCACCACGAGGTTGGCCCCCTGGCCTTCGGCTTCGAGAGCGTCAAGCTCCCCAGTGGGCTGTTCCTGCGCTATCCAGAGCTCAGGGTGGCGCCCGGCCCATACGAGTCGAGCCTGGGTGAGGCTAGCTTCGCGGGCCGCAACGGGGCGCGTACGAAGCTCTACGGCGGCCTCATGTGCGAGAACCTGGTCCAGGCCCTGGCCCGCTGCATCATCGGCGAGCAGATGCTCCAGATGAAGCGCGAGGGCATGCGCCTGATCACCACTACCCACGACGAGATCGTCGTCGTGGCCCCCAATGCTCGGGCAGAGCGCACCTACATGCGCATGCTCGAGATCATGTCCACCCCGCCCGAATGGGCTGCAGGGCTCCCCCTGGCGGCTGAAGGCGGCTTCGCCCCGGAGTACAGCAAATGACCGACGAATACGACCGGTCCCAGGATCTGATGAACAAGATCCCTTTCAAAATCACCATGGTGGAGCTGGTCGAGCAGGATCAGATCGAAAAGTACCCCGTCGGCGTGGCCCAAGTGCTGACTGCTGCAGGGCACTCTGAGGCACTCGTGACGGACCGTTCGAGCTGGGGCGACTTCGCCCCCGACGCAGCTGCTTCGCGCACCCTGGGGACGATCCTGGGGCGCATCGTGCACGTCAACGAACTGATCTGGGAGCTGGCCAAGGAAGTGGAGGAGAAGTGACTCACCAGAACCCGAACCCCCAGGCGGACGATGCCGGCAAGAACGCTGGAAAGAGCAAGCGGCCACGAGAGTACTTCGTCGAGGCCAGGTACAAAGAGGGCACCAGGTGGTTTCGGTTCGGCGCCAAGAACGACTGGTACAACTGGAAGCCCAAGGGCTACCGGACTGAAGCCGAGCGCGATGCTGCACTGCACAACGCTGAGCGAAAGTACACCTTCCTGGAGTTCCGAAAAGCATGACTCCCGCTGAAATCCTGGGCATTCCGCCCGAATCAACTGAGGCTGAGGCCAAGGCCGCGTACCGAAAACTGGCCCAGATTTACCACCCCGATCGCCCGGACGGGGACATCGAAAAATTCCGACAACTGGGCGCCGCACTGAGGCAATTTAGTCGTACACTCCCCTGCCCGGTCTGCGCTGGGAAGGGGTTCATCGAGACCCGCAGCGGCCTAGCCGTGAAGCGCGACCGCTGCCCCAAATGCTGGAACGCAACTTGAAAACGGCGCCTTTGGAAGACAAGCTCGCAAACTTGCTGTACGAGCTCAGGAGCGTAGTTTTTACCGGGCGTTTCACCGACCGCTATGGGCACCGGGAGCTGATCGAAGCTGCCCTCAAACAGTACAACGAGAAGCGAGAAAAAGAATGAGCAGAGCAGTCACCCCCGGCGCCTTGTCGGACGAGTACTTCAAGCTTCGCGAGCAGAAGCGCGCGCACGAAGAAGCCATCAAGCAGATCAGCGACGGCATGGCGGTCATCGAGGCCAAGCTGATCGAGTCCATGGACGCCAACGGCATCACCAAGGCGACCGGCAAGAATGCGACGGTGTCGATTAGCGAGCAGATCCGCCCCAACGTGCAGGACTGGGATCAGTTCTACGCGTACATCCACAAGCACAAGTACTACCACCTCCTCGAGCGCCGCCCGAGCGTCAGCGGCTGCCAGGAGCTGTTCGAGACGAAGGGCAAGGTGCCCGGCGTCGTCCCCTTCACCGCGCGCCGGATCAACATGCGGGCTCTCTGATGATCACTTGTAAAGCTAAGGAAGACCCGGACAAGAAGCCGACTCCGGAACAAAACCGAAACACCGGATGGGACCACCGCAGCGGACGAGAAGACACGTCACGGCCGTGGGAGCCAACTCCGCCTCAGCCTGGTCCAAGCGGGTTGAGCTAACAGCAATCAGGCAAGCCTCGCTCTACCCCCCTTCCTAGGGCGAGCATCAACCGGACTGAGCCCAGGCAGTTCTTGCCGAATAACTTGGGCGCCAAATAGGAGACCTCATGCACTTCAAACGCAAAGGCCCAAAGTCGACCCGCGCAGGCTGCCTGATGTGCAAGTAGCCATGCCGGGAAGACCGATGGGCTCAACATGCGCATGGCGCGCGCAGTGCAGGAGATGAACTATCACGGAAAGGTAGCGCAGCCCGGCAGCGCGTGGGGCTCATAACCCTGAGGTCGCTGGTTCAAATCCAGCCCTCTCCACCAGAGCAATAAGACGGCGTAGACGCCTGATAGCCCCGACAGGCCTCTGTCGAATAGCTCGGGGCACAACCGGACCTGGACGGCCTTACCAGGAGCTCCCCGCGCCACTGGGGATCAGTGGCAATCTCTCGAGAGAATCAACGATGGCGAGAACCACCAGCACCACCAAGCGTCAAACCAGCAACCTCCCCGTGAACTACGCGGAGCAGCTGGCCAACGAAGTCAGCAACATCCAGCAGCGCATCGCGGCACCGTCCGGTGACCGTATCCGCATGGTCAACAACTCCCACTTCGCCCTGCCCAACGGCCAGGACGCGGAGAGCATCGAGGGTGTGGTGGTCGACTTCGTGTCGTCCAACCTGCTCTTCGAGGGCGCCTACGACAAGGACAATCCCAGTGCACCGGGGTGCTTCGCCGTGGGTCCGGAGCCGACCTCGCTGGTCCCGACCAGCAACAGCCCGAACAAGCAGGCTGAAACCTGCGCCGTCTGCCCGAACAACCAGTTCGGTTCGGCGGGCAAGGGCAAGGCGTGCAAGAACACCCGCCTGCTGGCGATCAAGCCGATCGATGCCGAGGACGACAACATCTACGTCCTCTCGGTGCCGCCGACTTCGATCAAGGCGTTCGACGGCTACGTGCACACCCTGGCAGGCAAGCACCGCCTGCCGCCGGTGGGCGTCGTCACCCGCGTCACCCTCGACAAGAACGAGTCGTTCGCGGCTCCGCGTTTCGAGGTGGTCCGCCCGCTCACGAACGACGAGCTGGGTGGCTACATGGAGGCCCGCACGCAAGCCCGCGAGCGCCTGGTGACCGAGCCGGACTTCACGCAGTACAACGCACCGGCTCCCGCCGGTCGTGGTGCCGCGCGAGGTGCAGCACCGACCGTCCGCGGTCGTAGGTAAGAGCTAGCCCCCGGCCCGCTCCGCAACCCTTCCTGTCGGCGAGGGGAGCGGGCCGGTTTCTTCCATCCACTCAAGGAACTGCCACCATGCCACGTAAGCCCAGCGTCATCATGTCCGCAGCGGAGCGCAAGTCCGCAGCTGCGGATCTCTCCACCGAGATCAAGTCCCAGAAGGAAGCGCTCAAGGACGCCAACCTGGTGATCAAGGACCTCGAGAAGCAGCTCAAGGCCGTCACCAAAGAACGCGACGCCATCGCCAAGGGCCTGCTCGGCCTCAACGCCCGCAAGGCCGCCCTGTCGCCGCCCAAGCCCCTCGTGGGCTAACCCTTACCGCCTGCCGTCGTGGGCTACTCGTTAGGTGATGTATTTGAACCGAGAAATCCACGGCGGCGGGTCGGTATCTAGGAGCGCATCATGGCTACACATGCACGAGGCAAACATCCCAACAGCCATCGCGGCTACGTGCATGTAGAAGAGAACTGGTGGACGCGCTTCTGGGCCCGCGTAGACAAACAAGAATGCTGGTTATGGACCGGAGCTGATAACGGTACAGGCTACGGCTATGTAATGAAGCACCGGAAACAAGTCTACGTGCACCGCGCAGTATTCGAACATCTCGTTGGGCCTATCCCCGAGGAGATGTATGAGTGCTACACCTGTGACAAACGAAATTGTGTAAACCCCAAGCACATGTTCTTGGGTGATGCAAAAAACAAAGGGCGTTTGAGCTGCGGAGAAACGCACTCAGCAGCAATCAAGAAAGGACAAAACAAATGACCTCAGTCATGATCGACCTCGAAACACTCGACACCAAGGGCACCGCAGTCGTGACCGCCCTCGGCGCCGTGTTCTTCGATCCGTACAGCAAAGTCATCGGCGAGAAGCTGTACCGCGTGACCAACGACTGGGCTGCGCAGCAGCGGCACGGCCGCACGATCTCTGGCGACACCGTCCGCTGGTGGCTTGAGCAGGACGAGATGGCACGCACAGCCTTGACCGCGCCACACGACCACGTCAGCGTGCCGACGCAGGTCATGCTGACCGATTTCACCGACTTCCTGGACGGCTATGGCGGCGACATCGAGGTCTGGGGCAACGGTGCCGACTTCGACAACGTGATCCTCGGCAGCCTCTACAGCGACTACGGCTTCAAGCGCCCGTGGTCGTACAGCATGAACCGCTGTTTCCGCACCATGAAGTCGCTCCCCAAGAGCAAGCACTTCATCCAGCCGCCGCGACTGGGCACCCACCACAACGCCATCGATGACGCCGTCACCCAGGCGCTGTACCTCCAAGCCATCTTCGAAGCCCAAAGGAAGGACAAGTGAAAAGCGTCCCCGCGGTCGTCGGCATCGCCGGCAAGGCACGTACTGGCAAGAACACCCTGGCCGACTTCATCGAGGCGCAGTACGGCGGCTACCAGTACAGCATGGCCGCGCCCCTGCGCCGCATGCTCAAGGCCGGCTTCGGCATCGACATGGACGACCCGTACTGGACGGCGAGGAAGGAAGAGCCGATCGCAGCCTTCGAGAAGTCCCCCCGCCAGCTGCTGCAGACCCTGGGCACCGAGTGGGGTCGACAGGCCGTGCACCCCGACACCTGGGTCATCCTGGCCACGGACGTGCTCCGCAAGCGCGGCGCCGGCATGATCGTCACTGACATCCGCTTCGAGAACGAGGCGGCCTGGGTGCGGCGTATGGGCGGCAAGGTGATCCACCTGACCCGCACCGCTGCACCAGGAGTCAACGAGCACGTCAGCGAAGCCGGCGTGATCAAGGCGCCGAGCGACATCGAGTTCTTCAACAACGGCACGCTGGAAGAAATGCAGTACGCCGTCAGCAAGCTCTTCCCCCTCTAGGAGTCACCATGCTCACCCACGTCGCTTACATGTCCCCCGAGACTGGCACCACGTACCTGTTCGACATCACCACCGAAGGTCCGTGGATCATGGCCTCTACCGACCGCAAGGTCGGCGGCCTCAACACCTGCGCCAAGAGCTGGAACCGGCTCCTGGGCACGATGATCCCCGACTGCGTCGCCACCTGGGAAGAGACCTGACCCATGGCGGCGAAGCCGGAGAGCACCTTCACTGCCTCCATCAACCGACAGAAAGCCCTCAAGGAGACCTACTTCGAGAAAACCAACAACCCCTTCCGCTCAGGCATCGCTGACTTCTGGTACAGCGGTGAGCGTGGCGACTTGTGGGTGGAATACAAATACGAACCGAGCCTCCCGAAAATCAAAGAGTATCGCCCTGACCTCTCTCCGCGACAGCTGAAGTGGTTGGGCGACCGGCGCGACGAAGGCCGCAATGTTGCGGTCATCCTCGGCCTGCCGGAAGGCGGGGTCATCTACACCGACAAGTCCTGGATCTTGACGTTCAACCAGGATGAACTCATGGCGCGTTCTCTGTCCCGCCCGGAGATCGCGCAGTGGATCTTCGAACAGGTGGGCAAAAGCAAATGCAAATTGTCAGATCGGTCACCGCTGCCGCAACCGTAGTCTCCGCAACGTATAGGATTCTTGTTACGCTGGCCCTGGGTTGGTATCTCGTCGGGGAACTGGTGGAACATGGACGAAAAGGTGTTGGAAATCGCGGAGGCGGTAACCCAGGCAGCGGTCGAAAACGGCGTCGCTAAAATCCGAGCCCAGGTCAGGAAGAGGGACCCTCTTTTTGACGGAGCGTGCGAGGAATGCGGCGACCCGATTCCTGACCCGCGGCTCGACACAGGAGCAACAACGTGTCTCGAGTGCCAGCAAACCCTGGAGCGTATCCAGGCACAATTCAGACGATGAAACAGGCGGAGGAGGTAGCCGGGACCCTCGGCCACCCCTCGAAGATGCCGGGCTACAGCTACGGCCTGCCCGCGAAGCGGTGCCAGGTAGGCAGCGTCCTGGTGAAGCTACCCAACACAGTGTGCTCGAAGTGCTACGCGCTGAAGGGCAACTACCGGTTCGACAGCATCCAGCAAGGACTGGAGCGAAGATGGAGAAGCCTGACCGACCCCAGATGGGTCGAAGCGCTTACCTTCATGATCCGTTACCGCCAATGCGAGTTCTTCAGGTGGCATGACAGTGGCGACATTCAATCGAACGATCACCTTGAAAAAATTGCGGACGTTGCGACGCGCTGCGCATCTACAAAATTCTGGCTCCCCACCCGCGAAAAAGATTACGTGCACACCTTCCTGCGTGTGCATGGGGCTTTCCCCCGCAACTTGGTCGTCAGGGTTTCAGGAACACTCATTGACGGACCACCGCCCGCTGGATTCACTCACACCAGCACCGTAGTCAAGGACGGCGCGACTTGCCCTGCGCACCTGCAGGACAACCAGTGCGGTCCGTGCCGTGCATGCTGGGATCCCCGTCGAAAGAACATCTCCTACAAGAAGCACTGATGGAACTAATCCCCTCAATCAATTGGCCCAGCCGCAACACAAAGGCGATGCAACTACGTATTGGCGGTGTGTATCTCTTTTACTCGTACGACACCCTGATCGGCGCGCTACTCACTGGCAGGAACCCCAAGATGCTGCGAGTGAAAAACACCTGGGGGCCGACGACTGGCAAGCACATCAAGATCGACCATGAAATCGAGAGCTACGACATCGTAAGCGCGCAAGAACTGCACGAAGCAGTTAATCATTACCTCGCCCAGTACTTCCAGTCCCAGTTGCGCGAGAAGTTCTTGTGAGGCCGACGAGATACGTGCCCTGCCACGAGTGCGGCGGCAAAGGCTCACTGCCTGGCAACTTCTGTTGCACACGGTGCGGCGGCTGCGGCCGCGCCCCCGATCCCCCGAACACGGAGCGAAAAATGCGCGTTGTTGTAGTGGGAATGCTAGGCCGACAAGAGCAAGAAGTCGGCGCAAAGAAATTCAAGAACCTGGACATACGGTTTGCGAACAAAGGCAGCAGGTACGGGCTTAGCCAAGCCGCGCTGCTCGACAACGCTGACCGGATCTACGTGATGACGAAGTTCGTCAGCCACTCGCTTACACAAGGCTTGGACCGCGCGAAGACGGTCATGCTCCACGGTGGCTTCAGCACGCTCCGCAAGGCACTGGCCACGCTCAACGACACCGTAGGCGCCACCGGCGCCCCTGAACTCACTCATCAAGAACAGACCGAGGAAGACATGCCCGAGAAGTACGATTTCAGCGCGATCACCAAAGCAGCGGTGTCGGACGTCCTTGTGTTCCCCCGTGCCCCCGACTGCACGATGAAGCAGTGGGAGCTGAAGGTCACCGGCGCACGCAGCTACTACAAGCGCAGCAAGGGGATCAACAGCGTGCAGGAGACGAAGGATGGTGCGGTCGAGGTGCTGATTACCGGCATCCCCGCTCCGTATTCCGAGAAGCCGCCTGCCCAGGAGACTGCCGCAGCTGCAGTACCCGGATCGTCGAAGTCCAAGTTCTGGCAGGAGGTCTTCATGCTCTCCATGCACCAGAACCCCGGCATGACTGTCGCTGAGCATGCCTCGCGCGCCAGCCTGGCTACGAGCATGTGCCCCGAGGAGTGATCCATGGGAACGAACCTGCCGCCCTTGCATAGGGATCTAGCCGCGGCGCTTCGCCGCCTGCTCGAGAACCCGCACGCCTTGGAGACCAGGGAAGCTGCGAAGGCAGCGCTGCGCCGATTCGACGCGAATGTCGAGGCGTACGAAAAGAACAAGAAGTACGTTGAGAAACCCAAGCACGTCGTTGTAGGTGCACGGTGGTTCGCAACTTTCCAGGCTGCGCTCAACCAGGCTCGCGAAGAGGGATTCGACGGCACGATGTGCACGCTGGTGAAGCGCGTCCAAGAAGGGCAGCCGTGGGAGAAATGCATCGAGCCGATCCAGCCGCGCTACAAGAACCAAGGCGGTACGCGGCGCACGAAGCAGCAGAAGCATGAAGACCTCATGCGCCGATACACGTGAAGAGGTCCTGATGAAGAAACCAACTGCCGACGAGCTCTACGAAGCCAAGTACACCCGGATTGCCCTGGAAGCGCTCAATGGCGAGCCGCTACGGCGAGATCTGAGGGGTTCGCGGTGGGTGTGGGCCGCAGTTTTCATCCTGGCGGCCATCTATTTCTTATGGAGGGTGTATGGACGATAGGTTCATTCCGGCATGCAATGAAAAACATGCAGTGGTAGTAGATATTCCGATCGCCAAGTACAACGCTTTGGAGCGTTCAGAAGAGCTTGCGTACACGTGGGTGAAGCAGATCGCCGCATTCCTTAACCAGGCCGACGCTTCCCTGCTCAACATATCCAAGATCACCAAACCCCTCTAACAACGAAGCCCGGGAATCCCGGGCTTTTTATTTTGGCCGGAACGGCCATGGGCAGGCGCTACGGCGGCTCATATGCCACCAATCGGCTCTTGCTCGGGGGTCAGCGTACCGGCGCCGGTGAGGGTGCGCTTGATGAAATACCCGGCGACCGCCGGGACGACGAGTGCGGCCGCGGCGGCTGCCGCGGCGTCCCAGAACGAGTCGATCATGCCCACGAGGTGACCTCGCGAGCGGAGAAATTACAGGGGGGTTGAATACGCGCTGCCGCGAGCATGGTGTCCTCCGGACTTCGGATGGACCGTGCTCATGCGCGGTTTGGTATGGCGCGGACTCTACGTACGCAGGGGCCGCGGTGTCAACTCGGGGTGTACATATACAGCCGGACGTCGGTGATGCTGCCGCCGGTTCCGTCGCCGCCGCCAAAGTTGAACCGGATTTGCGAAAACGTACTAATGCTCGCGAACTGAAGGTGCTCGTCGAAGGTGCCGGCCGCGTATCGCTGCACGCCTTGCACAGCGCCGCTGGTCGACTCGATCGTTGGGTAGACGTAACCAGGGCCGCTTTTCGAGACAAGGCGATACGAAAGCCTGAGCCTGAGTATGCTTACCCCGACCAACTTCGTAGGCTGCCGGATATTCGTGGACCCGTCGGCAACGCACGTCGCAACGCCGCCTCCGAGCGTCCAGTCGGTGGAAGTTTGCGTCCACTCCGACGCGTCGACGAAGGTGCCGTTGAGCACGACGTTCGACGAGTAGTCGTACATCGGCCCGAAAAAAAACATGGCCGCGTGGTTTCCGCTCATGTCAAGCCGATCCCCGATACCAGCCACTCGGCGCCTTCGACTCGAACGAGTGTCGCGACGGAGCCAGAGGCCATGCTGATACTTCCTGTCCCTACCGACCACGTTTTTCGCAGTGTGACGCCAGTCCCCGGAGTCAACGTGACTAGCCCGTTCGGAGCGCTGACACAGACGACGGTGCCGAACGGAAACGCCGTCATGGACTGCCCCGGTATCGTGAGGGCGAGCGACGAACCCGAAAGGTATTTCATGATGATGTGCCCGCCGGCGTCACGTCGCTGCAGGTTGGTAGAGACGGTAGCGATTCGAGGAACCAGCGTGGTCCAGTGCTTCGACAAATCGCCTGCCGCGCATCCAGGTAGCAGCCCGGCATTCATCAGAAGCTACCGGCGCGCGTCACGCAGATGTTGATCGCTTCCGCCTTTTCCGTGGACGCGTACAAGATTGCGCTGCCGTTTGGAAGGATCCACGCCAGATCGTTGAGCACCCAGCTCCACGCCGGGTTCGATGACGACACCGTGTTCGCGGTCACCTGCACTTCGTAGATCAGGCGCTTTGTCGTGCCGCCGTCGAGGCTCAGGAAGAAGCGCACCATGCCGGCGGTAGTGGTGACCGTCGCCTTCAGGATGATGTCGTCCACGCGAGTGCCGTTGGTGGCGCCAGTGAGGACAGTGGCGATGGTGCCCGAGCCGTCGCGCGCCGTGTTCACAGTGCTGACCTGGGCAAGGGCAGCGACGGGAGTCGCTGCATACGAAGCGTTTGTCGCCATCAGAAAACTCCGAATGCTTGGAGAACGAAGTCAGGCGTGCCGCCACCGCTCGTAGCGTTGGCGACGAATGCCGTCGTCGCGACGCGAGTGCTGCTGTCGCCGGCTGTCGGCGTGGTCGAGGTGAGGTAGTCCCCCGCCTGCAGCTGTTCGATGTCGCCTGGCGTTGCGCCGCCGACGAAGGGCTTCTTGTCAGCCATATCAGAGCTTGATGACCGGACCGATGTTGATTGCCATCTTCGTCGTGCTCATGCCGACGCCGACCTTCACCACGAAACCACTGGTGGGCTTGGTGCTGGTCAGCTTACCAGCCGTCGCATTCGACAGGTAGTAGGTAGCCCCGAACGTGAGGCCACCGGTCTGTCCGGTCACGGCGTCCCACTGCCCGGTGGTCGCTGCCAGGAAGCCGCTGTTTGCGATCGCGCCAGCTGCCGCGCTGTTGATGCTCACCGCTGCGACCAAGCCGACGACGACCGTGGTGCTGGACGCGTTGGCGTTCGCCAACTTGACGCTGTCAGCGGCGCTCGAATACACCGCGTGGCCGATGGCGATCGCCGACGCTTCACCATTGGTGAAGTTGTCAGTCACCACCGATGCCGAACCGGTCGTACCGGCAGTGACGCGGCCGTAGGTGTCGACGGTGACGCTGTTGTAGGTGCCGGCGCCGACGCCGGTGGTCGCCAGGTCGACGGTCGGGTTGCCGCTGACGCCGTCGCCATTGGTGACCGTGATGCGCGAGGCCGACGCCGTGGCGATCGAGCGCTGCGCCCAGGTATCGGCGGCCGTGCGCACCGCAATACCGGTGCTGCTCAACGCTTCGACGGCGGCCAGGTCGTTGGTCAGCGCCAGCGTCGGGTTTCCCGCCACGCCGCTGCCGTTGGTGACGCTGATACCGGCAGCAGGGCCGACGATCGTGCGCGACACGCCGGTGCCAACACCCGTCTTCGTCCACAGGCCGGTGGTGGCGTCGGTCGCCAGCGCGGTCAGGTCCGAGTCCAGCAGCGCGCTGATGTCCGCCGCGACGACCGCGGTGGTGCCACTGACGCGGCCGTAGCTGTCGCGGGTGATCTTCAGGAACGTGCCCGCACCACTGTCGGTAAGGGTCGCAAGGTCGATGTCGTCGGCGTTGACGACGATGCGCGCGGTCGACGCGGTGGCGACGTTGAGCGTGTTCCCCGTCTTGGTCAGACCTGCGCCGGCAGTGACCTGGCCCAGGCCCGAGGTCTGCGTCCAGGTGATCGCGGTGGTGCCGATCGTCACCGTGCCGTCGTTGGTCACCGTCCAGCCGGTATCGGCCTGCGTGGTGCCTTCGTCGACCCATACCGTCGCGCCGCCATCGAGTTCGGTGCCGCCATCTGCGTCGGTCGCGCGGGTCCACGCGCCGGCCGCCACCACATAGATGCCGTTCTGGCTGCCGGTGGACTGGTTCTTGACCAGCACGCGGTCGCCAGCGACGACCGAGACGCCGTCGATGGTCTGCGGCGCGGACAGCGTGATATTCGCCGTGGTCGCAGCGCGCACCGACTCCTTGTACTTCAGGCCGGCAGCCAGGCCATCTGCGTACTGCTTGGTGACCGCGTGCATCGCGCTCGACGGGTCAGCATGCAGGGTCAGGAACCCGGTCATGGTGTCGCCGCCGACGTTGACGTAGGACGAGTCGACCAACGCAGTGATATCGCCCGCCACCACCGACGTGGTACCGCTCACGCGGCCGTAGCTGTCGCGGGTGATCTTGAGGAACGTGCCCGTGCCGCCATCGGACAGCGTGGCGAGGTCGATGGTCGGTGCGCCGGCGACACCGTCGCCGTTGGTGACACCGATTCGGCCCGCGGTGCCGGTGACGGCGCGCGTGGTCCAGGTGTCGGCCGCCGTGCGCACCGCGATGCCCGTGGTGGCCAGGCCTTCAACGGCGGCAAGATCGTTGGTCAGCGCGAAAGTGCTGTTGCCGGCCACGCCGTCCGCGTTGGTGATGCTGATGCCCGCCTCGGGCGCGACGAGCGAGCGAGCGGCAGCGGTGCCGGCGCCGGTGCGAACCAGGTATCCGGCGCTCGAGACACCGGCCAGCGCCGCGAGATCGGCGTCGTACGCCTGCACGTCGGTGCCGATGCTGAGTCCGAGGGCGGTGCGAGCGCCGGCCGCGGTGGTCGCGCCGGTACCGCCGAAGGCGACGCCGACGGTATCACCCGACTGGAAGTTCTCGACGTCGACGCCGTTGGTCGCGCCAATTTTGAGGGGGGTTTGGTCGGCCATGGGTATGGTTCTCGGTTAAAGGCGAATTTGCGACCCGAGCTCGATCAGGAACTCAGTGGTTGAAACGGCGTAGCCGACCGGCGCGATGAACTCTCCGGACGAAGACGGTTTGAACGGCGTCATGCCGCCGGTAGGCGTGAGGTAGTAGGTCTGCTCGGCAGCGAGGCCGCCTGGAATCCCGGTCGCGGCTTCCCATTCGGGAATCGTCAGCACCAACGGCCCGCCGCTCTGCACGCGCCCGACCTGACCCTGGAGGATCTGGTCGTCGTACACCAGCCCGACGACTTCGTTGTACGGTGCGGCGCAGGTCGCGCGATACAGCTTTCCGCCGAACTTCGCGACCGGCGTGCCGCGCGTCAACGGCCCGGGGTGGTTGCTTTCGTAGCTGGACAACAGGGTGCTGCCGCCGCTGCCGCCATCCAGCCCGGGCGGCCCCTGCACGCCAACGCCTCCGGATACGACAGTGCGCACGACGTCGCGCAACGCAACCACCTGCCGCTGCGCACCGTTGTTAACCACGCGCGCGCTGCTGCTGCGCACCGCGACCACGGGCGATACGGGCCGGGCGACCACCGTCGCGCCGGCCTGCTGCGCCGAGACTGTCGCACCGGCGTTCTGCACCGTGACCTTCGTGACGCACCCACTCCCGCCCTGTTCGGTCGAGAGCTGGCCATCGGTGACGCTGGCGAGTGTGTCGCTCATGTGCGCGTGATCGTCGAAGCGGTGCGGCCGTTGCCGGTGATGGTCTGGTCGATGTCGGGGTCGTTGCTGTCGCCGACGAAGCGCCGGCTCGGCGTAGCCGACACGGGCTTCGCCGGATCGAGGCCGGACATCTGCCACAGCTCGAACAGCTGCGTCTCCTGCTCAGGGGTCAGCGTGCCGGCGCCGGTGAGGGTGCGCACGGCGTAGGCCCAGACCGCGGCGGCGACGGCCTCGGCCGTCAGCTCGCCGGTTTCGGCCGAGACCGTGATGGTGGCGCTCATACTGCCGGAGGCGTACGGCGTCGCCGTCAGTCCGCCACTGCCCACCAGCACGCTGTCGAGGTGCGCCGGCGCCGAGATCCCGGCGACCAGCGTGCTGTCGCCATCCAGCGACGCCTCCATGAACCACGCGCCGGTGATGGCGGCTGCCACGCTGCCTGCGCCTGCGAGCGCGGCCGCGGCCAGCACGACCATGTTGGCGTCGGCGGTGGTGATCTCGCCCAAGCCCGCCAGTGCCGCGGCCGCTTCCAGGCTACCGGCGATGCTGGCAGTCAGCAGACCAGAGCCGGCCAGCATGGCGGCGGCTTCAAGCAGCGAACTCAGGTTCGCGCTGGTGATCGTGCCGACGCCGGCGAGGGACGAGACCGCTTCCAGCTTCCCGGTGATATCGCCTGCGAGCACGCCCACGCCGGCCAGTGCCGCAACAGCCTGGATGATCGGGACGAGGCCGGCATAGTCGACCTGCCCCACGCCGCCGATCGCCGCTTCAGCGTTCAGGCCGCCGGCCAGGTTCGCGGCATCGACCGCACCAGCGCCGCCGACGCGGGTGTAGGTGGACATGCCGCCGGCCGTTTTCGGCAGCAGCCACGCGCTCGGCGCCAGGTGGCCGTTCGGAACGGCCGACAGCGCGTTGACGCCGGCCGTCGTATGCTCACCCGACCGGAAGTTGTTGAACACACCATTCCCGGACAGCAGCGCGCCGCGCATGGCGTTGACGCCCAGCCCGTAGATCCCGGCCACGCCATTGCCACCGAACACGCGGTTCACGTGCGTGTGCAGGCGCATGCCGTTGACCTTCAGGGCCACTGTCAGCCGCCCCAGCCCACGTCGGCGGAGACCATGACCGGGCTGGTGGTGGTGGTCGCGCCGGTCTGGAACAGCAGGAACCGCAGGCACGCGCCGTCGCGGATGCGCGGCAGGCTCGGCAGCTGGTTCACGAAGTCGCGCTCAGTCAGGATGCCGTTGGACGGGATCGGGATCTGCCACAGCGGCTTGACCAGGTGCAGCACCAGCTGCCCGGTGCCGGTGTAGGCCGTGCCGCCAGTCAGGGTGAAGTTCTCCAGGTCCTTGATGCCGTTGTTGTACCCCACCGCCAGCGGCAGGAACGGGCCGTAGCGCGTGGCCGCGTTGCCCGAGTGCGGCACCATGCCGGTGACCGGCGTGGCGGCGAAGCCGACGGTGGCCGGCGCGGTGCGCCCGGTGGTGCCGTCCGGCGCGGTGTAGGTGAACACCGTCAGGTTCGGGCCGCCGGCGGTCGGCGCGACTTCGGTCGAGAAGTACGCACGCAGGCCGACGCCGTTCGGGTAGCGGTCCACCTTCGCGCCGGTGTTGCTGATCGGGGTCATGGTGATGGTGCGCGAGCCGGTACCGGTCACGTCTGCGCCGGTGATCGGCACGTAGCCGACCTGGTCGACGCACATCAGGATCCATGGCGCGCCCGCGGCCGCGAACACGGTCGCCGACGCGTTGAGGAAGTGCTTGGTGGCCGCGGCCACGTCGCCGCCGTGGTAGACCGCGCCCTCGGACCAGGTGTCGTCGGTCGGCACGAAGGTCAGCGAGGTGCCGGCGTAGGTGCTGGCCGGCACGGAGCCGGTGGCAGTGCCGAGATCGGTCCAGGTGCCGGCCACGCCGGCGACCGCCGTGGTCTTCTGGTAGTCGATGCGCTCGTACTTGTCGTTGACGGTGATCTGGTTCAGCAGGTCGTCTTGCGAGGTGAATCCCATGTCTTAGCTCCAGACCGTTTCGATGGTGCCCACCAACGGGGCAGAGGCGAGCGAGCCGTTCGACCCCTGCCCGATGAAGCCCAGGAACGCGCCGTCCTTGATCTCGACCATGCCGCCGCGCAGCCGCATGGCTTCGCGCTCGGTGGCGCCGCCGAACGACTCCAACGTGCCGGTCGTGGTGCGCCGGGACGCCTCCATGACGTAGTGCGTATCCAGCGGGCGCACGATGACCAGCGCGCACAGTCCGCCGTTGGCGACGCTGAAGTTGCAGGACACGATCGACTTGACGCCCTTCACGCCCGCCGCGAGCGGCAGGAACGGTGCGACGCCGGCGGCAGCGCCGACCGCGCAGGTCAGTGCGCCTGCCGGCTGCGCGGCCGCGCAATACAGGCTCGGCGTGGTGTACTCCACGTCGTCGTTTCCGACGTAGGTCACGGTGAACCGCCCGCCGCCGATGGTGGGCGACTGCGCGACCATCATGATCCGCGTGCCGATGCCGTCGGTGTACCGCGGCAGGCTTTCGGCCTGCACCATGAACTGGTCTTCGCCCGCCGCGTCCATGTCGACGAAGGGGTAGTACAGCAGGTAGTCGAGCAGTACCAGCGGCTGGTTGTCCGACGTGACGCTGGTCGCGGACGCCGCGACCGCCATCGCCGTGATGCGGTGGATGTACTGCTTCTGCCCTGCGGCCATGCGCGGCACGATGATGCCCTTGTCCGCTTCCAGCACCGCCGCTTCCAAGGGGCTCGCGGCGTAGTAGTTCGGGATCGGGTTCCCTGCCGCGTAGGCGTAGTCGAACCACTGCCCGGCAACGGTCGCCGACACCGCCGGCACCTTGCGGAAGGTGCTGATCCAGTGGGTGCCGTTGTCGGTCAAGGCCTCGGCCAGTGCGCGCACGTTCTGGAAGCTCATGTCCGCACCGCCCCCGCGCCGTGCAGCGCGCTGGACATGCTGCCCACCAGCGGCCGCAGCTCGCCGGTCTCGAGGCTGAGGCTGTGCGTGACCTGGCCGTTCGGCGCAACCACGGCCAGGTTCCCGGTCACGCTGACGCCCAGCCGCCAGTCACCCGGCAGGGTGCCCAGCGACTGGATCACGTCGGCGATGGCCAGGGTGCGGGCCATCAGTCCTCGCTGATCTGCAGCGCGCCGATCGAGAACTGCGGCTGGATCAGGTTCGCCACGGCCAGCGACGCGTTCAGCGCACCCGAGTACAGGATCTGGGTCGATCCGTTCGGGGTGATGCTGACGTGGGTGATCGTGTTGGTGCCGCCGGTGCACTGCGGGAACTGCAGCAGGATCGCGTTGCTGATCGGGTTGGTGCCGGACCAGTCGGTGCCGTTGCGGTCGACGGTTACCGGCGCGTAGCCGGTGTAGGTCGCCTGGCTGGTGGCCGAGGTGCCCGCTTCGCCCGGATCGGCGACGTGGAGGTGGATGTCCAGCTCGGTGGCGGCGTCCCACGGCAGCGCCGTGGCCTTGAACACCTTGGCCAGCATGTCGGTTTCGGTGGCGTTACTCTTACTCATCGTCTGGCCTCGGTGCGTGAATTAGCGCGTGGTCTCGCCGAGCACGGTGATGGAACCGGCGACGAGTGGGATGACGTACTCGGGGGGCCCGTCCTGGTAGACCTCCAGGGCGAAAGCATACTTGATCCGCTTGACGTTGGACGGGTTAAGGGCCGTGTGTCCGTCCGGCGGAATGGTGATGGTCACGCGGTTTGCCACCGTGCCGCCAGGTGGGATGTCGATCACCAGGATCGGGTCGGCATCGGTGGTGTCGGCTTCAAGCAGCAGCGTGGAAGCAGTCGTCAGACCGTACTTGCCAGCGACGGTGCGGACCTGCATGCGGGCTTCGTAGCCGGTCAGGTCGATGGGGTCGCCAGCCGAGTCGGTGTACTCGAAGCTGTCCTCGACGGTCGCTCCGCGCACCCACGTCATCGAGTAGTTGGCAGGAGTGCGGCTCATCGGTCAGGCGCCCTCTGGCGTTTGTCGGCGAAGTATACCCTCTGGTGCGCCGCGGGGCGCGCGCGCAGGTTGGCTTCGTGGCGTATCGAGCGGGCGACCAGGTAGTCCAGCAGCTCCTTGCGGGTGTTGTGCCCGGCCTGCAGGCCGTCGCGGATGCTGTGCCGGCCGTACGCGGTGAACTCGGCGGCCACCTGGGCCAAGGTGACTGTCTCGCCGTCGAGGAGGTAGCCGGGGGAGCGGGGCATCGAGGATCCTTAGAAGTAGCGTGCGAAGGGGAGGGAGCGGTCGATGACGCGGCCGGCGTCGATAGCCTCATCACCCACGACGAAGCGGGAGGCGAGCCAGGCGTGCTCCATGGTCGGGCCGATCAAGCTGGAGCCAGGCAGCAGGCCGCGTTCCAGGTCGGTCATGGCGTCGGCGCCGAAGCTGCCGGAGCCGAGGATGCCCGAGCGCATGACGCCGTAGTTGAGGATGTCCACCAGGCCGCCGTCACCGATCGGCTGGCCGGTCAGCATGCTCTTGGTCAGGCCCGAGGCGATAGTCACCGGCACGTAGGCGGCCAGGATCGCCGCCGGCATCATCTGGCCGTGCTCGAACTCGTTGTTCACGCGCGAGAGGATCGTCTTCTGGAAGGAGAAGGCGAACTGCTTGAGGTGGGCGACCAGCATCCAGTGCGGGTCGGACATCCACACCGGGCGCTGGGCAGCGTTCGGGCGGAGCACGGCGCCGTCGACGAAGCGGAAGAGGGCGTCTTGCACCTTCAGCTCACGGGCAGCTGCCTGCTTCTTGCTCGCGCCCAGGGCGATCATCTGTTCGGCGGTCACCGCCAGGCGGCCATCCGGCTTGACCATGACGTCGCTCGGCTCCAGGCCCAGCTCGTTCATGAAGCGGGTGTTGCCCACCTCGCGCTGGATGAAGCGCTCGCCAGCCACCATGGCGCTGATGCGCATGGAGCGGTTCCAGCTCTCCATGCCGTTCCACTTGAAGAACTTCCGGTTGATGTTGCGCGCGTACTGGCTCATGAAGGCACCGGCGTGTGCCTGGCCCATAGCCTCCAGCATGTTCTGCTCGTCGATCAGGCCGATGGTCTTGGCCATGGCCTCGTCGTAGTCCGGCTGCTCCCCCTTCTTGCGGCGTACGGCCTTGGCAAAGTCACCCATGCCGCGCTTGAACGCGTTCCAGGCCTCGATGGACGACTGCGCGCGCAGGCCGACGCCGAGGGCGTCGATGAACTGGCTGAAGATCGTCAGCGGCAGCAGGATGATGTTCTCGGTGGTGATCGCCGCGGACATCAGGTCCTTCATGCGCGGGTTGACGTCGGCGCCCAAGGTGCCGACCAGGCCCTTGACCGTGTTGGTCATCGCGGCGATCTGCTTGCCGTCGAGGTACTTGGCCGCCTCCTGGATCTTGTCGTCGATCACCTTGCCGTCGTTGCCGAAGTCACGGGCGAATTCGGCGCGGTGCGTCGCCTGGAAGATATAGCCGGTCAGCACGTCGGCCAGGTCATCGTTCTGGAACTTGGCGAACTCGGCCGCGTTGCCCTCGTTGATGAAGGACAGCTGGCGCTCGTTGACCGCGGCCGAGAACGGCGTGTAGCCGATGTGGTACTGGTTGCCCGAGAGCTGATCGTGATCGTCGCCGTGGCTGATCGACTTGATGATGGCGGCCTGCTGCTCGAGCCCCACGTTGCCGTGCAGCTGCAGCAGCGCCTTGAACTCGGCCTCGTTGTTGAGGATCTTGTTCGCGTCCCACTTGCGCGGGAAGTAGTTCTTGATCTTGCCCAGGTCCTTCCAGACGATCTGGCCGTCCTCCATCTCCGCGCGCTTCACGCCGGCCTCGACCATGTAGGCGTGCAGGTCGTCCAGGATCGCGCGGACCTGCTTCTCCAGCGGCGTGGAGGGGGCCTTCATGGACTGCAGGTTGCGCAGCGCCTGGGCGCGCTCGGTAGCGGTTGTGTTGTCGAACAGGCTGCTGACCTTGTTGAGGTACTGGGCGGCCAGCTTGGAGCGGCGCTGCAGGAAGCGCAGGCCGCCCTGCTCGCGACCAGGCTCGGTGGCGAACATGTCGGCCAGCTCGTCGGCCGCGGCCACGCCGAAGTCGCGCAGGCGGTCGGTGGCGACGAGCATCAGCTTGTCGGACACGTCGGCCAGCGGGCCGGCGATGCGGCGCGCCTTGTCGGTGAAGGTGTCCAGCTTCATGTCCTGGATCACGGCACCGACGATGTTGCGGTCGGCGAACTTGCCCTCGTACAGGGCCTCCAGGACCGCCTCGGCCTTCTCGCTCTCGCTCAGCACGCTGAGCAGGCCGCGGATCCAATCGGCGAGCTTCTCCAGCGCGTTGCGCGCGGCCTTGTCGTTGACCTTGAAGATCGGCTTGCCCAGGTACTTGCCCACGGCCCAGAACTGGAACATGTAGGCGACGCGCTCCTCGGGGTCGGCCTCGATCTGCTTGAGCGCCTCGGGGTGGTTCTTGAGCAGCTCCTTGAGTTGAGCCCGCACGTGCGGCATCTCGCCGGCCTTGAACAGTGCCTTGCGCAGGTCGCGCCCTTCGGGGCTGGCCTGCAGGCCGGCGATGAAGTCGTGCAGTGCCTCGTGGTAGGCCACGCCCAGCGGGTCGACGGCGCTGATGGCGATCTTGATCGCGCGCTGCGCCTCGGTGTACTCGCCCGAGGCACCATCGATCTCGCCCTTGGGGACGAAGAACAGGTGCTGCTTGCGCCGGGTGTTCCGCAGGCCGGTGATCCGGGTGATCTCGGCCATGATGTCGTTCTTCAGCTTCTTGCTGATGCCGATGCCCGAGGTCTTGGTCGACTGGCTGCTGAAGCGGTAGCGATAGCGTGCGGCGTTGATCCGGCCCTGGGCCAGCGCCGGCGACACGTCGTTGCCCTGGCTGAGGATCGTCCACTCGTCGCGGCCGATGCCGCGCTGGATGATGATCTGCCCGGCGCGAGCGTTGCGGTCGACGGCGTCGACGCCCTCCAGCTCCTCGATGGTGCCGTCGCGGTCGATCAGCAGGCGGGTCTGGCCGGCGGCCTTCTCGTCACGCGAACGGTTGATCGCCTCGATGCTGGCGGAGCTATCACCCGAGCCGTTGTTCTCGTAGTAGGGCTCCTGGAGGCTGTTCTTCTTGCGGCCGCCCGGCCCCGATCCGCCCACGGTCCTCTGCAGGTGCTTGGACGCGGCGACCTCGGCCGCCTCGATCGAGTCGAAGGTGCCGAGCTCCTGCGGAGGGTTGTCCTTGTAGAACTGCTCTTCCTTTTCCTCGGCGAGGGTACGCTTCTTCTTGCGACCACCCTTCGGCGGCGTCGGCGGCTTGGGCTTCCCGGACAGCTCCCAGGCTGCCAGCCATGCGCGCGCGAGCACGGCTTCGTCCGTAGACTTGGCCTTCTCTTCCGCCGCCTTGCGCTGCTCGATCCAGGCCAGCGCATCTTCGTTCTTCTGCTGCTCGGTCGCCTGCGCCTGGCGCACGGTGTCGCGGCGCGCGCGGGCATTAGCAATCATGCGCCCGCCGATCTGCTTGGCCAGCGTGTCGGTGCTCGTGCTCGACATCTTCTCGTAGCGGCGGGTCAGGTCTTCCTTCTTGGCCCGGGACGCCTCGGTGTACTGGAAGATCGCCTTCATGGCCGCGGCGAACTTGACCGGGTCCTTCGTGGTCGGGAAGTCGTTGTCGACGAAGTAGTCCTTCACCGCCTTGGCGACGTACTGCGCCAAGCGCGCTTTCTGCAGAGCGAGGGACTCGTACGCACGCAGCGCCTGGGCGCGAATATCCGCCTGCGCCTTGGGCGTGGAGCTGAACTGGTCTTCCTTGCCGTGCAGCTGCTCGCCGAAGTCGCCGAAGTTGCGAATCTCGTCCAGGGTTTCGACGTCAGTGCGGTGGTCGACGCCAGCGGTGTCGCCGAAGCTGGACTCGGCCTGGAGGTTGCGCAGGTCGTCGCGCACGCTGTCGGTGGCCTGGCGGTACTCGTCGCGCAGCGCCTTCATGGCGGTGTTACCCATGCCCAAGCGTGCACGCATGGCCAGCTGCAGCGGCTCGGACAGCACGTTGTCCATGACGATCTGGTTGTAGGCCTTGAACGCCGCGGACCAGATTTCGCGGGACTCCTCCTTGGTCTTGCCGTTCGCGGCGGCCGCGGCGGCCTTCTTGATGTCCTTCATCTTGGACTTCGCGGCCGGCGAGCGTACTTCCGCCTCGATGCGGTCCTCGAGCTTCTGCTTAGCCAGCTCGGTGGGCGCGGAGAACTGGATCGCCTCGCTGAAGACCCGCGCACGCGCGTCCATCCGCGCCAGCACTTCCTTGATGCTCTCGAGCATGTCCGGCGTCTGGTCGTCCTGGTACTCGTCCATCAGCTCTTCGAGCTCAGCCTTGTCGGCCTCCAGCGCCTTGCGCTCGGTCTTGACGATGTCGCGCGCCGCGGCCATGGCCTCTTCGATGGCCGCGGTACCCTTGACGGTGACCTCGCGGCCGAGCGTCTGGCCGGTGTCGACGTCGATGATCAGGCCTCCATTGAGGCCCTCGAAGCGCGTGATCGTTTTGTCGGAGGTCGCCAGGTCGCCCAGCGCCTCAGTCAGCAGGCGCTGGGTGTATACGTCGTCGCGTTCGCCAGTGGACTGCGTGGTCTCGCGCGCACCCTTGAGCAGCGTGGCAGCCGACAGCTCGTACGGGCGCTCGACGCCGTTGGGCTGCATGCGGTAGACCTTGAACAGCGATCCCTTCAGGCGCTCGAGGGTCTTGGTGTTCTTCTTCTGGTTCGGCCCCGGGCGCGTGTCGATCGTGCGCGTCTGTTGCACACCTTTGCGGCCGGCAACGTACAGCTCCGGCGCGGTACGCCCAGTGTTGCCCGAGATAGCACTCTTCTCGGAGCGGATCACCTGCAGCTCGCGGGAGAGCGCTTCGACCACCTCGGGCTGCTCGATCAGCGGCTTCTCCGGATCGTAGCCGGCATTCTCGATCTTGGCCGTGGTCAGGCCGCGGAGCTTCACCCGGCCATCGATGTCGGCCAGCTCCTTCTCCTGGGCGGGCGTCAGCGCCTGACCGGCCCTGAGTGCGGCGCCCGCCTTCTGCTTGCGCTGGTCGTCCTGCTTGTCCTGCTTGTTCTTGGCGTCGATGAAGCGCTGCACGTACTGCGCAGTCTGGTCCAGGCTCAGCTCGCGCTCCTTGGCCACGTCGGCCAGGGTGACGAGGCGCGAGCGCACGCTGCGGTCCTGCGCGTTGCGCGTGCGCAGGCTGTGCGCCAGCTGGGAGCGCTTGGTCGTCTTGCCGTCGATCAGGCGCGGGGCGAAGAACGGCGTGTCGCCGTCAGCGCCGTCGAACTCGTAGGACACGCCGGCCAGCCTCTCGCGCTCGCCGATGGCCTCCTGGCGCGCGTCGAGCTGGGTCTGCGGCCCTTCCTCGGCATCCTCGGGTACCGCGGCGTCCATCCGCAGGTCGTCGCCCTCGGGCTCCGCGTCGTTCTTCGGGCGCTTGAGGAAGTTCACCTGCAGCTTGTAGTGGCGCAGCATGGTCTTGGCGGCCTGCTTCGACCCGAAAGCTTGGCGCAGCAGGGCCATCTCGCGGCTGCCGGGCTCCTCGCCCTTGATGGCCATGCGGTCGATCATGCGGCCGAGCATCTGGCGGGTCTCAGGCTTGGCCAGCCCCCGGAAGACCGGCGTCAGGTTCTGGCTCAACCAGCTGTTCTCGTCCTTGGCCTCGGTCTGCGCGCGCGTGGCGTCCTCGTAGACACGAGTCAGGCTCTTGGGGATGACCTTCTTCATGTCGCCGAACATGGGCTCACCGCCCCGTGCCAGCTTCTGCATCAGGTCGTGCACTTCGACGCCGTAGTCGTCCATCTCGTCGAGCCGGCGGAACAGCTGCACCATCGGAGCCAGCCGGTCGCGTACGCCCTTCTCGAACTGGAACTCCGGCTTCAGCTCCTTGAACAGCGCTTCGACCAGGGCGGGTTCTTCCGCCGGGTCCATGGCGTTCTTCTTGCCCTCGCCCATCTTGGCCTTGGCGGCGGCGAACTGCTCCTTGCCGAACTTGATCGCCTCATCCAGCGCGACGATGCCCTTGGCAGCCACGAACTTCGTCGCGCGCGCGGCCTGGTAGCCGGCAGCATGGCCGAGGATCTGGGCATCGTCTTCCGGCGTCGGGTCCGGCGACAGGACGCGTGCGGCCATGGCGCGTAGCTCGTCCGGCGCCTTCGGGTCGTTGAGGATGTTCTGCGCAGCCTTGGCGCGCAGCGTCGGCGCGTTGGCTTCCTGATCGGCCAGCGCCGCGGCGACTTCGGCCGGGTCGGTCGACTTCATGCGCGGGTCTTCCGGCACGATTGGGTCGGGCCCGGTAGCGCGGCGGTTGAGTTCGTTGACCACGTCCTCGTCGGACATGTTCTGGAAGTCGAAGTCTTCGATGGTCTGGTCGGCCCGCTGACGCAAACCCGCCATGCCTTCGGCCGTTCCTTCGACTGCGCCCTTGGCGGCGTCAACCGCCTTGCCGGCGGCGTCCTTGCCGGCCTTGCCCGCCTTGGCCAGCGCGTCGGCTGCCAGCTGGGTGCCGGCAGTCGGCAAGCTGATGCCGCCGCCACCGATAGCGCCCGCCGCAGAGGCGTCTAGCACACGCTGGCGGTTCTCCGGCGTGTCCAGGGTCGGGAGCGCTGCAGCCAGGCTGCCCTGGCGCAGAGTCTCTTGGGCCAGCAAGCCGCCGGTCTCCTGAGCCGCTTCGGTCGCGCCTTCGGTGACCATGGACTGACCGATGGTGCGCAGTGGGCTGGCGCCCGTGCGAAACAGCCCTTTGGACAGCATGGCGGGGACGATCGATTCGAGCGCCGCATTGCCCAGGGCCTTGTTCCGTGCCAGCTCAGCGCGGCGTTCGACGTCCATAGCCGCGAGCTGCGGGTCCTGGTACTGGTTGAGGATCGCCTCGCCCTGCTCCATCTGGTACGCCGGCACTGCTGCGCCGAGGTAGGAGCTAGCGCCGGCCAAGCGGCCTGCGCCGGTTCGCGCCGCCAACGCACCGAGCATCACGGGCGCCATGGTCGCTGCGGCCTGGCCGAGGTGGCCGCCAACGAACGTACCAGCGTCGCTGAGGCTGTTGATGTCGCGCAGGGAGCTGACGGCAGGCCCGACCTGGGCTGCGCGCTGGGCATTGGTGGTGGCCTGGCCCAGGAGGCGCTGGAATTCGACATCGTCACCGGCGCGTTCGGCCGTCTGCGCCTCGTCGGCGTAGCTACCGGCCGTGATGCCGTAACCGCCGGCAGCGAAGCCGCGCTCCAGAGCGCTCATGCGCGCGGTGCGTTCGGCGTTCTCCAGCAGCAGTTCTTCGTCGGTCGGGCCTGCTGTAGCGAAGCTACGCAGTCGACTACGGCTACGGTTCCCCGTCAGCGGCTCTGCCATCGTTACTCTCCGCCCCGGAGCTTGCCCTGCTTCTTGAGGAGCCGGATCTGGTCCGGGGTCAACGAGCGTGCGCGCAGGCTGTTGCCGTCCGCGCCCTCGTAGATCTCAGCGTCGTCCACCCCGGGGATGATGTCGTCCACCAGGCCGCGGCCCCAGTCGCGCAGGCCGATGTTAGTACGCTTGTCGAACACATCGCCGAGCGTCGGTTCGCGCGCGGCGCCATTGAAGTTGCCGAGCGTCGCGCTGGGGAAGTTCGAGCCGACGTTCTGCGCGTTGCGCACACCGGCCAGCATAGCCGCTTCGCCCAACTCGCCTGCGGACTGCCCCAAGTCCGCGGCGGTGCCGTCGAGCGTGGGCGCGAAGTTGACAGCGATGTCGTCCAATGCGGCGAGATAAGCCTGCTGGTCCACCTTGCCGTCCTTGTCGGTCGCCATGGCCTTGGCGCGCTCCTTCGCCAGTTCGAGCTGCTGCTCGGACATCGCCTGGCGCGACTTCAGCGCTTCGCCGGCCGCGACCACGCGTGCGCGTGCGCTCTCGCCGGTCTCACGGCGGAGCGCGCTGCGCTCATCGAGATCGGCGTTGTACAGGCCAGTTTCGTTCGAGCGCTTGTTGCCCAGGTCGTTGACCAGGTTGCCCTGGCTGTCGACCACCGCGTTCTGGTCCACGCCCAACGCCTGCGCGCGAGCCTCTTCCAGGCGCAGCAGCTTGGTAGCGAGCGAACCCTTGGCGCCGAACTTGCTGCTGCCGTGCAGGTCCTGAATCTGCTTGGCCACGGCGTCAAAGCGCTCATTGATGGCGCTGGCGCGCGAGGGGGCCTGGGCGAAACCACTGCCCATTGCATCCAGGTTCGGGCGGCGCAGCGGGCTCTCGGCCACGGTGGTCGGGCCGCCGAAGGACTGGGCGCCAGCCAGCTGGTCGGAGGCGCCGCGCGTGATCGGGCGACCATTGAACACGCCGATGACTTCGTCCGCGCCGCCGGTACGCGCCGCCACGGGCGTGATGGCCTGCTCGCCAGGGAGGCCCTTTGCGTACGGGCTGACATACGCCGGGCGCGGCTGTTCGGCGGCGGCTGCAGGTACGGCTGCAGCCGGTGCTGCGGCGGCCTGCGCCCGCTTGTCGGCAAATCGGCTGTCGAGGCTACCCAGCAGAACAGCGTTGCCGACGTCGGACAGCACGCCGCCGGTGCGCAAAGCCAGGTCACCTGCGACGGTCGTCGGGTTGTTGACGCCGAACCGCTTGGCATAGTCCGACGTTGGAGTATTCAGTCCAGTGAGCCCGCCTTGGATCCCTGCGATCGGCGCAGCTACCTTGGCCAGCGCACCTGCACCCTTGCTCAGCACCTTGGCACCAATACCCTTCGGCTGGTACCGCTTGCCGGGGGCTTCAGGAGTGGCGGTGCCGCCCATCCCGGGCATCTTCGCCTTGATGCGCTCGCCGAGAGTCGGCTTCGCCGCCGGCTCGCCAGTCACGCTGCGGACCGGCTTGATTGGTTCCGCTGCAGCCGCAGCCGGCTGGGCGGGCTGCGCATAGCGCGCTCGCGAAGCAGCCCGATCCGCCTCCTGTGCTCGGCGCATCGAGTCCATCGCGAATTGGTCGCTTCGGCTGGCGATCGAAGGTGCAGGGCGTTGGGCATTGGCCTGGTACCCGGCGCGGTCGCCTTCGTTGAGGGAGACGTTCCCGGCGCGGTCGATAGTCGGATTCCGCAGCGCGGACTTCTTGCGGAACGCGTCGTCGATGTTGTTCATGCGTCTGCGATCTCGCCGCTGTAGGTGAAGGACGTGCTGCACGCTTCGCTGGAATTCACGCTGGAGCTGATGCCGGCGGAGAAGTTCACCGCGGACATGGAGCTGGCCGCGAGCTGGGACGATGCGTTCGCCGCGGACTCCATGGCTCGGAGCAGCAGCGACGCGCGCTGATTGTACTGGCTAACCTGCAGCTCTGCGTCCTTGAGCAGGACGGTGAGGCGGGTGTTCTCGCGACCGACCATGGCGTTGAACGCCCGGCTGTCGGCATCGACCGCCGTGCCTTCCACGCTGGCCTCGGCCTGGTACATGGTGGCCAGGGCGTTGGACTGCACGCTCTGAGCCTGCACGACGGCCTTGTACGCCTCCAGCTTGCCGAGGATGGCACGGACCTGGGCGTCGTGCTGCTGCAGCTGCGCCTGTGCGCTGGCCAGGTTGGCGCGGTGCTCCTGGATGCGGGCCTCGCCCTTTGTCTGCCACACGTTCACGCGGGCGGCGTAAGCGTTGACCATGGTGCTGTACAGCTCGCCGCGCTTGGCCTCGGCCTCGACGCGGGTGCGCTCGGCGTCCCACTCGACCTTGTAGGCCTCGACCTGCGCCTTGTACGCCTCGACCTCGGAGCGGTGGCCTTCGATGCGGGCGCGCTCAGCTTCGACGCGGGCGCGGAAGCCCTCGATCTGCGCGCGGTAGATCTCGACCTTCGACATCTCCGAGCGGATCTGCGCCTCGTACATGGCGACCAGCTGCTGGTTGACCTCGGCCTTGGCCTTCTCGCCCTCGACCTGCGCCTTGTAGATCTCGACGCGGGACTTCTGGCCTTCGAGGAAGGCCTCGTAGGCAGCGATGCGCGCGTTGTACGCCTGGACCACGGCGTTGAACTGGGTCACGCGCGCCTGGAACACGGCGATGGCGATGTCCCGCCCCTTCACGATCAGGTCGAACTTGCGCTGCTCGACCTGCAGATGGGCCTGGATCAGGGTGCCTTCGAGCTGCACGCCGGTGTTGACCGCCATGCGTACGTTCTCGACGACCACCTTCTGGTTCTCGATGTACACGTCGCGGTTGAGGTCGCCGCGCTTGTCGCGGTTCTGCTGGCGGACTTGCAGCCGGCGGTTGGCCCACAGGCCGTTCGGCTCCGGGCTCCAGCCGCGGGCGGCGAACTCCTCGTCGACCTGCTGCAGGGCGATGAAGCTGGCCTGCTCGTCGCGGTCGAGCGCGCGGGACCACAGCGCGCTTTCGACCTCAGGCGGCATGGCCTGGCCATTCATCAGGTTGGTGAGATGGCTCTTGACCGCGTCCAGGAACGCCGACACGTACGGCGACTCGACGAAGTCCAGGGTCTCGTCCGGCGCGGCCGCGGTGAACTCCGGCGCCGCTTCGTCGAACTCCTCGATCGTCACCAGCGGTGCGGACGGGATGCTGATGTCGATCAGCGTCGGGGACGCGTAGGTCGTCAGCGTGGGGGTCTCGGGCGCGTCACCGATTTCCATCGTCGGTGCTGCGCCGGGCGACTCCGCGGTCAGCTCCGGACCGTCCAGCGTGAGGTTCAGCTCGGGCGGGGTACCGAGGTAGCCGGGCTCATCCGGTGCCGCGTCCAGCGCGACCGGGACGATGGCCACGGTCGGAGCGTTCGGGATCTCGCCGCTGAGGTCGGCGATGGAGATCACCGGAAGATCCGGCTTGGTCGGCCGGATGAACCCGGTCAGCGTGCCGTCGCCGGCCTGCCAGCTAGCGTCCCAGGTAGCGTACGCCGCCTGGAAGTTGTTGAGCCCGAGGATCTGGCTGGTGGTGAGGTTGTACGCCTGCGCCGCCCAGGTGCGGAACGTCGCCCAACCGTCGTCGACGAAGACGAGTGCGCCGTTACCGGTGATGGCCCCACAAGGCCCGTTGCCTGCACTCATGGCAGCCTACCCTCAAGTACGATGGGATGGAGCTCGATGACATCGAGTTCGATGTCACCGGCCGTCACGTTGGTCAGCTCGAAGCCCCAGTAAACGGAGCGCAGGCCGCGTCCCACCAACAGACGCCTGCCCCGCGGCGTCACCGCTGCCGTTTCCGTCAGCTCGTACCAGTGCACGATCTTCTCTCCCGTGCTGGGTTCGACCACTATACACTTCAGGGCCACGCGGCCGGTAGCGGTGAACCCGAGGTACGCGGCATCCATGGCCTTGTTCCGGCCGGTGCCGAGGTTCGACATGCCGGTGCGGATGCGCCAGATGATCTCGTCGCCGGCGTCGGTGTCGCCGTCCAGCCGGTAGAGCCCGCCGTCGGCGGCACCGTAGTACTGGCCGTTGAACTCGGTCATCGAGTTGAACGGGAACTGGCTGTAACTGCTCAACCCCCTGGTCGCGGCGTTCATCGACAGGGCGATGACTGGGGTGTCGTCGAACACGAAGCCGATCGAGAAGCGCAGCCCGTCGTTGATCGCCGCAGTCAGGGTTGTCAGCCCAGTGGGCGCGGCTGCGAGGTCGAACTCCTCGCTGACCTCGACGGTGGCGATCGCCAGGCCGGTAGCCGCGTCAGTGAACACCGCGGCGGAGACGATCTGCTCCATCGCCGTGAGCCGGGCCTCGATGGTCTGGGCCAGGTCCATCGTCTCGTCGATCTGCCCCTGCTGGATGCTGACCGCCACGCTGAGCAGCGCGAGCGTTTCGGACACCTGGGCGATGGCGATCATGGTGTTCGTGGCGGCGCCACTGAGCACCACGCTATCGACCAGCGAGGCCAGCACCGAGAACTGGTACGTCGGGACGTCGGCGATGTCGAACGCCTCGTTGAGCACCGCCTCCATGATGGGGGTGACGGTCTCGCTCAGCCCCAGGGCCTCGCTCAGCGTGGCCAGGCGGATGGTGAGCGCGGTAGGCGCGCCGGTCAGCGCGAACCGCTCACTGAGGGCATAGATCTCAGACAGCTCGTAGGTCAGGTTCACCGCCAGGTTGTCGTTCTTCAAAGCGACGGCGGCAGCGAGGGGGTTGCCGACCATCGCGAAGGCGTTGGAGAGCGTCGCGGGCACGCCGGGGAGCACCCGCTGGGACAGGGCGAATGCTTCGGCGATCTCCACCTCGACGTCGCCACCCCCGAGGGTGCCGAACGAAGCCGTACCGAATGGCGTTTTCCCGTACATGTCAGATGTAGGTCACGTGGTAGGCGACGCTGTAGGTGAAGTGCCAGGCGATCTCGGTGGCAGCTGCGCCAGTCACCTCGATGGTGATGAAGTTGCTACCGCCCGGATCCGGGATCACGTCGAAGTCCCAGGCGGCGGCGCCGGCGTCGTTCTGCGGCGTGCCCTTATCGATCGAGCCGAACAGCGTCGTGGTGGTGTAATCCGTCGACACCTTGACCGCGAACCTGGTGAACCACCGCTTGGCGTCGCCGTTCGCCGGATTGAAGGCCGTCAGGACGCCTTCGAACGTAGTGATGCCGGACTCCATGTAGAGTTCTTCCGAGCCCGCCACCGCCGGCGTATCAGGTGCGCCGGCGGTCTCTGGGGAGAACATCTGGAGCACAACCGGTGTGGCGTTGGTGGTCACCGCGCACAGCACGCCTTTGCCGTGGATCAGCTCGAGGAAGACCGGCGTCGTGCCACCCTGCAGCAATTCGATGATGCTGACGCCCGAGACAGTCTGGGCGAGCGCGGCCGGGTAGGCCCCGTAGCCGCCGAGGACGGCCGAGTACTTGTAGAAGCTGCTGCCGACGGACGCCTGGTACCCGAGCGCGTACGAGAACGATGCGATCGCCCTGGCCTCGTCACCGATTGCCACGGCACCGGTGGCTGCGCCGCCCGTCGCAGTGCCCGCGGCGGCGCCTTGACCGACAGCGAGCAGCGCTGCGGGGGCGCGGACCACGCGGAGTGCGTCGAGCGAGGAGTGGCTGCCAGGGGAGTTGACCGGGTCGGAGATGCGGGTGCGGCCGCGGACGTCGAGGAGCCCATTGCCGATCGGCACGCAGTAGACCTCTACCGTGTCGGTGTTGGCGATCGACAGCGCGGTGAAGACCTTGGTCGTGTTGTTGAAGTCCGACGTCGAGACGCAATTGTCGGCGGAGCTGGTCAGGGTGAGTCCGCCGGAGCCGTCGCGCTTCAGGGTGCAGTACATCAGGGCCCATTCGCCAGCAGCGGCGCCGGACGTCGGCTTGACCAGGACCGGGACGTCGTACCAGCTGTACGTTCCGGGGAGCTGGGCCACTGTCGGGACCTGGAACGCCTGCTCGAACAGGAGCATGTCCGCCGCGATCACCGTGCCGCCGGCGAGGTTGAAGGCATATGCCCCGGTTGCAGTTGCCGTCTGGCCGGCGCGGTCGCGAGTACTCATGGTGGCTCCTGTTATGCCTTGAACGGACTGATAGCCATGATGGGGAAGTGGCGGACCTTCTCCTGGTCCTCGTCGTAGATGTAGCTGTCGAACCCGGAGCTGAATTTTATGCCGTCAAGCGTGCAAAGCCCACCAATAAAATCGGCGCGTACGGCCGTGTGGTTGCCGTTAGCCTCCACGATACCACCACCGGCCGTCCTGGTCGGGTAGCTGTAAGCCACCAAGTTGCGGCTGGCGACCCAGGAACCGATCGACCACTTGACGCGGACGAGCGCGAACTCATTGGAGTAGAAGGCCCAGTTCGTGCCGGGGATCACGTACTCGGCGTCACTCAAGTACGGAGTGGTCGGGAGGCTATACCCTGCCTCCCGCGCGCCACCGAGCCCGCCGACCAGGCGGGTGTACATGGACGGCTCCGTCCACCAGTAGCCCCAACCAGCAGCGGGCGTCACGGTCACATCGGAATTGCTGGAGCTGGTCGAGCTCTGTTCGGTCTGTGTGTCTTCTACCGCGACACCGTTGCAGGTGAACACAGTGTTGTAGGTGGTAGTGGTGGTCGACGGGCCGACGAATTGCGTGCGCTTGGTGAACCCGCTCTGGTCGCCGGTGGTGCCGTAGTCACGGGTGACGGTCGTGGTTGAGCCGTTCGCGACCTCGTACTGCTTGCGTTGGTAAGTCCAGAGACGGTTTCGCAAGTCGATGTATAGGGGACGGATAGTCACCTCATCGATCGTTTGGTCCCTCTGCTCGATATTGACCTCCGTGCCGAAGTAGTTGCCAGTCGCGGTGATCTCCTGCGTGTAGGTGATCGTAGTGTTTTCTGCTTGGACCTCGTTGAGCTGTAGGAAATCGGTACGGTAGCTGCTGGTGTACTCCTGCGAAACCGTGACCGTGGCTTCGGCCTCCACCGTACCGGAGGGCGCCCAGGGTTCGCCATTGAGGTAGCCACCGCCAACGAACCATTTGGCGTACTGCCCCGGATCATACAAAAGTTGTACAGGGGTGCCGGGTACAGATGGGCTGTTGCCAGGGTCGGTTGCGATCACGGTGCGGTTGAACACGGTTGTGCTCTCACGCACGCCCGCTTTGCGCCTGCGCTCGAGGTAAACCGGCACGTTGTCTCGGTAGTCCACCGAGATCTTGAACCATCCGTTGTCGGCATACTCGATGGTCTCGGTAGTAGTGCCGGCGATGTCGGTGATACCGCTGCCCGAGTCGGGGAAGACGTTGCTCCCGTACTCGGTCTCGATGCCGCCGACCGCCATGCCGATGGTGCCGGAGGTGGTGATGCTCTTGGTCGATTCTTCGACCGCCACAGCATGGTCGTCCGCCACGAAAACGAAGATCTCGTCCGCGGGGTCCCAGGTGGCGACGATCTCGGTGTAGCGGGTGATCTCGCTATCGGTGTCATCGAAGCGCGGCATCAGCGTGCGCGCTTCGTCCCCGCGCTGGTTGAAGAACACGCAGGCCGTCTGGCCGCTCATATGCGTGATGACGTAGTTGCCGAGGTCTACCAGCACGGTGTAGCCGTCCTCGTCCTTCTCCGTGACCAGGCTGTTTCCGACCCGGAACAGGGCTGCAGAAACGACGCGGATGGTCATCTCCAGGGAGTCGGGGTCGTCGCGCTCGCCAACGACGACCCGCAGCTCGCTCGGGTTCCCCATCGTGCCGACCAGGGCTGCGCCCATGACGTACACGGTGTCGGGGCCGGACACGGAGAACACCACGCCGGAAGTCTCGTCGAGATCGAGGAGCACGACGCCGTTGTGCAGCACGTAGCGGTCGAACTGGAACCAGAAATCCGTGCCGCTGCGGATGTTCGGGCCGAAGAAATAGAGGGCGCCGGCAGTGCCTTGCCAGTCCAGGTTGGCGGCGTAGCGGAACGACGGCTCGCCCAGGTCGGGGCGATAGAACCTGCCCGGCGCTGGGTCATCCGGCCACCACAGCGGGTTGCTGTCGTACCACGCGGGGACGAGTCCTTGCCTGGAGATTGCCGTCGGACGCGCGAGCAGGACCTGGAGGCGGTAGTTGGCCTGCTCGAACGCGCCGGTACCGCGGGCGCCGCCAGTCCAGGTCCGCGTCGACTGGGCGGAGGTCGTCGGGCGGATGGCGAAGCCGTCGAACCAGATCGGTGCGCGCCCGCCGCCCTGCGACGCCGCCCGGATGCTCACGCGGGGGACATCCCCGTAGAACTCCGCGCGCACGACGCTGCCGTCGGACAGCGTGCGTTCGATAGCCTGGGTTGGCACGCCGGGTTTGAGCCGACGCTGTTCCTCCAGGTAGCCGAGGAGCTTTTTGGCGACGGAAACGAGGTCGGGGCGGTCATTGCCGCCCCGACGGTGGTGCCAGTCCTCGTACCGTCCGGCCACTCGTCAGGTGCTGGTTGCGGTCAGGATGTACTTGACGCGGAGCTCCTCGTCTTCGGCCATCGTCTTGTCGGCGCCGAAGCGCGCGGCCGCGATCAGCACGCCGGTGGTCGCCGACTTGGTGCTGGTCGACATCAGACCCGCGCCGCGGATGGTGCCACCGCCGGAGGCGATGGTGAAGACCGCAGGAGACGCCGTGTTGCCGATGGCGTTCGCCGCCGGCGCCGCGCTGACCCAAGCCACGCGAGTCGCCTCGTCGTAGTTGGTGAACTCGGTCGTGGTGGCGGTGAAGGTGGCCGCGGTGAGCGAGGCCGCCGGGGTCACCGCGCCGCTGAACGGGGCGATGTAGAAGGCGGAGTGCGCGCTGCCCTGGTTCAGGGCCACTTCCAGGATGTGCAGCAGACCCTGGTTGACCACGATGTTGTGGTCGATCTGCCACGGCTCGTCACCCTGCTGGGTCTCCCAGTGACCGGCCATGGTGATGCCCATGGCGGGCATGAGCACTTCGCCGCGGTCGGTGACTTCGTACTGGTTCAGGCGCAGACGGCGGAGGGCCTCAGCGCGGTGGTTCGACATTTTGTTCATTTCGGTTACCTGCTGTAGGCCAAAGGTTGAGCGGACACCGCTCGGTTCGTAGCTGGACTTTCGCGCGCATGATACACCCACACAACCTGCACCGCTCTGTCAAGGGGATCTTTCCAGGGATCAGCTCGGGGCAGGTCTTGCATACGGCGAGCCTCGCCTTAGCTGAGGCGGACGCCATTTTTCCACACCTCTGCTTCGGCTCGGTCGGACACCGCCAGCGGATTCTCCGTGCCGCCGCGCACCGTGGTCAGTACCTGGCGCAGACCTGCGACCTCGCGGACGACCGTCGCGGCGGCCTCGGCGTTGGCCGGGCCGACGAACCGGTCGCGGTGCAAAGGAGTGACCCGGCCACCGGCACCGCCGACCACCATGCCGCCAGCGGTGTCGAACCAGAACGGGACGCTACCGCTGCCTTCGAGGCCCAGCAGCACAGGGTCGACCTGCGTCGGGCTTCCGACCACGACGCCGTGTGCGTGCGCGATGGCGCGCGTCCACTTCGCCGGTTCGGCGCCGGAGAAGAAGTAGGTGCGCTTGGCGTCGGCGACGAACAGTCCAGTCTCCTCGCCGAGATGCAGGCCCTCGATCATGGTGCCGTCGCCGTTCATGTGCACGTAGTTGGCGTGCAGGATCCCCTGGCCGTAGTGCATGGCCTCGGAGAAGTACAGGATGTTGTACCGGAACACGTACATGCGGCCGCGGTAGAGGCGGACGATCTGGCCGGGCGGCAGCGGTTCGTGGAACTGCGTGGCCAGCGGCGCGCCGAGCATCTGGGCGCCGAGCACGTAGGTGGTCAGGCCGACGGGGATGTCCTGGCAGAAGCGCAGCACCGTGCCGTTGGTGTGGGTGGCGTAGATCCGGATCCAGGCGGCTTCGGGGTCGGTCGGCTGCGGGATCGACAGCAGGCGGATGCCCTGGCCCTCAGTGAGCTCGATGTCGGCCGCCATGGTCGTGCCCGACTCGCGGCCGGAGGCGTCGCGGTAGGTGATGGCCACCTGGTACTGCCCCGCCGCCAGGCCGCCGGCCGCGTTGGCCTGCAGCAGGGGCTGCCCGGTCGGAGGCTGCAGCGCCCACGGCGAGCGGAAGCCGTCGAAGTCGACGCGGCCGCTGTCGAAGCCGTTGGTGTAGTAGACGTAGCCCGCGTCGAACGCATAGCTCATGCGCGTGCCGGCCGGCGCCGTCAATGCGACGATGGTCGTACGCGCCAGGTCCTCGTTGTACTTGACCAGGTTCTGGCCGTGCACGGCCAGCATGTAGGGGTAGCGCTTGTCCGCCCACACGGACTGCAGGTCGGTTGTTGCCTCCACCACGGTGTAGCCGCGGCGACGGGAGATCTTGCCCTGCTCGTTGATGTCGACGTTGTCGGCCACGCGCAGGGCGCCCTGGACCGTGCCGCCCGGCCCCTTCTTGCCCATGGCCAGACCGGTTTCGGAAGACAGGTTGTCCAGCCCCTGGGGCCAGCCCAGGAGTTGGGTCAACGCGCTGTCACGCACACCGGTCATCAACTTTCCCTCTTCTCTGCGTTATCGACGCGCTGCTCGAGCCCGTCAATCGATAAGTGCCAGGGCCGACCCCGAGGAGCGCGGACTGTCGCCCTGGCTGCCGGTGTTATTTCCCACCGCCGGCCGGGGCCCCGAATGCTGCCTTGAGCCGCTGCCAGAAGCCAGGGTCGTCCGCCAGGAGTTCGCGCAAGCGCTGGAACGTCCCTTCGTCCTTCGCCATGGCTGCAGCGGCCTGGATGATGTACTGCTGTTCGTCGCCCTCGGTGCGGAGTTCATCGATCTTCAGTGTCGGCCGCGGCGCCGGCGTCGTCAGTGCCTGCACGTTGGGCGGCGGCAATGGCTTCGGCTGCATTCCGGTACAGCTGCAGAGAAGCATCAGGAAGGGGGCGATCCAGATAAGCGCGGTAGGACGGTGCATTTCGGGCTGCCTCTTGGTTCTTGGTTTGCGCGCGGCTGACACCGGCGTCGATGGCAGCCTGGTCGCGCATGTTGTCGGTGACCAGGCCATCGTACTTCTTGCCCTGGTTCTGCAGGGTGGTCACCTGGCCCTTGACGTTGCGGAACTCCCACCATGCAGCCACGCGGCTGCGTGTGCTCCACCCAATCAGCAGGAGGATCACGGCGAGGATAGTGATGCCCCACAGCTTCGGAGTCATGCGCGTGCGCGGATCATGATGTAGTCCGCCTCCTGGTTGCGGCGTGCGATCAGGCCCTTGCCTAGCTTGGAGCCGCGCCAGATGCGCTCCATCTTCCGGATCTGGTTGGCCGTGCACGCGTGGTCGCGCGCGGGGAAGCACACGTCGCGGATGTGGCGCATCTCCAAGCGGTCTTTGCCGACCATGTTCCCGCCGCGGTTGTAGACCAGGTCGAGGATCATGTCGATGACCGCCTGGTCCTGGTCCTGCAGCCCGGGGAACGACCGGCGCGCGATGTTGTAGTAGCGGATCAGCGTCGGGTCGCGGAAGACCTGCATGGCCATGGGCAGCGGCGTGATGATCCACGCGCGGCGCTTGGCCAGGTTGCCTGCCGACTGGCCCTTGAACCCAGACATGGCGGCGAGATAACCACGGTGCGGGTGCATGTGCCAGTCGGCCAGGATCCGCTCGACCGAGTTGTGGCCCAGGTCGTAGCCGATGCCGATCGTGACACCGGACGCGCTGTTGCCCGGCCAGATCGGCATCTGGTACCTGCGGGTGTACAGCTCCGGACCGCCGACCTCCCAGCGCGCGATGAATTTCTCGCCCGCCGGCGATACGACCGCCCGAGACTGCGCGGACGCGTAGCCGGAGAGGATCAGCAGCAGGAGGACGAAGAGGGCGCGCATCAGCCGAAGACCACCCGGTACCAGAAGTAGAAGCACAGGGCCCACACGCCGATGTCGACCAGGCGCGTGTACAGCAGCAGCTCCTTCTGCTCGAACGACACCGAGGCCTCGATCATGTACCGGTGGGCCTCCACGATCTCCTCGGGGGCGAACACGTGGTCGTAGGTGCGCTTCGTCAGCCAGGAGCTGAAGCAGATGATGATGCCGCCGACCAGGTTGACGATCATGGCGTTGAGCTGGCCCAGGCCGTCGATGCCGCTGGTCGGGTCGAGCTGCGGGAACAGCCAGCGGGTCAGGAACACCATGCCGATCGCCGGCGGCAGCCAGAAGATGATCTCCTGGTATGCCTTGAGCAGGGCCTTGATGCGGTCCTTGTGGGCCTTGAGGAAATTGATGATCGGCTTCTTCAATGTGATTCTCCTACTACGTTGCGGCGGATGACCCCCACCCACTTCACGACTGGGCCGTTGTGCGCTTCGCGCACCGGCGTGGCCGAACAGATCACGTCGAACTCATGCCCGGCCACGTCGCGCATGCGGTAGTTCAGGACGAACTCGCGCATGTCCTCGATGCAGGACTCCCACTCGCGGCGCACCATGTCGCGGTCGGCGAAGACGATGGCGTTGATCCAGCCGGTGCCGCCGAGCTCCTTGTCGGAGCGGTTGGTCCATTTCTGGTACGTAGCGTTGGTATAGACGTGGTTGCCGTTGGCGTCGCACTCGAAGACCCCGAACATGCCCATGCCGTCCCACTGCGCGCGCGTGCTGTTGATGAAGAGGGTCAGGGCGACTTCGGTCCGCTTGGCGGTGTCCCTGGTGGTGTTGACTGCGTCGCGCAGCGAGCTCCCGCCGTTCGGCCGGACCTCGTGCAGAACCTGGCGCATGGTCTCGTCCATGCTGTTGAACTTCTGGATCATGGGGATGTAGTCGGGCAGGGCCGACAGGGCAGCGACGCCGCTGAAGAACCTACCGACCGACTTGGCTGCGCTGGTGATCAATGGCCATCCCCATTTCTTGAACCCAAGAGCCGTAAGTAGCGTGACGATCAAGAGCAGGAGCTCGCCGGCCGCACTCAACTTCGAAAACCATGCGGACATCGAGTCCATGCTGTATCCCTCCCTTCGCCCCGTACCGGGGCATTACCACGAGAACTGCATACCCCGATATTTGTGCTCGCGTTGTCCTTTCTCACCCTTGGCCATGAAGCAGTACTGCTCGAACTCGGCTTTGTACTGCGTTGCCCGGCCGCGGTCGTACGTCTCGGCATCCGGCTTCATGTGCGCCAGGTAGCGCGCCCACTTGAGGATGGCGATGTGGTGCTGCTCGTCGATCTCCAGGTCCTGCCCCGAGCCTTCGATCTCCTCCAGCGGGAGCCGGTAGACGATCAGGCTGAGGGTGGCGTCCTCGGTCGGCGTGTTGATCACGCGGACCTGGTTCGGCTCCATGCCAACGACGAGCTTGTTCACGACGCCGGGGGTGTCGGTGAACAGGGGCAAGCCCTTGCTGTCGTCGAACTCCAGGTCCTCGAAGTTGACGATCTCGATCTTCTTGCCGTCGGCGTTGAACGCCGCGCGCAGCTTCAGTACGAGCGGAGACAGGGTCGCGAAGCGCTCGCCTGCCACCAGTTCCATGCGGGCGACTTCGCTGGTGGCGTCGGCGAGCCCACCGGTGAGGCGGCAGAACATCTTCTGCGCCTCATCGATGTACCTGTACAGCTCCGCGTCGCTCCAGAGGTACGTCTGTACCGTGTCCCGGAGGTCGAGGCGGAGCTGATCGAGCAGGTCGCCGCTTTCCATCAGCTGTTCTTTTCGGCCTCGATGCGGTCAGCGCGGCGCTGCCAGGCCTTGGCGACATCCTTGGCCGACACCTTGAAACCGCACTCGCGGCTGACGGCGTCCGCCTTCGGCGAGCTGGCCGCGGTGAAATCGTCGACGTCGTTGCGCTCGACGATCGCCTCGATTGCGGCGTCGATGCGCGCCTCACGCTCGACCGGATCGATCGGCTCGTGGTTGCCTTCCTCGGCCGGCGCCGCCAGGCCCTCGCCGTCGACGAACTCGCCGCCGATCGCCAGGATCTCGCCGTAGAGCAGCGGCGGCACGCTGGTCGGCTCGCCCTTGATGAACCTGATCGAGTGGCCAAGCAGCGACGTATGGATGTAGGTCCGGTTGAGCTTCATCTTGCGGTTGGCCTTCTTCGCCATTTCCTCTCTCCGTGGTTAGAGAAAAGGGGGCCTTGGAGGCCCCCTTTTCCGTTGGGTCAACTACTCGTTTCCCCCGGATTAGGCCGGGTTGACTTCCCGGCCACCGCGCCCGTCCTTCTTGTACAGGACGGTGATGCGGAACTTGCCGGCCGTCGCGTTGGCCGCCGTGGAGGCGATGGTCAGGCGGATCGGCGACCCGTCGGCGCTGCCCAGTGCCGAGGTCAGCAACAGAGCGTAGCGGGTGTTGTCCGCGGCCTTGAGGTCGGAGGCCGCCAGGTAGATCGCGTCCGAGGCCGCGGTACCCAGCTTGACGGTGTACGCAGTCGGGCCGGCGCCCTGGTCTTCGACCACCAGGTGGCCGCCGAGGATCTCGGCGCCCACCGGCAGGTTGATCGCGTCCAGGATGAGGGCGTCGGTGTACACGGAGCCGAAGGTCTTGCTGGCGCCGGTGACCGAGTCGACCGCGGTGTCGTTGAATTTGAAGATGAATTCCGCGCAGAGGACGTCCTGCGAGGTGCGAGTTGCGGCGAGCAATGCCATGATCGTTCTCCCTTACTGCGCGCAGTAGATCGACAGCACACCGAAGTCCTGCACGGTGTTCGCCGAGTAGATGCTGTTGAACCGCGGCTTCAGGAAGCCCAGGATCTTGGCCACGGAGATACCCTGCTGGTTCTCGTAGTCGAAGCCTTCTTCCACCCACTCGGGGTTGCCGATGTCCGCCATCGCCAGCGCCTGGGCGCCGCAGAAGAGGACCTGGCAGCCGTCGACGAGGTTGCCGGCGCCCCACTTGCCCACGCCGCTGGTCGCGCCGGAGGTGTTGTAGACGTTGCGGTACTCGTGGATGTGCAGGCCGTCGACCTTGACGCTCGAGCCCGAGAACAGGGCGTTGTCGCTGCTGCGTGCCTGGGCGTGGCGCAGGTTCTGCATGTACATGTCGTCCAGCTTCAGCTTGGCCATGGCCTGCGGGGTCATGAAGACGTGGAACGTCTCCTCACCACCCTCGCCCTTCACGCCGCGCATGTACTGGTCCTTGGCGTACGCCTTGGCCTGCACCAGCATCTTCCACGACGGGGTGTCGTCAGCCTCAACCGAGGAGGTCGCGCCGTTGACGTCGAAGCGGGAGTTGGTGTTGTCCCAGCGCAGCTTGCGCTGGCTGGTCGGCGCGGTGACGTCGGCGGCGAACTCCAGGTCCGGCAGGCTCGAGCCGGTACGGGCGACGCCGTTGTTGCGCATGCTGTAGCTGACGCCCGACAGGGTCAGGAAGGCCAGCTGGTCCATGCGCTCGGCCAGCCAGTAGGCCAGGACGTCGCGGCTGTTGTTGCGGAACTCGACGATCGACTTCTGGTCGGCCATGCGGCCTTCGTGGCGGTTGGCGTGACGCATCTGGTCGATGCGGATCACCTGGTCGTAGGCCTTCATCGCCTCCTCGTTGCCTTCGAGGGTGCGATCGCCCACGACGCCGTCACCTTCGAGGTCGGCGAGCAGGGTGATCACGGCTCGCGCGCCCTTCTCGGACTTCTTGAGCTCGGTGATCTGCTGGACGAGGGAGTTCGGGCCCTTGCCGAGGAACGGCTTCAGGAACGAGTAGTTGCGGGCCTGCTTCCACAGATCCATCGACCATACGGTCTTCTGTTCGGTGGTGAGCGCGGCAAAATTGGTCAGTGCCATGGGAGTGTCGACCTCCGGGTCGAGAAATCTGGGGAAAGAGTCGGTTCTGGTTGCCGGTCTGTCGCGTCGGCGCGCGGAAGCGACTTTTTAGGAGGTCGTACTCCGCGGCCGCTTTCGTGTGCCGCGAACGAGTTATGGCTCGAACTCTGCACCCGGCTTTTTCGTTTGTAAAGGGGTAGGGCTACTTTTTCGAGGCCTCAGCCCCGAGGTTCGTCGCCGCCATGGAGCTGGCCGCGAGTTCCTTCGCACGCATGGAAGCCTCGACCTGGCGCTTGTACATCTCGAGCTGCGCCTACTGCGATTGGACCTGGGCGTGGTATTTCGCAGCGAGGATGGAAGCGGACGGGGGAGAGGGGACCTCACCGCTGTAGTTCGTCGGCTGAGCCGCGGCGCGGATGCGAGCCGAAACGATGGCGCCGACCTGGCCGGCGATCTTCTCGCGCATGATGTCCCACTGCACCTGGTTCGGCGGGGTGTCGTTCAGCACGTCGATCACGCCGTTGAGCCACAGGACGAAGTTCGTCGGGGTCATGGACGTGGAATCCATGGGCTCGGGCGCGACGGCGCTTTCCTTGGCAGACATGTCGGCGGTGAACGGGCCGGCGCTGAATGTGGCGCTTGAGAGGGGGGTGCTGGCCATGGGGCTCGCTCTGAGGGTGGGACAGGAGCCCCGATCTTGCCATGAAAAAGGCCCCCTGGAGCTGGCTCCAGGGGGCCTTCCGACCAGCGGTCAGGCCAGGACGTCGCCGCGCAGCTTCGCCAGGGTGTCCTCGTCCAGCTTGGCGAACTTCTCCTGGTCCAGCTTCATCACGTCGATGGTGCTGTCGCGGGCGCCGGCCTTGTCGTTGTCCGCGCCGGCCTTGCTGGTGTCCGGCGGCTGCTGCTTGTCGGCCGCGGCCGCCTTCTCGCGCGCTGCCTTCTCCCGGGCGGCCCGCAGGGTCTCGGCCGCCGCGTCCTTGCCAGCGTCCTTCTTCGCCGCCGGCGAGCCCATCACGTACCGGACCGACTTCTCCAGCGCCGCCTGACGGGTGAGGCCGCTGTTCACGAACATGGCCATCATCTCGGCCACCTCGTCCGCCTTGGCGTCGTTGAAGGCTTCCTTGTTGTCCGGGTTCAGCTCCGGGTAGTCGCCTTCGACCTTGGCCAGGGCGGCCTCGTACTTCAGGGCGTCGATCGTCTGGGCCCGCGTCGCGCTGCTGGAGGCCGCCACCTTCTGGTCGGTGTAGGTCTCGCGCAGGGTGTCGAGCTCCTTGCGCACCGCCTTGGCCTCGTCCTTCTCGCCGGCGAACACGTGGGCCTCGTACTTGTCCTGCAGCTCGCTGATCTGCGTGCGCATCTCGGCCAGGACGTCCTTGCGCTGCTGCGCCGGCTCCTTGCCTTTCTCCAGCTCCTGGATCCGGGCCACCAGCTGGGCTTCCCGGGTGCGGGCGGCCTCGACGATCTTCTCGTGGCGGTCCAGCGGGATGCGGGTGCGCTTCTTGGCGGCGGCCGCGGCCTCCTCGGCCTCGCGCGCTGCCTTCTCCTCGGCGGTCTCCTCTTCAGCTTCCTCGGCCAGCTCGTCGGCGGTCTTGCCCTCGCCGGCCTTGGCGGCGTCCGCCGCAGCCTTGTCCGCGGCGGCCTTGTCGGCCGCGGCCTGGTCGGCGGCGATCTTGTCGGCCGCGGCCTGGGCTGCAGCGTCCGCGCCGGTGGGCTGGAAGTCGTCGCCGCGGTCCTCCCCCCCGCCGCCGGCGCCGATGCTGTAGTCCTCGTGACCGAGGGTGATGGTGAGCGGCTGGCGCTCGAACTTGTGGTTATGGCGCATTGCTCTTTGCTCCGTCTGCCGTGGGTTTGTTGGCCGTGGCGATGGCCACAGCCTGTTGGGTACGTGCCTGTTCCTGCTTGATCTGGATGTCGGCCGCCATCTGCTCCCGCTTCATCTGGATCTCGGCCGCCATCTTTTCGCGGGCCATCTGCAGCTCGGCCTCCATCTTCCGCTCTTCGAGGGCGAGCTCGGCCTCCATCTTCCGGATCTCGGCAGCCTGCTGCATCTCGCTGTCGCCCCCGTTCGCCTCGGCCTGGGCCTTGGCGTGGGCCAGGGCGGCGTCGCCTTCGAGCTTGGACACCTGGGCCATCTTGCCGCGGCGCTCGATCTCGCGCGCTTCCTGCGCCTCGGGGCTCTCCTGGTCGCCTTCCATGTCCTTGACGATCGCCGCCTTGTCGCGCAGGCGGGAGGCCATGATGATGTGCTTGTCCGGGATGGCCACGCCGGCGTCGATGCGCAGGCGCACGGCCTGGTCGAACTGGGAGTCCTCGAACGTGTCGCGCTCCGGGCTGGAGGTGACCACGATCTCGTACTCGCCCAGCTGCAGGTTGTTGGCGATCTCACCCTCGGGGGTGGGCTCGTTCACCCGCATCTCTTCCTGGGCGTTGGTCAGCTTGTCGGTGGTGATCCGGATCAGGCGCGGCTCGCTGTAGTGGTCCTGGATCATGCCCAGGGTGCAGCGGGCCAGCAGGAAGTCCGACCGGTTGAGGTTGTCCATGATCTTGGCGAGGTTGCCGCTGCTGGCCTGCTTGTTCTGGGCGATGGCCTTGGCCGACACGTCTTCGCGCGCGCTGCCCATCTGGTAGTCGGTCACGCCCGAGATGGTCTTGATGTGCTCCTCGGCCTTGAAGCTGATCCGGTCCAGGCCCGTGGGGGTCTGGTTCGGCACGATCTTCTCGGCGTCTTCCATGTTGTCGAGCTCGAGCACCAGGCCGGTCATGGCCCCGCGCTGCTCCAGCTCGGCGATCGACATGTTCTTCGGGCCCGGGCTCTTCACCTTCCAGCCGCTGTTGGCCGTGGTGTTGACCACGTGCAACTCCTGGCTGGAGACCTTGTTCAGCAGCTCCTGCGGGCCGAGCAGGTTCTCGACCATGCCCAGGGTGCGCCCCCGCCTGAAGATCGGGAAGAACGGCACCACGGTGAAGCACTTGTAGGGGCTCCAGTCGTCGTGCAGCACCCGGTCGCCGGCGACCACTGTCCAACGCACGCGGCGGACCAGCTTCTTGGTCACGGTCTCGTTCGGGTGCTCAGCCAGGTACTGCGCCAGCAGATTTCGGTCCTTCAGCATCTCCATCGGCACCTGGCGCATGTCGCCGGTGGCGATGTCGACAAAGTGCTCGACCTTGTCCAGCTTGCGCCACTGGCGCTCGATCACGCGGATGTTCCGCAGGGTGCTGGAAGCGACGGTGTCACGCAGGCCGCTGAAGCCGATCGAGAAGTTGCTGCCGAACTTGTCCGTGTTGTCGTCGAAGGCGTCGAACCCGTAGGTGTCGCTGGCCGAGGCCACGCTGCGCAGGTGCTCGGCGTCCTCCTTCGAGTACAGCAGTTCGATCTGGTCGCCGGTCATCCACTTGGTCGTGATGACGTCGGACCAGCCCTCCGGGTCGTAGGTGTCGGCGTCGCTGTCGATCAGCACGTTGCGCGGGTTGAGCTGGGTGATCCGGACCTCGCCGCGCAGCGCGTCGCTGAAGTCCAGGCGCACGTCGTAGAACCCGCGGCTGGTGATGATCCCATCAGCGAACACGTCCGAGCGCACCCAGGGCAGCTGGTTGTTGTCCGAGATCTGCATGAAGACCTTGGTCAGCGCGTCAGCGACGGCGCCGGTAGCCCCCTCGTTGCGCGGCCGGAAGTTGATCTCCGAGCGGTTGTAGATCTGCTCACCCAGCACGTTGGCCATGGTGCTGAGGATCTTGTTGATCGTCAGCGCCGGGCGGCGGTACGCCTTGAGCAGGGCCAGGTCGGTCGGGTCCCACTGCAGGCCGGCGAAGAAATCCTCGCACTTGGCCGCCTTCTTCATGAAGTCGTAGTGCCCGTTGTCGCGCAGGTACGTGTACCTGTGCCAGGTGTCCATCACGGTCACCCGGTCTTTCATCGCGTCACGCGCCATCATCTTGCTCCTCGCGCGGGCGCTTCCACCCGGCTTCGATCAGGTATGCCGCCTGCCCCCTGGGCACGTCGAGCGTGTCGGAGTCTGAAGCCAGGCCGAGGATCTGCGCCGCGGCGGACTGCATGGCTTCGAAGACAGCCTCGCGGGTGTCGACGAGGTCGCCGGCCTCCAGCTGGATCTCCATCCGTACCTTGATCCTGTTCAATGTCCTCGAGCCTCGCCGTCAGGGTTTTCGTCGGTTACCAGGTCGCACCGGTGCGCTGCTTCGATCCTCGCCAGCCAGTGCGGAAACATGTCGCTCATCAGCCGCAGGGTCTTCTCGAACTGGTCCGGGCCGCCGCTGCCGGCCAGGCCGTGCTCGACCCAGCACCCGCAGTTGAGCTGCACCTTCGCCGTGACCTTCGTCCTCATCCCGTCCATCCGCTCAGGCGACCATGTGGCTGCCGGTGCCACTCAGGGTACCGAGCTTGTCCCTCCAGGACGCGGTCTTCACCTCGTCCGGGCCCTTGGGCGGCGCCTTCCCCATGCACAGGCGGGTAGCCCAGGAGAGGGCATCCACCACGTCGTCGTGCGCTCCCGCGGGGAAGCGTAGCATCTCCTGCTCCGCGGCCGAGCGCCACGGTGCGTCTTCGAGGAAGTACACCCGTCCCTGCTGCATGCGCCCCTGGAGCGGGCGCGCGCGGGCGAGCTTGTCGGTCAGCGGCTTGAGCGTCTCGTACGCCGGGTACACATTCCGCTCCGCCATGCGCTTCTTGAGCATAGGTTCGATGGCCTTGAAGATCTGGCCGTCCTCGAAACCGAGCAGGTAATCCGTCTGCGGGATCTGGCCCCAGCGCTGGTACACGTCGATGATCGCCTCGACGATGCTGAAGCTGTCCCCCTTCAGCTTGTGCACGTCCAGGACGTACAGCGTGTCGGTCGAGTCCTGCATGATCGTGGCACCGACGGTGAAGTCGTTCGTCTGCTTCTCGCCGATCGCGAAGTCCCACGCCGTGTAGATCCGGCTGTGGCGCATGTCCGGGAACGCGCGCGAGTACCGGAAATACCCCTTCTGGAAGTACATGCCCTCGTCGGGCACCGGGTTCTGCTGGTACAGGGCTGACCAGATCCGCGGCGAGAGCGTCGCCTTGATCCGGCCCAGGGCCTCGGGCGGGTAGCGCTCGTTGTGCAGTGCATCACCGGGGATGCGCAGCAGTTCGAACTCCGCCGGCTCGTACTCCAGGTCCTGGGCCGCCTGGTCGGCGGTGCCGTGGCCCAGGATCCGGTTTCGCATGGCCGCGCCGGCGATATCCTCGGGCAACAGCTCCGGGTTGCTCGTCCGCAGGATGTGCCCAGTGTCCCGGTGCCGCCACTCGAACTGCTCGGCCATGGCTGGGTAGCGGATCACCTCGAACTGGTCGGCGTTCGGGTCCCGCTTCGCCGCCTGCTGCAGCCGTCCGGCCAGGTCGTCGTCGTTCCACCAGGTCTCGATCAGCAGCACGCCGCCGCCGGGCGCCAGGCGGGTGTACGCCGTGGACTGGTACCAGCCCTCCAGCTTGTCGCGCACGTCCGAGTTGTCCGCCTCCTCCAGGTTCTTGATCGGGTCGTCGATGATCAGGATGTGCGCACCCTTACCCGTGATGCCGCCCCCGACGCCCGCGGCGGTGAACCCGCCGCCCTTCGTCATCTTCCACGCCTCGGCCGCACCAGTGTCCGGATCCAGCTGGGCTGCGGGAAACAGCTTCTGGTACTCCGCTTCGCGGGCGATTTCGCGCACCTTGCGCGAGAAGATCATCGGCAGGTCCAGGTTGTACCCGGCATTGATGATCTCGTGGTCCGGGTGCTGGCCCAGGTGCCAGGCCGGGAACCGGATGCTCGCCAGCTCGCTCTTCCCGTGCCGCGGGGGCACCAGCAGCATAAGCCGCGGGCTCTTGCCCTCGGCCACTGCCTGGCTGAAGCGCTCCAGCCGCATGCAGATGTCGTGATGTACCCAGCCGGGCTTGTAGCTCGGGTGGGTGATCCGCGTGAAGTACAGCAGGCGCCGGCGCGCAAGGATGCGCTTGGCGAGCAGCTGCTCCGCGGCGGACTTAGGACTCTGGGGGGCCGTCGTCTGGGTCATCGAATTCCTCCAGCCAGGCGACGAGCGCGCTCCAGCCTATCCACGCCATGCCCCCGCCGATGAGCGCCACAAGGACGATCCATGCCAGCAGGGTGAGCAGGGTGCTCACTCGTCGTCTTCGGGCCGGACCGCGGGTTCTTCGGGCAACGGCTCGTCGGCGGGGGCCTCGACGGTCTCGCTGACGGTCGTGCCGGGGTTCTCCTCGGCGTAGGCCTTCGACACCATCCGGCCGGTGCCGGCGTCACGGTAGATTTTGCGGCGCTTGATCATTTCGCTTCCTCAGGTTGAACCACGGTGAACTCCCCTTCGAGCGCGTCGGTGTCGCCTTCGGCCAAACGGAGCAATTCCGTGTCGTCCAGCTGCTGCAGTTTGTGGATGACCACCTGGCCGTTGACCGAAACCTCGAGTTTGTGGCGCGTCGGCTCGTAAAAACCGCACATTTTGGCCACTTCGCGCCATCCGGCGACCATCACGATCGGATCGGCCTTGATCCGGGCCATGTCGATCGCCTCCAGGAAGCCGTCGATGACCTTTTTCTTGGTCATTTGGCTCGCCTGGGCGTATTTCGCCTTCTCGATGGCGATTGCGTGCTGGATTTTTGCGTTCCCGACGATGGAATTGCGCGTTCCGGGCGAATCACTGTACCCGGCCTGGCGAAGAGCCGCGTTGAAGTTCATTCCGTCGCGCGCGACCGCGTTCACGAAGAGCTGTTGGCGCTCGGTGAGCACTGTGTCGAGCCTTTCCTTGCCCAAAGTGGCTGATCCGCCCTTGTTTCCGAGCCGAACGGTCGGCGAAGCCTGCCCGGAGATCGTGTAGCGCGAGGAACGGCGCGGCGGACCCGGCTTCCTGGGCTTTTTTGGCTTGGGTGTCGCGGTTTCCCCGGTCATGGGCGGGCATTCTTGCAGAATTTTTTGATTTTTTCAGAAAGTGCTTGACACGAAGAGGCCCGGGGGTACTTCGGATCTAGAACTTTTTGTCTAGTTTCCAGGCAAAAACCGCGAAATTTTTGTATTTGCGGGGGCGCGAGGTCCTACCCCCTCGGCTCTCGAGGCACCCCCGACTTCGGATCTGGTTTCGGATCCACGGAGTGCCTCGTGACGTGTGGGTAGAGCACGCTCGCAAGCTCGCGTTTGTCCTTCGTTGAGTGAGCATCCCGCTCATCCAAACGGAGTATCGCAATGCGTGAGTCCTCTGCCACCACGAATACCGCCGCCACCCTGTCCCCGTACGACACCGGCTATAACGCCGCCTTCGAGCCCTTCGCTGTTGCCGGTGCACAGACCTACGTCATCGCACGTGCCAGTGTTGCGCACCTCAAGCGTGGTACCTCAGCCACCGCAGGCTTCAGCGTTGGCGCGTTCCACGGCTTCACCGCTGGTTGGAAGTCCGTCAAGTAATGCCCGCACCTCAACCCCGTTGTAGTAACTCACCTATCTGGAGATTCGCCATGACCAAGTCCCTCGACAAAATGACCAAGAGCGAACTGCTCGCCCACATCGCGTCGCAAGACGCCACCATCAAGGAACAGTCCACGCGCCTCTGCGCCGCAGTGGGCAGCTACCGCGCGCTGCGCGACGAACGCGACACCATCGCCGACAAGCTTGCCGAGCTCGAAACGCGCCGCAAGTTCGAGAATCAGGCGTTCCGTTCCAAGCTCCGCGGCAAGAACGAGACCAAGCGCAGCAAGCGTGAGGACTGGGCCGCGTTGAGCCGCGAGTACTGCGCCAAGCACAACGTTTCGACCGTTTCCATGGCCAATCTGCGGGCGTACGCCGCAGCTAAGAACACCGCATGAACAGGCGCCGTTTCGTCCTGATCCTCATCGTTACAGCCCTACTTTCGGGGCTGTACGCCATCCAACCCGAGGAATGCAGGGGCTTCGGCCCCTCGTTCCCGTCCTACTGCAAGGACTGACCATGCACAACATCCTGCGTATCTTCGCTGGGCTCAGCCTCATCGCCATGATGCTGCTCAGCATCTTCAACACCTTCGGGGTGATGGGCCTCATTGGCTACCTCACCACCTCGCTCATCCTTATCTTCGACAAGATCACTGGCCGCAACAAAGCCAAGCGCGAAAGCGCTATGACTGACGGCACGTGGTGGAGGGACATCAAATGAGCGGAGTCATCGACGATAGAGGAGTGCAGTGGGAACACTGCAGCCTCTGCCACAAGTTCGTACGCCTTACCAACCTAGGCTACGTCCCCCCACACATCCACCCACCTTACGGACAAGATATCTGCATGGAATGCACAAACATGCACCCGCAGATCGAATCCATCATTCCAGCAAAAAGCTGGATCGCTGAACGCGAAGGAGCACCGGCATGAAAACCAAGCGCCTGCTGGAAATCATCGTTGTGCAGCTCGCCGCACAACGCCACAACGCCAAGGACCAAATCGAGCTGGCCATCATCGATGACCTCAAGCGCGAAGTTGAACAGCGCGAACAACAACTGGAAGCAATGACATGATCATTGAATCCGGCATCATCATCTTCGCCGGCTTGTTGCTCCTCGCAATCAAGCTCCCACTCCGTACTAACCTCAAGCTGCTAGGGCGACCGCTCGCTGTCGACCTTACGGCATCCGTCGTTGCATACATCCTCCACTACGGCACCTTCAGCGGCATCATGGCCGCGGCCGTAGCTGGACTGATGACGTCAGGCTTCACTGCCTTTGCGCGCAAGGCAATAGGCCATATCGAACCCAAGACCGGAACGTATATCCCCGGCTGGTTCGACATGACTGCACGCTTGGAGCAAAAGTCATGAGCCCTGAAGAACAGTTCATGGAGTTCATAGACGACATGATCGCTACAAGCAAAAAAGAACGTAAGGCAGTAGCCGAACATCTGCGCGATATCGGCCAAATCGGGTTCTACAAAGAACTCGAATATGCCCCCTTCGATCAAACACTGCACTAGCACGCTCGCAAGCTCGCGTTTGCCCATCTGATTTCGTTCACTCATCCAGTTCTTGGAGAACTCACCATGCGTATCAAGTGCTCGATCAACAACTCTTCGATGCAGATCATCAACGATGACGGCACGGTCGCTTTCGACTATGCGGTCAAGGAGATTTCCGTCGAAGGCGACATCAACGCCCTCTTCGCCCTCGGTGAAGAGATTGGCAAGACGATGGCGCAACAAGCTGCTGCCCAAGGCTTCGACGTGCAAAAGGCGCTCGAAGAAGTGGGCAAGGCAACCAAGCAGTAAGCGGTGTGGCCTGCGACCGTGCTAACCCAAACGCAAGGCTTGGGATCGACGCCCCGTAGGAGCAACAACAAAAGACAAACAGGGCGCCCGCCGGACGATGTGCCCCCGGCACCACCGTTGTAGGAACAAGGAACTACGATGCCACGCATCGATGACGATACAAGCACGCCGTTGGTCTTCACGTCCAACACGCAGTGGCTTGAAGAGATCGACAGCAGAAGAAGCTTATCTCCCGAGGAAATGCTCACCGTCCTCGAGGAGATGCTGGAACAGGGTGAGCTAACCCACGAAGAACTACTCACATACCTGCAAGACCTCAGGAGTTAATACCATGTCCAAGAACATCACCAAGACGACCGAAGCGGCCACCACCAACCCCATCATCGCCGCCGCTCCGGCTCCCATCCACACCAAGAAGTACGCCAACATCACCGACCTGCTCGAAGAGCTGGATCGGCGCAGTCAGTTGGCAGGGCTGAAGAGCCTTGCCGGCGCGGTGCAGTTCACGATGATCAACACCGCGGACTGGATCGTGCGGCAGCAGATGAAGGGTATCGCCAGCGAGTCCCCGACGCTGGACGAGCGCAACATCGCGGACGAATGGACGCGTGGCCAGGATGCGGTGGATCTGATGTCCGCCGAGTTCGGCAACGAACCGCAGCAGAAGCCCGAGGACAAGCTCAAGCAGTACAGCCACATCTACTACGGCCTCGTGGACAAGATCCGCACCCTCAACCCCGCTCCGTATGAGCGGCCTCGTTCGCTGATCGACACCCTCGCGGAGTTCACCCCGCGCGGCGTCGGCCTCAGCGAAGAAGCGATGAAGCTGCTCGAAGCGGCTGAGTCGGAACCGGGCGAGTTCCTCAAGGCTCGCGAGGAGAACAAGGCGCGGAAGGAAGCAGACATGAAGGAGCGCAAGCCCCAGATCGTCCAGATCCTGAACCTCAACGCGGACTGCATGCCCCTGATCGACACGATCGAGGAACTGCCGAAGCACGTCCAGTTGCGCCTCGCCACCGCCGCGTGGAAGGGCGTGTACTTCAGCCGGAAGCAGTTGGTGACCTACATCGCCACCTACAACAAGCTGGACGACGTGGCCGCCGTGGTGGCCATGGCCGAAGACCTGAAGAAGATCGAGGAGTACTGCAACAACTTCGAGCTGGAGCACAGCCAGTTGTTCGACATGCTGGAAGAAGCTGGACTGAAGGTCTACGGCATCGCCGACGCGAAGGTCGACGTCAAGAAGCCGCGTAGCTAAGCAGTAGCTACATCGCTAGCCCCTCCTAGGAGGGGCTAGTGTTTTCAAGACCTGGAACTCACAGGCATGGAATGGAAACACCCTGAAGCGGTCATGCGTTTGCGCATCCAGAACAAGCCTGTGATCTGCTGGAACTGCGGCGAGTTCATACCCAGCGAGATTGCTGAGCGCCATTGGTGCAAAAAAAGGAACTCCTGCCCAGCCACCGACAAAGAAAAATCCTGGCAATACATCTGTGAAGAATTCAATGACCGCCTGGAAGCACCCTGAAGCCATCATGCGCCAACGGATCCTGGGCCGGGGGGTCAACTGCCACTGGTGCATGTACCACAGAGATGGCGCGCTTCCGGAGGATTGGTGCTCTGAGCGAACCCACGACCCATGTCCCGATAAAGACATGAATGAAACGACCTGCGAGGAGTTTTACCCCTGGCAAAACTAGCCACCTAACGAAATTACGCTTTTTTGCCCGAATCCTTACCTTTACTACAAATACTTTTTTCTTCTTACTCTCTTTTTTTCTTTTTCCACAACAAACTTCTTCGTTTTTAAAGTGTAAGGAATGTAAGACTCTTATTCTATATAGCTTTCCGCCTTGCACCCCCCTCTCAAACCTCCCCTGTTTCTCGAAGTCCTCTCATTCCGTGTTTCCGCCGATTCCGAAAATTCATTCAGCTGAAAGTCAGCTTTGTGATTTATTCGTTATTAACCTTTTTCTAACAACAGCTCATTTCCTAACGAAATCAGCCACTCCTAACACTTTGAAAACCCGGTTCTGACGAAATTACGCGCCCTTGCCGACCCCCCTGTCTGCGAAGCACACTGGCCCTCCGCTGCACCACCAACCAGGACCCCCGCACCATGGATCTGTTCTTCCTTGAGGCTGACCAGCCAATCACCAAGCGCTACAGCCTCAACACCGACGGATCCCTGACCAAGCACCCCTACCCCTTCGTCTACCAGGTCACCTCCCACCAGGAGGCCTGTCCTGACCTGCAGACCTTCGAGCAGCTGATCCTCAAACACGCCAAGCTGGGCCACACCCTGGTCAAGGGCGCCCTCACCAGGCCCCTGATCAACGAGTCCCGCGCTGGGACTATCGACCCTGAGGCACCTACCTCCTGGATCTGCCTGGACCTGGACGGCATCGACCAGTTCCAGTCAGTCGACCTGTTCCTGGAGGCCATCGGCTGCCACGACGTGGATTACGTGCTCCAGTGGTCATCGAGCATGGGCGTGGAGAACAAGAGCGGGTTCAGGTGCCATATCTTCATGCTCCTGCGCCGCCCAGCACACCCCCAGATGCTCAAGCACTGGCTCCAGAACCTGAACCTGACTGTCCCCGCCCTCAAGACCCAGCTCACTCTCACCAAGACCTACAACAGCCTGCGCTGGCCCCTGGACATCACCACCTGCCAGAACGACAAGCTGCTGTACATCGCCCCGCCCAAGTTCGGCAAGGGGCTGAAGGACCCATACCCGGGCAACAACCGCATCAGCCTGCACATCAAATCGGCACGTAGCCTCGTGCTGCCCCCAATCACCCCGACCAAGGAGGCCATCCGCGAAGTAACCACAAGAACCGTCAACGATCTGCGTGTGGCGGGTGGGCTCCCCAAGCGCAAAACCACCCGCCACAAGTTCGAAGGCGCGATCGAGTACATGGCCAACCCCGACTCGGCCGTGATCACCGAAACCAAGACCGAGCGCGGCTTCGTGTACTTCAACCTCAACGGCGGCGACTCGTGGGCGTACTACCACCCCGAAGACAACGCCAACTTCATCTTCAACTTCAAAGGCGAACCCAACTACCGCACTCAAGACCTGCTGCCCGAGTACTGGGCCAAGGTCAGTGCCCGCACCACCAACTACCAGGCCGACGCCTCTGGCGACATCTACCTGGCGTTCCGCGACTTCAACTCAGGCCAATACTGGAACGGCATCTACAACGCCTTCGAAGACGACCTGCGCCTGGCGCCGGCCAAGAGCGAAAGCCAGCTCCGCCACTTCATGAAGCAGCATGACCAGTTCCTGGGCGACTTCATTCCCGACTGGGACATGTGCTTCGACCCGCAAGACATGACCGTGGTCGACCCGGTCAACCGCAAACTCAACACCTTCAGGCCGAGCGAGTACTTCAAGCTCACCAACCCAGCTCCCGTCGCCGCCCTGCCACCCACCATCTACAAAGTGATGGACCACGCCCTGGGCAACGATGCACCCACGCTCGACCACTTCCTGAACTGGCTGGCGGTCATCGTCCAAACCCTGGACCGCACCAACACCGCTTGGGTACTGCATGGCACGCAAGGCACGGGCAAAGGCCTGATGTTCCACAACATCCTCGCGCCGCTGTTCGGACAGTGGAACACCACCGCCAAACGCATGGAAGAACTCGAGAGCGACTTCACCGGCTACCTCAAGGACTGCTTTTTGATGTTCGCCGACGAAGTCGAAGCAGGCAAAAGCCTGTACCACTCCAAGATCGCTGCACGGCTGAAGAACCTCCTGGTCGAGCCGATGATCAGCATCCGCGAGATGTACCGCCCGCCGTACATGCACCGCAACCGCATCAACATGATCTTCGCTAGCAACAAAAATGCACCGGTGGAAGTCGACCCCGACGACCGGCGCTTCAACGTGGCACCGCGGCAGGAAACACCACTGCAGATCACGCTCGAGGAGATCGACAAGATCAACGACGAGCTGCCAGCACTGTATGCCTACCTCAAGAACTACCCGATGGACCTGACCCGCGCTCGCACGCCGCTCAACAACAGCGCGCGCAAGCTGCTCATCGACACCAACCAACTGGCTGTAGACGGCGCCATCCAAGCCGTCGTGACCGGCGATATTGCCAGCCTGTGGGACTACCTGCCCGCCCAAGTCCCCCTGCTGGGCTCACTGGGCCTGCGGCAGAACGCCTACGACAATTTCCGGCGCGTGCTCCTGGACCACGTCCAGAACATGCCTGCCAATATGAGCCGCGACGAGCTGCATGCCATCCTGGAATGGTGCGTCGGCGGCATGCCTGCAAGCCCCAACAAATTCGCTTCCTTCCTCGGCCACCACCGCCTGCAGCTCAAGTCCGTGTGGCGCCACAACCGCACCGTGCGCGGCATCAACGTGGCATGGGTGGCCGACCCAGTCTGGCACGCCAATGCACTCGCTGAAATCGCAGCAGGTACCGTCTGACGTCCCCTACGGACAGCTGAGCCCAGAGCAACAAGCACAAGTACGCCTATGGCTTGCCGTAGGCCTGAAGGTACAGATGCGCAAACCCGACTGGTTTCCAGAAAGCAGCTGGATAAGGTGTAACCATCTGTTTCTCACCGACTTGAATTATCTACCCAAAGTTTTCTGCTTCAGGCTGGACCCTGAGTGGACAGACATAGATTACGAGTATCCATACGGCTCGTACCGCAATACGTATTACAGGCTCAAGCCATGAAAGTCCGCGACAACGTCGGAGCGCACCATCGTATTGATGTGGATGGATATCGGACTGAAAATCCAGGGCCGAAATTCAAACGGACCGGTTCATTACTGGGTAACTTTAAGGTCCCAGCACCTGCACTATTTCAAGAACGTGATGAACGAAAAACCATTCAACTGGTGCTTCAGGCTCAAGCCATGACTGCCTTACGCTCCGACGTCATGTTCAAGGATATGACGAAAAAAGAAAAAGGCGTCCTTCGCTTGTGGCAAGCCCTCGGCCTAAAAATCGAGTGGCGCTGCAGCGAACCAAAGTGCGACTGCGATAAAGAGTGGGAAGATTTTTACTATCCGAACAATATTTTCGATTACAAGCACGCAAACTTCAGGCTCAAGCCATGAACGTGCCTGATGACATCGGCTATCGAGCCATGACGCGCAGCCAAAAAAAGATCGTCCACATGTGGTTCGGGCTTGGGCTCAAGATCGAGATACGCCCCATAGGTTCACACCCTGCTTACAACTGCTGGCGTTTAGCTTCAGACGGGCTGAAATCAATACACCTACGAGCCCATGAGCTCGATTGGCGAGTGAGGCTCAAGCAATGAACGTACCAAAAATTTCAGATAACACCTCCTTCGAAGAGCTACCCGAAGAGCAACAAAACCTTCTTCGTTGGTACGCGCGCTGCGGCTACACCATTCAATGGTTCAGCAACGCGAGCGGATGGACGGACGACGACTGCGTTAACTTTAAGCTGTACTCAGAACTCAAATACAGGATCAAACCAGATGCGTTGGAAGAAGCCAAAAACACACGAAACAGCAGTCTTCCGGGAGTTCATCATCATCCCGATGACCTTGGCCGGTGACGACGACCCACGCGAAGAAGAAACCCGCGCCTGCGAATTCGTGTATTACGAGGCTGAGTACAACGGCAAGAAATGGATTCCGCGGCGCTGGTGGAGCCACGCACGCGCCATGCGCGATAAGATCAAGCAAGACGCCAAGCCACCC